>FYBJ01002195.1_pt1 | contig 45281 bp, 42 predicted proteins | sample 1134611 | NCBI WGS metagenome assembly FYBJ01 (sample SAMEA104116008, study PRJEB20421) | marine metagenome | isolation source: marine
TTTACTCCGCCGTTGACACCCGTAGGACCGATTTGCGCTGCTTGGCACACTGTGTCGAGGAAATCAGTTGGAGGGATCTGCATCATGCACGGCGTTGTCTTGTGGAGCGACACGGCCAAGAAACAAGCGGTCATCTGGTGCGATGATCATGGCGATCTGGCCTTCTACAAGAGCCCCGAGCGTGATCGGGAGTTCATGGCGTTCCATGCCGGCGATCTGGTCGAATTTCAGGTCGAGGATACCGGCGCGCTGCGCATCGCCTCGTGCCCGCGCGTGGTCGCAAAGGAAAGCTATCCGTCGCTGACCACGGATCTGCGCCAGGCGGGCGAGGCCATGGGCGTTCTCAGGGACATTTGCGAGGAACCGGGCGCCTCCGGGGACGCGCGCGAGGCCAGAACGGCCGAGATCGTGCCGTTCCAGCGCCGGCCCCTGGACGAGGTTGCCTGACGCCCGTTGCGGCGCTGGCGGCGCCTAGCCGCGCGGCAGGGCGGCGACACCGGTCCGGGCGATTTCACTCAGCCCCAGCGGGCGCATGAGGTCTGCAAAAGCGTCGATCTTGTCCGGTGTGCCGGTGATCTCGAAGACAAAGCTGCCCAGCGTGCTGTCCACCACATTGGCGCGGAAAATGTCCGCGAGCCGCAAAGCCTCGACGCGTTTTTCGCCCTCTCCCTCGACCTTGAGCAGCGCAAGTTCACGTTCGACAGAACGGCCTTCGACCGTCAGGTCATGCACCTCGTAGACCGGAACGATCCGGCCGAGCTGCGTCTTGATCTGCTCGATCACCTGCGGCGTGCCGGTGGTGACGATGGTGATCCGGCTGCGATGGCCTTCATGGTCGATCTCGGCCACGGTCAGGCTGTCGATATTGTAGCCGCGCCCGGAAAAGAGACCGATGACGCGGGCCAGCACGCCGGGTTCGTTCTCGACGATCACCGCGAGGGTGTGCCGCTCGATCACGTCCGAGAAGTTGGGACGCAGGGTGTAGGCCGAATGCTTGTTCGAGCCTTTCTTGATTTTCAGGGCTGACATGTCTTGCGCCTTTCTGTTGGGGCCGGAATGGTGGATTGGAAACCCACCCTGCAGAGCGGTCGCAGGGTGGGGGTATCCGCCTAGACCATCACCGCGCCTTTCGAGCCGATGGCGTCCTTGGTGGAGGCCTCGCCCAGCAGCATCTTGTTGTGCGGCTCGCCGGACGGGATCATCGGGAAACAGTTTTCATGCTTCTCCACCAGGCAATCCATGATGACCGGGCCGTCATGGTTGATCATCTCCATGATCGCGTCGTCGAGATCGGCGGGGTCCTTGCACAGGATGCCCTTGGCGCCGAACGCCTCGGCCAGCTTCACGAAATCGGGCAGGGCCTCGGACCAGCTGTGCGAATAGCGTTCGCCATGCAGCAGCTCCTGCCACTGGCGCACCATCCCGAGCCGTTCGTTGTTGAGGATGAACTGCTTGACCGGCAGGCGGAACTGCACTGCGGTGCCCATTTCCTGCATGTTCATCAGCCATGACGCCTCGCCCGCGACGTTGATCACGAGGCTGCCCGGATGTGCCATCTGCACGCCGATGGAGGCCGGGAAGCCATAGCCCATCGTGCCCAGACCCCCGGAGGTCATCCAGCGGTTCGGGTCGTCAAAATTGAGGTACTGCGCGGCCCACATCTGGTGCTGGCCCACCTCGGTGCAGATATAGCGGTCGTGATCCTTCGTGAGTGCCTCGAGCCGGGCCAGCGCGTGCTGTGGCTTGATCGCCTTGCCGGTCTGTTTGAAGGCCAGGCAGTCGACCTTTTTCCACTCCTCGATCCTGGTCCACCACTTTTGCAGACCCTCTGCATTGGTCTTGCGGCCGCGGGATTTCCAGACCTTCAGGAGGTCTTCGAGCACGTGGGCCACGTCGCCGACGATGGGGATGTCGGTCTTGATCACCTTGTTGATCGAGCTGGGGTCGATGTCGATATGGGCCTTTTTCGAGCCCGGGCTGAACGCGTCCAGCCGCCCGGTGATGCGGTCGTCGAAGCGCGCGCCGATATTGATCATCAGATCGCAGTCATGCATCGCCATGTTGGCCTCGTAGAGACCGTGCATCCCCAGCATCCCGATCCAGTGCTTGCCCGAGGCGGGATAGGCGCCGAGCCCCATCAGGGTCGAGGTGATCGGAATGCCGGTGGCATCCACCAGTTCGCGCAGGAGCTGGCTGGCGGCGGTGCCCGAATTGATCACGCCGCCGCCGGTATAGAACACCGGGCGTTTGGCGGTCTCGATGGCGGCGACCAGTTCGGTGATCTCGTCCATGTCGCCCTTGACCTGCGGCTGGTAATGGCTGGTCCTGGCCTGAGTGGGGCCGACATAGGCGCCATTGGCGAATTGCACGTCCTTGGGAATGTCCACCAGAACCGGCCCGGGGCGGCCCGAGGTGGCGACATGGAACGCCTCGTGGATAATGCCCGACAGGCGGTCGGTCTCCTTCACCAGCCAGTTATGCTTGGTGCAGGGCCGCGTGATGCCCACGGTATCGGCCTCCTGAAAGGCGTCCGAGCCGATCATGAAGGTGGGCACCTGACCTGTCAGCACGACAATCGGGATACTGTCCATCAGCGCGTCCGTCAGCCCGGTGACCGCGTTGGTCGCGCCCGGCCCCGAGGTCACGAGCACAACGCCCGGCCTGCCGGTCGAGCGGGCATAGCCTTCGGCGGCATGTACCGCGCCCTGTTCGTGGCGCACCAGGATGTGGCGGATGTCGTTTTGCTGAAAGATTTCATCATAAATCGGTAGCACCGCGCCACCGGGATAGCCGAATACGACGTCCACACCCTGATCCTTCAGGGCCTGAACCACCATTTTCGCTCCGGTCATCTGACGTGTCATCGCTTTGCTCCGTTCATGACATCATTCCTTTTCACGCGACATAAAAAAGCCCCCGATGTTACGGGGGCGCATGGGTACCAATATGGTGTCCGTTACCGGCCCATGCGCCATTTGCCTACGATTACGACCAGTCGTGCCATTGGTGGCATTCCTCATGCTGCGTGCGCGAGACATTATGACCGGGTCCGGGAGGCGTCAAGCGGCAATCGCCATTTCATGTCGCAAAATGCGCCACATCTTTGCATTTGTTGCGGGAGATGGCGGTGTGCCTCTTGAGCTGCCCCCGTGTTTCCGGGGTGCTGCACCATGGCGGGTATGCAAGGCAGGGCCGGCAGCTGTTATCGCCTGATGGAATATCGGTCGGCTTCCTCGAAGACATCTATGACACGCGTTCCGGCCTTGATCAGAGCCCCATGTTCCACGCCCGCCGGGATGGAATAGCTGTCACCGGGCCTGTAGATTTTCGTCTCTCCGCCGATGGTGAATTCGATCTGGCCCTCGACCACAGTGCCCCATTGAGCGCCGTGAGAATGGGGGGGAAGTTCCATATCCTTGAGGAAGGTGAAGAATGCCACCAGCCCATCGTCGGACCGCACCACCGCTGTTTCCACGACATCCTCGGGGAATGGCACGTCAATGCCGGGAAAGGCTTTGATGAAATCTGGATAAGGCATTCTGGCTCTCTTTCGCGCGGCATGATCACTACGATGTCAAAGCCGTCGGGATTTGGCAAGTTGAACAGAACCCGGGGCTCGAGGCAGTCGTTTGGTCAGGGGCGTCTCTGCTCAGGGTACCCGCCCGGGTTTCGCGGGTGACGGAACGATCTCGACGCGAAGAAAATCTGCCAAACCAGCGGGACAGGATTGGTGGGCCCTGATCCTAGAACCGCGTGCCGGTCCCCTGAAGCACGCCGTGCTCCATCGCATAGCGGGTGAGGCCCGCGGTCGAACTGATGCCCAGCTTGCGCTTGATGTTCTTGCGGTGGGTCTCGACCGTGCGGACCGAAATGTCGAGGGCCCGGGCCACCTGCTTGTTGGACTTGCCACGCGCCAGTTGCAGCAGGATCGTCTGTTCACGGTTGGTCAGCTGCTCGCGGGCCGCATCTTCGGAGGCGGGGGCCAGCGACCCTTCGGCGCCGGTACACAGGTAGCGCTCGCCTTTCGTCACCGCGTCGATGGCAAGCTTGATCTCCTCGGTCGGCACGTCCTTGAGCACGTAGCCCATCGCGCCGTGGCTGAGCGCGGAGGAGATGTATTCGGGGCTGTCATGCATGGACAGCACGAGGATGCGGGTTTCGGGCCGCCGTTCCAGCAGGATTTCGGTGGTGCTGAGCCCGCCCAGCCCCGGCATGTTGAGATCGAGCAGGATCACGTCGGGATCCAGCTCCTCGACCCGGTCGATGATCTGCTGCCCGTCCGAGAGCGTGGCGAGCACGGTGATGTCGTCATAGCTTTCGAGGATCGCCTGGATACCTTCGGCGACCATCGGGTGATCGTCCACGATCACGATACGGGTTCTTTCGTCGGTCATGCGCTTGCCTGTGTGTGATCTGTTTCTTCCGCGGGCGGCAGCATATGCGAGAGCGGGACCGAGGCCTCGATCACGGTGCCGGATTTCGTGCTGAGGATGCGCAGGGTTCCGTCGAGCTGTTCGATGCGTTCCTGCATGTTGCGCAGGCCCAGCCCGTCGGGGCCGCCACCGGCCGCGCGGCTTTGATCCAGGCCGCACCCGTCATCGGCGATGCGCATGGTCGCACCGCCCTTGTGGCCGCGCACGTCGATGCTGACGGCCGTGGCGCCGGAATGGCGTTCGATATTCGTCATCGCTTCCTGGGCGATGCGGTAGAGCGCGATCTTGGCGTCCGGGGCCAGCCGGTTGCGGAAGACGGCCGTGTCGAACGTGGTCCCGATACCGGTGCGTTTGGAGAAATCATCTGTGAGCGCCTTGAGCGCAGGGCCCAGCCCCAGGTCATCGAGCGTGCCGGGGCGCAGGTCGCGGCTGATCCGGCGCACCTCCTGGATGGCCCCGGAGAGATGCGTGATGCCCTTGTCCAGGTTTTCGCTCGCGCGGGCATCGCCCGATGCCAGGCGGCGGCGGGCCATGTCCAGAGCGTAGCGCACGCCCACGAGAATCTGGGAAATCCCGTCATGCAGTTCCCGCGCCACGCGGCCGCGCTCTTCTTCCTGGGCATCGAACACGCGCTGGGTCAGGGCCTTGAGCTTGGCATCCGCCAGGCGGCGTTCGCGCAGCGTGATGAAAAGCCCCGAGGTAAAGACCAGCAGCAGCGCGGCCAGGGCAAAGCCGCCGATAAAGAGAAAGGTGCGGCGGACGCGGGCCTCGACCTCGGCCTGGGCAGCGGCGACGGCGGCCAGAACGTCATCGACGAAAACGCCCGTGCCCACGACCCACCGCCAGTCCTGCAATCCGATCACGAACGAGATCATCTGGGCCGGCTCACCGGTCGAGGGCTTGGTCCATTCATAGCTGTGATAGCCGCTGCCCGAGCGGGCAAGCTCAATGAGCCTGTCGGTGATCGGCACGCCGTTGCGGTCCGTGGTGCCGCTCCAGTTGCGGCCGATAAGGCCGGTGTTGCGCGGCGACACCAGATTGTTGCCGTCATAATCGTAGACAAAGAAATACCCGTCCTGCCCGTAAAGCATCGCCGAAAGGATCTGCGTCACCTCCAGCTTGGCGGCCTCGTCATCCGGCGCGGCGCGGCCATAGATGTTCACGAAGGCGGTGCGGGCCATCGCCAGATAGTTCCTCAGTTCGTCGCGCTTGGCGGCCAGCAGCTGGGATTCGAGGGCTGCGATCTCGCGTTCGGCCAGTTGCCGCGATTGCAGCGTCACGAAGACCGAGATCACGACGGCCGCGGCGATAAAGGGCAGGGTGGCGGTCAGAAAGAGTTTCTGCCCGTAATTGCGCCAGAGCCTGTCGGTCAGTTGTAGCATGGACCGAATCGATACGCCGAATCGCGCGCGAAGCCCAGAAGCTGCGACATGTAAGACGCTAACATCGGGCGAATTGGCAAAAAAACCGGACCTGCCGGACTGAATCTACGCAGTAGTTGGTATTTGCATCACCGGGACCAATCGGTAACGTGAGCATACTTGCAACGGTCCGCGCCGGGGGTTCGCCTCCCGTGCGCCCACTACTGATCTGGGAGGAGAAACTCATAATGGATCGTCGTTCTTTTCTAAAGAATTCCGCACTTGGCGGCACCGCCGCCGCAGCCAGCACCCTGGCAGCCCCGGCCTATGCGCAGGGCAATCGCACGCTGACCATGGTGACCAGCTGGGGCCGCGGTCTGGCGGGGGTTTTCGATGCCGCGCAGCGCGTGGCCGACAACATCAACGCCATGTCCGACGGCAGCCTGACGATCGAGATCAAGGCCGCGGGTGAACTGGTGGGGGCGTTCGAGGTGTTCGACGCCGTGACCGCCGGTCAGGCCGACATGTACCACGCGGCCGACTACTATTTCATCAGCCAGCATCCCGCACTTGCCTTCTACACAACGATGCCTTTTGGCATGACGGCGACCGAAACCAATAACTGGTACTACCAGGGGAACGGTCAGAAGTATCACGACCAGCTCGGCGAGATTTTCGGCCTCAAACCTTTCCTCGCGGGGAACACCGGTACACAGGCAGGCGGCTGGTTCGCCAAGGAAATCAAGGGCCCCGAAGATTTCAACGGTCTGAAATTCCGGATGCCCGGCCTGGGCGGCAAAGCCCTGGGCTACATGGGTGCCTCGATCCAGAACCTGCCGGGTGCCGAAGTGTATCAGGCGCTGGCCTCGGGTGCCATCGACGGGACCGAATGGATCGGCCCCTGGGCGGACGAGAAGGCCGGGTTCCAGGAAATCACCAAGTTCTACTACACTGCCGGTTTCCATGAGCCCGGTGCGGCGTTGACGCTGGCCACCAACCTTGATGTCTTTAACTCGCTTTCGCCCGCGCATCAGTCGATGATCGAGATTGCCTCGGGCCATGCCAATGTGTGGAACCTGAGCCAGTTCCTGATGAACAACGGTGCCGCACTTGCGCGTCTGAAGGCCGGTGGCGTTCAGGTTCTCGAATTCCCCGACAGCGTCTGGGATGCGATGGGCACGGCCAGCCGGCAAGTCTATGACGAGTTCATGGGCGATGAGCTGTTCGCGGAAATCTACAACGATTACAACGCGTCGATGAAGGCATCGTCAGGCTGGCTGAGCCAGTCGATCGGCGCCTATCGCAATCAGCGTGACCGCGTTCTGGGCTGAACCCGAATTTCAGACAGGGGGCGGGCCCGAGTCCCGGGCCCGCCTCGACAATCTGCAGAGGGCAGCGGTGCCGGACCAGGCAGGGTCCGGATCTCCAAAGCAACATCAGGAGAATCGCGTAAACGCCTGTTATCATAGGGATTTGGGGGGACTATGCTGGACACGATTGTCTGGATTTTCCAGAGCATCGGCTTGGCCTTTTACAATCTGGTCTATGCTGTCGCAAACATGGCAGGCTGGCTGGACTGGTTGACCTGGGCGAATACGACGGAAGACAAGGAGAGCCTGATGCGATTCGTCTATTATGGCGGATCGGCCGAGTTTTTCTTCGTAACCTTCACCATCTTCCTGGTGCTGACGGCCATCGGGCTGTGGCGCAACAGCTTCATGTGGGCCTGTGTGCGGGTGCTTGAAGGGTTTGCCAATACCACCGGCCGGCTGTTTGCCTGGGCCGGGCTGCTGATGGTTCTGCAACAGATCGTCATCGTGTTCATTCAGCGCATTTTCGTGCGCCCCGACATTTCCTTCGGCTTCGGCATTCCGCTCCAGATGGACATCAGCTGGTGGGCCGAGGAGCTGAAGCTCTACAACGCGCTGGTCGTGACCCTGTGCTGCACCTACACCTTCGTACAGGGCGGCCATGTCCGTGTTGACCTCGTCTATTCCGCCGTACGCTATCGCACCAAGAAGGTGATCGACATGGTGGGCAGCCTGATCTTCATGATGCCCGCCGCCGTATTGATGTGGATGTATGGCTGGTATTTCATGTGGCGCCATCTGATCACGCCGAAACCCTCGGCCAGCGATACGCTGGACCGGCTTCTGCTGAAGGCACGCGCGGTGCGCTGGAACGTCGAAACCATCGGCTTCAGCCCGAACGGCTTTAACGGTTACTTCCTGTTCAAGGTTCTGCTGGTCGCGTTCACGGCCATGGTGTTCCTGCATTCCATCGCGTTCTTCTACCGCTCCTACCTGGAGTGGAAGGAAGGGCCCGAAAGCGAGGGCAAGTATCTCGACAAGGACACCCTGGGAGAGGGTGAAGAAGCATATGAGGGGACGCACTGATGCTGTTTGGACTTGATGGCGTCGAGATCGGCCTGATCATCGTGTTTCTGTGCCTCTTCGGAGGCATCCTGTCCGGCTTTCCGGTGGCGTTTGCCATCGCGGGGGCGGGGGTCATCTCGTTCTCGATCATCGCGGGGCTGGACAGTTCCGGCCTGCTGATCCACCAGGCGATCGACACCGGGAGCGCGGAATATGCCGCGATCCTGGCCGAGGGAGTGAAGGCCGAGACCATATCCGTCTTCCGATACCCGGACCTGCCGCGGCTGGCGGAACCGGTGTTCCCGCAGGGCTGGGAAGTGGCTCTGGACCGGAACGTGTCCTTCATCGTGAACCGCATCAACGAGCGGGTTCTGGCCGGGCAGTCCATCGAGACGCTGCTGGCGGTGCTGATGTTCGTGCTGATGGGGATCACGCTGGAACGCTCGAAGATCGCCAATGACCTTTTGACCACGATGGCGCGTGTCTTTGGTCCGCTGCCGGGCGGTCTGGCCGTGTCGGTGGTGGTCGTGGGCGCGTTCCTGGCCGCCTCGACCGGCATCGTGGGCGCGACCGTTGTGACCATGGGCCTGCTGTCCCTGCCCACCATGCTGCGCAACAATTATTCCCCCGAGATCGCGACGGGTGTGATTGCCGCATCCGGCACGCTGGGGCAGATCATTCCGCCCTCGATCGTGATCGTTCTGCTGGGCACGCTGGCGGGCGACCTCTATTCGGTGGCGCAGGAGAACCGGGCCATCGAGGTCGGCTGCTCGGACGCTCTGACCTATCTGGGCGAGCCTGCGGTCGTCTCGGTCGGCACGCTCTTTCAGGCGGCCCTGCTGCCCGGCATCCTGCTGGCGCTGCTCTACGGGCTCTATGCCTTCGGCTATGCGCTGCTCAATCCCAGCAAGGCACCGGCAGTGGTCATGGCCAGCCATCAGGGCGAAGTAATCACGCGCGGCGAGAAATTCACCTGGCTGCTCGGTCTGCCGGTGGCGCTGATCGTCGGGGTGATCCTGGCGGCGCAGGTGGGGCTGGTGGGAAGCCAGGACCTGACCGTCGACAGCTATAGCGCGCAAGGCGAGACTTCGGCGCTGCGTACCAATGTGAGCCCGTCCTGTCAGGCGGCGATGATCGAGCTGCATGGCCAGGAGGCCTGGGATGCCTCGGTCGCACAGCAGGCGGAAATCGACGCCGCCGGCGGCGTCCAGCAAAGCCGCGAGCTGACGCCCGAGGAACTGGACCAGGCGCTGGCCGACAAGATCGAGAATGCCGCCCCGATCGGAACCGGCGTGTCGATCATCTTCCTGCTGCTGGCTCTGGTGCTGACCTACGGCCGGGGGATCAGCCCCACGGGCGACGCTCGGCCGCTGCTGATCGGCGGGGTCGGGGTGATCCTCGGCCTGCTGGTCGATGTGCTGCTGATAGGGCCGTCGACAGGGGCGGGGGTGTCGGTGATCCTGCTGCTGATCCCGCTGGCGCTGACGCTCTATGGCTGTGCCCATGCCGCCAGACGGCTGGCCGGAAACGAGCTGATCCGCGTGGTGTTTCCGCCGCTGGTTCTGATCATCGCGGTGCTGGGCTCGATCCTGGGCGGCATCACCAACCCGACGCCCGCCGCGGCGCTGGGGGCGGGGGGCGCGATCATGCTGGCCGCCTATCGAAAGCTGCGTGACCAGGACCGGTCGCCCAAGGTCATACTCTATGCGACCTTTGCCATCGTCATCGCGATTCTGATCGGGGTGAATTTCGATCTGCGGATCAATGTGGAGACCGTGAGCTTCGAGACCTGGGTGGCGTTCCTGTTGGCCAAGGCGGCCTATCTCTATGCCCTTTTCGGCCTGCTGTTCGCCTGCTGGGTGCTTTTCCAGGGTGGCGTGCTGAGCCCGGTGGTGCGCGAGACCGCGAAGGTCACGAGCATGGTCTTCACCATCCTCATCGGCTCGCAATTGCTGAACCTGGTGGTGATTTCGTTCGGCGGCGAGGAATACATCCAGCAGTTCCTCAAAAGCTTCGACAACGAGTTCAAGGTTTTCCTGATCGTGATGCTGGTGCTGTTCGTGCTGGGTTTCGTTCTGGATTTCCTCGAGATCATCTACATCGTGATCCCGATCGTGGGGCCGGTCATCTATGGCGGGACGTTTGACCCCAAATGGGTGACGATCATGATCGCGGTGAACCTTCAGACCTCGTTCCTGACGCCGCCCTTCGGCTTTGCGCTCTTCTATCTCAGGGGCGTCGCACCGAAGGAAGTGACAACCGGCCACATCTATCGCGGGGTATTCCCCTTCGTGCTGATCCAGGTGGTGGGGCTGGCGATCCTGTGGTTCTTCCCGGCGATCGTCACGATCGTGCCGAACCTCATTCCGAACTGATGCCCTCCTCGCCGATGATTTCGTGCCTTCGGCGAGGATATTTTCAGCGATAAGAAAGGGCGGGTTTGGCAAACGGCCTGAGCCATATCACCTTTGTCTGCGAGGACCTCGACCGGATGGAAGAGGTGCTGGTCCGGGTACTCAAGGCGCGCAAGCTTTATGACAGCGGGGACGCGACGTATTCGCTGAGCTCCGAGCGGTTCTATGATGTGGGCGGCGTCTGGGTGGCCGTGATGCAGGGCGCGGCGCTGGACGGGCGCAGCTACAATCACGTGGCCTTCCGGATCAGGGAGGCCGAGTATGACGAGCGGCTGACCGCGGTGCAGGCGCTGGGACTGGAGGTGCGGGAGGGGCGCGCGCGGGTCGCGGGCGAGGGCCGGTCGATCTATTTCCACGACCACGACAACCATCTGTTCGAGTTGCACACCGGCACGCTGGAGGATCGTCTGGCGCGGTATTCACAGGGGTAGGGCGGTCGTGTCCTTGATCTCTTCCATCACGAAGCTGGCCGAGACATCGCCCATCGGCACCTTGTCGATCAACCGCTGGTAGAGCCGGTCATACCCGGCCATGTCGGGCACCCGGGCGCGGATCAGGTAGTCCAGGTCGCCGGTCATGCGATAGACGCTCTGGATTTCGGGCATGGTCCGGGTGGCGCGGGCGAAGGCGCCGAGCCAGTCCGCATCATGCCGGGCCGCCCGGATCTGCATGAAGACGGTGAGGCCGAGACCCAGCTTGGCCGCGTCCAGCAGCGCCACGCGGGCGGTGATCACCCCGGCCTCGTCCAGCGCGCGCAGGCGCCGCCAGCAGGCGTTGCGCGACAGGCCGACCCGTTCGCCGAGCGCATCAAGCGGCAGCCCGGCGTCGCGTTGCAGTTGTGCGAGGATCTTTCGATCCATATCATCAATTTTCAACATAGAAGTTGATATATCGGGAAAATATCCCAATATCCAGAAGATTTTCCTGATCTTTGGGACGTGTTTACCGCCGGGCTGCGATACTCTGTCTGCAACAGCTTTTGAAGGAGAGAGACGATGATCAGCAAGGTTTTCCTGGACCACCCGCGCAGCGTCGACGAGACCTACCTGCAACATGCGCGCTTTGCGGGCGGGTTCAGCCTGAAACTCTTCGGTGCGGCCTTTGCGGCGCTGATCCATGCGGTGATCCCGGCGGCCTTTGACAAGACGGCCAGCCGGATGATCGCGGACATGTATGCCAGAACCCACAATCGGGGAAAGTAGAAAACTCACGTAGAAACAACTGCTCACGGGGGGTTTCTCAGGTAATACGGGCACCGGCTCAGAACCGGTTCAAACGCGGCGTGCCTCTTGCGGGGCGCGCCGTTCTGCGCTTAGGGTCCGCTCAACACCCCACCCCAGGGGGCGATCTGACACGGGAGCGCGCACCATGAAACTACTGGTCCTGCAACATCATCCGGCCGAGCATCCGGGCATCTTCCGCGCGTTTCTGGCCGAGGACGGGCACAGCTATGACGCGGTCGAGCTGGATGCCGGCGAGGCCCTGCCAGGTCTGGATGGGTATGATGCGCTCTGGGTCATGGGCGGGCCGATGGACACCTGGCAGGAGGACGCGCATCCCTGGCTGAAAGACGAAAAGGCGCTGATCCGCGAGGCGGTGGAGGAGCGCGGGCTGCCCTTTCTGGGGCTGTGCCTGGGGCATCAGCTTCTGGCCGAGGCCCTGGGCGGCGAGGTGAGGCCGTCGGTGACGCCCGAGATCGGCATCCTGGATGTGCAGCTGACCGAGGCCGGCGCGTCGGGCGTGTTTTTCGACGGGCTTCCGGAGGTATTTCCGGCGCTGCAATGGCATTCCGCCGAGGTGACGGCGATCCCGCCGGGCGCGCAGGTGCTGGCCACATCGCCCGATTGCGTGGTGCAGGCGATGAAATGGGGCACGCGGGCCTATTCCGCGCAATTCCATGTGGAGATCGAGCCGGACACGGTGGACAACTGGGCCGTCGTGCCGGAATACGCGGGCGCGCTTGAGAAGGCGCTGGGCGCCGATGGTGCCGCGCAGATGAAGACGGGAGCGGATGCCAACATGGCCGCCTTCAACGAGATGGCCGAGCGTATCTACATCAACTGGCTGCAATGTGCGGCACAGGCCAGGGCGGTGGCGTGATCGCCTGACTCACCTGTTTTCCCCAGATAAGGCGCGCGTTTTCGGATGCGCCCTTTGTCATGGGGTGGCGGTTTTGACATGTCATGCAAGACATGTCTTGAGAGGTGGAATTGATCCGGGCCCGGGTGTGTGCACCCGCTGCGACAGGTCGGAAGATCAGGCGTCGGCGGCACGGGTCAGCGACAGGCGCGCGGTTTCGAGATGTTCCTTCATGTGATTGGCCGCGCGTTCGGGTTCGCGCGAGCGGATCGCCTGGAGGATCTGCCGGTGCTGCAGATTGTACTGCCGGATGATGCGGGTATCGAGCGTGAGCTGGCGCATCCGCGTCCATTCGTCCATCGCGCGCACCGAGTTGATCTGGTCGATCACCCAGACCAGCAGGTTGTTGCGCGTCGAGCCGGCCAGCGCCCGGTGAAAGGCGGTGTCGGCCTCACCAAAGGCGATGGGGTCTTCCACCGCCGCCTCCATGCGTTCGCAGAGCGATTCCAGCAGTTCGAAATCCTGGTGCCGCCCATGCAGCACGCTGAGGCGGCACAGATGCGGCTCGAGCGCAAAGCGCGCGTCGATCAGTTCGAGCGGATTGGCGTTCTCGACCGCCTCCACGGTGGTGTTGCCCCGCTGGTAGGTGACGTAGGTGCCGCTGCCGGGGCGGGTCTCGATCAAGCCTTCGCGTTCCAGCTGGCCCAAGGCTTCGCGCAGCGTATTGCGGGCCACGCCATAGGTGTCTGCCATCTGGCGCGAGGCGGGCAGGCGTTCATGTTCGCGATAGTTCCCTTTGGAAATTTCGCGTCGGATAATAGCCGCAATGTCCGCCGCACCCAGTTTCTGCATTCGATACACTCCTTACCACTGATCCAAATCTGATCCAAACAAGGATGGTTGTCCAGAAAAATCGCCAAATTGGCTCAAAAAAGGTTGCTTATTGGATCGATTCCTTTCTAGGCTGTACTCAACCGGGGAATCCCTGGGGCTGCTCTATGACCCATTCAGGCACTGAAAGGCACCGACGCGCATGGCACCCGCTTCTGCAAGTTCCGTGATCGACCGGGCCCGCACGCGGCGGGGCAATCGCAGCTAGTTCAATCGATGGAAGCGGCGCGCAAGACCGCAGCAAAGACCAACAAGGAGTAAGACAAGTGGCCGAAACTGATCTTGAACGTTTTGTCGAAGCGAAGGGTCGCGACGAGAAAATCAAGGAAGTCCGCAAGATGATCGATGCCAAGGGTATCGAGTATCTCTATCTGCAATTCGTATCCGTGACCGGCAAGATCATGGGCAAGGGCATCCCGGCCGACCACTGGGAAAGCGTCGCGAAGAAGGGCTTCCAGCTGGTCTATGGCGCCACGGTGAACCTCTTTACCGACCGGGCGGGCAACTATCTGGGCTATGGCCCCGAGGCGGCTGAGCTGATCGGTATCCCCGAGCCCGAGACCTTCATGCAGTTGCCCTGGGCGCCGCAGATCGGCCGTTTCTACTGCACGCTTTTCCGAAACCGCGAGGAAAAGGAAAATCCGGGCGGGTTCCTGACGTCGGACAGCCGCGGCAACCTGCGCCGTATGCATGAGGACTTCAAGAAGAAGCATGGCCGCTCCTTGCGCATCGGCACCGAGCCCGAGATGATGTGGCTGAAGTTCGACGAGAACGGCAAGCCGAAGGACGGCTATTCCAAGCCCTACTGCTATCACATCGACCAGTTCGAAAGCCTGCGGCCTGTGTCGATGCAGGTGATCAAGTATTCCCGCATGATGGGTCTGGACATGATCCAGGGCGACCACGAGGACGCGCCCGGCCAGCTGGAACTGAACTGGATGTTCGACGACGTGTTGCGCAATGCCGACCGCCTGACCACCTACCGGCAGATCTGTGCCCAGGTGGCGCGCGAGAACGGCATCTTTGCCTGTTTCATGACCAAGCCGTTCATGGGCGTGTCGGCCTCGGGCTGTCACCACAACATGAGCCTGTGGCGCGGCGGCAAGGACGAGTTCGTCAAATGCGGCAATGACCCGGACGATCTGCCGGGGATGGCCGAGAACTACATGTATGTGCGCGGCGGCGAGAACACCTTCATGCCCGACGATGACGACCCGCAGATGCCGGGCAAGGAAGGTCTCGAGGCGATCGGCGGGGTGGTACACCACCTGCAGGCGCTGACCGCGATCGGCTCTTCGACGGTGAACTCGTATCGCCGGTTGTGGGACACCGGTTTCTGGGCTCCGATCTTTGCGGACTGGGGGTTCCAGAACCGCACCACGGGTCTGCGCGTGTCGGCACCGGGCCGGTTCGAGTACCGTTCGGTCGACAGCATGGTGAACCCCTATCTGATGGGCTCGTGCCTCTTGGCAGCGATGGATGACGGCATCGACAACAAGCTGGATCCGGGCGCGCCCGAAGAGCGCAACATCTACGAGGCGATCAAGGCCGGCAAGCAAGTGAAGAAACTGCCGATGTCGCTGGGTGAAGCGCTTGATTTCCTTGAGCAATCGGAGGTCGTACAGCGCGGCCTGCCGGGCGAGATGTATCGGCTGTTCCATGAATACAAATACGACGAGTTCGCGCGCTTCAACGCGACCGTTACCGATTGGGACGCCGAGACTTACATGGAGTGTCTGCCCTAGGACACCCCGATTTGATACCGGCGGCAGGTCACCGGCCTGTCGCCGCCACCACCAACGCAACCTGATACAAAGGAGGCGCATTCAAAATGTGCGGAATTGCAGGATTGATTCACAGGGGCAAAAGCAGCTCGGTCGGGTCTGAAATGACCGCGATGCTGCAGGCGCTCAAGCACCGGGGGCCGGACAGCACCGGCTACGCGGTATACGGCGAGCCCACCGAAGGCGACTATATCATGCGCCTCAAGGTGGCCGAGGCCGAGGACATGGACCGCGGCCGCGGCATCCACCAGGTGATCGCGGACCGGATCGAGGAGGTCGAGAGCATCCTCAAGGAACACGGGGCCAAGGTGAAGTCCAAGGAAGCGCCGCGCGAATATTCGCTGCGCTACGTTCTGACGCACAAGGGCGATACCGGCGAAATGGCAAGCCATATCGAGGAAGCCGAGGGCGTCGAGATCCTGAGCATGGGCAATGGCCTGGAACTGATCAAGGATCTCGGGGACGCGGCCGTGGTGTCGGCGGCCTACGGGCTCAACGACTTCCAGGGCACGCACGGCATCGGCCACACGCGGATGGCCACCGAGTCGGACGTGGACATCAAGTCCGCGCACCCCTACTGGGCGTTTCCCTACAATGACGTGAGCGTCGTCCATAACGGGCAGATCACCAACTACTGGATCATGCGCCGCGAGATGGAGCGCAAGGGCCACCGGTTCATGTCGAATTGCGACAGTGAGCTGCTGGCGGTCTACACGGCCCATAACCTCGCCAATGGCATGGCGCTGGAAGACAGCCTGCGCAAATCCATCGACGAAATCGACGGTGTGTTCACCTATCTGGTGGCCACCAAGGATCAGCTGGGCATGGCCAAGGACACGATGGCCGCCAAGCCGCTGGTTCTCTACGAAAGCGATGACCTGATCGCCATGGCCTCGGAAGAGGTGGCAATCCGCGCGATCCTTCCCGAAGAGATCGACACTTATGACCCTTACGACGAGGAGGTTCGGGTATGGCAAGCGTAAGCGACGCAGAGCTCAAGAAGATGACCCAGGACGAGCGCGCCAAGGCGCTCGGCATGACCACGGAGCAGCTCACGGGCAAGTCCCTCTATGTGGAGTTCGACCCCGAAGCCGAGGACCGTTTTACCTACCCCTGGGCGCCTGAGGTCGATTTCAACAAGCGCACCGAGGTGGACTGCGATGGCAAGACGACCACCGAGGTCAACGCGTCCATTCGCGCGCTGATGGCCGAAGGCTATGGCACGGTTGTCCTGAAAAACCCGCGCGGGATGCACTCGCTTGGTGTGGGTATCCTCAGCAAGCTGAACCTGATCATCGAAGGCTCGACCGGCTACTTTGCGGTGGGTCTGATCGACGGGCCGAACGTCCGGATCACCGGGCGCGTGGGCTGGTCGTGCGGCGAGAACATGATGTCCGGCACGATCATGATCGAGAAGAACGCCGGTTCCACATTCGGCGCGGCCATTCGGGGCGGCGACCTGGTGTGCCGCGGCTCGGTCGGCTCGCGGACGGGGATCGACCAGAAGGGCGGCACGATCATCGTGGGTGGCGACACCGGTGCGCTCAGCGGCTTCATGATGCAGCGGGGCCGGATGGTGGTCTGCGGGAACGCGGGCAAGAACCTGGGCGATTCGATGTATGACGGCACGATCTTTGTCGGCGGCGACATCAAGTCGCTGGGCGTGGACGCGGTTACGGCCGAACTCACCGACCTCGACCGGGCCTGGCTCACGCGCAAGCTGACCCAGTATGGCCTGATGCCCGAGAAGGGGGTGGATCACTTCACCAAGGTCGTCGCGGGCAAGCAGCTCTGGAACTACGACAATCTCGAACCTTCCGAGAAGAAGCTGATCCTGTAACCCCTTGCAGGATCACCCCGGGCCTGGCCCGGGGTCTCGAAACACCATGAGGTCCCGGTTCAAGCCCGGGACGGGATGAACCGGGCGGCAATCGCGTTCGCCCCCGAGTGAAAGGAAACGACATGGCTGACGGTGATCTGCCGAAAAAACCAGCGCTGGCCCGCGATGTGAACCGCATCGGTAACAGCTTCATCTTCCCGCCGGCGGTGATGGATGACATCCACATCAAGTCCGAGCTGGGACGCTATCGGATGCGGGGGTTCTCGCTCTTCAAGAAAATCCCGCACTGGGACGATCTCACGTTCCTGCCGGGCACGCTGACGCGGTTCGTGATCGAGGGCTATCGCGAGAAATGCGAGACAAAGACCATCATCGGTCCGCGCGCCAAGGTGCCGCTGGAACTGGACATCCCGGTCTATATCACGGGCATGAGCTTTGGTGCCTTGTCCTATGAGGCGAAAACCGCGCTTGCACGCGGGGCCACGATGGCCGGCACGGCGACTTGCTCGGGCGAGGGGGGGATGATCCCTGACGAGCGTCGCTATAGCTCCAAGTGGTTCTATCAGTGCATCCAGTCGCGCTATGGCTTCAACCCCAACCACCTCGTGTTGGCGGATGGGTGCGAATTCTTCATCGGCCAGGGCTGCAAGGTCGGTCTTGGCGGGCACCTGATGGGTCAGAAAGTGACCGACCAGGTGGCCGAGATGCGCAGCCTGCCTGCGGGCATCGACCAGCGCTCGCCTGCGCGTCACCCCGACTGGCTGGGCCCGGACGATCTGGCGCTCAAGATCCAGGAGATCCGTGAAGCGACGGATTGGCAGATCCCGATCCAGCTCAAGCTGGGCGCCAGCCGCGTCTACGATGACGTCCGCATGGCCGTGAAATGCGACCCGGACAGCATCTATATCGACGGTATGGAAGGCGGCACCGGGGCCGGTCCGCACCTTGCCACCGAGGACACCGGCGTGCCGGGCATGGCCGCGATCCGTCAGGCGCGCAAGGCCATCGACGATCTGGGCAAGCGCGGCGAGATCAGCCTGGTTTACGCAGGCGGTATCCGCAACGGTGCCGACGTGGCCAAGGCGATTGCGCTTGGTGCGGATGCGATTGCCATCGGCCACTCGGCCATGATGGCATTGAACTGCAACAAGGACATCCCCGAGGCGAACTTCCCCGAGGAGATCGGCGCGGAGCCGGGCTATTGCTACCACTGCCACACGGGCCGTTGCCCGGTGGGTGTGGCCACGCAGGACCCCAAGCTGCGCGAACGGCTTGATCCGGATGCGGCCGCCGAGCGGGTGTACAACTTCCTGCACACGCTCACCATCGAGGCGCAGCTTTTCGCCCGCGCCTGTGGCAAGACCTATATCCACAGTCTTGAGCCCGAGGATCTGGCCGCGCTCACGATGGAGGCATCGGCCATGGCGGGGGTTCCGCTTGCCGGCACCAGCCACACGGTCGGCGTCGAGGATTATCACCACCTGTAAGGGAGTGGCGGGGTGAATCCCGCCCTGCCTCAACCGTAGGCCGGGGGTCACCCCGGCGCACCGGAAAAGGAGAAAACACTATGGCTGGAACACAGTATCGCGGGTCCGAGATCAAGGATGTCGATCAGTTTCTCAAGGACAGCGCCGGGCTTGAATCCGAGCGCGAAAAGGAAATCGGCCAGCATATCGGCTATCGCTATGACGTGAACCTGGTGCCGGACTACAACCGGATCACACCTTTCCTCACCAAATACATGGAGACGATGGGCTGGGACGACCTGAACTGGCTCGAGGACGTCCACATGGGCTATGAAGAGGGCGCACCGGCCGTCTTTGACCGCAACAACAACGGCTGGGTCCGGGTGCCCGACACGATCGATCTGCCCGACAACCAGCAGGACCGGGACATGATCGCGCGCGAGCTTCTGATCAAGTTCCAGATGTCGGACAGGCATCCGCTGGTGAACCTGCGCAAAGCCTACATGAAGTTCTGAGGAATCCCGTGCCGCGTCCGCTGGATATCGCCTGTCTTCAGACACGGCCCATGCCGGATTTCGCATCCGCGCTGGCCGAGGCCACGAGCCTTGCCGAAGCGGCGATCGGAGCGGGCGCGGACCTTCTGTTTCTGCCCGAATATTGTGGCGGATTGCAGACAAGCGGCGGGCTGGTCAGGCCGCCCGTGGCCTCCGAGGCCGAGCATCCGGTTCTGAACGGGCTGCGCGAGCTGGCGGCCAAACGCCAGGTCTGGATCAAAGTCGGCTCGGTGGCGGTCACCGGACCGGGGGAGAAGTTTCTCAATCGCGGCTACATGATCGACGATCGCGGCAACATCCGCGGTCATTACGACAAGATCCACATGTTCGATGTGACGCTGTCCGAGACCGAAGCCTACCGTGAGAGCCATTCGGTCGAACCCGGCGCCCGCGCCGTCATCCATGACACGCCCTATGCCCGGATCGGTCACACGATCTGTTACGACCTGCGCTTTCCGGATCTGTATCGCAGCCTCGCCCGGAGCGGCGCGGAAATCCTGTGCTGCCCCGCGGCCTTCACCCGCCACACCGGCGAGGCGCACTGGCATATCCTCAACCGCGCGCGGGCCATCGAGACCACGCGCTTCATGGTCTCGGCCTGTGCGGTCGGACCCATCGAGGGCGGCGGCGAAAGCTATGGGCATTCGCTGATCGTGAACCCATGGGGCGAGATCGTGGCCGATGGCGGCACGCTTGCGGGCATCGTCAGTGCGAGGATCGACCTCGATGCGGTGGCCGCGACCGAGGCACGCATCCCGAGCCTGGGAAATGGCGTTGAATTCACGCCCGCCCGCGCGGTACCGTCGCGCGACGTGGCATAGCAGACACCGCGCGCGGGTCATCGACCCGTCAGCGCCGAGACAAGAGGCACGGCATGTCGATGCTGGAACAACATTTCGGACAGGCGCGCGACCCGCACCCCCTGCGCATGGCGTTCCTGCGCTGGCAGTGCCGGGTGCGGCAGATGGCGATGCGCGACGGGCAGGGGCGGCCCGATGACGCGATCACACCCGCCGTTCACCTCGGCGACGAGGCCGAGCCGATGGGCCATATCATCACGCTTCTGAACAAGAGCCCTGGATATTCGGTGACGGCCGAGCTGGATCACATGGCCAAGAAGACCAACGATCCCGCCCAGCGGCGCGACACGGCCCTGACGTTCCTGTCATCAAGCTACTATCAGAAGGCCGAGGAGTTTTCCGACATTCTGACCGCGACTTTCCCGCCGGGCAGCCCCGGGGCCGGGGCGCTGCATGACGCGGGGCGGGTGCGGCTGGTCTTCGAGGCCTACAACCAGCGGTTCGACATCACCTGCAAGGTCTGGCGGCTGGCGGATCACAACCCGCTTTACCTGGCCACGATGGCGCATAACCGGCTGTTCAACCCGGGCCTGCCGCCGGCCACCGAAGTGCTGGGGTTCGAGCCGGACTGGGCCGCCTCAAGTTCGGAGCCGCCGATCCGCTGAGACGCATATGGCTTTCTAAGCGGGTGAAACTGCTCTAGCATTCCGCGCAGGCCGGTCGCTGGACCGGCGCGTTTCAGAGGCGGAAATGACCTCCAAGACCCTGGCCGCATTGGCGGCGAACCATGCCGTGGGGGCCACCGTGCAGGTGGTCGTGGACACGCTCTTTGCCCGGATCGGGTCCGGCGAATTTCCCGAAGGCGCGCGGCTGCCTTCGGAGCGGGCGCTGGCCGGCGAGCTGGGCGTGGCGCGCAACACGGTGCGCGAGGCGCTGGATGTGCTGGAGGCGGGCGACATGATCCGCCGCCGCCCGGGATCGGGCAGTTTCGTCACCTGGTCGAGCCGCGCGGACAAGGCGGGCGACGATGTGGCCGCCGCGGATGTCAGCCCTCTCAACCATCTCGTGGTGCGTGGCATCCTCGAGCCCGAGATGGTGCGGCTGGCGGTGATGAACATGACGCCGCGCATGTTGGATCAGCTGTCACAGACCCTGTCGCAGCTGGAAGCGGTGAGCACCGATGTCGATGCCTTCATCGGGCTGGAGGAGGCGCTGTATCGCCAGATCGCCGAAGGCACGGGCAATCCGCTTCTGGCGGCGTGCTACAGAATGACGATCGAGACCTATGGGCGCAGTTTCGGGGCCAGCCTGCGGCGGCGGTCCCTGACCCCGCGCCGGATGCAGGATTACCAGCATCGCTACAATTCGCTGTTCAATGCCATCGCCTCGCGCGATGTGGCCACGGCGGTGGAGTTCATCAAGCTGCATCTGGTGGAGGAACAGGCGCTGCTTCTGCCCGACGACTGAAGGCACGCCGGAGATTTGGCGCCCCGCGCCCCCTTGGCGGAGGTGTGCGCCCGCGGGGCCGTGGGCAGGGGTATTTACAACCAGAAAGAAGCCGATTTCAGAGGCTGCGGGCGCCGAGATCGGTGGCGGTGGCGGTGGGGGCGTCAAGGCGCTGGTGCCAGAGCTGGCCGAGTGCCTCCATTTCGGATTTGAGCCGGTCGGAGTGGCGGGCGAGCCAGTCGGTGACCGAGACGAATTCGGCGATACGGGCCCTGCCCGCGCGGATCTGCACCACCGGCCAGTCGCCCACCAGCGCGTTGTCGATGCCGAAGACGTCACGCCCCCACCATTGCGCGGGGCCGAAGGCGTGGCGCACATGCTCCATCTGTTTCATCGCCGCGAGCACCGAGACGGGCTGGGTCGAGCCTGCCTTCTGCACCGCGCCATGCCACAGGTCGAGAATGGCAGCGTATTCCCAGGACACGGCGGACCAGGTGCCGGGAAAGCGCTCCATGTAGCTGTCATGGAACGCCTTTGGCTGATTGAAGAAGAAGGTTTTTTCGGCCAGGGCCGGGTCGTCGAAATCGGGGAACTGGAAGGTGAAGCCTTCCATGAATGCGGCACTGGTGCGGGCGATCAGCCGGTCATACTGATCCAGCGTGCAGCTGAGAATCTGACCCCGGTACCCATGGGCATGGGCGTATTCGGTAAGCGCGTGCACCATGGGCGTGTAGGAGGTGCACCAGCACAGGATGTCCGGATTTGCGGCCAGCATGGGGCCCGCGATGGCCGCGATGTCCGTTGAGTCGGGAGCGTATTGCACCTCGTGCACGCGGGTCACCCCCGCCGCATCGAAGGCCGCGCGATAGGTGGCGAGCGAGGGCAGGCCGATCGCGTCGGTCTGCGTGCAGAGTGCTACGGTCCCGAGTTCGGGCCGGGTGCGGGCCAGCCAGTCCACCGCCGTCACCACATAGACGGGATGCACCTCGGAGGGCGACAGCAGGAACGGCGTGTCGGGCGACAGGTCTGAGGGCACCAGCGTGGTGGTCAGCACGCGGCGGTCCATCAGCTCATGCAGCAGCCCGCCCGAAAGGCTGTTGCCGCCCAGCATCATCAGAAGCTGGATATTGTGTTCGCGGACAAGGGTTTGTGCGCCGGTTTTCGCCCGCTCCGGGTCATTGCCGCAATCCATCGCGTGAATGCGCAGCGGATAGCGTCGCCCGCCGATCAGCAGACCGCCGGCGCGGTTGAGCCAGTCCTCCCAGAGACGGCAGCCATTCAGCCCCGGCCGGCCCCAGCTTTCGACCGCGCCCGAAAGCGGGGCGAGAAAGCCCAGATTGACCTCGCGCTGCATCCCCACGCTGAGGCGCGGCATGGTGCCCGAGAGGGCAAGGCGTTGGGCGAAGCTGATCGGGCTCATGGGGTCCGGGAAAAACCGTTGACAGATTGGTTCACCGACTGGTTTAGTATTTTATACCAAAAGAACCAATTAAAAAATCCGGTTCAGTGGCGATGATCTCCGGGGGGAGGCGCGCGGCGGGCCGGTCAGCCAGTTCAGGGAGACAAGCGACATGGCAAAGAAACGCGTGGCGATCATCGGGGCGGGGCCGTCGGGCCTGGCACAGCTCAGGGCCTTTCAGTCCGCCAAGGAGAAGGGCGAGGAGATCCCCGAAATCGTCTGCTATGAAAAGCAGGACGACTGGGGCGGTCTGTGGAATTACACCTGGCGCACGGGACTGGATGAGCATGGCAACCCGTGCCATGGCTCGATGTATCGCTACCTGTGGTCGAACGGGCCCAAGGAGGGTCTGGAATTCGCCGATTACTATTTCGAGGACCATTTCGGCAAACCCATCGCCAGCTATCCGCCGCGGGCCGTGCTGTTCGATTACATCGAGGGCCGGGTGAAGAAGGCCGGGGTGCGCGACATGATCCGGTTCAACACCGTGGTGCGCGACGTGCGCGCGCTGGACGAAGGCGGGTTCGAAGTCACCGCGCGCGATTGCCTGGCCGACAGCGAGACGCGCGAAAAATTCGATCATGTGATCGTGGCCAGCGGGCATTTCAGTTTCCCCAACGTGCCGCATTACCCCGGGTTCGAGAGCTTCAACGGTCGCATCCTCCATGCCCATGATTTCCGCGATGCGCGGGAATTCGCGGACAAGGACATCCTGATCCTGGGCACGTCCTATTCGGCCGAGGACATCGGCTCGCAATGCTGGAAATACGGCTGCAAATCCATCACCGTGGCGCACCGGACCGCGCCGATGGGCTATGACTGGCCGGAGAACTGGCAGGAAGTGCCGGCGCTGGAGCGGGTCGAGGGGCGCGTGGCGCATTTCATCGACGGGACCAGCAGGGAGGTCGACGCGATCATCCTGTGCACCGGCTATGTGCACCATTTCCCGTTCCTGCCGGATGACCTGCGCCTGAAGACGGCAAACCGGCTGGCGGCGAACGATCTCTACAAGGGGGTCGTCTATACCGGCAATCCCGACCTCTTCTACCTCGGAATGCAGGACCAATGGTACACGTTCAACATGTTCGACGCGCAGGCCTGGTGGGTGCGGGACTGCATCCTGGGCAAGATCGGGCTGCCCGATGGCGCCGCGATGGAGGCCGACTGGAAACGTCGCCAGGACGAGGAGGACGCGGGCGAGGATGACTATGCCGCGATTGCCTATCAGGGGGCTTATGTGCTGGAACTGATCAGCGAGACGGATTATCCGAGCTTTGACGTGGAGGCGGCCAACCAGGCCTTCTATGCGTGGAAGAAGCACAAGAAGAAGGGCATCATGGAGTTCCGCAACCACGGCTATACCAGCCCGATGACCGGCACCAAGGCACCGCCGCATCACACGCCGTGGAAGGATGCTCTGGATGACAGTCTGGAGAGCTATCTGCAGACGGGCTGAGCCGCGGCCCGAGGCCGCGTTTCAGGCGCGGGCGCGTCCGGACTGTCCCTGAGCTGTTCCGGTCGCGCCCAGGGACCCGCGCAGGCCGTAGCGTTTGCGCGCGGCGCTTTCCGAGAGCAGCCATTTTTCGACGATGTCGCGCTCCGGGAAGGATTTTTGACCCTCGCGTTCCAGCATGAAATAGCCTGACTGTGTGCGCACGCAACTGTCGCCCAGAGGGCGCACCAACGTGCCGTCGTCCAGCATCCGGTCCACCAGATGCCCCCAGCCGAGTGCGATGCCCATGCCGTCGGCGGCGGCCTGGATGGCCAGCGGGTAGGTGTTCACATGGGTGGCGCTGGTGACCTTGGTCCGGGCCAGCCCCTGTTCGCTCAGAAAGCTGGGCCAGGACATCCATTCGGTATGCTTGTTGGACACCTCGATCAGGTCGAGATCGGGCAGGGCGGCCAAGTCGCCCGCCTGCGGTCGGGTGCGCAGGTAGCTGGGCGCACAGACCGGAAAGACCGTCTCGCCAAAGAGCTGCTGCGCGCGGTAGCCCGGCCAGTTGCCGTCGCCGCGCAGGATTGCCAGGTCGGTGGTGTCGGCCAGGCATTCCTCGTCCTCGTCCGAGGCCAGCAGCATGATCTGTACCCGCGGGTTTGCCCGGTTGAAACGCCGCAGCCGCGGCATCAGCCAGAGCGCGGCCACCGAGTTGGTCGCGGCCAGATGCACGGCGTTCTTCTGCTGCCGGGACAGAACCTCCTGCGAGGCGCTGCGCAGCGCGTCGAGCGCCTCGCGCACCGGGGTCAGCAGACTGTGGCCCTGGGGCGTCAGGGTGATCGAGCGGTGACCGCGCACGAAAAGCGCCACGTCATAGTGCAGTTCGAGCAGCCGGACCTTGCGGCTGATCGAGGTCTCGGAAATGTTCAGATGCCGTGCGGCGGCGGCGAAACTGCCGTGGTTGGCCGCGGCCTCGAAGGCCAGAAGATAGTCGAGCGGCGGCAGAAGTTTCTGCTTTTTCATCGCTGTCATTTCCTTCCCCGAGCGCACGCGGCGGGACTTGCCTTCACTTTTGAGGGGTCAGCCCTTGGCGCGTGGATGGCTAACCCGCTGATCTAATCAGAAAATCACATGTTTGCCCACAAAAAACGCAGGCAATGCCCCGCAAAATTACATTTCGTGATGGGCACGTGACTTGGCAGAGTAAACCCATGCCGGAGCAAGGGAATCTCCGGCGCAATAATTCCAATCTCAGGGAGCTACCATGAAACTGAAACATATCCTGACGGCCGCCGCCGTCGCGTTGGGCGCAACTGCTGCGCACGCCGCTGACAGCGACGATCCCGTCGTTATTCCGATTCACAACTGGTCGAGCCAGATCGTGATGTCCAATGTCGTCGGCCAGATGATGACCGATGCGGGCCTGAACGTGGAATTCGTGACCACCGACAGCCAGGCGGTCTACGAGTCGATCCGCCTGGGCGATGTGACGCTGGAGCTGGAAGTCTGGGAAGGGGCCTTTGGTGCCTCGTTCCGTGCGGCTCTGGAAAAGGGCGGGATCGTCGATGCGGGTGACCACGACGCCGTGACGCGCGAAGACTGGTGGTACCCGATGTGGACCAAGGATGCCTGCCCGGGCCTGCCCGACTGGAAGGCGCTGAACGATTGTGCCGCGCTCTTCCAGACCGCCGAATCCGGTGACAAGGGCATGTATCTGGACGGCCCCGTCGACTGGCTCAAGCACGGCAAGGAACGTGTCGAGGCGCTCGGCATGAACTTCGTTGTGGTCAATGCCGGTTCGGCCGCTGCCCTGTGGGCGCATATCGGTTCGGCCGAGGCCGACAAGAAGCCCATCGTGGTCTTCAACTGGACGCCGAACTTTGCCGAGGCCGTCTGGCCGGGTGAATTCGTCGAGTTCCCGGAATGGGAAGCGGGCTGTGACACGGACCCTGCGGTGGGTCCGAATCCGGATGCACTGTTTGACTGCGGCAACCCGGCGAACGGCTATCTCAAGAAGGCCGCATGGGATGGCATGGCCGACAAGTGGCCGACCGCCTACTGCATGTTGGAGAAGATCAACTTCAACAATCCGCAGATCGCCGAAATGGCCAAGCTGGTCGATACCGACGAGCTGGAGCCGGAAGATGCGGCGGCCGAGTGGCTGGAGGCGAACGGCGATGTCGTGCAGCCCTGGGTGGATGCCTGTACGGGCATGTGACACCTGATCGTACGAAGATGACGCCGCTCCGTGCCAAGATGTGCGGGGCGGCGTTTTTGCCCAAGGGTGCGTCGCGACAAGACCCGATTGACAAGGGTCGGCGGCGCGCGAGAAACAAATGAACGTGGTGGGCGCATCGCCGTTTCCGAGGGTCTCGGGGCAGGTCGCGCGCTCAGGGGAAAAATTCAATGTCGAGCGAAACGCCCGTTATCTCAGCGCGCAATGTCTGGAAACTGTTCGGGGCCTCGCCCGAGACCTACCTCGCCGAGATGCCCGAGGGGCACAGCTATGACCAGATACAGGCGGATGGCTATATCGCCGGCGTGAAGGATGTCTCGATCGATGTCAGCCGGGGCGAGATGCTGGTGATCATGGGGCTCAGCGGATCCGGCAAGTCCACGCTGGTGCGCTGTTTTTCGCGCCTGCATGACATCACCGGCGGGGTGATCGAGATCGACGGCGAAGACATCATGAAGATGAGCGAGAAAGAGCTGATCGAGATGCGCCGCTCGAAGATGGGCATGGTGTTCCAGTCTTTTGGCCTGTTGCCGCACCGCACCGTGCTGCAGAACGTGGCCTTTCCTCTGGAAATGCGCGGCCAGGACCGGCACACGCGGCGCGAACGCGCGCTGGAGGTGATCAGGCTGGTGGGCCTGGAGGGCCGCGAAGAGTATTTTCCGCGCGAATTGTCGGGCGGTCAGCAGCAACGGGTCGGGATCGCGCGCTCGCTGGCCATCGAGCCGGATATCTGGTTCCTGGACGAGCCGTTCAGCGCGCTGGACCCGCTCATCCGGCGCGAGATGCAGGACGAGTTCCTGCGCCTTCAGGAATTGCTGGGCAAGACAATCGTCTTCATCACCCATGATTTCGACGAGGCGCTGCGCCTCGCGGACCGGATCGCCATCATGAAGAACGGCGCGGTCGAGCAATGCGACACGCCGGACCGGATCGTGCTGAACCCGGCCACGGAATACGTGCGCAAGTTCACCGAGGAAATCGACAAGGCCCGAGTGGTTCATGCCGGCACATTGGTCGAGGAGGGGCTGGAGGGCAGCGGCGAGCCGGTGGATGCCGGGGCCACGATCATATCGCTGGCGCGCCGGATCATCGAGGACGACGCCCTGGCCATTCCGGTCAGGCGCGGTGACAGGGTGATCGGTGCCATGCCGCGCGACAAGGTTCTGGATCTGCTGCTGAGCGGTTCGGAATGAACGCGGTGAGGGCATATCTCGAAGGCCCGGGAAACGCGATACGCGTGTTCTGGTGGATGCTGGGCGTGGCCGCGGTCCTGACCTTGCTGCGGCCATGGCTGCCCGCAGGCCTGGTGCGACCGCCCGAGTGGTTCCTGCTGCCATGGCGCGACTGGCTGGATGTGGCGTTCGACTTCATCCGGGGCGATATGGAGAGCGGGCGACCGGGGCTGATCTATGTGACCCGCACGCTGAGTTCGGGACTGGAGTTCATCCTCGACGCGGTGGCGAACCTGCTTTACGGCAAGGCGCGCTGGCCCAGGTTCGAGGCGATCCCCTGGCCGGTGATCACCGGGGTGACGGCCGTGATCGGCTATGCCCTGGGGGGCTGGCGGCTGGCGCTGCTGGGCGGGCTGACATTCCTGTGGGCGGCGCTGATGGGTCAGTGGAAGCTGACGATGGAAACCCTGAGCGTGATCCTGGTCGCGGCACCTTACGGCTTTGTCATCGGCGGGCTTCTCGGCATCTGGGCGTGGAAATCCAAGCGCGTCGAGGACACGATCAAGCCGCTTCTGCTGGTCATGCAGGTTCTGCCCTTCTTCAGTTATCTGCTGCCGGCGGTGATCTTCTTCAAGGTGGGACCGACCGCGGCCACGGTGGCCACGATCGCCTATTCGCTGCCACCGATGATCCTGATGACCACGCTGGGCCTCAAGAAAGTGTCGCCCGAAGTGGTGGAGGCCGGCAAGATGTCCGGCTGTACCCGCTGGCAGATGCTGCGCCATGTATATCTGCCGTCCGCGCGCACCGAGATCATGGTGGGGCTCAACCAGGTGATCATGCTGTGCCTGGCGATGGTGGTCCTGACCGCCGCCATCGGGATGCCGGGTCTGGGGGCAAAGCTTTTGCAGGTGATGGGCTCGTTCAAGCTGGGCCGGAGCCTGGAGATCGGGATCACGATCGTGCTGCTCGCAGTCATGCTGGACCGCTATTCCAAGGCCTGGGTGATCAAGCAGCCCGAGCATTTCGAGAAGGGCACGCCCTGGTGGCGCCGTAACATCCATTTGGTGCTGGCCCTGGGAAGTTTCGTGATGCTCTACCTGGTCAGCTGGATGGCCCAGGGCGTGACGGATGTGAACTTCAAGGACCTGACCTGGGGCAATACCATTCAGTTTTTCGGCAGCCTTCTCGACGAGGTGGGGCGGCGTCAGTCGATGACGCAGGGGCGCTTTCTCGACGGGGAAATCAAGGCCGTTCTGAACTGGGACTGGGTTCAGGCGATCACCTACGGGATCCGCTACTTCTTCAACAACTACATACTCGTGCCGACGGAAAACGCGCTGTTATACGTGCCGACGCTGGGCGTGATCATCTTCGTCACGGCGATTTCGCTGCGGCTGGGCGGGTTCGTGCCCGGGGTTCTGGCCTTCGTGTTCTTCTCTGTGGTGGCACAGCTGGGCTACTGGGACCGGGCGATGCTGACGTTGCATTCGGTCTTCATGGCGACCTTCCTGGCCTTCCTGATCGGCGCGCCCATTGCGGTGATCGCGGCGCGCAAGGAGCACTGGGCCAAGCGCGGGATATTCTGGTGTGACATCTTCCAGACCTTCCCGTCCTATGTCTATCTGCTGCCCGCGGTGATGCTGTTCGGCATCTCGCCGGTGACGGTGATCCTGTCGATCCTGATCTACACGATGGTGCCGGTGGTGCGCTACACGATCGAAGGTCTGCGCGGTGTGCCTGCGGAGATGGTCGAGGCGGCGGAAATGTCGGGTGCCACGCGCTGGCAGAAGCTGCGCCAGGTGCAGCTGCCGCTGGCGATGCCGACCATCGCGGTGGGTCTGAACCAGGCGCTGGTCTTTGCCTTCTTCATGGTGATCATCGCCGAGTTTATCGGCACCCGCGACATCGGCCAGGAAATGCGCAAGACCATGGCGGGCACCAATCTGGGCTGGAACTTCGTGCTGGGCTTCTCGGTCGTGTTCATGGCCCTGACCTTTGACATCGCGATCAACGCCTGGGCCGAGCGGCGCAGGAAAGCACTGGGATTGAGCTGATGAATGTCACGCCGAAATTCGAAGTGCCATGGGAGCGCAAGGGGGTTCTGACCCCGGGTCTTCCGATCCTGCCGCACGGGGTCGAGCGCCACCCCGTTCCGGGCGGCGGAAGCCGCGCGGTGGCGATCCATCGCGGCGACGAGGTGATCGTGCTGGACCGCGAGGGGTTGCAGCCGGGCGAGCTGGTCTTCTTTGCACCCGACAAGAGCTCGGATGCGGGCTATCTGGGGGTCAGCGGGCAGGGCCGCCCCGAGGCCACCATCGCCACGCTGGCGAACGGGTCGAAATCCGGGGCCAAGGTTCTGAAATCGCTGGATATGGCCGGGTTCGACATCGGCAAGGGCGATGCGATCCGGGTGCTGGGCGAAGGCTCGCGCCCCGGTGACATGGCGACCTTCGTGGCCGAGAGCGACGGGCTTTTGATCGTGTCGGCCCCGGCCGCACCCATGGATCCTGCCACCTCGGCCACGGCGACCGAGCTGATCCTCTATGTGCGCCGCGCCGATCCCAAGATGGGCAAGGCCGGGTTGACCGCGCCCGACCCGCTGGCCGATCCGCTGATCGACGTCAATATCCTGCCCGGAAACGCCGTGCCCTATGAGGTCAGGAAGGGGCAGTTCATTCAGATACTCGACGTGAAGGGGCGCGAATGCTCGGACTTTCAGGCCTTTTCCATGCGCGCGCTGGACAAGGGGCTGGAACGCGAGATCGACCCCACCACGACGCGCGCGCTGGGCGGGTCGCTCTATCCTGCGCCGGGCATGTTCAGCAAGTATTACTCGGTCGATCAGGAGCCTCTGGTCGAGATCGTGCAGGACACCTGCGGGCGGCATGACACGTTCGGTCTGGCCTGTACGCTGCGCTATTACGAGGACCTTGGCTATCCGGGTCATGTCAACTGTTCGGACAACATGAACCGCGAGCTGGGCGCGTTCGGCGTGCGCCCCAGGGGCGGCTGGCCGGCGATCAACTTCTTCTTCAACACGATGCTCGACGACGCGAATGCCATCGGCATGGATGATCCGTGGTCTCGGCCCGGCGACTACGTGATGCTGCGTGCGCTGACCGATCTTGTGTGCATCAGCACCGCGTGCCCCTGTGACGTGGACCCGGCCAATGGCTGGAACCCCACCGACATCCAGGTGCGCACCTACAAACAGACCGAAGATTTCCAGCAAAGCATCGGTTACCGCAAATCCACGGAGGCAGATGTGGAAGACACCAAGAAGACGGCATTCCACGAGTGCTTTGCCCGCCATACCCGTGATTTCGTCGAGTATAACGGCTATTGGTTGCCCAACACGATGACCAATCACGGCGCGATTGCCGAATACTGGGCGTGCCGCGAGAAGGTCGCGGTCATGGATTTAAGCCCTTTGCGTAAATACGAGGTTACCGGACCCGACGCGGAGGAGTTGATGCAGCTCTGCGTGACCCGCAACATGCGCAAGCTGAGCGTGGGGCAGGTGGTCTATACGGCCATGTGCTATGAGCATGGCGGAATGATCGACGATGGCACGGTCTACCGGCTGGGCGAGACGAATTTCCGCTGGATCGGCGGCAATGACACCAGCGGCCTGTGGCTGCGCGAGCAGGCCGAGAAGCGGGGCCTGAACGCCTGGGTGCGCAGCTCGACCGATCAGTTGCACAATATCGCGGTGCAGGGCCGGTACAGCCGGGACATTCTCAAGGAGGTTTTCTGGACGCACCCGCTGCAGGCCACGATCGAGGAGCTGCCCTGGTTCCGTCTGACCATGGCGCGGGTGGATGACATCCAGGGCACCTCGGCGGTGATTTCGCGCACCGGGTATTCGGGCGAGCTGGGCTACGAGATATTCTGCCATCCCAGGGATGCGGTTGAGATCTTTGACCGCGTCTGGGCCGCGGGCGAGAAATACGGGATCACGCCGCTGGGGCTGGCGGCGCTGGACATGGTGCGGATCGAGGGCGGGCTGATCTTTGCAGGCTCCGAGTTCGACGACAGCACCGACCCGTTCGAGGCGGGCATCGGGTTTACCGTGCCGCTCAAATCCATGGAGGATGATTTCATCGGGCGCGCCGCCATCGAGGAGCGCAAGGCGCATCCGCATCGCAAGCTCGTGGGTTTCGAGATCGCGGGCGGCGTGGTGCCGGGCGCCGGCGATTGCGTGCGGGTCGGCAAGGCGCAGGTGGGCGAGATCACGTCCGCGATGAAATCCCCGATCCTCGACAAGGTCATCGCGTTGGGCCGGGTCGCGCCGCTCTATGCCGAGCCCGGAACGGAGATCGAGATCGGTCAGCTGGATGGGTTGCAGAAGCGTCTGAAGGCCAGGGTCACCACCTTCCCGCATTTCGATCCAACCAAGGAACGCGTGAAGGGGAATTACTGAGCGTTTTCTGCAACTTGCGCATCGTTCTTACGCATTTACGAATGCACCGTACAGAACGTCGGTATTGTGTCGGTATCGCATCGGTATCGCGTCGGTGCGAAATGTCAGACGATTGAGCCGGATCAACGCTGCGGTCGGTGCCATTTTCCGCGCGGAAAATGGACCGGAAAATGCGCATTTTCCGGTCCGGCTTCGGGCGTCACGCCAAGGGCTGCGCGCGCAACGCCTCAGCGGATCAGGTCGCGCATTCCGCGGTCGAGCCCTTCGAGGGTCATCGGCACCATGCGGCCTTCGAAAATCTCGCGGATCATGCCGACGGAATGGGTGTAGCCCCAGTGGCTTTCGGGGATCGGGTTGATCCAGAGATTGGCGGGCCACTGATCGCGGGCGCGGCCGAGCCAGGTCTGGCCGGCCTCCTGGTTCCAGTGCTCGTTGGCACCGCCCGGATAGGCGATTTCGTAAGGTGACATCGAGGCATCGCCCACAAAGATGCACTTGTAGTCCGGCCCGTAGGTGTTCAGCACCTCCCAGGTCGGGGTCTGGGCGTCCCAGCGGCGGCGGTTGTCGCGCCAGACGCCTTCGTAGAGGCAGTTGTGGAAATAGTAGTATTCCAGATGCTTGAACTCGGCATGGGCGGCCGAGAACAATTCCTCGACCACCTTCACATGCGGGTCCATGGAGCCGCCCACGTCGAGAAACAGCAGCAGTTTGACCGCATTGCGCCGCTCGGGCCGCGTCTGCACGTCGAGATAGCCGTGATCCGCGGTGGCCCGGATCGTGCCGTCGAGGTCCAGCTCTTCATGGGCGCCGTCGCGTACCCAGTTCCTGAGCCGCTTCAGGGCCACCTTGATGTTGCGCGTGCCCAGCTCGACACTGTCGTCGAAATTGCGGAACTCGCGCTTGTCCCAGACCTTGACCGCGCGCTGGTGGCGGCTGCCGTCCTGGCCGATGCGGATGCCTTCGGGATTGTAGCCATAGGCGCCGAAAGGCGAGGTGCCGGCGGTGCCGATCCACTTGTTGCCGCCCTGATGCCGGCCTTGCTGTTCCCGAAGGCGGTCCTTCAGGGTTTCCATGAGCTTGTCAAAGCCGCCAAGCGCCTCGATCTCGGCCTTTTCGCGGGCTGTGAGGTGCTTCTCGGCCATTTTTTCCAGCCAGTCGGCGGGCAGGTCCACGGCCTCGAGAACCTGGTCCATGCCGATGCTTTCCAGCCCGGAAAACGCGGCGGAAAACGCCTGGTCGAACCGGTCGATATGGCGCTCGTCCTTGACCAGCGCGGAGCGCGCCAGATAGTAGAACCCGGTCGCGTCATAGGTGACGAGCCCGGCCTTCACGGCCTCGAGGAAGGTCAGGAATTCGCGCAGGCTGACCGGGACGCGGGCCTGCCGCAATGCCTCGAAGAAGGGCAGGAACACCGCGCCTTACCCCATGCTCCGGATGATGAAGATCGACACGAACAGCATGGCAAGCGCGAAGACCACCGCATAGACGGCGGCCCATTGCAGCATGTCGGCGGTGCTGCCGTCGCGGCGGCGGGCGCGGTATGCGCCGAAGACGGCCCCGATCAGGGCCGCGATTGGTATGGACATGGGTGTTCCCCGGTCAGTTCCGTTTGAGCGGGTTGAGCGATGCGACCTCGCGCAGCTTGGCGCGCACGGCCCAGTCCGCGCCGTATCCGTACCGTGCCCAGCCGAGGCTGTCCAGCCGAACCGAGCGGGCCTCGGAAACCCGGCCCGTCAGTTCGAGCGCCTCGGCGCGCAACATCATGAGCGTGGCCAGAAGTGCCGCGTTTTCATAGCGTTCGGCAATGGCGATCTGCGGATTGACAAGCGCAAGCGCGGTCTCGCCCTTGCCCTGGGTGATGGCATAGGCCGCGAGCTGGCTGGCCGAATGCGCCCGGTGCAATGCCGTCGAGGGCGAGCGGCGGTAATAGGCATCCGCCGTGGCAAACTGGTTCTGGGCAAAGACGGGGTCCGCGGATTGCATGATCCGGCCGAGGGCATAATGCGAAAAGCCCCGTCGGTGATCGGTCCAGCCCACGGCCTCGGCGATCTGCACTGCCTTTTCGGCGGCGGCACGGCGTTCGCTTCGGCTGACGCCGGGGCCAAGCGCGGTCTGGATCGCGCGGATCCAGGCGCGCGGTGTCGAGGAGGCGGGGTTGGGCGCGATGTTCTCGCCGCCCGGGTTGAGCCGCGCGAGGATGCCGGGCAGGGCGGCCGCAACCTGGCGGTAGGTCATGCCCGAGCGCAGTTCCGGCGCATAATAGGCGCGCAGGATCAGCATGTCGAAACCGGTCAGCACCGTGTGCACGTTGTCGTCGTTGAAGACGCTGTCGGACAACCGGTAGAGATCGTTGAGCGGTCCGATGGCCTGGGCCAGTTCCTCGTGCAGGCAGTCCCGGACCTCCTGGGGGCTGGCATCGGAGGGCAGGAAGATGGCGACCTTGTCGCGGCGTCTGAGGCTGGACCAGCTGGTGGCTCCGGCGCGGCGGGCGCCGCGGTATTCGCCGAGGCTGCTGATATTGGGCACCACGAAACAGGCGGCCTGGGGCAGCTGGCGGCGGATTTCGCTGCGGGAGACGGCCTGGATCGTCACATTGGCGGGGCCGGACCGGGCGAGGCCGATATTGATCCCGGCCTCGGTGCGGAAGCGGTTCAGCACGCGGGTGAGATCGGGAAGCAGTGTGGCGGGCGGGCGTCCGGTCACGCGCACCCGGATCGGACCATCGAAGCGGGTGAAGGTCTTGAGCGTGCGGCCCGATTCCATCTGCATACTGAGGTCGAGGAAATCGCGGGCAATGTCCGCGTTGGCCCGTTGCGGGGGCACCGGACGGGGCACGGCGAAGACCTTGATCGAGGCGATCGCCTCGGGGGCGGGCGTGGCCGCGCGCGACGTCACCTCGCCGGACCCGCCGGGCATACAGGCCCCCAGCATCAGCACAACAGGGAGAAGAACTCGGCGCATGAAGCCCCCGGAAACGGTTACAATCGACGTTCGCGGTCGCGCGCGCGCGGGCCGGGCGTCAGGGCAGGCGAGCCGCCATGAAAACCGGGCATCGCGCATATGCGAAGCGGATGGAAGAGCCTGTCGGCGCTCATCGGGCCACTGTTAGGGAGCAAATGGGGCGAAATTATGGTTAACCCCCCCCCCGGGGGGCGGAGGCCGTGGACCCGGCGTTTCAGCCCGCCCCGCGGGATGCCGCGTCGGTCAGCAGCGTTTCGAAGGCGCGGGACACCAGGTTGAGATCGGTTCCGCGTTTCCGGACCAGCTTGATCTCGGAGCGTTGATCGAAGCGGCCGTCCCCGACCGATTTCATCCGCCCGGCTCCGACCCAGACATTGGCAAAATGTTCGGGCAGGTAGCCGACATATTTGCCGGTCAGGATGAGATGCGCGCTGCCTTCGATCTGATGCGCGTGGGCGGTCCCCTCCATGCCGCGCGAGACCGGGGCCACCTCGCGTTCCCGCAGATAGGCGCGTTTGACATAGTGCGACCGGCGCAGGATCGCGTCGGTCTCGGCGGGGTCGCGGCACTCGAAAAGGGGGTGGCCCGCGGCGCAATAGAGCCCGATCCTCTCGGTTCCGACCGGCGTGTACTGCAGTCCGGCCCTGTGTTTGTGAAAGACCCCGATGCCCAGCGACGCGCGCGCGTCCTGTATCGCCAGTTCGATGTCGTCGGGCGCAAGCGCGAATATCTCGATCGTGGCCTCGGGCGCGTGTTCGACAAAGCGCCTGAGCGCTGTCGCGAAGGCGGAACGGTCGTTGAAGACCCAGTTGTCGATCACCGCAAGGACGAGGCGGCCCGACAGTTTCCCGCGCGGGCCCTCTACGGTTTCGGTGAACTCGCGCACCGACGCGAACAGCCGCTGGGCCGCACGATAGACCAGATCGCCCGTTTCGGTGGTTCTGAACCCTGCGCGGCCGCGGTGGCACAGCCGCATTCCCAGGCGCGTTTCGAGATCGGAAATCTGCCGGGAAATGGTCGAGGGCGAGACGTTCAGCTCGATCTGGGCCGCGGAAAACCCGCGCGCCTCGACCACGGTGACAAAGACATGAAGCAGATGGAAATCCGCCTTGGAGAGCCTGGGGGGCAGCATGTGTTACGTGTATACCTATGCAAGTATAGTTCTGAAAGGCGGAGTTTATTGCACTTATCATCCGTGTCAAACTCGCCTGGTCCGACGGTCCGGGGGAGGGGATGTCATGAAGGATGCTGCACGCGCGCTGACACAATGGGGCATCAACAACGATTACGCGCCGCTCAGGGATGTGCTTCTGGGGCGGCCCGAGCATTTCCGCTGGGTCGAGGCGGGTCCTCTGATCGGGCGGACGCTGGCCAATGCCGGGCATACGGGGCACCGGTTCGACCTGCAACTGGCGATGCGGCAGCATTCCGAGATGGTCGCGATCTACGAGGAGAACGGCGTGCGCTGTCACTATCTGGAGGCGGACCCGGTGCTGCACCGCAATTTCTTTGCCCGCGACAGCTCGGCCATGACGCCCTGGGGTCCGCTGGTGTGCCACATGCAGCTGAAATGCCGCCGCGCCGATTACGCGAGCGTGATCAGGTTCTATCAGTCGCATGACATCCCGATCTGGCAATTCGCCACGGCGGGCCATTTCGAGGGCGGGGATTTCAACATCATCGCGCCGGGGCGCGTGCTGATCGGCTATTGCGGGGAGCGCTCCGAAAAGGAGGGCAGCGAGCAGGTGGCCGGGTTCGTCCGGGCCGAAGGCTGGGAGGCCGTGGTGGCCCCGATCAGCCGTGAATTCGTGCATATGGACGGGCTGATCGTGCCGCTGGCGGACAAGCTGGCCGTGGCCTGTATCGACGCGATGGAACCCTGGCTGGTTGACGTGGTGCGGGGCTGGGGGATCGAGATCGTGGATGTGGCCTATCGCGAGGCCAGGGACCTGGGGGTGAATCTCGTGGCGCTGGGCAATGACAGGGTTCTGTCGATGGCGGGGGCCACCGACCTCAATAAAAGGATGCGCGCGCTGGGTTTTGAGGTTTATGATCCGGACATGTCGATGTTTACCCTGGGGGGTGGCGGAGTGCATTGCCTGAGCCAGGCGCTGTGCCGTGACGAGGTCTGAACATTCGGCGCGTTGCGCGCCCCGGGCGCGCCGCGGCGGATGCCCGCACGGACGGCCCGCACGGACGGAAAGGCAAACAAAACAAAAAGACAAAAAAAGCAACAAGGGAGACCCAAAATGAAACCACTGAATCAACTGACCGATCAGCTGCAATCCAGGCGGATTTCGCGGCGCAGTTTCATGCAGCAGGGACTGGCCGCAGGTGTGAGCGTTTCGGCGCTGACGCTGGCCGCCGACAGGGCGCACGCGATGACGCCCAAGAAGGGCGGGCATGTGCGGGTCGCGCGCGGGCACGGCGCCTCGACCGACATCCTCGATCCAGGCGTGATCGAGAACGGCTATACGATCGGCATGGCCCTGGGCGGGTACCAGGGATACCTGACGCAGATCGGGGCCGCGGGTGATCTTCAGCCTTCGGTGGCCGAGTCCTGGGAATCGTCGCCCGACGCCAAGACCTGGACGTTCAAGCTGCGCGACGGGTTGGAGTTCCACAACGGGCGCACCGTGACCGCCGCCGACGCGATTGCGTCGATCAACCATCACCGGCGCGAGGAATCGACCTCGGCGGCCAAACCGCTGGTATCGGCCATCACCGACATGCGGGCCGATGGCGACACCGTGCTGGTCTTCGATCTGGAAGCGGGCAACGCGGATTTCCCGTTCATCCTGAGCGACTATCACCTTGCCGTCATGCCGGCCAATGACGACGGCACGATGAACTGGCAGGATCACATCGGCTGCGGGTCCTACAAGGTCGATAATTTCCAGCCGGGCATCAGTACGATGATGTCGCGCCATGCCAATCACTGGACCGACGAGGTGGCGCATTTCGACACGGTGGAAATGCTGGCGATCATCGACCAGAACGCGCGCACCACCGCGCTGGTCTCGGGCGATGTGAATGTCATCGACCGGGTCGACCTGAAGACCGCCGACCTGCTGGGCCGCAAACCCGGCGTGACCCTCAAGACGGCCACGGGAACGCTGCACTATTCCTTCCCGATGCTGACGGACACGGCACCCTATGACGATAACCACGTCCGCCTGGCCGTGAAATACGCGATCAACCGGCAGGAGCTGGTGGACAAGATCCTCTTTGGCTATGGCGAGCTGGGCAATGACCACCCGATCGGCTCGGGGCAGCGCTTCTTCAACAGCGATCTGGAACAGCGCGAATACGATCCCGACAAGGCACGGTTCCACCTCAAGCAGGCCGGGTACGATTCGATCGCCCTGACGATAAATGCCTCCGACGCCGCCTTTGCCGGCGCGCTGGACGCGGCGGTGCTGATCCAGAATTCGTCCAAGGGGGCGGGGATCGACCTCACCGTCAGCCGCGAGCCCAATGACGGGTTCTGGTCGGATCACTGGATCAAGTCGCCCTTCATCACCAGCTACTGGAGCGGGCGCCCGGTCGAGGATCAGATGTTCTCGACCACGTATCAGACGGGTGTGTCCTGGAACGAATCGCGCTGGTCCAATGAGCGGTTCGACAAGCTGCTGATCGATGCGCGCGCCGAGTTGGATGACGGCAAGCGCCGGGACATGTATTTCGAGATGCAGAAAATCCTGAACGAAGAGGGCGGATCGGCGATTCCGATGTTTGCCTCCTATGTGTTCGGGGTCACTGACAATATCGGAATGCCCGATGCGATCGCGACCAACTGGGATCTCGACGGCGAACGCTGGATGGAGCGCTGGTGGCTGAACAGCTGACCGGTCGAGTGGGTTCTCCGGAGTCAGGGCGACGACCGGCCCGGGTGCGTTTGCCGTGCCCGGGCCCTTTGCTGTCGATGGCAAACGGTCCGGGCGAGACGCGCTAGCGGTCGCGCCGCGCCATGAAGGCCAGGCGCTCGAACAGATGCACGTCCTGTTCGTTCTTGAGCAGGGCCCCGTGCAGCCGGGGCAGGGCGTCGGTGCTGCCCTTGCGCAGGTCTTCGGCGCTGAGGTCTTCGGCCAGAATCAGCTTCAGCCAGTCGAGCACCTCCGATGTCGAGGGTTTCTTCTTGAGCCCCTGCTGGTCGCGGACCTCGTAGAACTGGGTGAGCGCGGTGGTCAGGAGCGCGTCCTTGATGCCCGGATGATGGACCTCGACGATCTGTTTGAGTGTCTCCAGTTCCGGAAAGCGGATGTAGTGAAAGAAACAGCGGCGCAGGAAGGCGTCGGGCAGTTCCTTTTCGTTGTTCGAGGTGATGATCACCACGGGGCGGTGGCGCGCCGCGACGGTTTCGCCGGTTTCGTAGACGTGGAACTCCATCTTGTCGAGCTCCTGAAGCAGGTCGTTGGGAAACTCGATATCCGCCTTGTCGATCTCGTCGATCAGCAGGACCACGCGCTCTTCGGCGGCGAAGGCCTGCCAGAGCTTGCCGGGGCGGATGTAGTTGGCGACGTCATGCACGCGCTCTTCGCCCAGCTGGCTGTCGCGCAGGCGCGATACGGCGTCATATTCATAGAGGCCCTGCTGGGCGCGGGTGGTGGATTTGATGTTCCATTCGATCATCGGCATCCCGAGCGCGGCGGCGACCTGCCTGGCCAGCTCGGTCTTGCCGGTGCCGGGTTCGCCCTTGACCAGAAGCGGGCGTTCCAGCGTGATCGCGGCGTTGACGGCGACGGTAAGGTCGTCGGTGGCCACATAGTCCTTGGTGCCCTGGAATCTCATATCGTTTTCAGCCTCTTTTGCCGGTTCCTGCGCTCTGGTCGCCCTGCTTATCGCGAAGTGGCGGGCACATCAATCGCCGCCATGGGGCAAGGAAAATCGTGGCAACTCTGAATTTCCGATTTTTGCGAACGCGCCTAGTGACAATCCCCCGGGCGTGCGGTACATGCGGCGCCAATGAGGCCAGATGTCTGAAAGATTTGCCAATGACGACAGACGCCGGAACAGAGCACAGTGTGGGAGAGGGAAGCGACATGAAGTCGGAAGTTTTTCTGCCTGATGATTACCAGCCGGTCGAGGATGAGCCGTTCATGAACGAACGCCAGACGGAGTATTTTCGCCGCAAGCTGATCCATTGGCGCGACGAAATCCTCGCCGGGTCGCGGGACACGATCGAGGCGCTTCAGGATGGCACGCGCGCCATTCCGGACGTGGCCGACCGCGCCAGCGAAGAGACGGACCGGGCGCTGGAACTGCGCACGCGGGACCGGCAGCGCAAGCTGGTGGCCAAGATCGACCAGGCGCTGCGGCGCATCGACGAGGGCGAATACGGCTATTGCGAAGTGACCGGCGAGCCGATCAGCCTCAAGCGGCTGGACGCGCGGCCCATCGCCACGATGAGCCTTGAGGCGCAGGAGCGCCACGAGCGCCGCGAGAAGGTGCACCGGGACGACTGACCCCGTGAAACATGCTAGGATGCGCCGGGGATCATACCCCGGCGTTTTTCATTGCAGCGAGTGGTGAATGAAGCTCGAAGGTTTCAGAATTGCCGTGATCGGCGCGGGCATCGGCGGGCTGGCGGCGGCGCGGGCCTTTGCGCTGCGCGGGGCCGAGGTCACGGTGCTGGAACAGGCCGGCGAGATCACCGAGGTGGGTGCCGGGCTTCAGATCAGTCCCAACGGCATGGCCGTGCTGCGCGCGCTCGGGCTTGAGGAGCGCGCGCGGGCGGCGGCGGTGCGGGCGCGCATGGTCGAGCTGGCGGATTACCGGCGCGGGCCGGTGGTGCGGATGGATCTCGGCCCGCTGGGCGGGTTTCACCTCTTTCACCGGGCGGACCTGATCGACCTTCTGCACGGCGCGGCAAGCGAGGCCGGGGTGCGCATCCTTTTGCTGCAAAAGGCGAACCGGATCGTGCCGGGGCCACGCCCGCGCATTCACCTGGCCTCGGGGGCCGAGGTCGAGGCGGACCTGATCGTGGGTGCCGATGGGCTGCATTCGGTGGTGCGGACCGAGCTGAACGGGACGAGCGCGCCGTTCTTTACCCGGCAGGTGGCGTGGCGCGCGCTGGTGCCCAATGACACCGGCCGGGCGGATGACATCCGGCTGCATATGGGCCCGCACCGGCACCTGGTCAGCTATCCTCTGCGCGGCGGCGATCTGCTGAACCTGGTGGCCATTCAGGAGCGCGCCGCCTGGAGCGCCGAAAGCTGGAGCCAGCGCGATGATCCGATGGCCCTGCGCGCGGCCTTTGCCGATTTCGGGCCGGAGGTGCAGGCGCTTCTCGAACGGGTCGGGACCGTGCATCTGTGGGGTCTTTTCCGGCATCCGGTGGCGCGGGTCTGGGGGCGCGACGGGGTGTGCGTGCTGGGCGATGCGGCGCATCCCACGCTGCCCTTCATGGCGCAGGGCGCGAACCTGGCGCTTGAGGATGCCTGGGTGCTGGCGGATGCGGTGGCGGGGGCTGACGGGCTGGAGGCCGCGCTGGCCGATTACCAGGCGCGGCGGGCGGAGCGGGCAAGCAGGGTGGTGCAGGCGGCCAGCAACAACGCCTGGAAATACCACCTGAGTTTTCCGCCCATGCGGTGGCTGGCGCATGCCGGGCTGCGGGCGGCGGGCCGGATGGCACCGGGGCGGTTGCTGGGGGCCTATGACTGGATTTACGGGCATGACGTGACGCGGTGAGGGGCTGAGGGGTTGTTCCTGCATGGGTCGCCGGGGGTCGGGCAGAGGCATGGGCCGGGGCCGAGGTCACGGCGTCTCGTCCGGGCCGGTCATGACCTCTTGTGGCAGCGTGCAGGCCTCGTCAAGCCAGCCGGGGCGCTCCTCCCAGCGCCAGTGCAGGGTGGGGGCGTGGGCGTCGGGATCGTCGAGGCTGCCGATATGCAGCGAGACGAGGCCGCGCGCGGACCAGCTGAGCGAGGTGCCGCAGGTGGAGCAGAAGCCGCGGGTGACGCCGGGTGACGCCGGGTGACGACCTGTAGAGCGCATGGGGCCCGGCGATTGCAACGTTTTTCGCGGCAAAGACCAGCATCGCGGCCACGGCAGCCCCCGAATGATGGCGGCAGGATCGGCAGTGGCAATAGCCCGTATGGAGCGGCGCGCCGTGGGCCGTGTAGCGGGTGGCGCGGCACATGCAGCCTCCGGTGATCGGGCCCCGGCTCACGTTCCGCAGAAAGTGGCCTGCACCACCTCGTGGGGTTGCGGGGGACGGGTGAGGTCCTCGTTGCCGGGCTGCGCCTCGAAGGGGCGGGACATGGCCTCGTGCAGGCGCCGGAAGGGGGCGAAATCGCCCTTTGTGGCCGCCCCGATCAGCGCCTCGACCTGGTGATTGCGGGGGATCAGCCAGGGGTTGGCCGCGGTCATCACCGACGGGTCGGGGTCACGGGCCTGCCAACGCGCCTCCCAGATGTCGAAGGCGCGGGTATCGGAGAAATGGTCGCGCGCGGTGCCATCGGCCAATCCGCGGAAGGTGTTGGTGAAATCGGCCGCTGCTTCGGCCATCAGGCCCAGCAAGTCGTCGATCAGAAGCCGGTCGGCTTCGGTGGCGCGGGCCATGCCGATCTTGCGGCCAAAGAGGCCGAGCCATTCCGCGTCGATCAGATCGGGCATCGCGTGCACGGCCTTGGTAAAGGTCTCGACGGCGGCGTCCTGATCCTCGCAGAGCGGCACCAGGCAGGTGGCAAGCTGGGCCATGTTCCAGACGATCACCTTGCGCTGATTGGAATAGGCATAGCGGCCATGGTGGTCGATCGAGCTGAAGACCGTGTCGGGGTTGTAGCCGTCGATGAACGCGCAGGGGCCATAGTCGATGGTCTCGCCCGAGATGGTCGTGTTGTCGGTGTTCATGACGCCGTGAATGAAGCCGAGGCTTTCCCACTGCGCCACCAGCCGGGCCTGTGCGGCGATCACATGGGCCAGCAGGTCGCCTGGGGTGCCGGCGTCGGGCGCGTGGCGGGCGCGGGTATAGTCAAAGAGCGCGCGCAGGCTGTCGAGGTCGCGCCGGGCATAGAAGAACTGGAACGTGCCGACGCGGATATGGGAGGCGGCCACGCGGGTCAGCACGGCACCGGGCAGCGCGCCCTCCTGCCGATAGACCGGCTCGCCGGTGCTGACGGCGGCCAGCGCGCGGGTGGTGGGCACGCCCATGACATGCATCGCCTCGCTGATCAGGTATTCGCGCAGGACCGGCCCAAGCCAGGCGCGCCCGTCGCCCATGCGCGAATAGGGCGTCGGCCCCGAGCCCTTGAGCTGAATGTCGCGGCGCTGGCCGTTTGTGTCGATCACCTCGCCCAGAAGGTTTGCGCGCCCGTCGCCGAGCTGGGCAGAGAAGCCGCCGAACTGGTGCCCGGCATAGGCCTGGGCCAGCGGGTCGGCCCCCTCGGGCGGCCGGTTGCCGGAAAAGGCCAGCGCGAGGGCGTCCGCGTCGCCCGGCACGATGCCCAGCTCGCGGGCCAGCGCATCGTTGAAGGCGATCAGGCGCGGGGTGGCCACCGGCTTGGGCGCGATCCGGGTGAAGAAGGCATCGGGCAGCGTGGCATAGCTGTTGTCGAAGGGAATGTGCAGGGTCATGGACAAAAGGTAGGCCCGCGCGGGGCGTTTGCCAACACGGCGTTTGGCATTGGCCGAGCGTTGCCGGGTCCAGGCCGGCCCGCCTGCGTCACAGGCGGCGGGACATGAGGGCGTAGTCCCCGCGCGGCTCGAAGTGCAGTTTTTCATAAAGCGCGCGCGCCTTGGCGTTGTCGCGGTGCACCTCGAGATGGATGGCGCGCATCCCGTGGCCAGAGAGCGCCCTGGGCAGCGATTGCAGTATCTCGGTGCCGATGCCGCGGCCGCGCACGCCGGGGCGGATGAAGAGTTCATCGAGGAACCCGTCGAGGCCCGCGAACTCGATCGACCAGCCGAAACTGATCACGACATAGCCGATGGGCGCGCGTCTGGGCCCCGCGATATAGACCGTGCCGTGCGGTGATCCTTCAAGCAGCGGCGCGATGGCGGCGCGGAGCCTGTCGGGCGGGGTGCCGGTGGCCTCTTCGACGTGGAAGGCCTCGACCAGCGGCATCAGCGTGTCGATGTCCTCGGGCGTGGCGATGGTGAGGGTGGTCATAGGCGGGCGAGCCTTTCGGTGAGCAGCGAGAAAAAGCCGTCGGCGTCGATGCCGCCGAGGAACGTGGCATTGGGCGCGCGGTTCGTGACGCCCCACCAGTCGGCGACGGTCATGCCCATGGTCAGCTCGGAGCGGGTCTCGATTTCCACGTTGATGAAACGGCCCGTGAAGAGGTCCGGTTGCAGGAGATAGGCGATGGTGCAGGGGTCATGCAGCGGCGCGCCCTCCGAGCCGTATTTCGCCGTGTCGTAGCGCTCGAAGAAGCCGGTCAGTTCTGCGACGGCCCGGCCGACCGGCGTGCCGAGGGCGCGAAAGGCGTCGTTGCGGGCGCGGGTCACAAGCGCCTTGTGGGTTACATCCAGCGGCACGACCGTGAGGGGGATGCCGGAGCGAAAGACGGCCGCGGCGGCCTGGGGGTCCACATGAATGTTGAACTCGGCCGCCGGGGTGACATTTCCCGCCGCAAAACAGGCACCCCCCATGAGGACGATTTCCTGCACCCTTTCAATGATGTCCGGGGCATTGTTGAACGCCGTCGCGAGATTGGTGAGCGGGCCGATGGGGCAGAGCGTGACCGTGCCCGCGGGCTCGGCGCGCAGCGTGTCGATGAGGTAATCGACAGCGTGGCCGGGGGCCAGCGGCATGGCGGGATCGGGCAGGTCGGGGCCGTCGAGGCCGGATCGCCCGTGCACATGTTCGGCCGTCACCAGATCGCGCCCCAGCGGGCGGTCGCATCCGGCATGGACGGGAAGGTGAGGAAAGCCCGCCAACTGCGCGATAATGCGCGCATTTCTGGACGTCAGGTCCAGCGGTACATTGCCCGCAACGCAGGTGAGCGCCAGAAGGTCGATCTCGTCCGGGCAGGCCAGTGCCAGCAGGATCGCCACGGCGTCGTCCTGGCCCGGATCGGTGTCGATGATGATCTTGCGTGGGGGCATGGAGGAACCTTGAAAGGCCGCCGGGGCAAGGTCCAGTGCCGCTGCGGCGGAAGGCGGATTTGGGCCGGGTGGGAGCTGTCTCTTATACACATCTCCGAG
>FYBJ01000077.1_pt1 | contig 45000 bp, 35 predicted proteins | sample 1134611 | NCBI WGS metagenome assembly FYBJ01 (sample SAMEA104116008, study PRJEB20421) | marine metagenome | isolation source: marine
GGCCATCAATAAAACCTTTGGTTCTTTTGATGCCTTCAAAGAAGCGTTTTCACAGGCGGCGATCACCCAGTTTGGTTCAGGATGGGCATGGCTTGTGCAAACCAGCAACGGCGAATTGAAAATCACTCAAACATCCAATGCAGACACTCCTATGGCGCATGGCGAACACGCGCTGCTGACCTGCGATGTTTGGGAACATGCTTATTATATCGATTACCGCAATGCACGCCCCGATTATGTCAAATCATTCTGGGCTTTGGTCAACTGGGAATTTGTTGCCGGCAACATGCGATAAATTTGTTCCGGCTCCGGCAGTTAGGAGCCGGTATCTGTAGTTTATGAAAAGGAGTTGTCATGGCTATTATCACAAGTTACAAACCCATGCCCATCAGTTTCAGCCGAGGGGAAGGGGTTTGGTTGTATGACGAAAAAGGAAAACCCTACTTTGACGCGCTGACAGGCATTGCCGTTTGCGGTCTGGGGCATGCCCATCCCGACGTAACCGCCACCATCCAGGAACAGGCGGCAACCTTGATGCATACTTCCAATGCATTCCACATTAAAGAACAGGAAGAACTTGCAGAAAAAATGATTGGCCTGACCGGCATGGAACAGGCTTTTTTTGGCAATTCCGGAGCAGAGGCCAACGAAGCGGCTATCAAATTAACCCGGTTATACGGCCATAAAAAAGGAATCGAAACGCCCTCTGTCATTGTCATGGAAAAAGCGTTTCATGGCCGAACCATGGCGACCTTAACCGCTTCTGGAAGCAGAAAAGTCCAGGCAGGCTTTGAACCGCTGGTTCCGGGTTTTATCCGCGCACCCTTTAACGATATCGAAGCCATAGAAACCATCGCTGAAAACCGCGACGATATTGTCGCCGTTATGGTGGAACCCATTCAAGGCGAAGGCGGTGTGCATCCGGCAGAAGCCAGTTATCTTAAAGCGCTGGCAAAGCTCTGTGATAAAAATGACTGGCTACTGATTTTTGATGAAATTCAGACCGGCAATGCCCGGACAGGAGCGCTTTATGATTTCATGCACTATGATTTTCACCCGGACGTCCTGACCACGGCAAAAGGGCTGGGGAATGGAATGCCGGTCAGTGCCTGTCTGATGAAAAACAGAGCCTGCGATCTGTTCCAGCCAGGAAATCACGGCTCGACATTTGGAGGAAATCCTCTGGCCTGTAAAACCGCTTCCACCGTTCTGGATGTCATTGTACGGGACAACATCTGTGAAAAGGTTCGTAAAAACGCTGTTTATTTGAACGAAAAATTAAAAACCATGCTGGCAGAGCAACCCATGGTGAAGGAAATTCGCGGAAAAGGCTACATGCTGGGAATTGAGCTTGACAGGCCGGCCGCAGATATCAGAACTATTGCTCTTGAAAACGGTATTTTGTTTAATGTCACCGCAGAAAATACGCTTAGACTACTTCCGCCCTTAATTATGGAAGAGTCAGACATTGACGAAATGCTCAGCAGACTTGTCAAAACTATCAATCATTTTCAATAATCCTTTTCGAGGCTCGCCGGTTTGCTCGGCGAGCCAGAAAACACTAACAAAACACCCAGCTTGTTGATAATAAAATCAAATTCACAAAATAATCTTCATAAATAAGAATTTTATATTGAATTTAATCACTGATTCTGATTAATATGTTTCAAGCTACTTTTTTTTGCCAAGGGACTGTCAATGGGTATACCGAAACATAGTATTCGTTTATCTGATCTTCAACCAGTTGAAAGCTCATCCGCTGCCGGCAGTTCAACGAGCACCGCCAACCTTACATCAGCCATGGGCACCTCAGAAAGAAAGGCTATTCTTAATGGAGAAACAATCGAAGGCTTCTACAAAGAAATTAACCCGGGACATGCAAAACAATCTGTACTTACTTCTGTATTTCTTCGCCTTGCTTTAGGAGACAAAGCGGCAAGGGAATTACTTGTTTTCGATAACGATGAGAATATAAAAGGAATATTTTCCGTAAAAATCCCTGATCTTAAAACTTACTTCTATGACTGGGAAAAAGTGCAGGAAGAAGATAAAGAGTTTTCCAAACCAACAATAGCCGATCTTCTTAAGCAAAATGTTTTTTTTATGCTTTTTTTTCATAACGTATTTGAGAATGATGACATTCATGCACACAATTTTAGCCCATTTAGTTTCGTTGATCTGGACGCCTTTTTATGGACAATAACTACACATTTAAAAGCAGAGCGTCCTCAAATTAAAGGGAACTTACGATACGCTATGATTGGATTCCTGCTTAGAGATATGATTAATTTTTTTACCCCCAGTCCTGACAAAATACCAACCCATAGCCCTTGCAATCCTGATGGTCCTGTAAATGGCCACCTTTACAAAAAATATTCCGACGAGACATATGCGGCATTTCAGAATATAAAAAAGGAATCATTGGCAGCGGATATGGCCATAAAACAAATATACCAAGCCGCTTTACAGTTTCTGTTGACCTTCCAGCCTGAATTACTTAGAAAAAGGTTAACCGACTATTTTGGTGATCTTAAGACTCACATGCAAGATGAAACACTTGACCGCGAAATAAAAACGGAACTCAACAAAAAATTTCCTGATCTGTTTACCACGAAGATCGAAACGTTTGTCGAATATGGCCTTAAACTATTTCAAAAATACTATGACTCGGTGTTTAGAGCTATTGTTTATTTTGATCATAAAATACACTCCGTAGAAGGGGATAAAATCACACAAAAGTTGCTGCAACAGTTTGATTCATTTCATAAATACCTCTCATCAACTGTTGGACAAGAATCGGTTGAGGAAGTAAAACAGTGGATTATGGAAGAAAATGAGAGAAAGTTAAATTCAGAACACCCTGATACAAAAGATCAATACGACTTAGAAGCTTTTGATAAACGTTATCTGCAAGTAAAACGGGGATCACTATTTAATATTTGTCGAACAATATTTATTTCGGCCGACAACACTGCGTTCAAACTCCAAGAGTATTTAAGACGAAAGGATCAAAGCAGTATTGCGGCCTCGAACAGCAGTGCGGCCTCGAGCAGCAGTGAGGCCTCGAGCGGCAATTCCCTGAACAACAAAAGACCCTCTTTGAAAGTGCCGTCAATCACATTTGAAATAGGTAGTTATTTAAATGAAGAACAAATCGCAGAAGCGTTTAGTAATAAATACCGGCAGGAAAAAAAGATTAGCACCGACAGCGAGGAAAATAATCCCCTCAATCAATGTTTTCAACGGCTTATAGAGCTCAATGATAATTTACGGGAACTTATCACAAATTTTCATAAAATAAATCCAAACACATTGGAGGAGGGCGTATTTAAAGTATTTTCTGAAAAAATAACAGCGCTGTCCGAAAAATATAAAAAGCTCATTGATGAAACAGCACCCCTCCATAGCCTGGTGCAGGAATTGATTTCAGTAAAAAATGATTTAGACAACCTCGCGACCTATTGCCGTCCTGACTATCCTCTCCCTGATCCTGAAAAAAAAGATGAAAAGCAACAACTAATTAACGACTGGAAATGCGTGGCAATGATAGAAAGAGGACATTATCATGATAAAAAGGTGATCAAAACAACCATTATAAAGCTGTTTGATTTTATAGACACCATCCAAAGCGACGTTTTTCAAAGGGAAGTCATGAATGTCGTTGAGGACTATAAAACGAATAATGTAGTCACTGACGCTCTCTACAACAGAACAAGGGCTGCCTCTGTCATACAACTGCTTAACACAAGCCAAGATACTAATAATGCCACCCTGTTTGCTGAAATCATTGGTTTCAAAGACCCATCGGATCCAGGCCAACTTAACACGGATCTGATAACGTATTTTCTAAATAAATTACTCAACGCGAATAGCCAGGAAATAAATATCCTCTTCGAACCTGTAAAGAAGGCATTCAAGGATGCTCAAAATAAAGAGTTCAAGTTCGACTATACACCTTTTTTTGAAAAAGCAATAAAACATGCTAAAAAATCCAAGTATTTTGAACATCCATATACAAGCGATAACTTTAAACTGGTCTTTAACGAGTTAGTAAACTATGTAAACACAATAGGCACAAATAACTTCAGGAGTATGCTACAAATAATATGCAACGAGTATGCAAAAAAACAAAACAAAGCCAAAAAAGGCGCCAGAATAGTAAAGTCGTGGATGCCATCTTTTCTGTCATCAACGGTTTCAAAAGTAGTGTCAGAAGATCGGAGCGAGGGTATTCTAACGGATAAAATCCCCGAGCTAGCGAAAAAAAGCTGTGGACAGGTGCTGGCAGAAATTTTCCGCGATGGAAAATTTAGCAACGAAAATTCCTTCAACACCATTTTGCTTGATAACCTTTTGGGGTCGATGAAGCGATATATCAACACAAAAGATCATACATGCTTTACAACACAGGAGCGATATTGTTTCCCGTCATTGATAGAAGATACTAATATGAAACAAGCATTTAAAGAGGACATCAAGCAAATTGCAGGAGATTATGTAAAAAAGATTTCAGATAAGCAAGAAAAACAAAGTGCTTCCGATGTCAACATATTCGAAGAGGGGGGGTTGGGGTTAATCCAAAATGCAACAGGAACACGCAACAGCATGTGATAAAAATTCACGTTTACAAAGCTGTTGCTGGTGGTGCTGGCTCAAAAATATATTTTTATCCTTTTAATTTTCTAGTATTATACTGTTTTTCTCAAGATCTCATTGTATGTACAAGGATTATCTAAAAGCCATCAGCCAGTACCTGCTTCCCAAAAAAGGAATAACAGCGCTTGCAGGCCAGCTTGCAAATGTTCGTAAACCTGCAATCAAAAATTATCTGATTGAAAACTTTATCAAACAATATCAGGTCAATATGAGTGAAGCTCTTATTGAAGATCCTCGCGCCTATTCCTGCTTTAATGATTTTTTTATCCGAAAATTAAAATCCGGCGCGCGCCCACTGGCTGATGCTGAGATTGTTTCACCGGCAGATGGCATCATCAGCGAGACAGGCGCAATTAAAGCATCGCAAATCATGCAGGCCAAAAACCGCGACTACCAACTGGATGAATTGCTTGGAATACACAGCGCTTACGTAGACGAATTCCGTCATGGACATTTTACAACCATTTACCTGTCCCCTAAAGACTATCACCGCGTCCACGCACCCATGGACTGCCGTTTACTGGAAATGACTTATCTCCCGGGACAGCTTTTTTCAGTCCAGCCCAGCACCACCCGAACCATTCCTCGGCTGTTTGCCAGAAATGAACGTCTGGCCATGTTTTTCGATACGTCCGTTGGCCGAATGGCCATGGTCATGGTCGGAGCCACCATTGTCGGCGCCATCAACACCTGTTGGGAAGGGGATTTAAAACGTTCCAGCCAGTCTATTCATTTTGACTACAGTCAGTTAACAGAAAACCATCATCAGTTTAACAAAGGCGATGAAATGGGACATTTCAAACTGGGATCGACCGTCATCCTGCTGTTCGCTGAACCAGAAAAACTCAAGTGGCAGGGCGATTTAAAAGCAGGCACCGCTTTAAGGCTAGGGCAAGCTTTAGCAGAGCTGGTATAACCAAACATCCCCCATGGTTTATTCAAAACATCAGAAGAGAAATTTGTTTCAACGGTTAATAAAACAGACAAAATCAAACAACAGTTAAAACAGCTCAAAACACAGGTTGATCAAAAAGAGTATCCTGACTATACCCCATCGTCAACAGACAAGACACCCCGATAGCCTGTTAACGCGATGAAAAGCTCTTAGAATCAACCTGACAAAGGATTCAATGTCAGGTTTTCACGCATGGATTTACAGAACGTTTCCTTTATAAATATTAAAGAAACAGATAAGGCAACGAGCATCGTTCCAAGCATAATTAAAAATGCCTGCTGATAATCCCCCACAAGAGGAGGCTGATGACTTGATATTTTTGAGAGCAGATAACCAATCATCGGAGCATTACTCGCAGCAAACAGCATAATGACGGCATTATTTACAGCAAGCCCGATAGCCAGGAATTCTTCCTTACACTGCTCTGCCATAATGGCAAAACCGATAGACTGGCTGCTTGCGCCAAGCCCCAGAAGAAAAAAGCATAATGACATCATCCATTTCCCCAAAGGAAAATAAATCATCGCAATTAATGAGCAAAGGGCGGCAGTAGCGCCGAGAATCATTACAGGCTTTCGCCGTTGCATCCTGTCAGAAATAAAACCGAGCAATGGACAACTGATAGCATATCCCAACCAGGCCATGGTAATCATATATGAGGCAAAGGTTGAAGAAAAACCTTTTTGAACCAGAAAGCTGATGCCTTCATTCTCCGAGAGATATTCAATTGCAAAATAAACGCCGGCAGAAAAAATTGCAATAAAAGCGATCTGCTTAAATCTCAGTAACTGTTTTAGATTATCCCGGATAGCCGCAGGGCGAGTCAGAATTATAAATTTCCCGGTACTTTCCCTGTTTTTATCAACAAAAAACAATACCAGCGCCGCAAGAACAAATCCAATCATGCCAAGGCCTGAAAAAATTTCACGCCAACTGAAAATATGGTTCTTAGCCAGCATGTTAAATGGGCCGGCAGCAACCATCGGCCCCAATGTACCAATAAATTGGGAGATTCCTATAAATAACGCTATATGTTTTCTGGGCATCCAGTCATAAACAGCAATTAACAGGCAGATAAAACCAAATGAGGAACCCAGCCCCATTAAAACCCGAAAAGCGATAGCCACATAAAAATCTTTAGCAACCGCAAAGCCAAAATTAGCAGCAGCGCAGATGAGTACGGCAAAAAGCAGCGTTTTTTTCAGCCCGAAGCGATCGGTAATGATGCCGACGGGAATTTGCATCAGCCCATAAATTAACTGGTAAGAGGTTGAACTCAGTACGGCGAAACGGACTGGACTGAGCTGTAAGTCATGCATCAATGGATACTGAAACGTCCCGAGTACGGTACGCAGCATGAATTCATACATAAAGAAAAAAGCACAGATAATCCATACCACCAGGCCTTTTAAACAAATCTTATTATCTTTACTCATGAATCGTCCGCTTGTGTATCACCCCAGGCTTCAATGGCCGTTTCAGCTCGATCATTATCAATAAAAGACGCAACTTTAATGATCGTTTGCCCTTCATGGATTAACGGATGGCGGTTAATCCCCACAACCACGCCATCCTGAGCTGCTTTAACAGTTTCACCCGTATCTGCACTGAAAGGATCGCTGATACGACCAATTTTCTCACCGTTTTTAATCATTTGACCAAGCTCTACATCAGTCAGGAAAACGCCGCTTCGATGAGCTCGAATCCAGTCCTGATCCTGTGAAAAAATCGATGAATAGCCGCTGGAAGCCTCCTCGTTTTCATTCTTGTCAATCATATCCAGCGCCTGCATGATGTTATGAATCCCGCTAAGTCCCAGATCAATCGCCGGCTGGTTAAAACGCATTGCTTCACCGGCCTGATAAACCAGCAAAGGAATATTCATCAACTCCGTTGTCTTTCGCAAAGAATTATTACTGATACTGACATTGGTAATCACCGGTGCGCCAAACTGCTGAGCCAGCCGCTTGCCTTCAAGATTATCAAGATTACAATATATCTGCGGTAAAATGTCATGGTTTAATGAGCCGGTTTGAAGCTCCAGACAATAATCCACCTTGGATAAAATCTCCTGAGTGAACAAATAAGCCAGCCGCTCACCATAAGAACCATGCTCTTCACCAGGAAAGCAAAGCTCAAGGCTGGTGTCGCGTGAAAATGCACGGGCAGGGGAGACCAGACCAAAAATATTCAACACCGGTACAGTAATGATGGTGCCGCGAATTTTTTTCAACTGTTCAGATTCCATCAGCTGATTAATGATAGAAAGGCCGTTTAATTCGTCGCCTTTAACTGCAGAAAAAACCAGAAGGCAAGGCCCTTTTTCTTTTCCATGAACAATTTTAATTGGCATATAAAAAGAGGTGCAGGAATAAAACTCGGGAAGAGGTAAAGCCAGATTTGCTGTTTCTCCAGGATGTATGGTTGCATCGCAAATCCTGAGGTTTGAATTTTTCATAATCAATATATTTTATTTATTTCCATAGTATCAGTTCGATAAACAGCATAACAAATTTGGGGTATTGATGCAAAAAGGATAAAAAAAGGGCATCCTTGTTGCATAGTTCGATTACAAGGCATAGTAAAGGATGTCAGGGGCTTAGCTTGACAATGATGAGTCAAACCCCTAAGACTCCCAACGCACGGTTTGAAGAAAAAATTTCAGCTTGGATTTTCAAAGATATGGTACCGAGAAGAGGACTCGAACCTCCACGGGGTTACCCCCACTAGCACCTGAAGCTAGCGTGTCTACCAATTCCACCACCTCGGCATGTGGCGCTAAGTTACTTAAATTTTCATTCTTTGTCAATAGAAAATTTTTCTAAATTTAAACGAAGCGCATTAGTAATGACGGAAACCGAACTCAAAGACATTGCAGCCGCTGCAATCATCGGATTTAACAACAGTCCCCAGATGGGATATAAAATCCCAGCAGCAACAGGAACGCCCAAGGCATTATAAACAAATGCAAAAAACAGGTTCTGGCGAATGTTTCGCATGGTGGAGGCAGACAATTTGAACGCTTTGGCAATTCCCGACAAATCGCCATGCAGCAAGGTCACCTCAGCACTTTCCATGGCCACGTCTGTGCCGGTTCCCATGGCAATACCAATATCCGCTTTTGCCAGGGCAGGGGCGTCATTTACACCATCCCCGGCCATGGCAACCACCAGATTTTTTTCCTTAAGCTCTGAAATGACCCGTTGTTTGTCTTCAGGAAGAACCTCGGCTATCACTTCTTCAATCCCCAGACTATCGGCAACAGCTTTCGCTGTTTTTATATTATCGCCCGTCAACATAATGACCCTTATGCCGTGGCGCTTAAGAAAAGCCAAAGCCTCCGGCGTATTTTTTTTAACGGGATCTTCTATACAAAAAATACCTGCAGGGTTACCGTCAATAGCGCCATAGATCACCGTTGCGCCCCTGACTCGATGCTGGCTTGCTGTTTGCTCAAGAGAACGGATATCAACGCTGAATTCCTTCATCAGTTTTTCATTGCCTACCAATAATTCTTTATTATCAACCTTGGCTCTAAGTCCCTTTCCGTTGAAAGATTCAAACTGACTGACTTTGGAAAATTTCAACTCCCGTTCTTTAGCAGCGTCTACAAACGATTGCCCCAGCGGATGCTCGGACTGCCGTTCTGCGGAAGCAACAACGGCCAGAAGCTCATTTTCTTTAAAGGGTTCGAGGGTTTCAACAGCGGTCAGTTTTGGACGGCCTTCGGTCAGGGTTCCCGTTTTATCCAGCACGACAGCATTCACTTTTTCCATCGTTTCAAGAGCCTCTGCATTTTTGATTAATACACCAAGCTGGGCACCCTTGCCAATCCCCACCATGATGGACATCGGCGTTGCCAAACCTAAAGCGCAGGGGCAGGCAATAATTAAAACAGAAACAGCGGCCACCATCGCATAAACCAGCGCAGGTTGCGGCCCAAGCAAAGACCATATGATAAACGCCAGCACAGCGACCAGAACGACCGCAGGAACAAAATAGCCAGAGACCCGGTCAGCAACACGCTGGATGCTTGCCCGGCTTCGCTGTGCTTCTGCGACCATTTTAACGATTCGGGACAACATGGAATCCGCGCCCACATGCTCGGCCCTCATAATAAAACTACCTCGGCTATCATTAATGGTCGCGCCAATCACTTTATCACCGACTGATTTTTTGACCGGCAACGGTTCTCCTGTCATCATCGACTCATCAATATAACTTTCCCCCTCGATGAGTTCGCCATCCACAGGAATTTTTTCACCGGGTCGAACCTGCAGCAAATCACCCGTTTTAACCTCGTCAAGGCGAATTAGATCTTCCTCACCTTCCTGATTCAAGCGCCGTGCCGTATCCGGCGACAAATTCATTAATGCCCTGATAGCGCCGCTGGTTTTCTGGCGAGCTTTCAGTTCAAGCACCTGCCCAAGCAAAACCAGAGTGGTAATAACCGCTGCGGCTTCAAAATAAACCGCGACCTGTCCCTCTTTATTTCTAAATGCCTCGGGGAAAAATTCAGGAAAAAGCGCTGCAAACAGGCTATATACCCAGGTCACTGAAATGCCCAGAGAAATCAGACTGAACATATTAAGATTCATGGTTTTTAATGATTGCCAGCCGCGCTTGAGAAAGGGAAAACCGCACCAAAGAACAACAGGACTCGCAAGGACAAGTTGCAGCCACAGCGATTGTCTGGCTGAAATCAATGTCAGCCAACCCATATCGACGAGCATTGCCAGAAAGAAAACAGGGAGGGTAAACACAAGGGAAATCCAGAAGCGGCGCCTCATATCGATATATTCGGGATCAGGTCCCTCATCAAGACTCACCATTTCAGGCTCAAGCGCCATTCCGCAAATCGGACAAAGGCCAGGTTTATCCTGACGCACTTCCGGGTGCATGGGGCAGATATAAACAGCGCCTTCAATCTCTTTAGCAAGCGTTTGCTCGCTGTTACAATGGTGGCATTGATTCATGACGTTCCTTTTATTAAAGGAAAGGGCGTCCTGCTTTATAAATGCGTTCAATCACGCCTTTAAAGGCCGCCGTTTCCTGTGGACATTCAATTAAAATCGTCTCAAAAGCAGAGGTATCCGCCTCCCTGAGATAATGATATAAATCATACGCCGCTTCGGCAGGTTTGCTGGAAAAGCGACGAAATTCACTATCTATCAGCATAGCAGGTTTTTGCCGCGAAATAACAAACAAATGACGATGATTGCGGCAATAATCTTCAAGTTGCTCTTGGTCATTAAAATAGATCAGTGGTTTTTCGGGCTGATAATGCTGTTTCAGCGCGCCTGAAACCCGTATTTTGGAATCGTTAATGGATACCAGCCCTTGAACCCGATCATTCAAATCATCGGCAGATAACAGACCATGCCGAAGAATTCGATATTCATTGGGCGAGGTCGCGTCAACAATGGTTGATTCAATACCCACCTCACAGCGTCCGCCATCAAGCACCATCAAAGATTCATCCGGAAAAGAATCCAGCACATGCTCAGCTTTTGTCGGACTCACCTTGCCGAAAGGATTGGCAGAAGGGGCAACAACGGGCTTGCCCAACTGAGTTAATAAATCAAGGGTTAAGGGGTGATTCGGGCAACGGACTGCAACCGTTTGCTGATTGCCTGTCACCAGCGGATGGAAAGCATCCGGTTTAGTTTTAAAAACCAGTGTCAAAGGCCCCGGCCAAAAAGCCTCCATCAGGGTGATTGCATAATCAGGTATGAGCTCAAGCCGTTCTTCTACCATGCTTAAATCACTGACATGAACAATCAACGGATGGTTCAAAGGCCGCTGCTTCATTGCAAAAACAGCACGGAGTCCTTGCTCATCATCCGCCAGCGCGGCCAGGCCATAGACGGTTTCGGTGGGTATAGCCAGCGGCTTTGAACACAAAAGCTCATCAATCGCTTTTTCAATATGGTTTGTCAAACGGGACATGGCAACTGCTCAATAAAACAACAATAATACCCCAAATTAAGCCTTTAATCCACATTCTTTTAAGGTATAATGCTGTGTTGATGTTAATGGGGAGAGGGGTATGCTTGTACATCTGGAACGCGCGATAGATAAAATAGTTTCACTGATTCCCCAATCCATGCCCGATAACGCCAGGATTCAACAATGCCGGATCATCGCTCATCGAGGTGCGCATAGTGATAAAGAGCAAATTATAGAAAACACCATCACTGCTTTTGACGGGGCTTTAAAATACGGCTGCGACGGCATAGAGCTGGATATTCACAGCACGAAAGATCATGTCCTTGTTGTTCATCATGACCCTGACCTAAAGCGTCTTTGGGGGTTAAACCACCGTATTGACGAACTCGATTTTAAAACCCTTCATAAACTTGTGCCGGAAATTCCCTCTCTCAAAGAGATTATTTCAAAATATGGCCAGAAAATGCAGTTGTTTATTGAGTTAAAATCACCTTTTTCAGATTATTCTCAATTAGCCGATGAATTAAATCCATTGGAGCCAGAAAAAGATTTTTATCTGATAAGCCTTGACGAAAACAACCTGCAGCCGCTTACCAGTTATTTTGACAAAAAAGCCTTACTGCTGGTTCCTGATTTTGGCGATACCAAAAAATATTGCCGGATGAGCATTGAACAAGACTACGGTGGCGTCATGGGGCATTATCTGTTACTGAATAATCGCCGCCTGCGTCAACTGACAAATGCAGGACAAAAAGCAGGCGTAGGCTTCGTCGATTCAGAACAAAGCCTTAAACGTGAATTAAACCGAGGCATTTTATGGCTTTTTACCAATCAGGCTCAACGAGTGTGTGCTATCAGAAAACAGCTTGCAGAGTAGTCTCGACGTTTTCCTGTAAAACTCCGATTTGACTTTCGGCTCCGCTTCCGGAAAAAAATCCAAAATGTCCGGTAATTGCATAATTAATGATTAAAGGTGTAAACAACAATAAAGCCGAAACAGCATGACAAAAAAACCTTAAAAAATCCCTTAAACCCAAAGAGGGGTGAATTGCCTCATGCTGTAAAAACGCTGTTCGGGCGTTGTCAAATTGTAGAGTCAGTTCATTTTCATTCTGCGGCTTTGAAACTGTTTTTAAATGACTCAGTGAAATCTGTACCATGTTACGGATGAAAGACGATTTGGCCTCACCCACAGAATCCTTCATTTCAACCCTGTATTCAAGGTACTGCTCAATGTCTTTCATTGATTGTTCTATATGATCAACAACCTTGAATATCCGTTTTTTTTGTTCTTCTTTCAACGCCACATAATCAAGCAAAATATTTTCACTTACATGCAGTTGCTTCAATTGATTAAAACAACCCACTGCTTTTTTTTGAAAACCACAAACAGCCTGATCATCTTCAATTTTATTCCAGATCGTATCGAAACTGAAATCATGATGAAGGGCGAGAGGTCTATCCAATGAATGGCCTTGTGAATAAAGACCTGCAAAAACAGTCTCCCAAAAACGGGCATCCACCGTATCTTTAAGGAGTTGTTGGCAACATTGCCTGGCAATCACGGTATTTTCCATAAACATCAAGGCCTGCCAGGTCTGGGCCAGTTGGGCGTCCGATACCTGTTCACTGAATGTAATCTGTATTTTATTTTTCTTTGCCCAGCGCTGCAGTTTATCCACCCAGACAGGCCTGGTATCAAAAGCCCCAGTTTCCAGAGCATTGAACTGTTGATTTTTTTTGTAATAGTTATAAATATCTTGAAGCGTTAAACCAAGCTCGGGTGTGTTTTTCGGCTTAATGGCCTCTGAGCAGGAAAAATTATATTTTTTTGCAAGGCATTCATCGATAGATTGATAATAAGAAGGCTTTCTTTTTTCCTGATTGTTCGATTTGATTAATAAATCAAGGGCTAAACCTAACTGCTTGAAATTTTTATTTTTACTGGCCTGAAACGCTTTTATTTCGGAAAGGGCGCGACGTCTCTCACCGGGTAGAAGCAACTGACTGAGGATTTCAGCAGGGTTCTCATTATTCTCTGCAAATTTCTGACGATGTTTCAACCCCAGAATCAGGAAAGCATATTGTTCACTTAAATTTCGGTTACCGTCAGCATGAAGAACAATATTGATAAGGGTTTTATCAAATCCCAGTAACACCATCGCCTTCAACGCCAGATAATGGTATCGGGTTTTACAGTGTTTCTGAATACAAAGCAATATCCATTCCGGCTCGTTCACTTTTTCTGTTAACTGTTTAGCAATCTTTACTGTGATTCCAATATCCCGATTACGCCAATCCCCTGCATAAGAGCTAAGGCTAAGGTGCTCCAGTAACTCTTTCTCTGAAAAATCGAGTTCTTTGGGCATATGAAACAGGATGTCCAGCACATTAGAAAAAACCGCCGTTGATGATGTCCGTTCTTTTACCAAAACCGCTTCTTTTACTTTTACATAACTATCAGGACAATCCAGTAAAGACTGTATCTCGCTCCTTTTACCCTGTTGGAATAAATGGTTAACCAAAAGACAGGCATGTTCCGAGATGAGTATTTTTCTAATTTCAACATCGGAGGCATTTTTATAATGCTCAAGAATATGTCCAAAAGCGGTCAACCGCTCCATAGTGACAAGCTGATGCCAGTTTTTTTGTTGATGCCAACCAACAAAGGCATCAAAACGCGCCTCGCCATAACGGAAAAGAAAACGCATAGCCGCTGCTGCCAGTAAACGGGGCGACTCTTTAAGAATATCAATATACTTTTGATAAAAAGTCGAAAAAAGCTTTATAAATTCATTAAAATCAACGATGGTATCATCAGCATGGTGGCTGGAACTACAAGCCATGCCTGCGGCCTGTTGTTTTCTCGACTCCAGCCAAAATTTTATTATTTCATGATAAATCTGCTCTGCTTTGTGAAAAGGACGACTCGGCCCGGAGTTGCCGGTAACCCTCTCAAGGTCATGGTATTGAACAGTTTCAAGTTGAATCGATATTTCAGGATGATATACAAGTGTGTATTCACAAAGGTCGAACACCCATTTAGCGCTGACGGAATCATTGCCTTTAGCATTAATAACATGCGCTAATTTAATAAAATAGTCTTTACCAAAGTGCTTAATATTATTCAGATGAGAAGCGAAGCAGGGGGAACGAAGAAGGGTCGGCAAAGATTTGATGTGCTGATAAGGTTCACCCACATCTTTTTTTTTCAATAGAGTATCCAGTTGATGTAACTTAATCATCAAATCTGAATCAATGAGGGATGGCTCATCCTCACTTAATTGCGTTGCTAATATGGAAGCAAGTTCTGGTGAATATAAAATCATAGGCATTCGTTGAACTCCTGGGTAAATATAAATCCTTGCTTATTGATTCACTTTATGAGGAACCCTCCGTAAAAACGGAGGGTATGAATATTATTTATAAATAGGACATTGAACACCGACTTCTGCAAATGCGTCGATGACGTCCCGATAATTGTATTGAAAATCCATTGCAGATTGAATAACCCCACAGGCGGCAAAGTCATAATATGCAATTGGCGACCAGTATTTCATGTTGGCATCTGCCATGATTCTAAAGGCTCTTTTCACAGACCAGCCTTCTTTTGTAGCCAACAGATAAAAGGCTTTATTAAAAACGCCGCTGGTCTGATGCACATCAAGAGAATCATTGTAGTCATTGGCATTATCAATAGAAAATCCATCTTTTGTCGGATCATCCATATAACGGAAAGGCTCGCCCAATAATGAAATTTCACGCCCCAAAGACCAGTCTTTTCCGTCCCAATACCAAGGATACTGATCTTTTAAATGATCCATCATAGCAATGGCCGCCATATCCGAAAAAGACTCGTTAATGCCGCCGGATTGCCCTTCATAAATCAATTGAGAATTATTATCCGTATAAAGATGCGACAATTCATGAGCAATGACCGACTGTGTCAATGCCGTAAAATATTTATCACCATTACCAATAATAATTTGCTGATGAGAATACATACTGCCATCTTCCATATAAATGGTTGGAATAGCAAAAGCATTATCCATCGCCCCTAAATGCGTATAAGCGCGGATAGGCAGATCGTCACCGAAAGGCGCATTAATATCATAATGTTTCTTGTACATGGCTACGGTTTCATTAGAGAAATAATTCGTATCATTGATAGGCGAAAAAGAATATTTCACAGGCCCTGAGCGCTCATCAGCATAATTCAAATACAGGCTTTCTTCACTGCAAGGATAAGAAAACGTTTCCAGTTTCAAAGGGCCTTCCATAAACACTGGAATTGGGAAACCGTTATAGCCTAACTCCAGATTCAACATGCTCATGATTCTAAAGTTACTGTTTTCAGTATAACATCGGCCATTTTCCACCTTTACATCCAGTTTACCTAAAGAAGGCAGCCCCGGAAGGGCATCTCCATATTGAAACATACTGCTTCGATAGGGAACCGGCAGGGAAGTTCCGCCCATGCCTTGTCCAATCCGTTCTGATTTAATTGAACTCCAATGCTTCAATAATTCGCCTGTGTTGGCGTCAATAATAAAATTAGGCGCTTTTTTATCGGTAATTTTTGAATCGGTATAATATGAAAGGCGATAAGCTAATCGCGCATGTTGCTGCTTATCAATAAAAATAATTTTTTGAATATTGCTGAATTTAACAACGCCGTCCAGCTTGTCTTTTACAAGTGACAGAGCTTTTTCAGTAGTCAATTGTGGTGAAAGACTTTTAACATCATTTTCAACACCCTGAATATTATGTCCTGTTACAGAAGGTTTTCCCTGGGCATTTTGATGAACAATCAGCTGATACCCCCATACGGGCAAGCCTTTATAAAACAATTGATATCTTGAATGATGTTGACGTTGTTTTACTCCCTGCGCAGGAAGGAGCTGATAGTCATTTTGTCCTTGATTAACGAGCGTCCTTACCCCTTTGACTGTTTTTTTTACCGCAAACTGAGGAAGTTGTTTTTCCAAATCTCCCCAAACCATTTGTTGAGTAGCAGCAAAAGCTGTTGAAACCGTAGCCCAGACGGCTAATACACTAGCAACTTTTTTCCTCATAGTTTTCTTCCTCTGTCCATAACGAGATTTCATCCTGCCTTAATTTCACAGAAAAAACAATTGCATTAAGTAAGATATTTGTTTATGGCCTTTTTCAGTGCAAAGACAGCGAATAATTTGTAGAATGCGGTTTTTGTTAATTTTGGTAAATATCCTATGAAGTGCAATTTAATTGGCGCCGGAAAACTTGGCCAACAAGTCATGAAGAGCTTTATCAACGCTCAAATCCTTTCACTTGAGGCCGTCTGCAACCAAAGTCTTGCCAGCAGTCAGCAGGCTGTTGAACGCTTAGGACAGGGAAAAGCATGTGCATCCGTCCAACAACTGCCTGTATGTGATGTTCTATTTCTGGCTGTTCCCGATAATAAAATATCCCATATTTGCCAGGAACTTTTAACGTGGGGCTTTCTGGATAATGTGAAAATCATACTCCATTTTAGCGGAGCACTGTCCTCCGGTATTCTAAAACCACTGCAAATTCAGAGGCAGGCCATTGCCAGTCTGCATCCTCTAAAATCCTTTCAAACAGACCATCTTGAAGAAAATTCACTTAAAAACGTGGATTGTATTATGGAAGGCGATTATTCAGCGCTCCTCTGGATTGAAGCCAGTTTGAAAATACTCCATGCCCGAGTACACAAAATAGATTCAAGAAAAAAAACCATCTACCATGCCGCAGCAAGTATTTCTGCAAATTATTTAACAACGCTGGCAGATATCAGTTTTCAGTTTTTTGTTGAGGCCGGCATTTCCGAGGAAAATGCTCCGCAAATGATTGCCGGTTTAATGCAGAGTTGTATTCATAATTTTAGCTCAAAACAACGTCCTATCGGTGCCATCACCGGTCCATTGATACGTGAGGATTATGAGACAATAAGAATGCATTGTGAAGCGATAGAGGATTCATTGCTGCTTGAAAGTTACAAACAACTGGCATTGACAACCGCTAATCGAGCTGGATTTTCAGAACCGTCACTAAAAAAATTAAATGATGTATTGAAATAAGTTTATACTCAATTAACTTCAAAATGTTATGGTTTAGGCGAGTTGATTGGATATATCTGATAGCCTGCACAGCCTGCAGAAAGCAGGAAATGCAGGCAGAAAAATGTTGTATTGAAGTTCATCAAGATTCAGCCAACCTCAAAAATAATAATGCCGAGAAGCAGGCGTTATTAAATATCAATGTTTTCTGCTTCAAGTGCATTAACTTCAATAAATTCGCGTCGAGGTTCAACATGATCCCCCATCAGCGTGGTAAAGATTTCATCCGCAGCAACTGCATCTTCAATATTTACCTGCAACATCCGGCGAGTTTCAGGATCCATGGTGGTTTCCCAGAGCTGATCAGGGTTCATCTCACCCAGACCTTTATAGCGCTGAATATTTTGGCCTCGTTTTGCTTCATCAAGCAACCAGTCTAATGCCTGTTCAAAACCATCAACAGCCTGAGACTTTTCTCCACGCTGCACCATAGCGCCTTCTTCAATTAAACCAAGCAGTTCATTACCCAGGCTCGACATTTTCATATAATCTTTTGATAAGAAGAATTCTGAACTCAACAACGTGCTATGATCCAGACCATGCTGGGTTACCGTAATTTTCGGCAGGTAATGGTTGTTTTCATCATGGTGAAAAGACTCAACCTTATAACGGCAGGTCTTGCTCTGTAATTGTTGCAGGCTGGTTTCCAGTTTCTGGCAATATTGATTGACTTTAGCCTGATCGGCCAAATCATCTTTTGACATGATGGGCATATACATCACGCGGCGCAATACTTCTTCTGGATAACGTCTTTTATAACGACGAATAACTTTTTCTACCGTCCTGAATTTCATAACCAAATCTTCCAAGGCTGCTGATGAAATGGCCGGCGTATCTTTGCCAGGGATAAACGAAGCGCCTTCAAGAGCAGTACGGGAAAGGTAATCATACAGGGCTTCATCATCTTTAATATATTGCTCCTGCTTCCCCCGTTTGATTTTATACAATGGCGGTTGGGCAATATAGATATAGCCGCGTTCAACCAATTCAGGTGTTTGACGATAGAAAAAAGTCAGCAGCAGGGTACGGATATGCGATCCATCCACGTCAGCATCAGTCATGATAATAATTCGATGATATCGGGTTTTATCCGGGTCATATTCATCAGGGCCAATTCCGCATCCCAGAGCAGTGATTAAGGTTGCGACCTCCTGAGAAGACAACATTTTATCAAAACGCGCTTTTTCCACGTTAAGAATTTTACCTTTCAATGGAAGAATAGCCTGGAAGCGGCGATCTCGCCCCTGTTTAGCAGAACCACCCGCCGAGTCACCCTCCACCAGATAAAGTTCTGAAAGAGCAGGGTCTTTTTCCTGACAGTCGGCAAGCTTACCCGGTAGGCCTGCAATATCTAAAGCGCCTTTTCTGCGTGTCATTTCACGGGCGCGTCGGGCAGCTTCTCTTGCACGGGCAGCTTCGATTATTTTACCCACAATCGATTTAGCGACAGATGGATTTTCAAGTAAAAACTCGGATAGTTTCTCAGAAACCAAAGATTCAACAGCCGATTTTACTTCTGAAGACACCAGCTTATCCTTTGTCTGAGATGAAAACTTAGGATCAGGAACTTTCACGGATAATACCGCAGTCAACCCTTCACGAGCATCATCACCGGTGGTGCTCACTTTGGCTTTTTTTGCAAAACCTTCGCTTTCTATATAATTATTCAATGTTCGGGTTAATGCTGCACGGAATCCAGCAAGGTGCGTTCCGCCATCGCGCTGAGGAATATTGTTGGTAAAGCAGAAAATAGACTCCTGAAATGAATCATTCCACTGCATGGAAAGTTCAACTGTAATGTCGTCTTTTTCTGAACTCATACCAAAGACCATTGGCATAATTGCATTTTTATTACGGTTTAAATGCTCAACAAAAGCACTGATACCGCCTTCATAACAAAAGGTATCGCTTTTTTGGCTTCGTTCGTCATGTAAATGAATACATACGCCTGAGTTAAGAAATGAAAGTTCTCGCAGGCGTTTTGCCAAGATATCATAATGAAATTCGATATTAGAAAAAGTTTCCGCGCTGGGCTTAAACCAGACCTGAGTTCCTGTTTTAGCGCTATCGCCAGTAGCGTCAAGTGGAGCCTGCGGAACACCGTGGATATAGTGTTGCTCATGCACTTTACCGTGTCGGCGAATCGTCAGGTGTAACTCTTCGGACAGGGCGTTAACCACCGAAACACCAACGCCATGAAGACCACCCGAAACCTTATAAGAATTATCGTCAAACTTACCACCGGCATGCAGAACGGTAAGAATGACCTCAGCTGCAGACTTGCCTTCTTCTTTGTGAATATCAACAGGAATTCCCCGGCCATCATCTTTAACGGTGATCGATTCATCTGTGTGAATCGTTACAAAAATCTCTTTACAATAACCGGCTAAGGCTTCGTCAATCGAGTTATCTACCACCTCAAAAACCATATGATGAAGACCCGTACCGTCATCGGTGTCCCCAATATACATTCCCGGCCGTTTCCGAACCGCATCTAATCCTTTTAGCACTTTAATATTCGATGAATCATAACCGGCATCAACGCTCATGAAGATATTCCTGTCTGCATTAAAACAGCATTGATTATAACATATTTAATCGACCTTTAGTATGGTTGAGAAGCAATAAACCTGATGTCAGATCACGCTCTCTTGTTGTTGTTGTTCAAAGAGCATGAGCGCATGCTCATTCATTGATGCTACAAACCTCGACCTTTAGGCCAGGGGCTGTTGACAATTCATGACGGGGAGGATTGAAGTTAACAGTCTCATCTGCCGTTATCATTCCTTCGCTCATTGTAAAAAAGGATGCATGCAATTGTTCAAAGGGTTGTTTATTCGTTGAAGTAATAATAATTTGGGAATCTGTCTTGTCAAAATAATAAAGCAGTCGATTGAGATGTTCGGTATCCAGCTCAGATGCAAGATCATCAAAAAGATAGACGCATTGTTTTTCCAAAAGCGCTGCCTGTGATAATTTTAGCGCTATCAATATCATTTTTTGTTGGCCGCGAGATAGGGTTTGTTTGGCCTTACCCACCTCTGCTTCAATAATAATATCTGCCTGATGAGCTCCGTAATAAGTATACTGTCGTTGTAAGTCCTGAATAAAATGCTCATCTAAAATATCCGCCAGCAACATCCCCTTATCTTTTCTGTCCCAGCCTTTATAATACTGAATCTGGCATTTTAAATCGGTCAACTCCGACAGTACCTGTTGAAATTTTTCCTGCCAGGTTGTGAAATATTGTTCACGGCGTTCATCAATATCACCGGCAAGTTTGGAAAGTTGTTGATTCCATATATCAAATTGTGTTGCAGGAGCTTGCTGTCTTAGTAAAGCATTTCGCTGCTTTAGCGCTCTTTTATAGAGATTCAGCAGTATTAAATAATCATGTTCCACGTGGAACATTCCCCAGTCAAGTAAGCTACGGCGTACAGAAGGACCGGCATCAATAATCTGAAATATATCCTGATAAACAACCTGAACAGGCAACACCGAAGCCAGTTCACTTGCCGTTTTACAGAACTGCTGATTAATTTTTACAAGGGTAGAAGGTTTAATGGTTTTTTGAACAGAGATCGTTTCATCAATATCACTCCTTGCAAAAACCGTTAAATCATTTTTTCCATACTGAACAACAGTAGAAACTTCGCGGTTACGGAAGGAATGACCACAACCCAATATATAAATACTTTCAAGAACAGAAGTTTTGCCACTTCCATTCGAACCGGTGATAATATTTAAATGAGGGTGAAGCTTTAACTGGCAAGAATGGATATTACGAACATTGTGAATACGAATATCAGAAAGTATCATATTTTCATGGGCATAAGGATATATTGATAATGTTCATGAGCAGGAGATTCAATCAAAATAGAATTTTCAGCACTGGACATTGAAAGGTGGACCTCACCATCAGAAAGAAAATTAAGAACATCAAGCAAATAAGATGCATTCAAGCCAATTTTAATTTCACCACCTTCTGTTACTGCTTCTAGAGATTCAACGGCTTCTTCCTGTTCCTGGTTATTTGCAATCAGGGTTAAAACACCATCTTCAAGCGACAAAGTCACAGCCTTTGACTTTTCATTGGCAAGAATTATGATTCTGGATAAAGAACGCTTAAATGAAGCACAATCAATTTTAACCAGCTTATCATTATTTCTGGGAATGGCTTTATTGTAAGCAGGAAAGCGAGAGTCAATCAGCTTAGTGATAAAATGGTACCGTTGCGTCCGTATGGCAACATGCCCTTTGCCCGCAGACAAAGTCACCGTTTCATCATCTATGGAGTTAAGCAAGCGCATTAATTCAAGAACAGCTTTTCGCGGAAGTAAATAACGCAACTCGGCCTCAGTATTCTCACAGTTCAGACGATTAATCGCCATACGATGGCCATCGGTTGCGATTGCAGAAATAAGCCGCCTGTCAAACTCGAGCAATAGTCCGTTCAGAAAAACACGAACATCTTGCTGCGACATAGCAAAATAACTGGACTGCAGCAAATAATAAAATTCTGCACGAGGCAAATTGATTTCAAGCTCATTTTGTTCAATTTCAGACGCAGGGAAGTTTTCAGCAGCCAATGTAGATAATTTAAAAACAGATCTACCCTGTTTAATTCTAACTGTATTATCTTTATAAGAAATAACGGGTTGAGGCTGTTCATCAAGCGAACGGATAATATCAATAAATTTTTTGGCAGGAACGGTAGTCGATGCCACTTGATCCGATTCGCATTGAAGGGTCGCAGAAATTTCAAGTTCAAGATCAGTAGCCGTAACGACGAGCTGTTTTTCATTAATTTTTAATAAAAAATTAGAAAGAACGGCAAGCGACTGCTTCTTATCAACCGCACCGGCAATCGCCATTAGCGGTGTAAGCAACTCATCTTTATTAATCGACAATTGAAACACTTTCATCCCCTCTAGGAAGTAAGAATTCGCAATAAGTTTTTATAGTCTTCTGCAAAATCACTGTCATCCTGAACCAAATCCTGTACTTTTCTACAAGCATGAATAACGGTTGTATGATCCCGGCCACCAAAATGATCGCCAATTTCAGGTAAACTATGACTGGTTAATTCTTTAGCTAATGCCATCGCCATCTGTCTGGGGCGTGCTATTGAGCGACTTCTCCGCTTTGATAAAATATCCGCCACCTTGACTTTATAATATTCAGCTACTGTTTTTTGTATATTATCGATGGTAACGAGTTTATCCTGCAAAGCCAATAAATCTCGAAGCGCCTCATGTACAAACTCAATCGTAATCGGTTTTCCAGTGAACTGCGCATTAGCTATCACCCGTCGCAAAGCACCTTCAAGCTCACGGACATTAGAACGGATTCGTTTTGCTATAAAAAATGCAACTTCATAGGAAAGCTCGACATTAACCTGCTTGGCCTTAGACATTAAAATGGCAACACGCATCTCAAGCTCAGGAGGTTCAACGGCAACAGTCAGTCCCCAGCCAAATCTGGATTTTAACCGTTCCTCGACCCCTTCAATTTCTTTGGGATAACGATCACTTGCCAAAATAATTTGTTGTTGGCCTTCCAGCAGGGCATTGAAGGTATGAAAAAATTCTTCCTGCGAGCGCTCTTTTCGAGCTAGAAATTGAATATCATCGATCAGCAAAGCATCTAACGAACGGTAGTACCGTTTAAATTCATTAATCGCATTGGTTTGTAAAGCTTTAACCATATCAGCAACAAAACGCTCCGAATGCAGGTACAGAACCTTTGCAGAGGGATTGTCTTTTAGAATCTGATTCCCTATGGCATGCATCAAGTGGGTTTTGCCAAGACCGACTCCACCATATATAAATAAAGGGTTAAAAGCATTACCAGGATCTTCGGCAACCTGAATGGCAGAAGCAAGAGCCAACTGGTTGGAATTACCTTCAACAAAATTTTCAAAAATAAACTTACGATTAAGATGAGAACTCTTATAATCAGAATGTTTAGTTGTTATTGCCTGAGGTTCGGGCTTACTTTCAACAGATTCTTTCTTGCTGGTCTTTGAAACAGTTTCAACAGATTTTTTACTTCCAATTTCAACAGAAACAGATTTAATCTGCTCATCACTGACTTGCTGCAAAACTTCTTCGATACGAGAAATAAAGTTTTTTTTCACCCAGTCAACAACAAATCGATTGGGCGCAAGAAGCAGCAAACGTTCTTCTTCCGTTTGAGCCTGCAAGGGCCTTAGCCAGGTATTAAACTGTTGCGCAGGAAAATCTTCCTGTAAAACTTCCAGACATTTATGCCAGACAGTCGTAGACACTCAAAACTCCTACCACATTTCAGATAAAACAAGACAATAAATAACGATATTGCCATTGATGAGCTTGCCCGGCAAGTCATTTACCAAGATAAACACCAAAAAAGTGTTAATGCAATAAAGACCTTCGGATAATCCCAAAAGATTGATACTACGAATGGTTTTTAACACTAAAAGCTTAATTACAAGGCTTTTAAATCCCAAAAGCTCATGTATGAAGAATTTATTTTAACCATCAAAAAATGATTGTGAATAAACTAGCGGCAAATATATAGGAAAAGGTGTTACTAATTCAAGGGAAAACTTAAAGTCTTTACTTATCCACAAGTATAAAAATATAAAAACAGCTGTTTTCAACAAGGAAAAACAAATCATATCTTATTGAAATAAATGATATTTTAAAACTTAATAACAGAGATCGGGCTACATAATAAAAACAATAAAATAAATATATATTATTTTATTATAATTAATGATGTGGAAAAAAATTAAATTTGAAACCCATTCGTGATTCGTTTAACAAAGCGTTCCATTTAAAAAAAATGGACTGGTTATTTTTAAAGCATCATCAAAAAAAGATTAAAATAGTTTTGATACAAAAAATCATGGAAAAACCGTTAATAAACTATGATTAGAACACTGGATAAAAACGATACTTATATATATCAACATTTTTTCAAGTCATAAAACACAGGGTTGTATACATAGTTCAACAGTAATTAACTATTTGTTTTTATTATAAATATATGGGTTATCAACAGAAGATTGAAAATTAATAATAACAAAAAAAATATAAGATATTTAAATTATTATATTTAGTGATGTGGACAAAAAAGCTCATTTTTATCTGCTGTAACAAGAGCTAAAAAAATAGATAAAAAGATATTTGACAGTTTCGCTAAAGTTATCTATGATCGCTCCCTCTCAAAAAAATAAACAGGTTTAGCATGAAACGTACTTTTCAACCCAGTAATTTAAAGCGAAAGCGTGATCATGGCTTTCGTGCAAGAATGGCAACTCGTGCAGGACGATTAGTTTTAAAGCGTCGTCGTGCCAAAGGTCGCAAGCGTTTAACGGCTTAGTCCATTTAGTGTTTTCATTTACGAAAGAACAACGCTTATTACATAAATCAGAATTTAATGCTGTTTTTTCTCAAGCAAAAAAGAGAGTTAATTCTGATTTTGTGATACTTATTAGAAAAAACAGTAATTCTTTTGCACGATTAGGCTTGGCCATATCTAAAAAAAAGATAGCAAAAGCGCATGAGCGTAATCGTGTAAAAAGACAAGTAAGGGAATATTTTCGAAACAATCCTTTACCAGCGGTAGATGTGGTTTTTATTGCAAAAAAAGATCTTTCAACGATTAGTAATCAAACAATCCATAATAATCTAGCGAAAATATGGCCACTATTAGCTCAGCAATAAAAAAAAGTATTTGTTATCTGATCCGTTTTTACCGATACTTTATCAGTCCTATACTTCCCGCATCATGTCGTTTTTACCCAAGTTGCTCTGTCTATGCTCAAGAAGCTGTTCAGCGCTATGGTTTTTGGTCTGGAGGATGGAAAGCAATAAAACGTATTGCTCGTTGTCACCCCTGGGCTGATGGCGGATATGATCCTGTAACCCCTAATGAAGAGAAGAATTAAATGGATAACAGACGTGTAATTTTATATGCAGCACTGGCTTTCGTGGTTTTTTCCCTCTGGAAAGCCTGGAAAACAGACTATCCTACGGTAATTCCTGTGACTCAGCAGGCTCAGGCGGACAGTCAGTCAAGTGATGGACATTTGCTCCCGGCAAATATCCAGCATGAAAATGCTCCATCGGATAATGCACAGCCAGCAGCAATCAATCTACCTGCTGAAACCTCTGTACAAAACAGACTGTTACCCGTTAAAACCGATGTTCTGGATTTGAATATTGATTTAACGCATGGGGATGTTGTTAAAGCCGAGCTGCTTGACTACCCTGTAAGCATACAAAAAAAAGATGAGCCTGTTTCACTATTGTTCAGGGATTCAACTTCCCGTTATGTGGCCAATTCTTCCTTGCTGGTTATGAACAAAGGCGGTATTCAATCTCTTAATGTTCATTATCAACCAGAAAAAAGCAGCTATACTCTTGCACCTGACCAGAAAAGCATGCAGGTTGTGCTGCAAGGTCAAACTGATGCAGGAATTCAACTCAAAAAGATTTTTGAATTTGAAAAAGGCAGTTATTTAATCAAAGTAAAATACCTCATCCATAACGCAGGGACTGGTGATTGGAAAGGGTTCATGAATACCCAATTACTGCGAAGCTCTCCGCAAGAAGATAAATCAAGCTTTTTACATGTGGGATCTTTTGTTGGTGCCTCTTTTTCAAACCCAGGAGAAACGCGCTACAAAAAAGTCAGTTTTTCAAATATGGAAAAACATAATCTGGATGTGGATGCAAAAGGCGGTTGGATTGCCATGCAGCAGCATTATTTCTTAAGCGCCTGGGTTCCGCCAGAAGCAGAGAAAATGAAATTTTACACTCGAGCAAAAGCGGATGACTATACCATTGGCGCCGTAAGCCAGCCGTTAAACATTAAGGCCGGGGAAGAAAAAGAGGTTGGATCCCAATTGTATATCGGTCCGGAAATAACCAGCACCCTGAACAGTATTTCCCCGACGCTTGGAATGACGGTTGATTATGGACTTTTATGGTTTGTTTCATCCATATTATTTACAGTGATGAAGTGGATTTATAACTTTGTAGGTAATTGGGGATGGTCCATTGTTTTAGTTACCTTATTGATTAAATTGGCTTTTTTCAGACTTTCTGCTTCCAGTTACCGCTCAATGGCTGGTATGAGAAAACTTCAACCGAAATTGCAGGCTATACGAGAGCGATACGCTGATGATAAGGCAAAAGTCAGTCAGGCAACTATGGAGCTTTACCGTAAGGAAAAAATTAATCCTTTAGGTGGCTGTTTGCCTATTCTGGTTCAAATCCCTGTGTTTATTGCACTTTACTGGGTGTTGATGGAATCTGTTGAATTAAGGCAGGCTCCCTTTATTTTCTGGATAAAAGATTTGGCGACTGCTGACCCATATTATGTATTGCCAGTTGTGATGGGCGCGACCATGTTAATCCAGCAAAAATTAAACCCAACGCCTCCGGATCCTCTTCAGGCAAAAGTAATGATGGGGCTGCCTATCCTGTTTACGGTATTGTTCTTGAACTTCCCATCAGGATTGGTTTTATACTGGATTGTGAATAACTCATTGTCGATACTTCAACAGTGGTATATCACCAGAAAGTACAGTGATGGTCCTAAAACTTCGAAAAAAATGGTTGCAGCGAATAAATAATGAACTCAACCATTGTTGCAATTGCCACACCGCCGGGACAAGGCGGTGTGGGTATCATCCGTATTTCTGGCCCTAAAGCTGTAGATATAGCAACTAAAATTTCAACTAAAAAAAAATTCCCTCCTCGAGAGGCTTTATTCAGTTCATTTTATGATGATAATGAACTGATTGATCAGGGGCTTCTCTTGTATTTTAAAGCCCCTCATTCTTTTACTGGAGAAGATGTTGTTGAGTTTCAAACACATGGTTCTCCTGTTGTTCTTGATTTGCTGGTCAAGGCATGCATAAAGGCCGGCGCAGAACTGGCAAAACCAGGAGAGTTTTCTGAGAGGGCGTTTTTAAATGACAAAATAGACCTGGCTCAGGCTGAAGCCATCGCTGATTTGATAGCTGCGCAATCACAGTCTTCAGCCAAAATGGCACTTCAATCATTGCAAGGCGTTTTTTCTCAACATATTCACAACATTAGCGATCAATTGATTCATCTTCGCCTCTATGTTGAGGCCGCCATTGATTTTCCCGAGGAGGAAATTGATTTTCTTTCTGATGGAAAAGTCAAAACAATGCTGGATAATGTTATTGCTTCTATGCAATCCCTTCGGCAACAGACTCATCAGGGCGTTGTGATGCAGGAAGGAATTAAACTGGTCATTGCCGGGCGTCCTAATGCTGGAAAATCCACTTTGATTAATCAGCTTGCCGGCAGGGAAGTTGCCATTGTCACCGATATCGCCGGTACTACCCGGGATGTCATGCGTGAGCATATTCTAATTGATGATATTCCCGTTCATTTGATTGACACCGCGGGCATTCGAGAGAGTGAAGATCTTGTTGAACGCGAAGGGATTCGACGAGCCTGGAGTGAAATTACGGAAGCTGATGCCGTTTTGCTCATTATTGATCTTACCAGCGTAGACCAACAAAACTGTCTATCGAAAGAGTTACTGGATAAACTTCCTCCGCATACACCCATCCTGCGTTTGCTAAACAAAATCGATAAACTGGAAAAACAACCAACCGTTAGAGAAGATGAAATTTGCATTAGCGCTAAATCTGGAAGCGGAATTGATCAGTTAAAAGAGCGAGTAAAAAAAATAGCGGGTTTACAACAACGAGAAGGCGTTTTTCTTGCCAGAAGGCGGCATCTCGATGCCATGGATGAGGCTTTAAACTTAATGTTGACGGGAAAAAAACAACTTGATTTTCATAGAGCAGGCGAGTTATTAGCCGAAGACTTACGACTTGCTCATGAAGCACTCTGCCGAATTACAGGAGAATTTAGTTCTGATGATTTATTGGGGGAAATTTTTTCCAGTTTTTGTATTGGCAAATAATTAGGATTAGTGACCAAAAAAAATATTGCCTGCTTAAGTTCCTTCTGATAAGCTGTTATTGCCTTTAGCTTATTTAAGAGTTGTAAATGGAACCAGTTGAACCTCAATTATCGTTTGTCTCTGAAAATAAAATAAATTTTTTTTCAAGTTATCACTCTAACCAAGAACCAACATCTGTAAATAACCAAGAAACCAACCCGAATTTTGTTGATCTTTACCGTAATTTTCGTTCTTTGGAACAGGAAATGGACGACGTTATCTATGCCTTGAAGAAAATGAAAAATGCCCCACCGGTTTTGTGGGACTATGCTGAACATTGTTGCACTATCCTTGAACAACTTTATAAGGGGTATGGTCACCAAGGGAAGTTAAATATTCTAAGCTCAAAGCGCAATATGTTAGAGAAACAACGAAAAATAGCCATGAATGAGGGTGTTTTATTCACTGTAAAAAGAGAGCGTAACTTGTGTACCTTTTTAACCCAGTCCCTCGTCGATTTTCAAAATGCTATTCTTGAAGTAAAAACCATGGTTCTCCATCCTACCGTGTTGAGTCAGCGAATAGCTGTTGCAAATTTTAGTAGACTCTATTGGGCATTTCTTCGAATGTTGTTTGAATCCAGTTTTGCACTATTGCAGCAGGCAAACATTCTGTCTGCGCTGGAAAAAATATTTAAACAGCATATCAATGTGGATAAGTTAATTCGTTGCATGGAAATTCCAACCAATACCATGAATTTCCTTAGTGTTGGGATGTTTGGCAGCCGTTTTCTTCTCAATTTAGGCATCATTGGCCGTCATGTTTTTCTACCGACTAAGCAGGAAAATACCCCTGAAATAAGCCGTTGGGATCGTTTGGCGTTTGAATGGAAAAAAAGGCATGCAGATATGCTTAACCATCTGGCCTGGATGCTGATTAATTTAGTGACCAACTTCCGAAAACTGTTTCATCTTTCATCTGTTTGGGCGGGTGGATTAACCTTTTTTCTTATTTCTGTTGATCTGGTGACATTGGTCTACATGAGAAGTCAGGCTGAGGCAGAATATCAAGAAAAAAGAAGCCAGTATGCTGATGAAAAAGAAATAATTCGAAAACAGTTGGTTGATGAAAAAAATCAGCAAAACAGAGAAATTCTGGATAAAAAAATGAAAATGATAGAACTCCAGATGGATTCTCTTGAAATTCGCTGGAAAGCAGAAGAAAAGACAATCAATTACTTTGTCGTTGGAACGATTTTTTTAATGGCAGCATTTGGGGTGATGCTGGTAGCTAATCCGGCACTGGTTGTTTTGGGAAGTTATGTACTGGGTATCGTTTCTGCATCCATGTTTTTAGCGAAAGAAGACTTTACTGAATGGAAGGTCAACCAACTCATCTTTGAGTATACCGATCCCAAAGAGGATGATTATCTACAAAAAGAACAGATGGCAAAGCAATCAGGCAACCATTATCTTACGCAAATGGCGAAGTATACCTTTGTTCCCGGCTTGATATTGGCGTCCGGTTTGATTTATTGGCCAATCGGTCTGACATTAGCCTGTAGCTTTGTTCTTTATGAAATCGCATCTTCTTATTATAGGCATGTTACGCAGGACAATAGTGAGCTCGTGATAAATGAGCAGCAGATGATAACTGCCGATAATTCATCTGATGAGGAGGAGGTGGGTTCTGATGAAGATACTCCCCTTCTGCAATAGGAAAAATAGCTTTCATCAAGTTCAGGGATACGTTGGCACTGGTACTCATCAGTACCCTCGACGTATCCCTGGTTGTTTCTGAGCCGGCTGAGTATTATTTGTTCTTTTCTTTCAGCAACACCTGTTGGTAGATCTCATTTTTATTGATGCCAGTCAGTTGGCTGGCGATTCTGGATATTTGTTTTACTGGCAATCCTTCAGAGATCAGTAAATCGAGAAGATTATCAATGCCTTGTTGATCGATTTCCGATTTTCGCGGTGGTATAAGTAACACGAACTCACCTTTCTGATGAGCAGTGTCAACCTGTAACCATTCAATCAGTCTGGAAACTGTATCCAACAAAAATCGCTCATTACTTTTTGTTAATTCCTTTACAAGCATGCATTGAAACTCAGAACCAAAGCAGAATTGCATATCTTCCAGTGTATTAATAATGCGGTGTTTTGCTTCATAAATGACGACGGTATGTTCAAGCTGAACAAGACTTCGCAGTTTTTTTTGTCGGGCCGGAGATTTTACCGGTAAAAAACCGGCAAAGGTAAATGTATCACAAGGCAGGCCTGAGGCCGAAAGCGCGGCAATAATTGCAGAGGCTCCAGGGATTGGGATAACATCCACCCCTTTTTCCCGTGCGGTATTAACCAGAGGATAACCTGGATCATTGATTAAAGGGGTGCCAGCATCACTAATCAGAGCTGCGGAGGCACCCTGAATAATTTTATGAATAATTCCTTCCGATTTTTTTTCTTCGTTGAATGCGTGTAAAGAGGTTAATGGTTTGCTGATAGCATATTGACTCAGCAACAGTCCCGAATGACGGGTATCTTCAGCAATGATGAAATCAACTGATTTCAATATAGACAAAGCGCGCATACTAATATCATCTTTATTCCCAATTGGGGTTGCAACAATATAGAGTGTGCCGGAAGATGTTGCCTGTGAATTAGTCATGGTTTATCCTCTCAGATTCATTGCTGGACGAGTGCGTTGCCATGATAAGATATTTTACTAAAATTCGGTACTTTTTTTTCCCTTTATGCATTGTTTTATTGTGTCAATGCACTAAGGTTGAGCAAAGCCAATACCAGGTTAATCAACAAATGGCCTCACCTTATACGCTTTCTGCTGAAACTTATCTTGAAGCAGCAAAAGAAAAAGAGGGGGAAGAAAAACAGGACGCTTTGCTTTTTGCTGCCGGACGCCTGATTCAGGACGGTGAGTGGAAAAAGGGGTTGGCTGTTTTGTCTCAGACTCATCCTGTGAGTCTTGAACAGGTTGATATTAAACGAATTTTACAGGCAAAAACGGATCTGATGCGTGATCGTTCGCAATTTGCCATAAAAAAACTGGCAATGCTTCATAAGCGAGAGAAGTTGCCGCTTTACTACCAGATACAATATCATCAGATGCTCGCCAGAGCCTATGAACAAAATGCAAAACCCAGTGAATCTGTTACTGAAAGGATTAAATTGGAAGGTTTACTTCCCGATAAGGCTTCCCGTCAAAATAATCGACGGGAACTATGGTTGACTTTAAACCAGCTCCCGGAAGCAGAATTGAATACACTGGTTATGGAAGCGAGTGATGATCAGGAGCTTCAAGGCTGGCTTCGTCTTGCCTTGGTGCCTCGCTCCGATAAGGGGGGTAGCCACTCCATGCTGGACAAGGTGCAATCCTGGCAGGAAGAGTTTCCACAACATCCTGCGATGGCAATTTTACCGCAGTCATTAAGTCAGATAGCATCAACAATGCACTCCAGACCCAGACAGGTTGCCTTGCTGTTGCCGTTATCAGGCCCATTTTCAGGACCGGGTCATGCTGTAAAAGATGGATTTCTGGCAGCACAAAAGCAAAAACAACAGCATCTGGATGTCCGTCTTTACGATACGGCCAGCGCCTCTGCGGCAAAATTATATGATAAATCTATTGAGGACGGGGCTGATTATGTCATTGGGCCGTTAACCAAAAATGATGTAGCTGAAGTTGCCCGTTTGCAGCATCCAGTCCCAACGTTGCTGCTGAATGAACTGAACATCGCACTTTCTGATAATGCTTATTATTTTGGCTTGTCTCCCAGTGGCGAAGCAAGGCAGGTCGCCGCTAAAGCAAGAGAAAACGGGAATACCCGGGCATTGATCATTGCGCCATCTACGGATTGGGGAAAGGATGTATCAGGGAGTTTTGCTGAACAGTGGCAACGAAATGGCGGTGCGGTTGTCGATAGTTTGTATTATCAATCCCATGAGGATATGGCACAGGCTCTCGGAAATTTTCTTCATATCAGTCAAAGCCAGAACCGGGAGAAAGAACTTAAGCAGCTTCTTGGTAAAAAGATGCAGACACGTCTGAGACGGCGGCAGGATTTCGATATGATTTTTCTTCTGGCCTATCCGAAAAAAGCACGACAGATCATGCCCTTATTAAAATATTATTACGCTGGGGACGTGCCAGTATATGCAACCTCCTCTGTTTATGCAGGCGATGTGGATACGATTAAAAACAGGGATCTTGATGGTATTATTTTTTGCGATATGCCTTGGGTCTTTAAGCATCAGGTTGCTGGAAGCAGCGCATGGCCAGAACAATTGAACAGCTATAATCGTCTTTATGCAATGGGTATGGACAGTTATCTGTTGAGCACCCAGCTTAATCAGCTCAAACTTTTTCCTGCAATGGGAGCAAGTGATAACAGTGGAATTTTATTTATGAATTCCCCTCAGGAAATTGCCCGGCTTCTGGAATGGGGGAAGTTTAAACAAGGGTTGGCAGTGCCTGTCAGTAAAACTGTTTAATAAGCGTTTCTGAATGAGTCAATGATGTTAAAAAAAGGTAAGCAGGCTGAAAAATCAGCCGAGAAATTTTTAAGAAAACAGGGACTTGAATTGATTGATAGAAACTGTTTTTCTCGAATGGGCGAGATTGATTTGATCATGAAGGATAAAGATGAATTGGTTTTTGTTGAGGTAAGATCCAGAGTATCTCAGGATTATGGTGGTGCACTGGCCAGTATTACTCAGCAAAAACAGCAGAAAATTATTAAAACAGCATATAATTATTTGCAGAAAAAAAAATTATTTGATAAACATCCTTTTCGTTTTGATGTGGTGGCTATTGATGGTAATCCACCACGGATTCAATGGTTAAAACACGCATTTTATGGCTAAAGTTAGGAGCATTTGAATGAGTATTCCTCTGCTGAATGAGCAGGTAAAATATCTATTTGGCATGAGCATCGAAAACATGATGGTGGCTGCTGACGGCCTGTCTGAGCAAATTGCCAGGGCAACTCAGCGATTAATCGATTGTCTTTTAAACGATGGGAAAATCATGGTGTGCGGTCATGGGGGATCTGCAGCAAACTGCCAGCATTTTTCATCATCAATGTTAAATTATTACGAGGTCGAGCGCCCGTCATTGCCCGTTATTAATCTTTGCACGGATGCGGCAACATTGACGTCCTTTGCCAAAGACAGTAACTATGATCAGGTTTTTGCAAGGCCAATACTATCTCTTGGTCAGGAACGGGATGTTCTGCTGATAGTGACGACCTCCGGAAATTCAAACACCGTGTTAAATGCACTACATGCTGCTGATGAAAGAGGTATGGATACGATTGCTCTGAATGGAAGAGATGGCGGAGTTCTGGCAAGCCACTTGGGGCCTGAAGACATTGAAATCAGAGTCGGAGCATCTCAATCAGCACAAATTCGCGAAATACACCATTTTATTTTAAATTGCTTTTGCGGGCTTATAGATCAATCTTTATTTGGACATGGAGCTGCATAATATGTTGAAAATATTTAAATATTTACCTGTTCTTGCCTGTTTGATATTAACAGGCTGTGTTGCTGCCGTCGCTGTTGGCGCCGCTGCAGGAATGGTTGTTTATGATAAACGATCGATGTCAACTATCGAGACTGATGCTCGGATATTTTACCAGATTAGAAAAAATATCGTTCAAAACCCAGATTTTTCGAACTCCAGGATCAATGTTACAAGTTTTAACAGGGTTGTATTGCTGACAGGCGAGGTGCCGTCTGCGACGTTGAAAGTGAAGGCAGAAAAAATTGCAAGGCAAACAAAGGATGTTTATCGTGTATACAATGAATTAACTGTCGAAGCTCCCATTCCTTATTCCAGACGGGCTAAAGACAATTTGATCAATGCAGAAGTAAGAAGCAAAATGCTGACAAAAAAAGGATTGGAGTCAGGATCAATACGAATTGTTACAGAAGATGCAGTTGTGTATCTGATGGGCATCGTTACCATTGAGCAATCCAATGCCGCTGTTGATGTTGCAAGAAGAATTGAAGGTGTGGATAAAGTGGTTAAGGTATTTTTATATATCAGATGAAGTGTGAACAGCCATTCAATAGGGCGGCCTGATAAAAATCAGGCCTTGTAAACTGTCCGTGCCAGGAAGTGGCTAACCTGGTGGATTCTTTACATACTATCAACGCTTATCATCTTTATCCAGTCTTTTTGTGATTAAATTTTTCTCTGAAAAAAGGGCATTGCGTAACTTGACAGTTTGATTTATAATTTGCGCCTTAAAAACCAGGGTGCGAAGTGAAAGCAGATAAAAAGTGGCAAATATTAAATAAACTGGTTCGTTATCAGGGTGGATTCGTTCTGATGATGACTTTGGTTTTTTATTTTGCTGCAGGAAAAAAATCGGCAATCTCTGCTTTTCTTGGAGGAATGGTCTGCGTACTTCCGCAATTTGCTTTTGTTTTACAGGCGTTTAAGCATCAGGGAGCGCGCTTTGCCAGAGAAATTGTAAAAAATTTTTATAAGGCTGAGGCATTCAAAATCATTTTAAGCATTGTTTTGTTCGCCATTGTGTTTATAATATTCGACATTTCGCCAATGGCATTCTTTTTGACGTTTATCGCTGCCCAAGCAATGCAGTGGCTAACGCCATGGTTAATTTTTAATAAACAGAAAAGGTCGGAAAGTGACTGAAATGGCATCAAGTACAGATTATATCAAACATCATCTCACCTATCTGAACTTCAATGTGAAAGATATGCAGTTTGGAAACACCGGTGGGTTCTGGACCATTAACCTGGATACAGTATTTTTCTCTGTATTGCTGGGAGTCATTGTATGTACTCTCATGTTTCTGGGGGCAAGGAAAGTTAAAACCAGCGCGCCGGGGAAAATTCAAAATTTCGCCGAAATGATGCTGGAATTTGCCGATGGACAGGTGAAAGACTGTTTTCATGGCAAAAATAATCTGATTGGCCCAATGGCTCTCACGATATTTATGTGGGTTCTGTTGATGAACTTTATGGATATTCTTCCTGTGGATTTTCTTCCAGAAGTCGCAAAAATGATGGGATTCCATTATCTGAAAGTCGTTCCAACAAATGATTTAAACCTGACCTTTGCCATGTCGCTGTCAGTCTTCTTTTTAATTATTTTCTACAGTATTAAAATCAAAGGGACGAAAGGCTTTATCAAAGAGTTAACCATGCAGCCATTCAATCACCCGATTTTCATTCCATTCAACCTGCTGCTGGAGCTTGTTGGCTTAATTGCTAAGCCCATCTCTCTCTCATTGCGGTTGTTTGGTAACTTATACGCAGGCGAGCTGATTTTTATTCTGATTGCCCTGCTAACCCTAAACGCAACAATGTCATCTCCTGTAATGTCGGTTACGACAGGCCTGGCTCAGTTTATACTGGCTTTGGGCTGGTCTATTTTCCATATTCTGGTGATCACGTTACAGGCGTTTATTTTCATGGTCCTGACGATTGTATATCTCAGTCTGGCGCATGAAGATCACTAACCATTTGTTTTTTCACTATCCATAAAGGGGATAAATATGCAAGCTGCAAACTTAATTGCTCAAATACAAAGTATGACTGTTATTGCTGTCGCTTTGTTAATTGGTTTAGGTGCTCTGGGTACAGCCATTGGCTTTGGTCTTCTGGGTGGTAAATTCCTTGAAGGTTCTGCCAGACAGCCGGAAATGGTTCCTATGCTTCAGGTTAAAATGTTTATCGTTGCAGGTCTTCTTGATGCTGTTGCCATGATTGGTGTAGGTATTGCACTGTTCTTTACCTTCGCTAATCCGTTCCTCAGTAGTCTGGGTTCTTGATAACACCTGATCGGGGCGCTGGTCGCCCTTTATTGTTACAGGAGATATTACCTTGGATATTAATTTGACACTGGTGGTGCAAATGCTGGTTTTTGCAGCGTTTGTATGGTTTACCATGAAATTTGTCTGGCCGCCTTTAGAAAAAGCACTTGATGAGCGAAAAGAAAAAATCTCTGACGGTTTGGCTGCAGCTGAGCGTGGTCGAAGAGAGTTGGAGTTAGCTCAACATCGTATCAACGGTGATCTGAAGCAGGCAAAAGTTGAAGCCGCTGAGATTGTCGAAAAGGCGAATCGCAGAGCTTCACAAATTGTTGATGAAGCAAAAGAGGCCGCCCGGCATGAAGCCCAGATTCAAGTCAAACTGGCGCAAGAGCAGCTGCATCAAGAAATTAATCAGGCCAAAGAGCAATTACGCAAACAGGTTGCTGTGCTGGCGGTTGCCGGGGCTGAGAAAATTCTGCAAAAAGAAATTGATGCAAAAGCCAATGCTGATTTACTCGACAACCTGATTAAAGAGATTTGATATGTCCGATAGCACAACTGTAGCGAGGCCTTACGCAAAAGCTATTTTTGAATTTGCATTAGAAAATAGCGTATTAACCGATTGGTCCAAAATACTTAATGCGTTATCCAGTGCAGCTTCAACCGAAGAAGCATTGTCTTTCATCAGTAATCCATCAGCCAAAGATTCACAGCTGGTTGATTTGTTTTTGGATGTTTATACAAAAACCTGTAAGGATAAGCAGGGCCAGTCAGTCGAAAATTTGCTGCGCCTAATGGTTAAAAATAAACGGTTGAATCTGCTTCCGGAAATTACACAACAGTTTGATGCCTTTAAGGCAGAGCAGGAAAAAACCATCAACGTAAACATCATTACCTTTTCTCCTCTATCAAAAGAACAAAGTCAACAATTGGAGAAAAAGTTAAGCCAACGATTAAATAGAGACGTTGTCTTACATACCAGCATTGATGAATCCATACTTGGTGGCGCGATCATAAGAGCCGGTGACACAGTCATTGACGGCTCGGTGCGCAATAAACTGAATAAACTTATCGCCGGCATTGCCGCCTAATATGTTAGAGGATAGAGTCCATGACAGAGCAAGTATCATTAAACCCATCTGAAATCAGTGAGTTAATTAGAAGTAAAATCGAAGAGTTCAAGGTTGTTTCTGAAGCGCGAAATGAAGGCACCATCGTAAGTTTGAAAGATGGTATCGTTCGTCTTCATGGTCTGGAAGATGTTATGCAGGGGGAAATGATTGAGTTTCCCGGCGGCGTATACGGTCTTGCGTTAAACCTTGAACGTGATTCTGTTGGTGCAGTAATTCTGGGGGATTATTCAAATCTGTCAGAAGGCCAGAAATGTCAGTGTACAGGTAGAATTCTTGAAGTTCCCGTTGGACCTGAATTAAAAGGCCGCGTGGTTGATGCTTTGGGTAATCCTATCGACGGAAAAGGCCCTATCAACGCTAAAAAAATGTCGCCAATTGAAAAAGTAGCTCCTGGCGTTATCGCCCGTAAATCAGTTGATCAGCCTGTTCAGACAGGATTGAAAGCTGTCGATGCTATGATTCCTGTTGGGCGCGGTCAGCGTGAGTTGATTATTGGCGACCGCCAGACCGGTAAATCGGCTATTGCCATTGACGCTATCATTAATCAGAAAGGCACCGGTGTAACCTGCGTATATGTTGCGATAGGCCAGAAAGCATCTTCTGTTTCTGCGATTGTAAGAAAGCTGGAAGAGCATGGTGCATTAGAGCATACCATCGTTGTTGTTGCTGGCGCAGCTGATTCAGCCGCGTTACAGTTTATTGCTCCTTATTCCGGATGCTCTATGGGTGAGTATTTCATGGAAAATGGCGAAGATGCTCTGATTGTTTATGATGATTTAACCAAACAGGCATGGGCTTACCGTCAAATTTCGCTGCTATTGAGACGTCCGCCTGGTCGTGAAGCTTATCCTGGAGATATTTTCTACTTACACTCACGTTTGCTTGAGCGTGCTGCACGAATTAATGCAGAAGAAGTTGAAAAGCTGACGAATGGCGCCGTGAAAGGTAAAACGGGTTCGTTAACTGCTCTTCCAATCATTGAAACGCAAGCTGGCGACGTATCTGCTTTCGTACCAACCAACGTTATCTCGATTACAGATGGTCAGATTTTCCTCGATGTTGACCTGTTTAACTCCGGCGTGCGTCCTGCAATTAACTCTGGATTATCCGTATCTCGCGTGGGTGGTGCCGCTCAGACTAAAATCATGAAAAAACTAGGTGGTGGAACCCGTCTGGCTTTGGCTCAGTTCCGTGAACTTGAAGCCTTCGCTCAGTTCGCCTCTGATCTTGATGAAGCAACACGTAAGCAGTTGGAAAGAGGTCAACGTATTACCGAACTGATGAAACAGCATCAGTATTCTCCGATGACCGTTGCTCAAATGGCTGTTTCTCTGTTCATCGTTGAAAAAGGTTTTCTTGATGATATTCCTGCAAATGAAGTTACTTCTTTTGAAGCTGCTATTCAGGATTTCATGAAAAACTCTAAAGCAGACCTGATGCATACCATCAACGAAACAGGTGATTACAACGCTGAAATTGAAAAAGAACTAAAATCAGCCGTTGAAGAGTTTAAACGAACCGGCAGCTGGTGATCGACAGGCTGGACCTGAGTTCATTTACTAATCCAGCGCTGGAACATAGCGCTGGATTTAAATAAAGGCGAAAGAATTATGGCTGGTGCAAAAGAAATACGTACTAAAATTGCAAGTATTAAGAATACGCAAAAGATTACCCGGGCGATGGAAATGGTTGCCGCGTCCAAAATGCGCAAAACGCAGGATCGCATGCAGGCTTCTAAGCCCTACGCAACTAAAATTTATGATGTTGTCCGTCATCTGGCTCGAGCAAATTCTGAATACAAGCATCCTTTCATGAGTCAACGTGACCTGCGTCGCATTGGAATCATCGTCGTCACTTCTGATCGCGGATTGTGCGGCGGCTTAAACGCCAACCTTCTTCGAGAAACAATCAACACAATGCACGAGTGGAAAAAGCAGGGGAAAGAAGTTGACCTTTGCGTGATTGGTCGTAAGGGGACTGCTTTTTTCAAGCGTTTTGGCGGAAATGTTGTAGCGTCAGCAGAACAAATCGGAGACACTCCAGGCGTCAAAGATATTATTGGCGTGGTTAAAGTGATGCTGGATGCATTTTATGAAGGTAAAATTGACGCTCTGCATGTTGTTTATAACGAGTTTGTTAATACAATGACGCAAAAGCCAACAGTTAAACAACTGTTACCTTTGCCGATTGCAGAAGAAGACAGTGAGTCGCTTGGACATCACTGGGATTACATTTATGAGCCGGATTCTAAAGAACTTCTGGATGGTTTTCTTGAAAGATATATAGAATTGCAGGTCTATCAGGCTGTAGTTGAAAATATTGCTTGTGAACAGGCTGCAAAAATGATTGCCATGAAGAGTGCGACAGATAATGCCGGCGAGCTGATTAAGGAATTTCAATTGGCCTATAACAAAGCCCGACAGGCTGCCATTACCCAGGAACTGGCAGAAATCGTCGGTGGTGCAGACGCTTTATAAGAGGGTTAGAAATGAGTAGTTTAGGAACAGTAGTAGAAGTAATTGGTGCGGTAGTCGACGTTGAGTTTCCTCGTGATAACGTGCCTAAAGTAAACGATGCCTTGAAACAGGTTGATGGCGATCTTGTTTTTGAAGTTCAACAGCAGTTAGGCGACGGCGTTGTAAGAACCATTGCCATGGGTACAACGGAAGGATTGAAGCGCGGAGTGAAAGCTGAAAACACCTCCAAGCCAATTCAGGTTCCCGTAGGAACAAAAACCTTGGGACGTATTATGGACGTTCTGGGCCGCCCTGTTGATGAAGCTGGACCGATTGATGCCGAAGAACACTGGTCTATTCACCGTAAGGCGCCTTCATATGAAGAGCAGTCTGGAAGCCAGGAACTTCTTGAAACCGGTATTAAGGTCATTGACTTGCTTTGTCCTTTCGCAAAAGGTGGTAAAGTGGGTCTGTTCGGTGGTGCCGGTGTTGGTAAAACCGTGAATATGATGGAACTTATCCGTAACATCGCTATTGAGCACAGCGGATACTCTGTATTTGCCGGTGTTGGTGAGCGTACTCGTGAAGGTAATGACTTCTACCACGAAATGAAAGATTCTAACGTACTGGATAAAGTGTCACTGGTTTATGGCCAGATGAATGAGCCACCAGGAAACCGTTTACGCGTTGCCTTGACTGGTTTAACCATGGCTGAAAAATTCCGTGACGAAGGTCGTGACGTTCTGTTGTTCGTTGATAATATTTATCGATACACTCTGGCCGGGGTTGAAGTATCCGCACTGTTGGGCCGTATGCCTTCAGCTGTGGGTTATCAGCCAACACTGGCTGAAGAAATGGGGATGCTGCAAGAACGTATCACCTCAACGAAGACCGGTTCTATTACCTCTATTCAGGCCGTATACGTTCCTGCGGATGACTTGACTGACCCATCTCCTGCAACAACATTTGCTCACCTTGATGCAACTGTTGTATTGTCTCGTCAAATTGCAGAGCTTGGTATTTATCCTGCAGTAGACCCACTTGATTCAACTTCACGTCAGTTGGATCCTTTGGTTGTTGGTCAGGAACACTACGATACTGCTCAGAAAGTACAACAAACTTTGCAGCGTTACAAAGAACTGAAAGATATTATTGCTATTCTTGGTATGGATGAATTGTCAGAAGATGACAAACGAACCGTTACCCGTGCCCGTAAGATTCAGCGATTCCTGTCGCAGCCATTCTTCGTTGCAGAAGTATTCACCGGTTCTCCTGGTAAATACGTTTCTTTGAAGGATACCATTAAAGGCTTCCAGGGCATCTTGTCTGGCGAATATGATGATCTGCCTGAGCAGGCATTTTACATGGTTGGCAGCATTGAAGAAGCTGTTGCTAAAGCCAAAACTTTATGAGGCAATCTGATATGGCAATGAGAACACTTTTAGACATTGTCAGTGCTGAGCAGAAAATTTTTTCTGGTCCTGTTGAAATGGTTGTTGTTACTGCAGAGCTGGGTGAGCTGGGCGTTGTGCCTGGCCACGCACCGCTGTTGACCGTTCTCAGACCAGGTGAAATCCGTGTAAAACATTCAGAAGGCAATGAAGAGCTTTTTTATGTTTCTGGCGGTTTTCTCGAAGTTCAGCCTGATACGGTTTCAATTCTTGCTGATACGGTACTCCGAGCAGACGATGTTGATGAAGCTGCTGCTATGGAGGCCAAAGCGCAGGCAGAAGAAGCGATGTCAAAACAAAATACCGATATTGATTACAGCACTGCCGCTGCCGAGCTTGCAAGAGCAGCCGCTCAAATTCGTCTGATTCAAAAATTGCGAAAACAAAAACATTAAAATTTTATATCTGCCATCAATTCAAAATTGTTGGCAGATTTTTTATTTTTTTCTTCCTTATTTGTTTTCCCTCATTAAGTAAGCATATCAACAGCTTTTCGTCATTTCCCTTGTATTCGCTGAGAATTATGAGAAAATTGTATTTAACTATATTTCATACCAATGTCTATGAGCACATTACAAACTGAACAGCAGTCACTAAGTCAATTTACTGAAAAAGCATATCTTGATTATTCAATGTACGTCATTTTGGACAGAGCATTACCGCATATCGGTGACGGTTTAAAGCCGGTACAGCGTCGCATTATTTATGCAATGTCAGAGTTGGGTTTGAAAGCCACGGCCAAATACAAAAAATCGGCTCGTACTGTCGGGGATGTTTTGGGTAAATTTCATCCTCATGGTGACAGCGCCTGTTATGAAGCGATGGTATTAATGGCTCAACCTTTTTCATACCGTTATCCCTTTGTTGATGGGCAAGGCAACTGGGGGTCTTCTGATGATCCCAAATCTTTTGCAGCCATGCGGTATACGGAAGCACGACTCTCAGCTTATGCCGATGTCTTGCTATCTGAATTACAACAAGGCACTGTTGACTGGGTTGATAATTTTGACGGGAGTCTTCTTGAACCATCATTGTTACCGGCTCGTCTACCCAATGTTCTATTAAATGGTGCAACAGGTATTGCTGTTGGAATGTCCTCGGATATTCTTCCCCACAATCTCACTGAAGTTGCCGATGCCTGTATTCATCTTTTAGATAATCCTAAGGCCGAACTTGCAGATATCACAGCAATCATCAAAGGTCCTGATTTCCCAAGCGGTGCTGAAATTATCAGTTCCAGAGAGTCGATTGAATCTCTTTATGAAAAAGGACTGGGATCCATTAAGACCAGAGCAGTATATAATAAAGAGGATAACCAGATTGTTATCACCGAATTGCCTTATCAGGTTTCCGGTGCGAAAATTATTGAGCAGATTGCGGCCCAGATGCAGGCTAAAAAATTACCCATGATTGATGACCTTCGCGATGAATCCGATCATGAACACCCTATTCGGTTGGTTATTGTCCCCCGTTCCAATCGAGTTGATTGTGAAGTCATTATGTCTCACCTGTTTGCAACAACCGATTTGGAAAAAAGCTATCGTGTGAATTTTAACATGATCGGCCTGGATGGTAAGCCAAGAGTTAAAAGCCTGTTGACCATTCTGCAGGAATGGATAGTTTTCAGACTGGACACGGTGAGAAGGCGTCTTGAATACCGATTGCAAAAAATCATGGATCGTATTCATCTGCTGGAAGGGTTCATGATTGCCTATCTGAACATTGACGAAGTTATTGCCATCATTCGTGAAAATGACACGCCTAAACCTCTTTTGATGGAACGCTTTAAGCTGTCTGAACGTCAGGCAGAAGCCATTCTTGAAATGAAACTTCGGCATCTTGCCAAACTTGAAGAAATTAAATTAAAAAGCGAATTGGATGAGCTTTGCGATGAGCGGGACAAACTTGAATCGATTCTGGCCTCTGAGCGGAAACTCAAGACCTTGGTTAAAAAAGAAATCAGCGAAGATAAAGAGCGTTTCGGTGATGAGCGCCGTTCGCCGCTGATGACTCGAAAAGAAGCCCAGGCGCTTCGAGAAGAAGATATTTTGCCTAACGAAGCGATTACCGTTGTATTGTCTCAGAAAGGTTGGGTAAGGGCTGCAAAAGGCCATGATGTGAATGGTCAGGAGTTAAGTTACAAAGCCGGTGATGGTTTTAAGGCACAGACTCTTGCACGAACCAACCAGCAGATTCTGTTCTTCGACAGTGAAGGTAAGGTCTATGCACTTCCTGGTCATGCCTTGCCATCAGCCCGAGGTCAGGGTGAGCCTTTGACCGGTAAGCTGAACCCATCCGAAGGTATGCTGTTTGAAGCTTTGGTGGGAGGCGAACCCGATGCAAGAATTTTACTTGCCAGTGATGCTGGTTATGGTTTTATTGCAAAAACCGCCGATCTCTACGTTAAAAACAGGGGCGGCAAGGCCTGTGTGAAATTACCTGAAAAAAGCAAAATACTAGCTCCGCGCCCACTTCCTGACTCGGATGATGAACTTCTCATCGCCTGCGCCAGCAGTAGTGGTCGCTTGCTCATTTTTAACATCAGTGAATTGCCTGAATTGTCTCGTGGTAAAGGGAATAAACTGATCAGTATCCCCTCTGCCAAGGCAAAAGACAGAGAAGAGTATTTAATCGATGTTCAGGTGATGAGTTCAAAAGACGCACTTACTGTTCATGCAGGACGGCGTCATTTCACCCTAAAAGGCGATGATCTCCAGCATTATCGAGGTGAACGTGGGCGAAGAGGTAATCGCCTGCCCAGAGGCCTGCAAAATGTCAGTGCTCTCGAGGTAACGTTGGCTGATGATTAATATCTCATCTGTAAAAAATCATTGAAATTATTACTGTCTGAGAGGGGGGGGGGCGAAAATTGAATCCGCTTAATAGTCGTCTACCCTAATAATCAGGATGTTCACAGGATAATATATTTTTCCATTTAATTTTGAACAAGGTCTTCTCGGTCAGGTAGCCTGGGTGATGATATATGAATCCTTCTATCAAGAATAGTTCAGAGTTTTATCGATAGCATTTAGCTTTTATTGTGCTAATGGTTGGTGCTTTCTATCCATGATGTTCCTTTAATGGTGGATATAATTTTGGTGCTAACCATTCGCTTAAGGATCGGTGTCCTTGCTCATTATAATGTGATATGTTTAAAAAATGCGACTCTGGTAGCTCAATACCCACATCTAAACAAGTTGCAGCAGCTACATGATGACATATTTGATTAAGGTCTTGTATTTCTTTTTTTATATCTTCAATTTTAAATTGAGTTTTTCTTATCCCATCGCCATAAATAGGCGACACAAAAAAATATGTATGATTTGATATTTCAGTCGACGCAGTTAACACGTCACTAACAAATTTTTTGTATTTTGGAAAACTAAGTTTGAAATCATCATATTTTTGAGAATAAGTATCAGGCAGGCTCAAGTCCAAAATCTGCTGTAAATTCCCATCAATTCAGCTCCACAGATTATTGTTTATTTAGTTATCACACTCATCCCCACAATATTTGATTTTTTAGATTCCTG
>FYBJ01001447.1_pt1 | contig 44923 bp, 40 predicted proteins | sample 1134611 | NCBI WGS metagenome assembly FYBJ01 (sample SAMEA104116008, study PRJEB20421) | marine metagenome | isolation source: marine
GCGTCACAGCCCACCTTGGTGCCGCGCAGCCCCAGCTCTTCGCGCAGCACCTCCGAGAGGCGCCGTGTCGGCGACGACAGGCTCGCCGCCTCCTGTCCATTGACGCGCAAGGGTATGGTGTCCAACGCGCGGTTCATGCCGCCCGGCTTTCTGTGATCACAAGATCGGACAACGCCCGCCGAACCAGTTCGGCCGCCGCCGCTCCGCGATAGGCCGCATCGGCCCGAATGTCATCGATGGGCGACAGGACCGCCTTCAGATGCGCGGCCCGCACGGCGCCTGGCACATCCGCGCCCATCGCCATGCCGGTCAGTTGCGCCTCCAGCAAGGGCACGCGACGCGCCACTGCGCTGCAGGCGCCCACCGCCACGGATGCGCTGGAAATTCGACCCTGTTCCACCTCGATACGCACAGATACCATGGCAATGGAAATCACCAGGTACCGCCTTGCTCCGAGCTTGAGAAACCGGGATATGCCCCGCGCCGCCGCATCCGGAACCTCGACCGACAGCATGATCTCGTCCGGGGCCAGAGCGGTCTGCCGCGGTCCGCGCAGAAACGCCGTCAGCGGCAATACCCGCTCACCCCGGGACGAGGCCAGCCTGACAGACGCATCCAACGCCAGCAGGTTCGGGACACCATCCGCTGCCGGTGAGGCATTGCACAGGTTGCCCGCCACCGTTCCGGCCGTCTGGATCTGGACCGACCCGACCTCGCGCGCGGCCTGTTTGAGCATGTCGAAGGCCGGCGGCAGATCGGCGGCCAACACGTCTCTCCAGGTCGTGGCCCCCCCGATGCGCCAGCCGCCCGGGACTTTCGTGATCCCGCGCATTCCTTCGATGGCGGTCACGTCCAGGATCGGTCCGGCGAGGTCACGGCGCCCGGTTGCCGGAAACAGGTCCGTGCACCCCGCCGCAACGGTGGCCCGCGTCTTGTCCAGATACGCCAGCGCCTCGGTCAGCGATGTGGGTCTCAGAAACCCGGTCACATGCCTCTCCCTTCGATCTGCAAAGCCTGCGCCGCGTCCCGGAACCTGTCAACCGCACCGGCCTGCGTCCTCCTGGCCGCGAACGCCCGACAACCGGGTCAGACCCCCACGTAGCGGTCCACGATCGAGTGGTCGGCCCGCAGCACATCGGCGCTCAGCATCTCGCCATTGCGCCCGTTCTCGACGAACCCCACGCGGTCCGCCACCGACAGGACCGCATCGATCCTCTGCTCGACCAGCAGAACCGCCACACCTGTGTCGCGCATCCTGATGATCACCTGCCGGATCGCTTCGATCATCGACGGCTGAAGCCCCTCGGTCGGCTCATCCAGCAAAAGTGCCTTGGGTTTCAGGCACATCGCCCGGGCCGTGGCCAGCATCTGCTGTTCGCCCCCCGACAGGGTCTGTGCGCGCTGGCGATACCGCTCACGCAGCCGGGGAAACAGCGTCAGCACTTCCTCCAGCACCTCGGGCCCGCTGCCCCGCGCCATCAGGCCTATCTCCAGGTTCTGCGCCACGGTCAGCCCTGCAAACAACCGCCGTCCCTGCGGAATATAGCCGACCCCGCGGCGCGGCACTTCATGCGGCGGCAGGCGCGATATGTCCTCGCCATCCAGTACGATGCGCCCGGACATCAGCGGCACCAGCCCCATGATCGCCTGCATCGTCGTGGTCTTGCCCGCCCCATTGCGGCCCATCAGGCAGACAATCTCGCCGGGATGCACCTCAAGGCTCAGGTCCCGCAAGACCTGCGCCCGGCCATAGCCTGCATTGATCGCCTCCAGTTTCAGCATCACCCGGTCCCCAGATAGGCGGCCTGCACATGGGCATCACCGCGCACCTGCGCCGGCGTGCCTTCCGCCAGAACAGAGCCGAAATTCAGGACCGTCACCCGGTCGGCCAGTTCCATGACCACGCTCATGTTGTGCTCGATCAGAAGGATTGTGGTCTCACCGGCCAGGTCACGCACCAGCGCCTTGAAATCGGCAATCTCACCTTCCGAAAGCCCCTGCGTCGGCTCGTCGAGGATCAGCAGTCTCGGCGCCTGAACCAGGCCCATCGCAATTTCCAGAAGGCGCTGATGCCCATAGCTCAGATCGCCCGCCTCCTGGTCGATCCGGCCCTCCAGACCAACCCGCGCCAGCGCCTCCTCGACGGCGTCCGGGCCACGCTTGTGCCGCCGCGCCGCCAACGCCACGTTCTCGCGCACCGGCAGACCCTGAAAGACCGAGGTGATCTGGAACGTGTAGGCCATGCCGGCCATGATCCGGCGATGCGCGGGCAACCGCGAAATGTCACGTCCGCCGAAATGGATCGTGCCCGACGACGGCTCGATCCGGCCACAGATCATGCCCACCAGCGTCGTCTTGCCCGCGCCGTTGGGTCCGATCAACGCGCGCACTTCGCCCTGCGGCAGGTCGAAATCCACATCATCCACGGCCACAAGCCCGTCAAAATGCTTGCTCAGCCCGCGCGTGCTCAGAAGCGTCATGGCAACCACCGGATGACCCTCGTGCGCAGCGTCCCCACCAGCCCCTGCGGCGCAAAGAGCGTGAGCAGCACCAGAACCACCCCCGCGATCAGCATATGCGCCGTGGTGATGCCCGAGCTGAGGTCGATCAGGTAGAACATGAAGAGCGTGCCCACGAACGGCCCCAGGATCGTCCCCGCCCCGCCCAGAAGCACATAGAGCAGCGGCAGGATCGAATAGGGCACGGCGGCGAAGCTTGCCCCGACATAGCCGAAGAGCACCCCATAGAACGCCCCCGCCGCGGCCGAGATCGTGCCCGAGATCACCATCGCGCCCAGCTTGTGCGCCCAGGTGTCATAGCCCAGCATCGTCACCCGCGCCTCGTTCTCGCGGATGGCCACCAGCGTGCGCCCGAAGGGCCGCCGGACCAGCCACAGGGACAACAGCAGACTGACGGCAAAGAGCGCGAGCGCGGCAAAGTAGCGGTTCGTGGGGTCGCTCAGGTCCACGCCCCACAGCATCCGTTCGGCGGTCTGGATGACGAACCCCTCGTCGCCGCGCGTGTACTTTCCGAAGTAAAGAATGGCGAGGTACCCCGCCTGCGCGAACATCAGCGTCACGATCATGAACGCCACACCCGTGGTGCGCAGCGCCAGAAGCGCCAGCGCCAGCGACACCACCGCCCCCGCCGCAATCCCGATCAACAGGGCCGGGGCAGGCGAAAGACCCAGATGCTGCACGCTCAGCCCCATCCCGTACATGCCCGCCGCAAAGAACAGCGCGTGCCCCAGGCTCAGAAGGCCCGTGTACCCAAACAGGATGTTGTATCCGACCGCATAGCTGGCCAGCACCATGATCCGTGCAAGGTTTCCGTGGTGATAGGCAGGCAGCACGAATTGCAATGCGAACAGCAGCGCGATCAGCCCGCCATGCAGCGCCCAGATGCGTGCGCCCCGGCTCATGCGCCGCGCGTCCCGAACAGGCCCTGAGGCCGAAAGACCAGGACCAGCCCGACCAGAAGCGTGGCCAGTATCTTGGCCAGTGTCGGCGAGAAAAAGACCGAGATGATCCCGTCGCTCACCCCGATCAGGATCGCCGCCACCACGGTGCCCGGCAGGCTCCCCAGCCCGCCGATGATCACCACGACAAAGCTCAGCAGAAGCGGATCGGCCCCCATCAGGTAATGCGCCTGCTGGATCGGCACGATCAGCACGGCCGCCATCGCCGCCAGGCCCGCGCCGATGCCAAAGACCATCGCATAGACCTTCTCGACCGGAATGCCGAAGGCCAGCGCCATGTCCCGGTCGGCCTGCGTCGCGCGCATGACAAGGCCCAGCTTCGTGCGGGTCATCATCATCCAGACGCAGAAAAGAAGCACCGCCGCCGCGCCGATCACCGCCAGCTTGTAGGATGTGGTGCTCAGCCCCCAGGGCCAGTACATCGCAAAACCGTTCTCGCCCCATTCGAACCACGGAATGGCAAGACGAGTGTTAAAGGGCGCCTCCACGGGCCGCGCCTCGGGGCCGTAGGTCATCAGCGTGACCTGCTGGATGATATAGAGAAGCCCGATCGTGGCCACGATGGTCCGCTCGGGGTCATAGTTCAGATGCTTGAGAATCGTCACATCCGCCAGCACGGCCAACGCGCCCACCAAAAGCGGCGCAACAACCAGCGCGACCATGAACCCGAGCGCGGGATGCGCCGTGATCATCTGGGTCAGAACCCAGGCCAGAACCGCGCCCAGCATGAAGAACTCGCCATGTGCGATATTGACCACCCGCATCACGCCGAAGACTAGGCTCAACCCCACCGCCGTCAGCGCCAGAACCGCCGCAGTGACCGATCCCTCGAGCGTGGCCAACAGAAGGTAGGGGCCCAGATCCATCGCGTCAGTTCAACCGCTTGTGGGGCGCGGCCGTCGGGCCGATCACACCGGCATAGGCGGGCCTGTCCACCCCACAGGTGAAACCGTCGGCCATGGTGTCCGCCACCTGTCGCGCCAGCGCATTGGCGTCGGCATTGGCCTTGGCGTCCACGTGACCCATCACACAGCTCGCAGGCGTGCCACCGGTCAGCTTGGAAACCACGAGAACGCTGCCGTTTTCGGCATAGTCCGGCGGCTCGCCGCCCCGGTCGATGCTCCAGCGCTGGATCACGGCAAACGGCACGCCATCGCGCAGCCGCCATTCCACCGCGCCTCGGTTCGGAACGGCGTAGGTGTCAAAAAGCTCCAGTGAAAACTCCACGTCCCGGTCCGTGTCGGGCGCGAACCCCACGCCCAAAAGCGTATCCCCCGAGATGATATGCACCTCATGGCCCGCATAACCCGGACACACCTGCCGGACGGCCCCGACCTCCCGCCAGAGGTCGCGCTGCCCCGGCGGCGGGTCACTGTCAAACAACGTCTCGCAGCTCGCGACATCCAGTGCGCTATAGGCACTGGTGATCTCGGACGCGGCGGCGGCACCCGAAAGGCAGGCAACCGACGCAGCCTGCGACAGGAATGTCAAAGATGCCGCCGATGCCCGCATGATCACCCTTTCCCACGCGCTATCAGGCCGGGCTGATGAGCATTTCCGGAAAGACGAAGCTGACCACCCACCTTCATCTTTCTCCTGATCCTCAACCCCGATCCCGCGCCACTCAGAACGATTGCGTCGTGTAATCCGCCTCGTCGGGGTAAAGCGTATCCTCGATCGACGTGGTGTGCACGTGATTGAGCGTGCCGTCTTCGACCCTGGTGATGTTCTGGTGACCAAAGACCTGGTGGGTCTTGCCGTTGAAGAGCTTGGCCCCTTGCGGGTGCTCGCGGCTCGCGGGCATATCGGTCATCGCCTCGACCGCCTCGATCAGCGCCGCGCGGTCGGCGGGCCCCCGGTATCCTGCGGCCTCCATCCCTGCCTTGATTACATACAGGGTTTCCCAGCAACCGAACATATGGGAGTAGGTCGACACATCCGAGGGGTCGCTGATCGACGCGCCCCGGTCATCCACCCCCACGGCGGCGCGAAAGAACTTGTCATATTCCGTCTGTTCGGGATGCGCGTGGCGCGGGTTGCCCTCCCAGAAATACGTGCCTTCAAGGTATTCAAGGCCGGGGCTGGAGATACTCACGGCCTCGAGGCTATCGATAAAGCCGAACATTTCGGGGCGCGAGGGGCCGAAAAACTCGCCCAGTTCCTTGACGAAGGTCAGCACGGCAGGGCCGACCATGACGTGGTAGAGCACTTCCGTATCGCGCGGGATCTTCGGGAAATACTTGGTGAAAGACGTCTCAGCGGGCGGGATCGCGATTTGTGCCAGCACCTCGCCGCCTTCCGCCTCGATCGCGGCCGTAAAGAAATCGCGGTGATCATGGCCGAACGCAAAGTCGGGGAAGATCATGGTGACCTTCTTGCCCAGCTTTCTGGCCACGTAGGGTGCCATCGACTGGACCTGGCTCTTCACATCGGTGATGCCGGGTTGCAACGTGTAGCGGTTGAGCATCCCGCTCGCCACATGATGCCCTTCGGAAACCACGAAATAAGGCAGTTTCAGCTCGCCCGCACGAGGGGCTGAGCCGATGACAACGTGGCTGAACAATGTGCCGAAGGCGACGTCGGTATTCAGCTGCGTGGCGAATTTCTCGATCAATTCGGCACCGCGCTTGGGGTCGGTGCCGTCATCCTCGGCCACGATCTCGACCATGCGGCCATTGATACCGCCGTCCTCGTTGATCAGTTTGACCGCCGCCTCGGTGGTGCGCCCGTACCATCGCCCATAGGCCGCGCCGATACCTGTGCGGTGCTGCTGAAACCCGATCTTGATCGGCTCCGACGTCTGCGCCTCGGCGAAACGTGCCCAAAGCGGCAGGCTCGCGGCCCCGGCCCCTGCGGCCAGCGTCCCGAGCGCGCCGCGGCGTGTGGTGTGGTGGGTCATCTCATGGTCCTCCCAGGTTGCCGGCCGTCCAACGGGCCGCCTTTGCGCCAATCCTGCGAGACTGGCGGGCTGTTGTCCAGTGACTCGGATCACATCCCCCTCGGGCTCGCCAACAGCCACAGGCCGAAAAACGTGTAGGCGATCATGAATATGGCCAGTGGGGCCTGGCTCAGGACCGCCCGCCGCGTACCACCAAACAGGCGCAGCGCCAGGGCATGAGCAACCAGAATGGCGATGACGTGCCCGGTGACCACCGCGCCCGCCTGGGTCAGCCAGATCACCTTGACAGTGCCCGGCGTGCTCAGAAACCCCGCCGTGACCCGAATGTCCTCCAGTCCCAGCGCCGCGCGCGCGGCCTTGATCACGAATTGACCATCCACCAGAAAGTTCGTGAGGAAATGCGCGATGTGATAGCCCAGCGCGATGGGCAGGATAGACGGCGCAAAGGTTCGGAGTGCGTCACGCAGGGCCACGCCGCTGCCGGAAAGCATCAGCCCCAACCGGATCGAGGCACAAAATACCAGTAACAGAGCCGCATTTGATACCAGAAGCCCCACCAGTGTCTGTGTGATCACAGCTGACCTTCCGGGAAACTCCAGCGGGTTGATGCCGATCACCGTGAGCCACCAGAACGTATCGTTCAACCCGTCGAAACTGCCCGATCCCAGCAGGATCAGCGCAAGCAGGCCAAGCCCGGGCGGCAGCGGCCGCCACACCAGAATCTGCCAGCCCGGCAGGCCCAGCGCCAGCCGCCCGCGATGCCGCCCGATCATCGCCATGCGGCCATAAAGGCGCATCAGCATCGAAATCGCCTCGGCCCGCAGCAGCCACCGGGGGCCAAACAGCAGCACCGCTCCGAGATTGGCCAGCCAATAGGCCCCCACGATGACCGCCAGCCGGCCGGGATCAGCCGGCGCCGGATCTGCCAGCAGAAACCCTGCAAAGGCCATGAATCCGATCAGGCCCGGGGCAACTCCCAGCCGCGAGGGATAGCGCAGAGGTGCCCGCGCGCCCGTCACCCGTGTCAGAAGCGCCGCCGGGCCCGTCCACGGGTTGGTCCAGCGCCAATGATCCCAGATCAGCCCCTGAAGGCTCACCGCCGCCATCCACCATACGACCCAGACAAACAGCGGGAGCGGGTTGGCCAGCGGATCACGCGTCCCGAAGAGGCCCGCGCCAACCAGCGCCACAAGGCCCAGCGCCGAGAGCAGGCTGGTCAGGTGGCGAACCGGCGGGCGCGGCAGCGCGACAAGTGTGAAAGGCCGAAAACAGGCCCGGCCCCAGCGTTTCGGAAGAAAAATCAGCAGGATGACGGTCAGCGCGACGCTTGCCACACCCGCACCGATGTAAACATCCGTGGGCAACAGCAGCACAAATCCCTGTTCCGCGACATGCGCCCTTGGCGCTCCTGCCCAGATCACCCAGATCAGCCCTGCCCAGATCAGACGCATCGCAGCTCTCCCGCGCTCACCCTATAGCGCGCCGGAACAAGCGCAATGTTCAGAGCGCCGCGGCCAGCCTTGTGCCCTGGTCGATGGCCCGCTTGGCGTCCAACTCGGCGGCCACGTCCGCGCCGCCGATCACGTGGCAGGCAACGCCCCTGGCCTCCAGCGCGTCCGCAAGGCTGCGCTCGGGCAGCTGCCCGGCACAGAGCACAATCGTGTCCGCTTCGATCAGCATGGGGTTTTCACGGGCCTCGCCGAAACTCACATGCAGGCCCTTTTCGTCTATGCGCTCGTAGGTCACGCCGCCGATCATCTCGACGCCCTTCATCTTGAGCGACGCGCGGTGAATCCACCCCGTGGTCTTGCCCAGCCTCTTGCCGACACGCTCGGCTTTGCGCTGTAACAGGGTCACATTTCGGGCAGGGGGCTCGGGCCGGGGACCCTCTGCCGCCAGACCCCCGCGATGCTGAGCGGGGTCGGCAATGCCCCATTCCTCCTTCCACGCATCAAGGTCTTCGGTGGGGCTTTCGTCACCGGTAACCAGGTATTCGGCGACGTCAAATCCGATCCCGCCGGCGCCGATGATGGCGACCCGGTCGCCCACCGGTTTCTTGTGGCGCAGCACGTCGATATAGCTCAGCACATTGGGCCGGTCCTGCCCCTCGATCTGCGGATCACGCGGAACGACGCCGGTGGCGATGATCACCTCGTCAAAACCCTCAAGGTCCTCCGCGCCGACCACCTTGCCCAGCCGTATTTCCATGCCGCTTTGCGCCACCATCGTCCGGAACCAGTCGACAAAGCCGTGGAATTCCTCCTTGCCGGGAACTTGCCGCGCCATGTTGAGCTGCCCGCCGAGGTCGGTGTCTCGATCAAAGAGGGTCACACTATGCCCCCGCTCCGCCGCCGTCATCGCCGCCGAAAGCCCGGCAGGACCCGCGCCGACCACAGCGATGGTCTTCGGCGCATCGGTCTGTGTAATCACAAGTTCCGTCTCATGGCAGGCACGCGGATTGACCAGACACGTGCTCAGCTTGCCCGAGAACGTATGATCAAGGCAGGCCTGATTGCACGCGATACACGGTGCAATAGTCTCTGATTTTCCCATCATCGCCTTGGCGACAAAAGCGGCATCTGCAAGGAATGGCCGTGCCATCGACACCATGTCCGCCGCACCGCTTGCCAGAACCTCTTCGGCCATTTCGGGCGTGTTGATGCGGTTCGATGTGATCACGGGGATCGACACCTGACCCATCAGCTTCTGCGTCACCCAGGCAAAGGCCGCGCGCGGCACCGAGGTGGCAATCGTCGGAATGCGCGCCTCGTGCCAGCCGATGCCGGTATTGATGATCGAGGCCCCCGCCTCTTCGATCTTCCGGGCCAGAAGCACCACCTCGTCGAACGTGGACCCGCCCGGCACCAGATCGATCATGGAAAGGCGATAGATGATGATGAAATCCTCGCCCACCGCGGCCCGCGTCCGTCGCATGATCTCGAGCGGCAGGCGCATCCGGTTCTCATAGGGCCCGCCCCAGCGATCCGTGCGCTTGTTGGTGTGTGTCACGAGGAACTGGTTGATGAAATACCCTTCCGACCCCATGATCTCGACCCCGTCATAACCCGCCTCGCGCGCACGCATGGCCGAGGTCACGATGTCGGTGATCTGCTTTTCGATGCCCGCCTCGTCCAGCGCCTTGGGGGCAAAGGGTGAAATCGGGGACTTGATCGGCGAGGCGCTCACGCAGTCGGGGCTGTAGGCATAGCGCCCGGCGTGCAGTACCTGCATCGCGATCCGGCCCTCCGCCTCGTGCACCCGGTCGGTGACGATCCGGTGATTGGCGGCGTCCTGCTGCGAAAACAGCCCCGCCGCACCCGGAAACACGCCGCCTTCGCGGTTGGGCGCCATGCCGCCGGTGACCATCAGGCCCACACCGCCGCGGGCGCGGGTCGCATAGAACTCGGCCACCCGGTTCCAGTCTCCGGTTTCCTCCAGCCCGGTATGCATGGACCCCATGAGCACCCGGTTCCTGAGCGTCACATGGCCCAGATCGAGCGGTTTCAGCAGGTTCGGGTAGTCGGTCATGGCACGGCCTCATCCGGTTGCCGCGCCACATTGGCAACTGCGTCCGGGAATGTCACCCCGGACGCTGCGTTACCTCAGATGCGCAGGAACGGCTGCGCCAGACGCGGCAGAAGCCCCTTGAATTTCAGCGGCGCATCCGTGGCGGCCAGGCAGATGCAATCGGCACCGATGTCGGCCACCGGCGTGTGGTCCACCTCTTCATTGGCGATCTCGATATCGCCTGCGGCAAAGCGGTCGCATTCGTCCGAAAACGCGCCCTGAAGCACCAGCGTCAGCTCGGTCCCATGATGGCCATGGTCCGGCACCGCGGCCCCCGCCGGGATGTAGAGAAGCCGGACGGTTGCCGCCTTGGACGTGCGAAGGATGGACTGCTTCACCCCCAGTCCCACCGGCCGCCATCTCACCGCCTCAAGGTCGCCGCCCACATAGTCGCGCACCGGTGCGGGCAGGACGCCCGGCGCAGGAGCCGCCCCGAGGGCAATCGGCGGGGCCTTGGCGATCTTGGACAGGGTCGCATCCAGGCTGCCCCGGTCCATCTCGACCCCGGGGCAGGTCTCGATCACCGAACCGCCCAGCGTGTCGAACGCCCCAAGCCGCGCACGGCATTCGTCGCACATCGAGACATGCGCTGCCACGACCAGGCCGAACGCCTCGGGCAGGTTGCCCGCGGAATAGGACATCAGGAGGTCATCGGTGAGGTGATGCTTGATATGGTCTGGCATGATCTCAGTCACTTCAATGCATGGCGCAAACGGTCGAGCGCCAGTCGGATACGGGATTTGATCGTGCCCAGGGGCAGGCCGGTCTCGCGGGCGATCTCGCTATGGGAAAGATCACCGAAATAGGCGGCTTCGATCAGGTGTCTCTGTTTGTCGGGCAGCGTGGCCATCGCCGATACCAGCGCCTCGCTGTCTTGCTGCAGGGCCAGTACATCCGCCTGATCCGGCGTTTCCTCGGGGCCCCAGGTGATGTCTTCCGGCTCGGGGCGCCGGTCCTTGCGCAGCGCGTCGATGCGCCGGTTGCGCGCGATGGTAAAAACCCAGGTGGCGACGCTCGCGCGGCTTGGATCAAAGAGATGGGCCTTCTGCCACAGCGTCGCCATGACGTCCTGCGCGCATTCCTCTGCCTGCGCCGCGTCTGTCCCCGATTTCATCAGGAACGCCTTCACCCTCGGGGCGAAATGCCCGAAGAGCGATGCAAAGGCATCGGTATCGCGATTGTCCCTCACGGCAATCATGCAGGCAACCCACTCCACGTTTTCACTCTTGCGATCTGCCACTGCCGACGGTGCCCTTGATCCTGCCCTGAACCCCGCAACCGCCCCAGGCGGCACAGGTCGCGCGGAAGATGCCCGGGACGCATCGGCGATGTCAATCTCGCTCAACATGTTGGACTTACGCCGGGATCGGGGCATTGGATCAGTTGCCCGGAAAGTTTTTTCTTTCTCATCCGATCCGGCGCGGCATCCGTAATGCGGTGCAGGAACGACCACAAACGGAACCAATACAAAATGCCATTTGAATCAGGGGCGCAAGGGCGCAGGAAAATCGCGGTTATCGGCGGAGGTGTTTCCGGGATGGGGGCCGCGCACGGGCTGGCCGATGCTCATTCCGTGACGCTGTTCGAGGCCGAACCCCGTCTCGGCGGACATGCGCGCACCATCGTGGCCGGCAAGAACGGAGATCAGCCCGTCGACACCGGCTTCATCGTTTTCAACTATGCCAACTATCCCGAACTCACCGCGCTCTTCGACCGGCTCGACGTGCCCGTGACCCGAAGCAACATGAGCTTCGGCGCGTCGATCAATGGCGGGCGGCTGGAATACGGGCTTGCCGGGGCGGGGGCGTTCTTCGCCCAGCGGATGAATGCCGTGAACCCCCGCTTTCTGGGGATGCTGCGCGACATTTTCCGCTTCAACGCCCGGGCGTCCGATGCCGCACAGGATCGCAGCCAGACCATCGCCCAGTTTCTTGAACGGCTCGGCACGGGCAAATGGTTCCGTGACTTCTACCTGCTGCCACTGACCGGTGCCATCTGGTCCACACCCAAACGGCAGATCATGGATTTCCCGGCCCATGCGATGATCCGGTTCATGGAGAACCACGCGCTCCTGGGTTATGCGGGTCAGCACCAATGGTACACGGTTCAGGGCGGCTCGGTTGCTTATGTCTCGCGGCTCGAAGCGGCGCTGCGCAGCCAGGGCGTCGACCTGCGGCTTGGCGCTCCGGTGTCGGCCGTCAGGCGTCATCCCGGCGGCGTATCGATCAGGACGCCGGGCGGCGATTGGGAGCTGTTCGACGATGTGGTTTTCGGATGCCACTCGGACGACGCGCTGAACATGCTCAGCGATGCCGACCCCCAGGAAAAGGCCGATCTCGGCGCAATCCGCTATCAGCCCAACGACGTGGTCCTTCATGCGGACGCGGGCATCATGCCACGGCGCCGGGCCGTCTGGTCCTCGTGGAATTATACCGAAGGCACCGGCCAGCGCGACGGCCAGATCGACCTCACCTACTGGATGAACAACCTTCAGCCGATCCCAGTGACCGATCCGCATTTCGTCACCCTCAACAGTACCCGCCCGATCCGCGAAGAGCTGATCTATGATCAGACCACCCTGCGCCACCCGGTCTTCGACATTGCGGCACTCGAGGCACAGACCCGCATCGCCGCGCGCAATGGCGTGCGCAACACATGGTTCTGCGGCGCATGGATGCGCCACGGCTTTCACGAGGACGGGCTGGCCACCGGGCTCGACGTGGCCCGCAGCCTCACCGCCCAGACCTGGCCTGCCGCCGCATGAGCACCCTTGACCATATCGCGGGCCACACCTGGCACGGACGCAAGGGCGCGGTCGGGAACGCCTTTCGTTACGGCATCGACTACGTGATGCTGGACGCCGAGGCCGAGCTGCCGAAAAAGGCGCTGTTTGCCCGCAACAGGGTCGGGTTTGCCTCGATCCGGGACCGCGATCATGGTGGCGCGCCGGGTGCGGGGCGCGGGGCGGAGTGGGTGCGCGAAATGCTCGGATCAGCGGGCCTGCCCAGTCCTGCGCGGATCGAGCTTCTGGCCCAACCGCGCCTTCTGGGCCATGTGTTCAACCCGGTCTGCTTCTGGATCTGCTGGGATGAGAATGACGCCGTGCCGGTGGTAATCGCAGAGGTCACAAACACCTATGGCGACCGGCATTCCTATCTTTGTCACCGCGACGACCTGGCTCCGATCACGCCGCAGGACACGTTGCGGGCGCAAAAGGTGTTTCACGTCTCGCCTTTCCAGCGGATCGAGGGCGGCTATACGTTCCAGTTCGACATCCGCCCGGATCGCATCGGCATCCGCATCGACTTCACCGGCGGCAATGGCGGCGTCATCGCCACGCTGGTCGGCCCCCGCAAACCGCTGACCAACCGCGGCCTGCTGATGGCGGCGCTGCGTCGCCCGTTCGGGTCGCGGCGGGTGGTGGCCCTGATCCATTGGCAGGCGCTCAGACTCTGGTGGAAAGGTGCCGAATTCCGCGCCCGCCCCGAGCCGCCCGTCGAAGACATCAGCAGATGAGCACGGCCACCGCCTCCCTCGCGGCAACGCGCAGACCCGCCCGACTGCCGGCCTATGGGCTGTTCGGGGCGTTTCTCGCCTCGGCGGGGCTTCCGCTCTATATCCACGCGCCGAAATTCTACGTGGACGAATTTGGCGTCTCGCTCGCGGCGCTCGGGACGGTGCTCTTCGGTCTGCGGCTTCTGGATGTGGTACAGGACCCGGCCCTGGGCTGGCTGGCACAGCGCAGTGAAGCGCGTCGCCGCAGTTCGGTGGCCATCGCGGGAGCGATCCTGGTCGCCGGGATGCTGGGCCTGTTCCTGGTTTCGCCGCCCGTCCCGCCGCTTCTGTGGTTCGCGCTGATGCTGACACTGGTCTTTTCGGCCTTCTCCTACCTGACCATCTGTTTCTATGCCGAAGGGGTGCGCCGTTCGATGGACGGCACCGGCTATCTGCGGCTGGCACGCTGGCGCGAGACCGGCGCGCTTCTGGGCATCTGTGCGGCATCGGTCGCGCCCCTGGCCCTGGGCGGATATGCGGGCTTTTCGGTGGGGTTTGCCCTGCTCGGCCTTTTTGCCGTTGCGGCCATGCGGCCCGAATGGCGCGGGGCCTCGGCACCCGGCCGCGGCCTTGCCAGCGGCGTCAGGACCGTCCTGCAGGACGTCATCGCCCGCCGTCTTTTGCTGATCGCGCTGGTCAATGCCGCCCCCGTGGCAGTCAGCTCGACGCTCTTTCTCTTCTATGTCGAAAGCCGCCTCGACGCCCCGGGATGGGAGGGGCCGCTGCTTCTCCTCTTCTTTCTCAGTGCCGCCGCCTCTGCTCCGCTCTGGGGCCGCCTCGCAGAACGCCACGGGCCGAAAAACGTCCTGATCTTCGCGATGCTGGTCGCGATTCCCGGCTTTGGCGGTGCGGTCTTTCTGGGCCCCGGCGATGCCTGGCTCTTTGCGCTGATCAGTATCGCCTCGGGGGCTGCCATCGGCGCGGACTTGACCCTGCTGCCCGCCCTCTTTGCACGCCGCATGGAGGACATCTCGCCCGGCGCGGCGCAGGCGTTCGGCCTGTGGTCCTTCGTGTCCAAACTCACCCTGGCCCTCGCCGCCGTCACCCTGCTGCCCCTGCTCGGGGCCAGCGGCTTTCGCACCGGCGGCCCCAATGACGCACAGGCGCTCATGACGCTGGCCCTGCTCTACGGCGCGCTGCCGTGCCTTCTGAAACTGCTCGCGGTCGCGCTGCTGGCGCGGACGCCGATTGCCGAAAGGAGCTGATCTCATGTCCGGACTTCTCTGGATCGTCCTGGGTTTCGCCGGAGCCTTGACCATCATCGGCCTGCATGGCCGCATGGCAAGCTTCATGGCCCAGAAACCCGCCGATTACGCAGGAACAGTCCCGCAACTGGACCTGCGCGACCATCTCAATGGCACGCTGCGCTGCGAAGGTATCATCTATGGGCCGCTGGGCCGCGTCACCTCGCGCTTTTCGGCCGATTTCGTTGCCAGCTGGGAGGGCAATCGCGGCGTCATGGCCGAGCATTTCACCTATGACAGCGGCAACACCCAGGACCGTGAATGGCGCCTGGAGGTGGGCAATGACGGCACCGTCCGTGCCGAGGCGGACGACGTCGTCGGCACGGGCCAGGGCGAGCTGAGCGGCTCCGCTCTGCGCCTCACCTACCGCATCCGCCTGACCCGGGAGGCGGGTGGCCATGTGCTCGACACCACCGACTGGATGTATCTCACCCCCTCGGGCACGATCGTGAACCGCAGCCAGTTCCGCAAGTTCGGCGTCAAGGTGGGCGAACTGGTCGCCACCCTGCAGCGTGTGGATGCGGCATGACCGGCTGGCACGGCAAACGCTACTGGCTGGTGGGCGCGAGCGAGGGGCTGGGGGCCGCACTCGCGCATCAGCTCAGCGCGACAGGAGCCGAGGTGATCCTCTCGGCCCGCAACGCCGGGCGTCTGGCTGAACTCTCAGCCGGAATGCCCGGGCCGTCGTGCATCCTGCCCGTCGATGTCCGCGACAGCGCGGATGTGGCCCGCGCCGCGTCGGAGGCAGGCGAGATCGACGGCATGGTCTTTCTCGCCGGTGTCTACTGGCCAATGAAAGCCCAGGCCTGGGACGCGGACCGGGCCGAGACCATGGCGGATGTGAACTTCACCGGGGCCATTCGCGTGTTGGGCCGGACCGTGCCGCAGATGGTGGCGCGCGGGTCGGGCCATATCGTGCTGACCGGCTCGCTTTCGGGCTTTCGCGGACTTCCTGGGACGATCGGATATTCGGCCTCCAAGGCCGGGCTGATGGCTCTGGGCGAAAGCCTTCAGGCGGATCTGGCCGGGACCGGCATCCGCGTACAGATCGCCAATCCGGGCTTCATCAGGACCCGCCTCACGGCCAGGAACGACTTCGCCATGCCCTTTCTCATGACCCCCGAGGCTGCCGCCCGCGAAATGTTCGAGATGATGTGCGACGAGGGCGCTTATGTCCGGCACTTTCCGCGCCTCTTCTCGCTGCTCTTTCGCGCCAGCCGGTTTTTTCCCCATTGGCTCTATCACCGCCTCTTTGCGTGAGATCAAAGACACCCCCCTCCGACCGGTGTCAGCTAAAGCATCGAACCTGGAGGAAAAGCGCAATGTCCGCTCTGGAAATCAGCACTCACAAGATCGCTCAGGTCGTCCTGATGGCCCGCGAACTCGACCGCGCCGAGGGCGAATTGCGCGGCTTCATCGACCGGCTCAGCGAGGAGGAGCAGATCAGCCTTGTCGCCCTCATGTGGATCGGCCGCGACAGCTTTGGCGCGGACGAACTGGACGAGGCGATTGCAACCGCGCGCAACGAGGCGACGACCCCCACGGCGGATTACCTGCTGGGGTCGCCTCACCTGTCGGATCACCTCGAGAATGGCGCGGATGCACTGGGCCTGTCGCTTGTCGATGACGAGGACGATCTGGTACGCGGCGGCTGAGAGGAGCCGGAAAATGCACATTTTCCGGACTATTTTCCGCGCGGAAAATAGCGGTCGAGGCTACCCGCGCGCCCTGATGCCGCGCGTTGCATCTTCGTCGACGCTGCCATCGTCGCGCAGCACGACGCCGAACCGCTCCCGCGCCTGATCGGCCGTGTACCGCTCCAGCCGCACGTCTTCGGCCACCGCCTCGACCTCGCGCGCGAACGGGTCGCCATAGCCGCCGCCCCCGGGCGTGCGCACCCGCACCCGATCACCGGGGACCATCGGAATGTCCTGCTCTTTCGACAGATGCAGCGGCGTATAGGCCACCCCGTTCTGCCACACCGTCACCTCGTTCACCGCGCCATCACCGCCGCCCATCGCCCCTTGCGGTCCGAATCGTCCGTGGTCCATCACGAAACTCGCCGTGGCCTGGCCGCGCCGCAGCTCGACCTCATAGTCCAGCCCGAATCCGCCGCGCATCCGGCCCGCACCGCCCGACCCTTCGCGCAGCGCATAGCGGTGGTAGAGCACCGGATAGGCCTGCTCCATGATCTCCACCGGCGGCGCCTTCGAGATGCCGATGGTCGAACATCCGTTGGCCAGCCCGTCGCCGCCCGCATAGCCGCCATAGCCCCCGCCCGAGAGCTGGTACATCACGAAATCCCGCCCCCGTTCGGGATCATGCCCGCCCAGCGCGAAATTGCCGCTGGTCCCGGCAGGGGCGGCAGTTACACGATCCGGCAAGACAGGCACCAACGCGGCAAATACCGCCTCGGCGATGCGCTGGCTTACCTCCGCCGCACAGCCCGACACGGGGCGCGGATACTGCGCGTCAAGGAACGTGCCTTCGATCCCCGTCACGCTGAGCGGCTCAAACGCACCGGCGCTGATCGGCACTTCGGGAAAGATGTGGCGCATCGCCAGATAGACCGAGCTCAGCGTCGTCGCCCGGACCGAATTCATCGGCCCCTTGCAGGGCGCGCTCGAGCCCCTGAAATCAAAGGTCAGACCATCACCCTCGCGGGTGACACAGAGCCGGATTTCCAGCGGTTCGTTCACCACCCCGTCGCTGTCGATCCAGGCCACCGACTGGTGCGCGCCCTCCGGCACCTCGGCCACGAAGGTCCGCATCTGCTCGGCGGCCCGCGCGCGCAGCTCATCGATGGCCGCACGCACCGTGTCGTCGCCGTATCGGTCCAGCAGCAGGTCCAGCCGCTCGGCCCCCAGTTCGAGCGCCGCGGCCTGGGCCTTCACGTCCCCGATCCGCTGATCGGCGACCCGGATGTTGGAACAGATGATCGCATAGATTTCCGCATCCATCCGGCCCTGCTTGAACAGGCGCACCGGCGGCAGGCGCAGCCCCTCCTGCTCGACCGCCGTGGCACTGGCCGAAAACCCGCCCGGCACCGCGCCCCCGGTATCGGGCCAATGCCCGGTATTGCTGAGCCAGCAGTAAAGGGCCCCGTCGCGATAATAAGGTCTGACAAAGCGCACATCCATCAGATGCGTGCCCCCCAGATAGGGGTCGTTCACGATGTAGATGTCCCCCGGCTTGGGGGGTGCGACCTGTCCTGCCTCGATCATTTCGATCAGGGTTCGGGTCGAATATTGCATCGTGCCCACGAAAACCGGCAGCCCACCGGCGCCCTGGGCGATCAGCGCGCCATCGGCAGCGTCATAGATGCCGTCCGAGCGGTCATTGGCCTCGGCGATCACCGGCGAAAAGGCGGCACGCGAAAAGGCGAGGTCCATCTCGTCACAGACCTGTTGCAGCCCGGCCTGGATGACCGACAGGGTGATGGGATCAGGACGGCTCATGTCCCTACCCCGATCACGATATTGCCCTGCATGTCGCCCCAGGCCGTGTCACCGGGGCCGATGACGATCGTCGTGTCCATCTGCTCGATGACCGCAGGCCCCGCCAGCGCCGCCTCCAATGGCAGGTGATCCCGCCAATAGACCGGCGTCTCCAGCGCGATGCCGTCAAAGCGCACCTGGCGCGTGCCGGTGCGGGCCTCCTGCGTGCTGGCCCTGCGTCCGGCCGGGTCGATCAATGTGGTCAGGTCCAGCGGCGGGCGCGCCCCGATCAGCGAGGTGTTCACATTCACGAGGTTCGCCCTGATCTCGCTCAACTGCACCTTGAAACGCTTGAAATAGGCCGCTTCGAAAAGCGCGCCCAGCTCCTCGATGGTCACATCCGGATGCTCCAGATCGACCCGCAGCAGATGCGTTTGCCCGACGAACTGCATATCCACCGAATGCACCCGGCGCATTTCGGTGATCTCCACACGCTCCTGTTTGATCAGCCGCTCGCCCTGGAGGGTCTGCGCGTCGAATATATCGTCCAGATCGCCGGTCACGAGACTGTCCAGCGGCTTGTTCACCGTGGTCACGAAATCATGCCTGAGATCGGCCACAACACAGCCGATCGCATTGGTGATCCCCGGTCGGCTGGGCACCAGAACGCGCGGAATGGCCAGCTCGCGCGCCAGTGCCGCGGCGTGCAGAGGCCCCGCCCCGCCAAAGGCAAACAGCGCAAAGTCGCGCGGGTCCGCGCCCAGCGACAGGGACACCATGCGAATGGCACCGGCCATGGTGGTGTTGGCCATGCGGATCACCGCCTCGGCGGCCTCGTCCACGCTCACCCCGAGGGGTGCTGCCAGCTTTTCGGCAAAAATCGCACGCACCTCGCCCAGGGACACCTTGCTGCTCACAGACAGCTGTGCCGGATCGAGCCGCCCCAGAAGCAGGTTGGCGTCCGAAATCGTCGGCTCCGTGCCGCCCCGGCCGTAACAGACCGGCCCGGGATCGGCCCCGGCGCTTTGCGGCCCCACTTCCAGCAGGCCCGAGGCCGTGACCCGTGCAATCGACCCGCCGCCCGCGCCCACCGTGCGGACATCGACCATCGGCACATGGATCGGCATCGCGTATTCGATCTCGATCTCGTTCGAGACCGCGGGCTCGGCCCCGCGCACCATGGCCACGTCGGTCGAAGTGCCACCCATGTCATAGGTGATGAGATCGTCCATTCCCGCGGCGCGCCCGGTAAAGGCCGCCGCCATGACCCCCGAGGCAGGCCCGGACATGACCGTCTTGGCGGCGTCCTGCGCCACGTTCCGCGCCGAGACCATGCCCCCATTGCCGTTCATCACCAGCAGATCGCCGCGATAACCGCCGGCGCTCAGTTCCTCGGTCAGGCGCGACACATAGCGGGTCAGGATCGGCTGAACGCTGGCATTCACCGCCGCCGTGACGCCGCGCTCGTATTCGCGCGCCTCCGACAGGATCGCATGGGCCAGCGTGACATGGCCCGTGGGCCAGACGCCGCGCAGGATTTCCGCCGCGCGCAGCTCATGGGCGGGGTTGGCATAGGCGTGCAGGAAATGCACCACCACCGCTTCGCACCCCGCCCGGATCAGCCGCTGCGCGGCCACTTCCACCGCGCCCTCGTCCAGCGGCACAAGCGTGTTGCCATCCGCATCCATCCGCTCGGGCACCTCAAGGCGCAGGTCGCGCGGGATCAGCGGCACGAATTGCCCGGTCATCCCGTAAGGCTGCGGCCGGGTGCGCCGCCCCAGCTCCAGCACATCGCGAAACCCTCGCGTGGTGATCAACCCCGTCCGGCTCAGCTTGCGCTCCAGCACGGCATTGGTGGTGGTGGTGGTGCCATGCACGATCAGGTCCAGCGCCGTCAGATCGCACGCCGCCGCGCCCAGCGCATTCATCACGCCAAAGGCCTGGTTGTCCGGCGTCGTGGGCACCTTGGCCAGCCGCACCTGCCCGGTGCCTGCGTCCAGTTCGACGAGATCGGTGAACGTGCCGCCCACGTCGATCCCGGCCATCCGCCCGCCTGATGTCATTCCGTGCCATCCATGGCGCGAGCCTTGGACAGAGGCCACGAATTGTCAACGCCGGGGACACAGGCCCGAAGACGCGGCAAACCGGCGCGCGCGCCGTCCGGATGGGCCGGTGACGGCGCTCAGGAGCCCACGTCAGGGCCCATGCAATAGAGCGGCTCGTCGCTTTGCTCGACCTCATAGAGCTCGGTCTGCGCGGGATCGTTTTCGAACCGCGCGATCAGGCCCTGTGCCCCGATCTCGAAACTCCAGCATTGCGGCTCGGACTGGTTCTCGTAGACGAAACAGATCAGCTCGCTCTCCTCGTACCACTCGCCCTCCTGACAGCGCCCGTCCAGGAACGACCAGCGCACGCGCCGGTTCTCCAGGTATTCCTCTGCGCCATAGGGCGCCCCGCGCGAGCCATAGTAGAAGGTCTTGCCCTGCGTATAGCGGTCGAAGGCCTCCGCGCTCATGGTCTGACCGGCCCAGGCGGGCCACGCGGTGACGAGGGCGACGGCGGCGGCGGCGAGGACGAGACGTGAAAGGATCAAGCGCATGACCCCACTCTGCCAAAGACCCGGGGCCTGCACCATCCCGAATTGCGGCGCGGGCAGAGTCACGCCCATTCGGCCACGCGTCGGTCCATCACCCTGCGCCACAGCGGCGGGACCAGCGCAATCGCCGCCATCATCGGCACCGGCAGAGGCAGCATCGGCATGGTCCCGGGCTGCAGCTGCAAGGCCGGATAGGGCCGCGTCGGCGTGGTGTGGTGATCCGAATGCCGCGGCGCGTTGACCATCAGCGCCGAGGAATACCAATGCGGCGCGTTCCACGAATGCTGCGGCCCCACCGGCTCCAGCTTGCCATTGTCCAGAACCTTGCGGCGCAGCCCGTAATGCTGAACGTAATCCGACAGCAGGATCTGCATCTGGGCATAGATCACGATGGCCACAAATGCCCCGAATCCGGCCCAGCCCAGCGCCGCCCCCGCGCCCGCGGCACTCAGCATCGCAACGCCTGTGTAAAAGACAAAGGGGTGACGCCACGCCGCGCGTGGCTGCCCGTGCCCGTGCCGTGCCGTCTCAGCGCGCAGGGCGGCGCGAAACGATCCGATCCCGGCCCGCAACGCATAGCGGTAAAACCCGCGGCCCAGGCGCGGACTGTTCGGGTCCGCGTCGCTGCCCACATGAATATGATGCACCAGAAGATGCGCGCTCGCGTGGTGCCCGAACAGAAGCGTGGAATAGATCAGCCGCCCCAGCAGCCGCGCCCCGCGCCCGGGCCTGTGGATCAGCTCATGCGCCACCGGGTGGGACACCTGGCCAAAGATCATTCCCGCCGTCACCGCGATCAGGACCCGGTTGAGAGCGCTCAGCCCGCTTGGCCCCGCCACCGCCCAGACCGCCGCGACCAGGAGCACCAGATGCGACAGCCCCAACACGTAAAGCAGTGCATCGGCCGCCGGAAACTCGGCATCGCGCGCGCTGTTCTTCGCCTCGACCGCGATCAGCCGATCCAGACCAAAGACCAGCACCGTCATGTAGCCCAGCGCGACCAGCGGCATCACCCCGCCCCAAAGCACGGCCAGCAGCAGAAGCGCGACAGGACAAAGCGTTGCAAAGGCGAATAAAAACATGACCGGATCCTGCTTTCTCACTCGGCGGGACATGGGCCCGCTGACCGGCAGCGTAGTAAAGCCTCCCGCGTTAAACCAGAGTTACGCGTTAAAGGTGAAAAATCTGCAACTTGCCTCGCATTCAAGGCGTTTCGCAAATGCGCCCCACCGGCCGCTTTGCGAAACGCCGCTCCAATTGCAGCCTTGGCCCAACGAATCTGAGGCCATTTGTGTCGTTTTTGGTCTCCACCTGCTGCGTCCAAGCGGCTATGTCTGGCTCACGCGCGGAAATGGGAAGCATTACATGGCACTGGACGAACGCAAAGGCGTGTGGAAATCGGGCAAGGGCAAGGGCCGCCACACTCCAAAGGGCCGACAGCTTGACGACCAGGCCTGGAACGAGGTCCGCGCGCTTCTGGGCGACCGCCCGCGCAGCCGCGATTTGCTGATCGAGTTCCTGCACCTGATCCAGGATGCCCATGGCCACCTCTCAGCGGCGCATCTGCGCGCCCTGGCCGAGGAAATGCGCCTCTCCATGGCCGAGATTTACGAGGTCGCGACCTTCTACGCACATTTCGATGTGGTGAAAGAGGGCGAGACGCCGCCGCCCGCGCTGACCATCCGGGTCTGCGACTCGCTGGCCTGCGAGATCGCAGGCGCGCAACAGCTGAAATCGGCGCTCGAGGACGGGCTCGACCCGAGCGACGTCCGCGTGTTGCGTGCGCCGTGCATGGGCCGCTGCGACACCGCGCCGGTGCTGGAACTGGGCCACAACCATATCGACCACGCCACGCCGGAAAAGGTGCAGGCCGCCATTGCGGCGGACGACACCCACGCGCATGTCCCCGGTTACGAGGACCTCGCCGCCTACCAGGCCGCGGGCGGCTATGCCAAGCTTGCCGAAATCCGCCAGGGCGGTGATTTCGAAACGATCCAGCAAACGCTTCTCGATGCCGGTCTGCGCGGCCTTGGCGGCGCGGGCTTCCCCTCGGGCCGCAAATGGGGTTTCGTGCGTGCCGCGCCGGGTCCGCGCTATCTCGCCGTCAACGGCGACGAGGGCGAACCGGGCACTTTCAAGGACCGCTACTACCTCGAACGCACCCCGCATCTCTTTCTCGAGGGGATGCTGATCGGCGCCTGGGCCGTCGAGGCCGAGAAATGCTTCATCTACATGCGCGACGAATACCCGGCGGTGCTGAAAATCCTCACCGACGAGATTGCGTCCCTCGAAGAGGCCGGCATCGTCGCGCCCGGCTATATCGACCTGCGCCGCGGTGCGGGTGCCTATATCTGCGGCGAAGAAAGCGCGATGATCGAAAGCATCGAGGGAAAGCGCGGCCTGCCCCGCCACCGACCGCCCTTCGTGGCCAATGTCGGCCTCTTCGGCCGTCCCACCCTCGTCAACAACGTCGAGACCCTGCTCTGGGTCGCGCGCATCCTGCGCGAGGGCGGCGAAATCCTGTCGGGCGTCGAGAAGAACGGCCGCAAGGGCCTGCGCTCCTTTTCGGTCTCGGGCCGCGTCAAAAACCCCGGCGTGCACCTGCTGCCCGCCGGCTCCACCATGCAGGACATCATCGAGGCCTGCGGCGGCATGGTGGACGGCCACACGTTCAAGGCCTACCAGCCCGGCGGCCCGTCGGCGGGGCTCCTGCCTGCGTCCATGGCCGACATCCCGATGGATTTCGACGTCCTGCAGGAACATGGCACCTTCATCGGCTCCGCGGCCATCGTGGTCCTCTCGGAGGCCGACAGCGCCCGCGACGCCGCGCTCAACATGCTGCGGTTTTTCGAGGATGAAAGCTGTGGCCAATGCACCCCCTGCCGTGTGGGCTGTGAAAAGGCCGTGAAGCTGATGCAGGCGGACCGCTGGGATCAGCCGCTGCTCGAAGAGCTGTGTACAGCGATGGCCGACGCCTCGATCTGTGGTCTGGGTCAGGCCGCGCCCAACCCGATCCGGCTCACCATGAAGCACTTCCCCGACGAAGTGTGATCCGCACGAAACCGGGAACCCCGCCCCGGGCCCGGCCCGGGGCCTCACACTGCTCTGACCAGAAGGTCCCGGCTCAAGGCCGGGACGGGCGGCACGCAGGGTTGCCGCAAGGTCGCGCTTTCGGCGCATGGTGGCGGGCGATACGGGTAACAGGGCCAGGCAAGAGACCTTGACCCGTGACCATCCTGATCCCCCTCGCCGCGATCCTCGCTTTCATCTACCTGCTTGGGTTCTGCGACCGCCCGTCCTCATGGACGCGCAGCGTTGTGAAAACCCTGTCCGTGGCGACCCTGGCCCTCGCGGCATATCTGGCTTCCGGGCCGGCCCTGCTGGTGCTTGCCCTCGCACTCTGCGCGCTGGGCGACGTCCTGCTCTCGCGCGACACAGACACCGCCTTCATGGCGGGCGTGGCGGCCTTCGCAAGCGGCCACCTGGCCTATGTCGCCCTCTTCCTTGCCCACCCTCAGGCCATGCCCGAAGCGGTCCTGCACCCCAACCGCCTGCCCATCATCCTGATCCTTCCGGCACTCGGCCTGATCATGGCGGCGATCCTCTGGCCGCGCGCCGGCAAACTGCGCGGCCCGGTGATGGTCTACATTCCCGTCATCCTTTCAATGGGGCTGGCCGTGCTGGTCCTGCCCGTGCTTGGGGCCCTCGCGCTGGCCGCACCCGCAGCGGCGCTCTTCATCCTGTCCGACATGGCGCTCGCCTTCGGGAGGTTCGTCCTTCAACCCGGCACAGGCCTGCACCGGATCACGCCCTACATCGTCTGGCCCACCTATTGGCTGGCACAGCTGGGCTTCTTCCTCGCCTTCGCTGGGTTGCCATGGAAATGACGCCCCCCTTCCAAATCATCCGCAACCGCATTAGGTGGAATTGACGGATTTTCGGGACGTACAGGATGTCATTCTTCAAGAAGCTCAAGGACAGGCTCTTCAAATCCTCCTCGAAGATCGAGGAAGGGCTGGACGCGATTGTCAAGGACGGCGGCACCGAGGAAGAAATCGAGGTCGAGGTTGCGGCCCCTGCGGAACCCGAACCAGCGCCCACCCCGGACCCCGAACCAGCGCCAAAGCCAGATCCCACGCCTGTCCCTGCGCCAGAGCCGACGCCTGAACCCGAACCTGAACCTGAACCTGAACCTGAACCTGAACCTGAACCTGAACCTGAACCTGAACCTGAAGAAGCGATAGTCTCGGACCCCGAGCCCGAGCAAGTCATCCGTGAAGACAGGCGGGACCGCCCGGCAGAAGCGCCCAGGGAACCCGAGCAACCTCAGGGCTTGGAGCCTGAGCCTGAGCCTGAGCCTGAGCCTGAGCCTGAGCCTGAGCCTGAGCCTGAGCCTGAGCCTGAGCCTGAGCCTGAGCCTGAGCCTGAGAAAGCGGAACCACGGGTCGAGGTCCCGGATCAAGTCCGGGACGTGTCGGTTGCGTCTCGACCACCCGCCCCGGCCCCCGAGCCGGGGCCTCTTGCCGGACCTGAACCCGGGGATTCCGCCGCCAAACCCGGCTTCCTGGGCCGCCTTCTGGGCCGCAAGGAAAAGGTCAGGGTCACCCGGCGCGCGCTGGATGACGACATGCTGGAGCAGCTCGAAGAGCTGCTCATTACCGCCGACATGGGCGTGGACACCGCACTCCGCGTGACCGCCAACATGGCTGAAGGCCGCATGGGCAAACGCCTCTCCACGCAGGAGATCAAGGAGCTTCTGAGCGCCGAGATCACCCGCATCATGGAACCCGTCACCCGACCCATGCCGCTCTACCAGAAAACCCCGCAAGTGGTGCTGGTGGTCGGCGTCAACGGCTCGGGCAAGACCACGACCATCGGCAAGCTGGCGTCACAGTTCAGGGCGGCCGGCAAATCCGTCGTGATCGCCGCGGGCGATACCTTCCGCGCGGCCGCCGTCGAACAGCTGCAGATCTGGGGCGACCGGGCCGGTGTGCCGGTGCTCACCGCCCCCGAAGGCTCAGACCCCGCCAGCCTTGCTTTCGACGCCATGGACCAGGCCCAGCGCGACGGCGCGGACCTTCTGATGATCGACACGGCAGGGCGCCTGCAGAACCGTACCGACCTGATGGAGGAGCTGGCCAAGATCGTCCGCGTCATCCGCAAGAAGGATGAAACCGCGCCCCACAACACGCTGCTGGTGCTCGACGCCACCACCGGCCAGAACGCGCTGAGCCAGGTCGAGACGTTCCAGAAGCTCGCAGATGTATCCGGCCTCGTCATGACCAAGCTCGACGGCACCGCCAAGGGCGGCGTTCTGGTGGCGCTCGCGGACAAGTTCGGCCTGCCCATCCACGCCATCGGCGTGGGCGAACAGATCGACGACCTCGCCCCTTTCGACCCCGAAGACTTCGCCGCGGCCCTCACCGGCCTTGAACAGTAGGCCCGGCCCGACGCCCATGCCCATTTCATCATGGCAAAAACACTCAGGGTTGGTCGCCAATCCTGCGCTGTCGGCCCGAGCGGCACCTGCACCGGGACGTCGGTCAACGGCCATCAGCCATCGGCACCGACGGCCGGCATGAGCGGCTGGCTCATCTCCCTTGAAGGCACGCCCGGGGGCCGTGATCTCGCCCTGGCGCTGGCCATTCTCGCCGCCTTCCTGCACGCCGTCTTCGGAGCCCTGCAAAAAGGCCGCCACGACCCCTGGCTCACACGCGGGGCCATCGACATCTGGCTTTTTGTGATCGCCACGCCGATCGCGCTGTTTCTGGTTCCCCGGCCCGAACCGCATATGTGGCCCATCTTTGCCGGGGCGGTGGCGATCCATGTGATCTACAAATGCCTCCAGGCGCAGGCCTATACCAAAGGCGCCTATACCGTGGTCTATCCGGTGGTGCGCGGCACCGGGCCGCTTTTTGCGGTGATCGGAGCCTATCTGATCTTCTCCGAAAGCTTCACGCTGATCCAATGGCTGGGCGTTGGGGTTCTGCTGACCGGCATCTTCGGCCTTGCCGTCTACAACCTGCTGTTTCTCCGGGTGGATCGCGACACGCTCCCCGCCGCGCTGATACTCGCGGTTCTCACCGGCCTGCTTGTGGCGCTCTATACGACCTATGACGCCTACGGGATCCGGGCCACGGCCGATCCGCTGTCCTTTCTGGCCTGGTTCTTCATGTTCGAAGGCATGACCCTGCCCGCGGTGGCCTATCTGCGCTGGCGGCGGATGCCCGACCGGCCCGCGCCGGGGCCATTGCTCACCAGGGGCTTGATCGGAGCACTGGTCGCCTTTACCTCCTTTGGATCGATCATGCTGGCCACGCGGCTCGACAAGGTCGGCGAAGCGGCCGTGCTGCGCGAAACCTCGGTGGTCTTTGCCGCGCTCATCGGCTGGCTGATCCTGCGCGAGACCGTCGGCCCCCGCCGCATCGCTCTCATGGTTCTCATTGCGCTTGGCGCCGTGATCGTTGAAATGGGCGGATAACAGGACAGAGGCAGGTCTCATGGCGGAAAAGAAAATCAGCGGCGGGCTCAAATCACTGCTCGAACTCGGGCCCATCGCCCTGTTCTTCGCGGCCTATCTCTGGCTGAAGGACGAAACCCTTGTCATCGGCGGCACCGAGTACCAGGGCTTCATCGTCGTCACCGCGCTTTTCATCCCGGTCTTCCTTGCCTCCATCGCAGCACTCTGGTGGCTCACCGGGCACCTGAGCCGAATGCAGATGGTGACAGCCGTGCTGATCATCGTCTTCGGCGGGCTTTCGGTGTGGTTCAACGATCCGCGCTTCTTCAAGATGAAGCCGACGATCATCTACCTTCTCTTCGGCGGCGTGCTCGCCTTCGGGCTGATGCGGGGCCGGTCCTACCTTCAATCCCTGATGGACGGGCTCATGCCCCTGACCGAAACGGGCTGGATGATTCTCACCCGCCGGCTGATGTATTTCTTCTTTGGCCTGGCCGTTCTCAACGAGATCGTCTGGCGCACCATGACCGAAGAAACCTGGGTCTATTTCAAGACCTTCGGGCTGACAGCGGCGATTTTTCTTTTCTTCATCACCCAGAGCAGCGTCTTTTCCAAACACAGTAGCGAGGACACGGACGACGCCTGATCCGGGCGCTGCGGTCCGCGCCCGTTTGCCTGAAATGAATGCCTCCCCAAAAGGAACGAACTTCCCGCGACCGCTTGACCAACCCGAAACACGCGCGTAAACCACCCTCAGTGGCGATTTGTTACCGGATTGCGGGCCACTCAAAACATCCCGCTAAAAGGTCAGGACCAAGGCCCCCTTGCGATTGACCGCATCGGGGCTTTTTTGATGGGCCGTCGCGCCCGGAGGTCAAAGAGATGAGCAAGGACAGCTGGAACATCCGCACCAGGATGGTGCATGGCGGAACACGCCGCAGCCAATACAACGAAGTAAGCGAGGCGATCTTCCTCACCCAGGGCTTTGTCTATGACAGTGCCGAACAGGCCGAGGCCCGCTTTGTCGAAAGCGGCCCGGACGAGTTCATCTATGCCCGCTACGGCAATCCCACCGTGGCCATGTTCGAGGATCGTATCGCCGCGCTGGAAGGGGCAGAGGCGGCCTTCGCCACGGCCTCCGGCATGGCGGCGGTCTCCGGTGCGCTGACCTCCTGCCTCAGGGCCGGGGATCACGTGGTGGCGGCGCGGGCGCTTTTCGGGTCGTGCCTCTACATCCTGGAGGACGTGCTCACCCGCTTCGGCGTCGATGTCACCTTCGTCGACGGCACCGACCTCGACCAGTGGCGCGCCGCGCTGCGCCCCGACACGGCGGCGGTTTTCTTTGAAACCATCGCCAACCCCACGCTTGAGGTGATCGACCTGCCCGCGGTGGCCGGGCTGGCCCATGGGGTGGGCGCGCGGGTGATCGTGGACAATGTCTTTGCCACGCCGGTCCATTCCCGCGCCATCGAACAGGGTGCCGACGTGGTGGTCTATTCCGCCACCAAGCATATCGACGGACAGGGGCGCACGCTGGGCGGCGTGATCCTCGGCACGACCGAATTCATCCGCAAGACGGTCGAGCCTTACATGAAGCACACCGGCGGCGCGATGTCGCCCTTCACCGCCTGGGTAATGCTCAAGGGGCTCGAGACGATCTCGCTTCGGATCAGGGCGCAGGTCGCGACCGCGCTGGCCATCACCGAGGCCGTGCAGGACCATGCCGGTCTGGTGCGTGCGATCTATCCTGGCCACGCCTCCCATGCGCAACATGATCTCGTGATGCGCGACATGGGTGCGGGCGGCACGGTCATTTCGCTCGACATCAAGGGCGGACAGGACGCGGCCTTCCGGTTTCTCAACGCGCTGGGTATCGTGATCATCTCGAACAATCTGGGTGACGCGAAATCCATCGCCACCCACCCTGCGACCACGACGCATCAGCGCCTGTCCGAAGATCAGCGCGCGGCCCTTGGCATCACGCCGGGGCTGATCCGCCTGTCCGTGGGGATAGAGGACACGGGCGATCTTGTGGCCGACATCCTGCAGGCCCTCGACGCGGTTTGACCTCCCCGTTTACAGCGCATTAACCTCACCGGGCGCAGGCCACGCGTAGCGTTAACACAACCCGTTCCACCTTCTGTCTTCCCTTGCAGACAGGAGGACCGCCATGCTGCGTTTCGTTTCCGGCGCTCATCTCGACCGCTTTCCCGACCTCGCCCATGGCATGTTCCGCGACCGCGCGACGCAGTTCCGTGACCGGCTGGGCTGGGACGTGACCGTGGATGCGGCAGGCGAAGAGCGCGATCAATACGACCCGCTGAACCCGCTCTACGTGATCTGGGAACCGGCCCCGGGGGTGCATGGCGGCTCCATGCGGCTTCTGCCGACGACCGGGCCTGCGATGATCAACGATGTGTTTGCGCATCTGCTGCCCGGCGGTCAGCTAAGGGATGATCGCATCTGGGAATGCACCCGCTTCTGTCTTGCGCCGGGGTCGGATGCCCGCGTGGCCGCGGCCCTCATGCTGGGCGGCGGCGAGGTGATCCGTGGCTTTGGCCTGACGCATTACGCAGGCGTGTTCGATGCCCCCATGACGCGCATCTACCGGCTGATCGGGTCCTCCCCCACCGTGATCGGAAGCGCGGGCGAAGGCCGCGACACGATAAGCGCCGGCCTCTGGGACTGCACGGAAACCGGCCGCGCCCGCGTCGCCCGCCGCGCGCGCGTGTCGCCTGCACTGGCCGCCCACTGGTTCCGTCGCTCGGGCGTCGCACCGACGCTCGCCCGCTCTGCCTGAACTCTGTCATGCCCCTGTCACGGTTTTGCCCAATCGCCGCGCCAGGGTGGTATCAGGACGACAACTGGATAGGCCCGGACCATGACCCAAAGCGTTGCGGTTTTCATAGACGGCGACAATGTTTCCCCGACGCAGGCGGCCGACATTCGCACCCACGCCCTTGCATTGGGCGACGTTCGTGTGATGCGCGTCTATGGCAACGATAACGCGCTTGCGGCATGGTCATCCGAAGCGGGCTTCGTTTTCGTGTATGGCCGCTCGTCCAAGAACTCCGCAGACATGCTGCTGGCCATCGACGCAGTGTCCCTGTCATTCCGAACACCCTACGACGTTGCTCTGATCGTTTCGTCCGACAGTGACTTTTCGCATCTCGCTTGGCACCTTCGCAGCCGCGCGATTCATGTCGCGGGCGCAGGAGAAACCAAGGCTCCAGCAGCCTTCCGCATGGCCTGCTCGTCCTTCAGGCAATTGCCCGTGCTATCCGCCCACTGCGCCAGATCCGCGACGCCGCCCCGCTCGCCCTCACTCGATGAAACGATCCGGGATGTCATCGCGACGCATGGCATGAATGGAAGCGGAATGAAAATTTCTCAGCTCGGCCAGATCATGTCCAAGCAGCACGCAATGAAAATCAGTTCCACTCCGGACAAGACATGGCGCGGATACCTGTCGAAACGACCCCGGCTTTTCGACCTTGACCCGCGCGGTACGGATGCCCGTGTCCGCTATGTAGGCACTTCGCCCGGACCATCTACCTCCTGACACGCCCTCAGGATGGCGCTGTCTCGACCCATCTGCCCGTCTATCCCTCTGGCCCCTCCGGCGACCCCCCTCTATGGTCGCCCCATGACCCAGACCGCGCTCACCTATTCCGAGGATCAGGCCGAGGCCCATGACCGCATCGCCGAGGCGTTGCGCAGTGCCGGGATCGACCTCGAGAACAGCCTGCTGACCCCGCCCCGCGAGGGCAAAACCTCGGTCATGGCCGTGGTGGGCAAGGCCGGGTCGGGCAAGACGCTCCTGCTCGCCGCGCTCTGCCGGGCGCTGGAAGAGACGGGCGTCGACGTGGTCTCGGGCGATTGGGAGGGCAGGCGCCGTCCCGACCGGCGCACGCTCGCTATCCTCGCGCCCACCAACAAGGCGGCCTCGGTGCTCCGGATGCGCGGCGTGCCCGCGACGACGATCCACCGCATCCTCTACACGCCCGTATATGACCCCGAATACGAGCGCATCGCCGCATGGCTGGCAGGTCAGGGCGAACGCCCCGAGATCGAGGGGCTGACGGAGGTTGCCCTCGACCGCGCCCATGCCTTCTACCAGACGAACAGGTCGATCCCCGGCGCGCTTGCGGCGGCGGGGCTGCGCGGTTCGGATTTCATCACCGGCTGGAAACGGCGCGAGGACCCGCTGGACGTGGGCTTCGTGGACGAGGCCTCGATGCTCGACGACAAGCAGTTCCAGGACCTGCGCGAGATATTTCCCACCCTGCTGCTCTTTGGCGACCCGGCCCAGCTGGCTCCGGTGAACCAGTCGGGCACGATGGTCTTTGACACCCTGCCCGCACCGGCCAAGCTGACGCTCAGCCGCATCCACCGTCAGGAGGCCGACAACCCGATCCTCGACTTGGCCCACGCGCTGGCCGATCCCCAGCTCGAGTTTCACGACTTCGAGACGATGGTGGAAGAGAAATCCCGGACCGACGACCGCGTGCGCCATGCCCAGCGCGTCGAGGTGGACCTGATGGCGCGCTCGCCGGTGCTGGTCTGGCGCAACGCCACGCGCATCCGGCTGATCACCGCCTTTCGCGCAGTGCATGGCGCGCCCGAGACCGAGCTTCTGGAAGGCGAGCCGCTGATCTGTGACGGGATCGAGCTGCCGATGAAACACCGCAAGAAACGGCTGGACCTCGAGGCCCGCGGCCTGATCAAGGGCGCGCAGGTGATCTATCTCGGGCCCGGCCGCAAGCCGGGGTTTTCGCGCCTGCACGTGATCGGGGCCGAGGACCCACAGGTCTCGGCCGCCAGTATCGTCAAAATCGAGAAACCGGACGAGGAAGAACCCTTCATCCCCTTCGCCGCCCGCATGGGCGCCACGTTCCTGCACGGGGCCGCGGTCACGATCCACAAGGCGCAGGGCTCGCAATGGCGTGACGTTCAGGTCTTTGCGCCCGATCTCTTCGTGGCCGCCCGGATGGGGCGCACGGAGGCCGGACAGCCGCTCTGGAAACGGCTGACCTATGTGGCGATCACCCGGGCCGAGGAGCGGCTGCACTGGGTGGTGCGCAACCGGCTGGCCAAACCGACCGACGCGCTGCGCGTGGACGATCTGCGTAGCGCGCCCGTACCCCTGGAACTGGAGGTTCAGGAATGAAGACCATCTTTGTCACCGGTGCCAGCTCGGGCATCGGGGCCACCACGGCCCGCATGTTTCTGGATCACGGCTGGACGGTCGGCCTGTTCGCCCGGCGTCTGCCGGCGCTTGAGGAGGTGGCGGATGGGCATGCGCAAGCCCATGTCTTTGCCGGCGATGTCACCGATGCGGATGCGGTCTCGAACGCGGTTGAGACATTCCTTGACGCCACCGGCCATCTGGACGTCTTGTTCAACAATGCCGGTATCTTCACGCCGCCCGGAACGATTGACGAAATCTCGGTTCGGGACTGGAAAGCCTCGGTCGATGTCAACCTGACGGGCATGTTCCTGGCGGCGCGCGCGGCCTTCGCGGTCATGCGGCGGCAGAATCCGCAGGGCGGGCGGATCATCAATAACGGGTCGGTTTCGGCCTATGTCCCGCGCCCCGGAGCCGCGGCCTATACGGCGACGAAACATGGCGTGACCGGGCTGACCCGGCAGATTTCTCTGGATGGCCGTCCCTTCGACATCGCCTGTGGGCAGATCGACATCGGCAACGCGCTGACGCCGATGGTCCAGAGCTTCAACGACAAGGCTCTGGCCGAGGACCCCGATGCCGAACTGCAACCGTCGATGGCGGTCGAGGATGCGGCCCGGTCGGTCCTGCACATGGCGGAATTGCCGCTCGGGGCGAATGTCCAGTTCATGACGGTGATGGCCACCAAGATGCCCTATATCGGCCGGGGATAGCGTTGGATGACAATGCTTTCGCTGATGACCTCTGCGCTCCTCGACTGCCTGAGAAACCCCGAACCTTTAGCACCGTTTGGCCGCCAATAGGTGTGGAGACACGAATCTTCGACTGGTCCCTTCGCCTTTCTGCTTGCCGCCTTGAGCCTGGTCTCGATCGCGATCTGGGTTTTGTTCAGCACGTCCCAGCGGCGTCGCACGCTGTTGGCGGCTGCCTTGGGCGGTATTGTCCCTTGTTGCCTGTGGAGTGCTGCTGGTCGGCTTCTGTTTCGGTGCCTATTCCTTTTCGATTGTTTCAACCAACATCGCACCGACCTCCCGATACTTCGTCATAGCCGGGTTCCTGACGCCGTACGACGCGGTCCGCATCGCGCTTGCGGCTGTACCACTCTGCGTCTGGCGTTCTCCACGAACCGTGAGGCACAAGGCATGATGCTCGGCCTGACCATCCTGTTCATCGCATTCATCATGTTCATCTGGCTCTCGATCCATCGCAAAGTCCTGATGTGCTCGATCCTGACCCGATGCGTCATGAGCAAATCCGCGCCCGTTAGCGCGCAGGCCGTCACCTGCATCCCCCCGACGTGTTTTTGACCGCGATGAGTGCTCCGGCGATGGTCACCGGGACGCCCTGCTCAGGCGCGCTATTGCTGCTTCTTCTGGCTAAAAATATCCCGGGGAGCGCGAGGGGCAGCGCCCCTCGCACCGGTCGCCGCGCAACGCGCGGCGAAACGCCTCACTCCGCAGGCACCGCCGCGCGCTCCGCCGCCACCGGATACTGCAGCTTGTCCAGCATTTCCTTCGGCACCACCTGCACGAAATTGTGCTTCTCGCGGTCCCAATGCTGCAGGAGCGTCTGCGCCTTGAGGCTGCCGGTCTCCGCCGCGTGGCGCTCGATCAGTTCCTCCAGCTGACCCATCCAGTGCCCTTCGGCGACCGGACAGATGACCAGTGTCTCGTGATTCATCAGCTCCGCCGATGTGCCGTCGGGATCATGCAGATAGGCCATGCCCCCGGTCATGCCCGCGCCGAAATTGGCCCCGATGCTTCCCAGGATCACCGCAACCCCTCCGGTCATGTATTCACAGCCATTGCTGCCACAGCCCTCGATCACCACCTTCGCGCCCGAGTTGCGTACGCCAAACCGCTCGCCCGCGCGACCTGCGGCAAAGAGAAAGCCATCGGTCGCCCCGTAAAGCACCGTGTTCCCGATGATCGTGTTCTCGCTGGCCTCCAGCGGGCTCATCATCGACGGACGCACCACGATGGTCCCGCCGCTCAGACCCTTGCCGACATAGTCATTGGCATCGCCCGAGACTTCCAGCTTCAGCCCCGGCGCGGCAAAGGCACCCAGCGATTGCCCCGCCGACCCGGTCAGCTTCACCGTCAGGTGGTTGGGCTGCAACGCGTTGCGCATTCCGAAATTGCGCACGATATGGCTGCTGACCCGCGTGCCCACGGTCCGGTGCGTGTTCTGCACCGCGTAATGCAGCTGCATCTTCTCGCCATCATTGAGGAACCGCGCCGCATCGCGTACGATCTCGGCATCCAGCGTGTCGGGCACCTCGTTGCGCTCCCGGTTCCGGTCCAGCGCCAGCGTCGCCGTGCCATCCACGGTGATCAGCATCGGGTTGAGGTCGAGATCGTCCAGATGCGCCGCACCCCGGCTGACCTGCGTGAGCAGATCGGCCCGCCCGATCACCTCATCCAGCGACCGCGCGCCGATACCGGCCAGAACCTCGCGCACCTCCTGCGCATAGAAGGTGATCAGGTTCACCACCTTGTCCGCATTTCCGGTGAACTTGGCGCGCAGGCTTTCGTCCTGCGTACAGACGCCCACAGGACAGGTGTTCGACTGGCACTGGCGCACCATGATGCAGCCCATGGCAATCAGCGCGGCAGTGCCGATCCCGTATTCTTCGGCTCCCATCATCGCGGCCATGACGATGTCGCGCCCCGTGCGCAGACCGCCATCGGTGCGCAGCGTGATGCGGTCGCGCAGCTGGTTCATGCTCAGAACCTGATGCGCTTCGGTCAGGCCCATCTCCCAGGGCAGGCCCGCATATTTGATCGAGGTCGCCGGGCTTGCGCCTGTGCCGCCATTATGGCCACTGATCAGGATGACATCCGCCTTGGCCTTGGCCACACCGGCGGCAATCGTGCCGACGCCCGACTGTGCCACCAGCTTGACCGTGACCTTGCAGGCCGGGTTGATCTGCTTGAGATCATAAATCAGCTGCGCCAGGTCCTCGATGGAATAGATGTCGTGATGCGGCGGCGGGCTGATCAGCGTGACACCCTTGGTCGAGTGCCGCAGCCGCGCGATGAGGTCGGTGACCTTCATCCCCGGAAGCTGCCCGCCCTCCCCGGGCTTGGCACCCTGGGCGACCTTGATCTCCAGCTCCTCGCAATGGTTCAGGTATTCCGCCGTGACGCCGAAACGCCCGGATGCCACCTGCTTGATCTTGGCCGACGGGTTGTCGCCATTGGGTTCCGGCGTGAAATGCGCCGGATCCTCGCCGCCCTCGCCGCTGTCCGACTTGGCGCCGATCCGGTTCATCGCCACATTCAGGGTCTTGTGCGCCTCGGGGCTCAGCGCGCCCAGGGACATCCCCGGCGTAACGAACCGCTTGCGGATCGCCGTGACGCTTTCGACCTCCCCGATGGGGACCGGCTCGCCGATCGGCTTGATCGCCAAGAGGTCGCGGAGATGGATCGGAGGGTTGGCCTGCATCGCGGCCGAATACCGCTTCCACAGCTCATGGCTCGCGGTGTTGCAGGCGGTTTGCAGAAGGTGCATGTTCTGCGCGCCCCAGGCATGGCTCTCGCCGGTCTTGCGCGCCTTGTAGAACCCGCCGATCGGCAGGATGTCCCGCTGCCCGGAAGCAAAGCCCCTGGCATGGACCTCTTCCAGCTTGGTCTGGATGCCGCTCACTCCGATGCCGCTGATCCGGCTGATAAGTCCCGGGAAATATTCGGCGCACATGGCGCGGCTCAACCCCACGGCCTCGAAGTTCAGGCCGCCGCGATAGGACGAGATCACGCTGATCCCCATCTTCGACATGATCTTGAGCAGCCCCTGGTCGATCGCGTTGCGATACCGCGCGACGGCCTCGGTCAGGCTGCCGTCAATGAGGCCCCGCCCGATCCGGTCGGCGATGCTGTCTTCGGCGAGATAGGCATTCACCACCGTCGCCCCCGCGCCGATCAGCACGGCGAAATAATGCGGGTCGATGCACTCGGCGCTTCGCACGTTGAGCGAGGTAAAGGTCCGCAGCCCCTTGCGCGTCAGATGCCCGTGCACCGCGCTGGTGGCCAGGATCATCGGCATCCCGATGCGCTCTTCGCTCACACCCTGATCGGTCAGCACCAGGTGCCCCGCGCCCGAGCGCACGGCATCCTCGGCCTCGGCCCGGATCCGTTCCAGCCCCGCCTGAAGCGCCCCCTTGCCCGGCGCAAAGGTACAGTCGATCACCCCCAGCTCGGCGTTGAACTGCGGCAACAGCTCGTCCCACTGGGCGTTGCCCACAAAGGGGCTGTCCAGCACCAGGATTTCGGTCTGACTGCTGTCCTCGTCGAGCACGTTCTTGAGGTTGCCGAACCGCGTCTTGAGGCTCATCACCCGGTACTCGCGCAAACTGTCGATGGGCGGGTTCGTCACCTGGCTGAAATTCTGCCGGAAAAAGTGGCTCAGCGGGCGATAGGTCTTGCTCAGAACGGCGCTGGGCGTGTCGTCCCCCATGGAGGCAATCGCCTCCTTGCCGTCTTCGGCCATGGGCGCGAGGATCTGTTCCAGCTCCTCTATCGTGTACCCGGCGGCGATCTGCCGCCGGCGCAGCTCGGCACCGGTGAACATCGGCTTCTCCGTCACCACGGCCAGCTTCTCGTCCAGCTCGTTGATCCGGCCCACCCACTCGCCGAACGGCAGGGCGGCGGCCAGCTTGTCCTTGATCTCGCGGTCGTGGAACAAAAGGCCCTTCTTCATGTCCACGGCCAGCATCTGCCCGGGGCCCAGCGCGCCCTTCTCACGGACCGTCGCCTCGTCGATGGGCACCATGCCGGCTTCGGATCCGGCAATGACCAGCCCGTCGCCGGTCACGACATAGCGCATGGGCCTGAGGCCGTTCCGGTCCAGCCCGGCACAGACCCAGCGCCCGTCGGTCATCGCCAGGGCGGCGGGACCGTCCCACGGCTCCATCACCGAGTTGCAATAGGAATACATGTCACGCCAGGCCTGCGGCAGCTCCTTGGCCTGCTTGGACCAGCTTTCCGGCACCAGCATCGTCTTGGCCATGGGCGCGCTGCGCCCGGCGCGCACCAGCACCTCGAACACCGCGTCCAGCGCGGCACTGTCGCTGGACCCGCCCGGAATGATCGGCTTGATGTCATCGGCATGATCCCCGAACGAGGCCGAAGCCATGCGGATTTCATGGCTCTTCATCCAGTTGACATTGCCCTTGAGCGTGTTGATCTCTCCGTTATGCGCCAGCATCCTGAACGGCTGGGCGAGCCACCATTGCGGAAAGGTATTGGTGGAATAGCGCTGGTGATAGATTGCAAAGGCGCTCTTGAACCGCTCGTCCATCAGGTCGGGGTAGAACACCGCCACCTGCTCGGCCAGCATCATGCCCTTGTAGATGATGCTCCGGCAACTGAGGCTCGCAATATAGAACCCCGCGATGCCCGACGCGATCACCGCCTTCTCGATCCGGCGGCGGATCACATACAGCTCGCGCTCGAATGTTTCCTCGTCGATGTCCTTGGCGTTCGAGATCAGTATCTGCTCGATTTCGGGCCGCGTCGCGTTGGCCTTTTCGCCCAGACAGGTGACGTCCACCGGCACATGCCGCCAGCCATAGATCGTGTGACCCATGCGCAGGACTTCGGTCTCGACGATTGTGCGGCACGCCTCCTGCGCCCCGAAATCCGTGCGCGGCAGAAACACCTGCCCCACGGCCACCAGCTGATCCTGACGCGGCTCGTGGCCGGTGCGGCGGATCTGGTCATAGAAGAACGGCACCGGGATCTGCACGTGAATGCCCGCCCCATCGCCGGTCTTGCCATCGGCATCCACCGCGCCGCGGTGCCACACGGCCCTGAGCGCCTCGATCCCGGCCTCGACCACCTTGCGGCTGGGCGCACCGTCGATGCTGACCACCAGACCGACGCCGCAGGACGAATGTTCCTCGGCCTCCGAATACATCCCGTTCTCGGCCAGCCATTTGCGCCTGGTCTCTTCGGCGCGTGCCCATTCTGCGTCAAACTTGGTCATGGTTCGTGTCCTCAATATCCCGCTTCGGGTCGGGGGGCTGCCCCGGTGTCACTCGGCCGCGACGGCCTGTGTCCTGCTCATGTCCTCGAGAATGGCCGCCGCCGCGTCGCGCCCGTCCCGGATGGCCCAGACCACCAGAGACGCGCCGCGCACGATGTCGCCCACCGCATAGACGCCCGGCATGGCGGTGCGGCCGGTCTCGAACTCGGCCCGGACGGTGCCCCAGCGGGTCACTTCCAGCGCGGGCTCGTCCCACAGCGCGGGCAGGTCCTCGGGCTCGAAGCCCAGCGCCTTGATCACCAGATCGGCAGGCTCGTCATAGTCCGCACCCTCGATTTCCTCGGGGCTCTGGCGGCCCGTCGCATCGGGCGCGCCCAGGCGCATCTTCTGCACCTTCACGGCGCTCACGGGATCATCGGCGAACCCCCTGGGCGCGCTCAGCCAGACGAATTCCACACCCTCCTCCTCGGCGTTCTGAACCTCGCGCTGGCTGCCCGGCATGTTGGCCCGGTCACGGCGATAGAGGCACTTCACGCTGGTCGCGCCCTGCCGCACGGCGGTGCGCACGCAATCCATCGCCGTGTCGCCGCCGCCGATGACGACCACGCGCTTGCCGCCCGCGTTCAGCTCACCGCTTTCGAACTCGGGCACCCTGTCGCCAAAGGACACGCGGTTGCTGGCCGTCAGGTAGTCGATCGCCCGCACGATACCCGCCGCACCCGAGCCCGGCCCGCCCAGATCGCGCGACTTATAAACGCCCGTGGCGATCAGCACCGCATCATGCCGCGCCCGCAGATCGGCGAAGGAGACATCGCCGCCCACGTCGCAATTCATCTCGAAGGTCACGCCGCCCTCTACCAGCTGCCCGATGCGCCGCATGACGACATCCTTCTCCAGCTTGAAGCCCGGAATGCCATAGGTCAGCAGACCGCCGGCCCGGTCATAGCGGTCATAGACGGTCACCTGCACACCCGCACGGCGCAGCACATCCGCCGCCGCAAGGCCGCCGGGTCCCGCGCCGATGATGCCCACGCTCTCGGGTCGCTCTTCGCGGGGGGCGGGCACATCGACCCAACCTTCCTCCCAGGCGGTGTCGGTGATGTATTTCTCGACACTGCCGATGGTGACCGTGCCGTGGCCCGACAGCTCGATCACGCAATTGCCCTCGCACAGGCGGTCCTGCGGGCAGATACGACCACAGATTTCCGGAAAGGTATTTGTCGCCTGGCTCAGCTCATAGGCCTCTTTCAGCCGCCCCTCGGCGGTCAGACGCAGCCAGTCGGGGATGTTGTTGTGCAGCGGGCAATGGCTCTGGCAATAGGGCACGCCGCATTGGCTGCACCGTGCAGCCTGCTCCCTGGCCTTGGCATCCGCGTATTCGGCATAGATTTCGTGGAAATCCTTGTTGCGCTGATCGGCATCCCGCTTCTCGGGCATATCCCGCGCGACGGTTACAAACTTCAACATGGGTTGCTTGGCCACGGTGCTACCTCTGACAAATATTCCCGGCCCGCCACCTGTAATAGGACCGGCCCGGAATTAAAAGTCAGTTTTTTTGACCCTTATCGTCAAGAGGAGCGTTTTTTGGCCGCCCCACAGGCCCTCTGGTCAAATTTTAGGTAATAATATATTACCTATCTGTCAGAACCCCGCCCAAAGCAGCAAAAGCGCAACGCTTCCCACAGCGATTCGCCACCACCCGAACAGCGCATAGCCATGCCGCGAGACGAAGTTCAAAAGCCATTTGACGATCAGAACCGCACTCAGAAACGCCAGCGCAAAGCCGATGGCAATGTCGCCCATGGCGCTCAGGTCAAGGATGTCGCGGCTTTTCCACAGATCATAGGAAAAGGCCCCGGCCATGGTCGGCATCGACAGGAAGAACGAGAACTCCGCCGCGGCCCGCTTGCTGACACCCATCAACAGCGCCCCCACGATGGTCGCCCCCGACCGGCTGGTCCCCGGCACCAGGGACAGCACCTGAAACAGCCCGATGCCCAGGGCCACCACCATCGGCAGTCGCATGGCGTCCTCGTAACGGGGCTCGGGCACCGAGCGGTCGACAAAGATCAGCACGATCCCCCCGATGATCAGCATCACGGCAATCAGCCCGGGCGACTCGAACAGCACCGTCTTTATGAAGCCATGCGCCAGAACCCCGGCCGCCGCAGCGGGCAGGAAAGCCAGCAGGATGCCGAACAGGAACCGCCGCGCCCTGGGGTCGCGCGGCGCATCGGTCACCACCTTCCACAGCCGCGCGCCATAGACGGTCAGGATCGCCAGAACCGCGCCCAGCTGAATGACCACCTCGAACGTATTGCCCGGACTTTCGAACCCCAGGAAATGCCCCACCAGCAACAGGTGGCCCGTGGACGACACCGGAATGAACTCGGTCAGCCCTTCGATCAGCCCCAGAAAGGCCGCAGCAAGCATGGTGTCGGACATCGTGCTTTCCCGCAGATCAGGCGCGCAGGTTCCGGGCGCTTTCCTTCAGGGCTTCGTACTGCCCCGAGGGGCGGAACCGCCACAGGTAGTCGGGCAGCACGGTTTCCATGGACGTCGCCTCGATCCCCAGATCGGCCAGTGTGCGGGCGCCCTCGCTCACCACGTTGTCATGGCGCAGGCCCTGCACCTGGTCACGGGTGATCTGTGCGGGGATCAGCCCGCCGGTCAGCAGGCTCATGATCTCGCTCATGAAAGCCATGGGACGGGCGGCAAAGAACGGGATGTTGACGATCAGCCGGCGGCGGCGGATGACATGCAGCATCTCCCGGATCAGATCGCGGAAACTGCGGGTCTCCGGCCCGCCCAGCTCATAAACGCCCGGCTCGGCGCGGCCCTCGACGCCTTCGACCGCGGCCGCGGCGACATCATCGACATAAACCGGCTGGAACCGCGTGTCGGCACCCACCAGCGGCAGGACCGGGCCCAGACGCGACATCCCGGCAAAGCGGTTGAAGAACTGGTCCTCGGCACCGAACACCACCGAAGGTCGAAGGATCACGGCCGTCGGGAAATGCTCCCTGATGGCCGCCTCGCCCTTGCCCTTGCTTTGGGCATACAGCGTGTCTGCCTCCTCGTCGGCACCGATGGCCGAGATGTGCACAAGCCTCTCGACCCCCTCGGCGGCGGCAAGCCGGGCGATCCGCGCGGCGCCCTCGTGCTGAACCGCATCGAAATTGTTCTTGCCGCCCCGGTCGAACGTGCCCACGCAGTTCACCACCGCCTCCGCGCCATGCATGACTTGCGCCACGCTGGCATCGTCGCGGATGTTGCACAGCACCGGCTCGATCTGCCCAACCGCGCCATAGGACTTCACATGCATCGCCTCGTTGGGATGCCGCACCGCGACCCGAATTCGCCAGCCCGCCTTGGCCAGACGCCGCGAGATATAGCGCCCGACAAAGCCCGATCCGCCATAGATGGTCACGATTTTCGACATGTGCAGCCCTCCGGCACGCTGAAATTCTCCTCTTCGAGTCCTAATGCCCCCGGCGCTCTTGGACAAGGTGATAAGCAGTCGCGATCCAAAGCGTTTCGACGCTGGCTTGAGACATCCCGTGCGCCGAAAACGCGTGCGTCAAAGGGCTGTTTTACCGCGCTCCGGTAAAAGTCGTGGTGCAGGTATTTCCCGAAACGCTTTATCTGTCAGTTGGACGTTGACTCATGCCTCGGGCGTATATAATTGACCCCTCACGACACCTGCCCAGGTGGCGGAATTGGTAGACGCGCTAGCTTCAGGTGCTAGTGTCTGTATGGACGTGGAGGTTCGAGTCCTCTCCTGGGCACCAAAACAGACATCCTTTGTTTGAAGACCCCCTAAAGCCTTGAATGGCAAGGCGATTTTGGCGGTTCCAGGTCCCTCATTGCGGTGGTGTTTCAAGCGGTCCGCGAGGGCCAGTTTCAGCACGGTGCGTCGTAAGCTGATCTCGCCTGTTTCCCAGAGTTTCCAAGGGTTTGCGAGAAATGTGAGCACCGGTTCTAGTTTTTCCTCATAAGAACCTTTCGGTTCGGCCTGTTTTTCGAGCTGTGCGGTCGTCAGCGCCTTGGCTTTTTCAAGCTCTCCGATATTGTCCTCATAGGTATGAGTCACCCGCGCATTGGTGGCGTCCATGATGCGGGTGAGAAGCGTGTCGATCTCTTTGATCTGGCGTTGGCCTGTTTGCAGAGCAGCTCGTGCTTGTGCCAGACGCTGATCCCAGGCATGGCGGAACATAGCCTTTGCCGGCTCCAAGAGCTTTTGGGTGGGTTGCAGCGTTTTGATGAGATTGCCCACGTCACTTTCCACCTTGTCGCGGGGGATGGATTTGCCGTAGCTGTCGCAGCCCTTCGTCTGGCGTCGAAAGCCAACTGGCAGGGTCATGGTGCATTCCGATCAAGGTTTTCAGTTCACCAGCCGCGAGTGGCAGTCGTTTCTGGGCCAGCACAATCTGCAAGCCAGCATGAGCCGCTGCGGAAACTGCCATGACAATGCCGTCGCGGAGAGCTTCTTCCAGCTTCTGAAACGGGAACGCATCAGACGCCGGACTTACCCGACCCGCGACATGGCAAGGCAGGATGTGTTCGAGTACATCGAGATGTTCTACAACCCGAAGCGCAAGCACACGAACAACGGCATGCTGTCGCCCGTTGATTTCGAAATCAGACAGCAGAAACTGACCGAGGCAGGTGTCTAGGAAACTAGGGGCACCTCACCGTTTTAATGTCTAATGAAAAGTCGTTTGTCATAATGAACATGGTTGTTACTGATAACCATGTTCCAGAATAGGGTCCTAACCTCATGGAAAGTAGAGGCCGGGATAGCCATTAGATGACCGTTTTTTGCAATGGCCATGCTCCTCAAAACTGGGGATAACGCCGTTCCCGCATTCTTCGTTAAAACATGCTGAACACGGGTTTTGCCGGTGAAGCCCTTTGTATGGGGAAGGCGTTGGAGGCGAAGCAGTGATCTGCTTCGCATGCCCCATACAAAGCACCGCCGAGGCAAAACCCGTGTTCAGAGTTGTTCTTAGTGGAAAGGATACGCGATCAAGGCTCAAATACCAGAGGCTGGGGAAGACATATGAGACACCCGGCAAGAAGCCATTTAACAGCAACGAGATACCGGGCTTGCGACAACCTCGCCATCGAGGAGGTCCATATGTGCCGAGTTCTGACTGGCTGATCTGCCCAACAAACCCTGCAAATTTGTCGCAGCGTACGGGTCGTCACAATCATCGACAGAGGCGAACCTCCATGATACCGGGCGCTCTAAAGTTGTATTGCGATTCTGCTGGAAAAAACCATGACCGATGCGCGTCAAAAGAAGTCCATCTACCCGACTGGCAAGCCGCTGGAGGCGCAGACCTTTGCCTCAGCTCTGGGGCAGGCTGTGTGGCTGATGACCATGGACAAGGCCTATCGCGACCTGCCCATCCACGAGATCGAGGCGCGCGTGGCGACGCCGATCTTTTTGCAGCAGTTCAAGGTTTATCAGAAGGGCAAGCAGCCGGTGGCGTTTCTGACCTGGGCGATGGTGTCGGATGAAGTGAAGGAGCGGGTCGAGACTGGGGAGAAGCGGCTGGAGCTGAAGGACTGGCGGTCGGGGACGAACCAGGTGGTGGTGGAGTGTGTGTCGCCGTTTGGGGCGACCAATGATATAGAGGACAAGTTTTGGGCCTCATTGAAATCCAATCTTTCTTTAGAATAGAGGACAAAATGAAGAGGATCCTAACTGTAATTTCTCTTTTGTGCTGCGCGCTTGTTTTGCTGATTGGACTAGACCGTTACTTTGCCCATCGTGCAGACACTATCATCCGGCAAAACGATTTTTTTTTCTTTGACCGATATTCCTATGAAGCGCTCGATTGGAACGGTCCTCAAGTGCAAAATTGCAAGTTTGAGCTCTTTTACGGTGTCTATCCCTACCAGACATGCTTCGTGAAAACTGCGGACAAAGAGAGCAGCGGTTTTGATAGGTTTTCTTATGTATATACCGCACCGAGGCCGAGGTTATCTTTAGGACTAGGCGCTCCAGGCGCGCTGTCAATGCGCGGCCAAAGACAGTCTGACTACCGTTTCAGATTACCTGTTCGCGACGACGAATCGTTCAAAGTTATGGCAGATGGAAAAGTCCTTCAGTTCATTTTGGAACCGAGAGATCCCAGCTTCGAAGCGGGTGGTTTGACAACACCCAAGTTCTTGATTGTTGAAATTCCTGCGGATGAGATTTCTAGGAGAAAACTGAAGTGACTGACATCAATACACTCGTTAAGTTAGCAAACAACTCGTACAATCTTGTTGCCACGAATTCGGTTGGGACATATGTTCCAACCGCTAGTGCGCCAACATTAAACACAGCCACCGGGTTCACTGGACGAGCGCATTTTTCAAACAGTGACAACACGTTAGTAATAACGTTCACAGGAACCAATGACGAGCTGGATTACAACTCCAACTCTGTCATTTCAGGCTTCATTACGGATAGATCTAGACCAGAGCAATTGTACGATGCCGTGTCCGTCATCAGATAGTT
>FYBJ01000175.1_pt1 | contig 44877 bp, 42 predicted proteins | sample 1134611 | NCBI WGS metagenome assembly FYBJ01 (sample SAMEA104116008, study PRJEB20421) | marine metagenome | isolation source: marine
GACGGGGCGGCCCAAGGGGTGCCTGCAAGCCTCCAGCGCGGTCGCAACGTCCGCGCTAGGAATGTGCACCCGCCGCGGCTGGACGCATCGCGAGCGCTTGCTGTCGGTCAACCCGCTGTTCCATGTCGTGGGCATGCAACAGATAGCGGCGATGATTGCTTGCGGCGGCGCGATGGTGTTTGCCGGGCGCGATGATGACGCGGCGGCTATGCTCGACCTGCTCCACCGTGAGGATTGCACCACCACCAGCGCCTTCCCGCAAATCCTGTTGCCATGGCGCGCGATGGAGCCGCTGCGCGATGGCGCGATCCCGCTGACGAATTACACCGGCGGCGCTGGCCCGGGCTTTGTCCCGCTCTACGAATTTCTCGGGCAGGAATGGGATTGCGAGGTGATTGGCGGATATGGCCAGACCGAGATTTGCGGTTTTGCCACCGCCATCGACTATCCCGACATGTGTAATCACCCGCGCTCGATCGGCTGGGCCATGCCGCATGTCGAATTCACCATCCTTGATCCGGATGGCAACCAGCTGCCGCCCGGCGAAGAAGGCGAAATCTGCATGCGCGGGCCGACTGTGATGCTGGGATACTGGCGCAACCCGGAAGCGACCGAAGCCGCGCTCGGCCATGGCTGGCTGCGCAGCGGCGATCTGGGCACGATGGACGAGCACGGCCTTGTCTATCTGCTTGGCCGGTCAAAGGAGCTGATCAAGACCGGGGGCGAGAATGTCTACCCGGCAGAAGTCGACGCCGTGTTCCAGACCATGGATGAAGTCGCCGATGCGGGGTGCTGCGGTGTGCCGGACAAGCAATGGGGCGAAGCGGTGAAAGCCTTCGTTGTGTTGAAACCCGGCATGGAGCTGACCCGGGAGGAAATCACCGCGCGTTTCAAGGACCAGATCGCAGGATACAAGCGCCCGCGCTACATCGAGTTTGTTGAACAGTTACCTCGCGACATGTTGGGCAAATTGCAGCGGCTGGAGCTAAGCCAGCGCCCGGTCACGCCCGATCAGGCGGCCTAGGATCGTTGTTGTAAACTAGGACCAGAATTAGCCCTCGCCAGCGAAAAGCAGACATTCGGCTAACGACCCAATTGCGGGCGTTCGCGCAGTTATTCTGTGGTCCACGGCTTCACAGCGCTTAGAGTGTCAATCCAGGAACCAAAACTGCCTGCAATCTGTTCGATGGTGCCGAAGTCGTGATCAAAAAACCAGATGGCCCCATCGGGGAGCTGATCACGATTGAAGCAAAACTTGTTACCGCAGCCATCACTTGCGAATGCGACGAATTGTTCAGGCATGCCTAACGCATGCCATCCTTCCGTTTCGCCTATGATCTCTGATGGAGAGAAGAAGTCGCCCACGCAGTCGATGTCCAACTCGCGTTCGACGACTGCATCTAAGAGCGCGATAGTGGGTTGAGGAAGACCAATTTCCAGCACAGCCTTGCGGTAATCCTCGGGCAGGCGAACTGAAAAGCGTTCCTCCACCAAATCAAGTTGTATTCTTGAAACTGGAACAGGTGGGTCGTCGACAGACCCCCACTTCTCATTAAACTGCGCTAATGACATCTCATGCTTGTCCTACTCGAAGCTCCGCGAAATCTAGCACACGCAAGGTTCTCCGCAATGTCCGCATTCCACCCCAACAGCAGACGCTAGACAAAGCTCAGCGAGAAGCTGAATGCAGCCATTCAGTTCTGACTGCTTTCCAGCGCCTTCCTGCCTTCTTCTTCGCGGGCGAAAGCGCGTTGGTAGGCGTCACGCGAGGTTAGCCGGTCACGATAGGCCTTCAGACTATCCGGCACCCCTTCGTCCAGCCCGACGCTCTTCGCCAGTATCAGCGCATAGCCACAGCAAATGTCCGCCACGGTGAACCGGTCGGCGCACAAATACTCACGCCCGTCCAGCCGCTGTTCCAGTTTCACCAGACGTTTCCAGAACCATTTGGCATAGGCCTCGCCCGCTTCGGCCCAGCCCTTGTCCTTTTCGAAGATCGCGAACCGCATATAGACCGTTTGCGGAAAAGTGATCGTGGCATCCGCGTGATAAGTGAAATCGCAATATTGCGCGTAATCGGCCTCGCCTGACGCGATGACCAGGTCACTCGGCCCGTCCTTGCTCGCCAGATAATGCGCGATGGCACAGCTTTCGGTCATCTGCGCATCACCATCAACCAACAGCGGGACGGTGCCCAACGGATTGATCTCCAGATACTCAGGCGCGAGGTAGCGTGGCGGGAACGGCAAAATTTTCAGGTCGATATCGACGCCCGCTTCTTCCGCAGCCCATGTCGCGCGCAGCCCGCGTGAACGCGCGCATGTGTAAAGTGTTGGCTTGGCGCTCATCAATGGGCCTCCGCATTCTTGCCAAATCCATGACCCATATGCGCGACATTGTGCAGCGCAAAGGCGATGACCGCGCCAAGGATCAGCCCGAAAATCGCCGAGACCCCGGCATATGTCAGCCAGCCAAACACTCCGCCCATGGCCCCTGTCATACCGGCAACCGCATGTTCGGCGCCATGCGCCAGATCCGCAAACAAATGGAACCCGATTTCATGCGTGCCATGCAGGATTATCCCCCCGCCAACCCACAGCATAGCGATGGTCCCGACGAAGGACAGCGCGACCAACAACTTAGGCATCGCCTGCAACAGGAAATAACCGAAAGTCAGCGCAAAACCACTTTTGCGCTGAACCAGTTGCAGCCCGACATCGTCCATCTTCACGATCAGCGCGACTGTGCCATAGACCGCAATGGTGATCGCAATACCCACCAGCGCAAGCGCCGCCGCGCGCACCCAGAAACTTTCACTGACGGTCGCTATCTCGTTCAGTGAAATCGCCATGATTTCAGCTGACAGGATAAGGTCGGTTCGGATTGCGCCGTTGATTCGTTGCTGCTCGAACTTCGCAGGGTCTTTGATCTCATCATCCACGGTCTTCCCGTGTTTTGCCCCGCCCAGCTTCTCTATGACCTTTTCCGCGCCTTCGAAGCACAGATAGCCGCCGCCAAGCATCAGCAGAAAGATGATCGCTTGCGGCAAAAACCAGCTCAACGCCAGCGCGCCCGGCAACAAGATCAGGAGCTTGTTCTTCAAGCTGCCCTTGGTGATGCTGCATATGATGGGCAGTTCGCGCTTCGGGCTTAGCCCGGTCACATAACCCGGCGTCACAGCCGCATCATCGATTACAACACCTGCGGCCTTGGTCCCCGCCTTGCTCGCGGCAATGCTTACATCATCGATAGAAGCCGCTGCCGCCCGCGCAATTACCGCGACATCGTCCAGCAAAGCCATTAAACCACCTGGCAAAGCGTATCTCCCTCTTGAATTGCTGCGCCTGCCCTGCCCTTGCTTTGCGCGCATCGCAAGGCTTGCATTCGCGGTCAAAACCGTTATGTGCGCGCATCCCTTGCGTCGGAGTGCCGATGTAGGGGTGTTTGTGAAGAAAGCCGGAGGGGCCCTGCGATCCGCGCGGGATTAGCCAACGATCGGCATAAATTGAAAGGAAGCAAGATGGCTCTCTATGAGCATGTCTTTCTCGCGCGTCAGGACCTGAGCCAGGCTCAAGTCGATGCGTTGGCGGCTTCGGCGACCGAAATCGTCGAGCAGAACAAAGGCAAGGTTACCAAAACCGAGACCTGGGGCCTTAAATCCCTCGCCTACAAGATTGACCGCAACCGCAAGGCACACTTTGTGCTGTTGAACATCGATGCCCCGGGCAGCGTTGTTGAAGAGCTGGAGCGCCAAACCCGCATCAACGAAGACGTGATCCGTTATATGACGATCCGCGTTGACGAGCACGAAGAAGGCCCGTCTGTCATGATGCGCAAGAATGACCGCGACCGTAAGCGTCGCTCTGACCGTGAGGAGCGCGACTAATGGCACGTCCTTTCTTCCGTCGCCGCAAATCTTGCCCGTTCGCGGGTGAAGGTGCGCCGAAAATCGATTACAAAGACACTCGCTTGCTGCAGGGCTTCATGTCCGAGCGTGGCAAGATTGTCCCAAGCCGCATCACCGCCGTCAGCGCGAAAAAGCAACGCGAACTCGCCAAGGCGATCAAGCGCGCGCGCCACATCGGCCTGCTGCCGTACATTGTTAAGTAAGAGGAGAAGACGACATGGATATCATTCTCCTCGAACGTATCGAGAAGCTGGGCACGATCGGTGACGTTGTTACCGTGAAAGACGGTTATGCGCGCAACTTCCTGTTGCCGCAGAACAAAGCGCTGCGCGCAAACGAAGCCAATAAGAAGGTCTTCGAAGCGAACCGCGAACGTCTGGAAAAAGAAAACGCTGAAAAGCGCGGCGAAGCTGAAAAGCTGGGCGAAAAGGTTGCAGGCGCAGAAGTTGTTCTGCTGCGTGCATCGTCCAACGCTGGCCAGCTCTACGGTTCAGTCAACGTGCGTGACATGGTCGCAGGCCTGACCGCTCAAGGCCATGAGATCGACAAGAAGCAGGTTATCATGGGCGCACCGATCAAGACGATCGGTATGCACGATGTAACCGTTGCCCTGCACCCAGAGGTTCACGTCATCGTGAAAGCCAATGTGGCGCGCAGTGAAGACGAAGCCGAGCTGCAAAGCCAGGGCGTAGATGTTCTCGCACAGATCTTCGAAGAAGAGCAGAAAGAGATCGAAGAAGCTGCGGCAGATACCCGTATCGACAACGCAGGTCTTGAGCCGGGCGAAATCCCTGCTGACATGCTGGAAGATGCCGCTGTCGAGAATATCGAAGCGGCCGCCAATGCAGGACCCGAAGAGGCAGCGCCTGCTGAAGAAACAAAGGAAGATGAAGCCTGATTGGCTCTCACTTCTTGACGCAAGGAGGCGCGGCCGAGAGGTCGCGCCTTTTTTGTAAGAAGGACCTGTCCGGCTATGCTGGCCTGTCTTTCCAACGTAAAACAACAACAATATGGATGAACGTATGACCCCAATCCCGCAAATTCTCGAACAATTGCAACAGACCTACGACGAAGCCGTATCGACGCTTCGTGAAGACGTGATCGCTTTCGGACGTGACGGCACAGTGCCACCACAGCGCAAGCGAGAGGATGGCAGCTATGCCTATCCCCTGCTCACATTGCATTATTCGGGAGTTAGCGAGATCAAGGATCGCAGCCGCGCATTCGGCCGGCTCGAGACGACGGGAACGTATACCACCACAGTCACACGTCCTGACCTGTTCGCTCCGTTTCTGGCAGAGCAGCTCGAGCTCATCGCCGATGAGTATGAGATCGAGGTAGAAGTCGGGAAATCGCGGCAGGAGATACCCTTCCCCTATGTGCTAGACGGTGAAGCTGGCGCGGCGATGGTGGGCATCGCGCCGCAGGATATCGCGCAGCATTTTCCTTCAACCGATCTGTCGCTGATCGGAGACGAACTGGCGGACGGGATTGAATTCCACGAAGACGAAGCGATGCCGCTGTCCCTGTTTGACGGGCTACGGACCGATTACTCGCTTGCGCGGCTGGCGCATTACACTGGCACGCGCGTGGAGGATTTCCAGGACTTCATCCTGTTCACCAACTATCACCGCTATGTCGATGAGTTCGTAAACTGGGGTGCGCAGCAAATCTGTACCAAGGATGATGGCAGCGGTTATACCAGTCTGACAGGAGCGGGCGGCCTCAATATCAGCGAATGCATCGACAATGCGCAGGAGCAACTGAACGACACTGCCTGGCGCAGACACCAGATGCCCGCCTATCACCTCATTCGTGAAGACGGCAAAGGCATTACGCTGGTCAATATCGGCGTGGGACCGTCCAATGCCAAGACAATCTGCGATCACCTGGCTGTGCTGCGCCCGCATGCATGGATGATGATTGGCCACTGCGGCGGGGTTCGCTCAAGCCAGAAGATCGGCGATTTCGTGCTGGCGCACGCCTATCTGCGTGATGATCACGTGCTGGATAATGTCCTGCCTCCCGAAATTCCGATCCCGCCGATCGCCGAAGTTCAGCAAGCGCTGGCAGCCGCGGCGGAACAAGTTTCCGGCGTGCAAGGCGCCAACATCAAACAACGCATGCGCACCGGCACAGTCGTGACCACAGACGACCGCAATTGGGAGCTGCACTATTCCAGCTCTGCCAAGCGTTTCTCGCAAAGCCGCGCCATTGCGGTAGAGATGGAAAGCGCCACCATCGCCGCCCAGGGCTATCGCTTCCGAGTGCCTTACGGCACGCTGCTATGCGTTTCGGACAAGCCGCTGCACGGTGAAATCAAGCTGCCAGGCCAGGCGAACAAGTTCTACGAGGAAGCGATCGCTGCACACCTCCAGATCGGCTTGGAAGCCTGCAATCGCCTGCGCGATGAAGGCGACCGTTTGCATAGCCGCAAATTGCGCGCGTTCAACGAGCCGCCGTTTAGGTAATTTGGATCAAGCGACAGCGGTTCCTTCGATCTCGATCATGATGTCAGGATCGAAAAGGCGCTCTACACCAAGCAAGGTTGCTGAAATCTGTGCCCCGGCTGCGCCGTGAAGCGCCATGGTCTGTTCGGCCGAGGCCATGAACGCGTCCACATCAGTGGTGTAGAAGTTGAGGCGCACCAGATTCTGAGGTGTCATCCCGGCCGAATCGAGCGCATCGACCAGATTCTGCCAGGCGAGCTTGTATTGCGCGACGATGTCTCCGGCATGCATCGCATGACCATCTGCATCTGTCGCGGTCTGGCCGCTCAGGTAAAGCGTTCGCGTGGCACCTTGCACTTCGACCGCATGGTTGAGGCCAAAGCCTTGAAGCCAAGCTGTTGGATTGTGAACTTTGGACTGCATCTGTTTACCCCTTGCCCTTCGCCATGAAGCCGCATGTCTGCGCGCCAATCGGGCAAATTGAAAGGGGGTAATCATCAAGCCCCAGAACCGGTGCCCGCGCCCGTACATTTGCCGGGCAAGCGATTATCGCGCTTTACGGCAGGCGGAAAAGGGTGAAGATGGTTGCAGGAGAAGACAGCCCCGCAGGATGCATTCGGGAGAACCGGATTCCGCTATCCGTGCAGGTCAGGGAGAACGATCATCGCAGAACTGAGCACGACTGCGCCCGCTGAAATGCCGGCACAGGGCCTTCCTGCCTCTGAAGGCTTCGGCACGCCGGGCTATCGGGCTTACGTCTTGAGCGCCCTGCTGATCGTCTACATCTTCAATTTCATCGATCGAACGATCGTCAACATCCTGACCGAGCCGATCAAGCTGAGTTTCGGTCTGGAAGATTGGCAAATGGGGCTGCTGGGCGGCCCGGCATTCGCGGTGCTTTATACATTTCTGGGATTGCCGATTGCCCGCGTGGCAGAGCGCAAGAACCGGGTGGTTATCATTGCGCTGGCGGTCGCCGTCTGGAGCCTGTTTACGGCACTGTGCGGGTTTGCCATGTCGTTCCTGATGCTGTTCCTGTTCCGCGTGGGAGTGAGCATTGGCGAGGCTGGCTGCACACCACCGGCACAATCGCTGATTGCCGACTATTTCAAACCCTCGAAACGTGCGACCGCGGTCTCGATTTACGCATTGGGCGTCCCGCTTGGCGGGATGCTCGCATCGGTATTCGGCGGACAAATAGCTGGGATGCAAGGCGCGGACTTTGGCGCATGGATCGCCTCGATCGGCATGGGCGGTCTGTTCGGCGATCTGGACTGGTCACAGGTCGAAGGCTGGCGGATCGCCTTTGTCGTTGTCGGCATCCCGGGCTTGCTGCTGTCATTGATCGTCTGGCGCAGTATAAAGGAACCTCCGCGCGGCTACACTGATCCGGCTGCCCTGCAGGGACTGGAAAAGGCGAGCTTCAAGGAAGCGCTTGGCGTGCTGATGAAAAAGCCTGCCTATCGGCATGTGGTGATCGGCGCGACGCTGGCGTCTTTCGTTGGCTATGGCGTGGGGCAGTTTACCACCTCGTTCCTTATCCGGACCCACGAGCTTTCAATCCAGACCGCGTCATTGCTGTTCGGCATCATCCTGGGCTTGATGGCCGCGATCGGTGTTTTCAGCTCCGGTTGGCTCTCGGACAAACTGGCCAAGCGCTATCCCAAGGCATTGTCGTGGATTCCGGCTTTGGGAATGGCCGCTTCGGTACCGCTTTATGCGTTTGGTTTCCTGACAGACAATCTGTGGCTCGCGATGCCGCCGCTGATGATCGCGGCAATGATCCACTATTTCTATCTCGGCCCGATGTATGCTGTTTCCGGCGGGGTCGCCGACAGCCGGATGCGCGCAACATCGGTTGCAATCACGCTTTTTGTGGTCAATCTGCTGGGGTATGGCTTGGGACCACCCCTCATCGGCGCATTGTCGACGCTACTGAAGACAGCGTTTCTGGATGCGCAGGGTCTGGGCCTGACTCTCGAGGCTTGCAAACCATTGCTTGCCATTGCTTCCGACGTGAGCGTTACAGCAACCGCAGCTCAAGCGAGCGAGATCGCCGCCTGCGCCAGCGCAGATGCGCGCGGGCTGCAATGGTCAATCGTGATCTTTATCTGCGGCTATGCCTGGGCGGCTTTGCATTATTTGCTGGCTGGACGGACACTGCAACAGGATATGGTGGCGAATTCGGCCGAGTGAGACCAAGCGCATCTTCCGCTTTTCAGCGCAGCCTGCAACCGCTAGGCCAAGCCTATGACTGACATGACCAGCACCATCTACGTCCTAAACGGGCCGAACCTGAACCTGCTCGGTCTGCGCGAGCCGGAGATTTACGGCTCGGATACGCTTGATGACATTGCGGGCATGCTGGAGGATCGCGGGCGCGAACTCGGTTTTGAAATCGACATGCGGCAGACCAATCACGAAGGCATGCTGGTCGATTGGCTGCATGAGGCGCAGGCCGAGGGTGCGCGCGCCGTGCTGCTGAATGCAGCGGCCTATACCCATACCTCGATCGCGCTGCTCGATGCGATCAAGGCCATCCGCACGCCGGTTATCGAGGTGCATTTGTCCGATCCCACCGTTCGCGAAGAATTCCGGCATATCTCATATGTCGGCAAAGCCGCCGCGAAATGCGTGCAAGGTCACGGGGCAAAGAGCTATCTTATCGCCCTGGAAGCGGTCGCAAACGGAGAAGTTTGACCTGTCAATCGTAGAGGCCAGTTTGCGAAAAGTCGTACACTGCCTCTTGCCAGCCACAATTTGCACGAATAGTCACGCCTGCAACCAAATATTGAGGGGCAATAATGGCCGAACGTAAATCTGCCGGTGGTCGCAATTCCGGCATGAATATCGATAGCAAGCTTGTTCGCGAGCTTGCCGAACTGCTCAATGAAACCGGGCTTACCGAAATCGAAGTCGAAGACAACGACCGCAAGATCCGCGTTGCACGCGGCGGTGTTGTGGCATCGGCTGCGCCTGCTCAGATGGTCGCAGCGCCAGCTCCAACACCCGCAGCGGCACCTTCGGCGGCGGCTCCTGCGGCGGCAGCTGAAGCAGCACCCGCGGACGATCATGGCGATGCGGTCAAGTCGCCCATGGTCGGCACGGCCTATCTCGCGCCCGAGCCGGAAGCGTCAAACTTTGTCGCCGTCGGTGACAGCGTGAAAGAAGGCGATACCCTTCTCATCGTTGAGGCGATGAAAGTGATGAACCCGATCACAGCCGACAAGGCCGGCACTATCAAAGCTATCCTGATCGATAACGGGCAGCCGGTCGAATTTGACCAGCCGCTCGTTGTAATCGGCTGAGGCAGCGCGATGTCAATCAAACGCATACTGATCGCCAATCGCGGCGAAATTGCGCTGCGCATCCACCGTGCGGCGCACGAGATGGGGATAGAAACAGTCGCAGTGCACTCCACTGCCGATGCGGACGCGATGCATGTGAGGCTGGCGGATCACGCCGTGTGTATCGGCCCGCCGGCCGCGACGGACAGCTACCTTAATGTTGCAAACATCATTTCGGCGGCCGAAGTGTCGCAATGCGACGCGATCCATCCAGGCTACGGTTTTCTTTCGGAGAATGAGAAATTCGCCGAGATCGTCGAAGCGCATGACATCAAGTGGATCGGCCCCAAGCCGGAACATATACGAACGATGGGTGACAAGGTCGCGGCCAAGCAAACCGCCGGCGCCCTGGGCTTGCCATTGGTGCCGGGCAGCGATGGCGCGGTCTCCGACTATGATGAAGCCAAGAAGATCGCCAAGGAAATTGGCTATCCGGTGATCATCAAGGCAGCGTCTGGCGGCGGCGGCCGGGGTATGAAGGTCTGCGAGAGCGAAGACACCATCGAAACGCTGATGAAGCAGGCGGGCAGCGAAGCGAAAGCCGCCTTCGGCGATGCGACGGTCTATATTGAAAAGTATCTCGGCAATCCGCGCCACATCGAATTTCAGGTGTTCGGCGATGGCAAAGGCAATGCGATCCACCTGGGTGAGCGCGACTGCTCGCTCCAGCGCCGCCACCAGAAAGTGCTGGAGGAGGCCCCCTCTCCGGTAATCAGCCATGAAGAGCGGATGCGCATGGGCGAGGTCTGTTCCAAAGCCATGCGCGACATGGGTTATCGCGGCGCAGGCACAATCGAATTCCTATGGGAAGACGGCGAGTTCTACTTCATCGAAATGAACACGCGGCTTCAGGTCGAACATCCGGTGACCGAGGCGATTACCGGCGTTGATCTTGTGCGCGAACAGATCCGCATTGCAGCGGGCAAGCCGCTATCGGTCGCGCAGGAAGATCTGGAATTCAACGGCCACGCGATCGAATGCCGTATCAATGCCGAAGACCCGTTCACCTTCGCTCCATCACCGGGCAAGGTAACATACTATCACCCGGCTGGCGGCATGCATGTACGGGTCGATTCTGGGCTCTATGCGGGTTATTCAATCCCGCCTTACTATGACAGCATGATTGCCAAGCTGATCGTCTATGGCCGCAATCGCGAAGGCTGCATCATGCGCCTTCGCCGCGCGCTGGAGGAAATGGTTGTCGAAGGCGTAAAGACCAATATCCCGCTGCATCAGGAATTGCTGCATCAGGATCATGTGCTCAGCGGTGACTATTCGATCAAATGGCTCGAAGACTGGCTGGCAAAGCGCGAAGATTGAACGGCTGAAACGCGAAGCGCGTCAGATACGAAGCCTATTCATTCACCTCCAATTGTTTAAACTTGGGTTTGCTTGGCTTAGCATTCTTCTGTTTTGGCATCGGATATGAACCTGGCCCCAACGCTGCCAGCGGCATACCTGCTTCAGCAAGCGTATAGGGCGACAGCCGCTGACTGGTGACGAGCCCTTCAGCACCATCGCTAACCAATGGTATTTCGAATGCCACGCCTTGGCCTTTTTTGCCGCTGTTGACGACGGTACAAACCGCAAGCTGGCCACCGCCCAGGTCAAGCACGGCCTAGGTCCCTTTGGGAACGTCTGCCAGTCCTTCAATGCGCGCGCCGGATTTGGACAGATTGCGCAGGATCACATCATAGTAATGATCTTCGTGGATGAGACCGATCTTGCGGTAAACGGTCTGCCGATCGGAGCGATAACGCGCAGGTCCGCTTGGCGTGAATGTCGCTTCGTTCGCTTCAAATCGTGCGACAATTTCCTCTTGGCTCAACGCCTTGGAGAAGATGTATCCTTGAACCAGATCCGCGCCGCGCTGCTTTACAAGCTCAAGCTCATCCATTGCTTCTACGCCTTCAGCAACCGTTTGCATGTTTAGCGCACTTGCAAGCGCCACGATCGCTGAAATAATCGCCGGATTGGTGTCTCCACTCATGGTGCAGCCACGCACAAAGCTTTGATCGATCTTGATTTTGTCGAAGGGCGCGCGCTTCAGATAGCCGAGTGAGGAATAGCCCGTACCAAAGTCATCCAGCGCCAGGCGAACGCCCATTTTCTTCAGTGCATTGAAAGTGTCATCCACTGAATCCACCTCCCCGACAAACACGCTTTCCGTGATCTCCAGCTCCAGCCGTTCAGGCGCCAAACCACTCGATTTAAGCGCCTTCGCAACGCAGCGACAAAAATCGGCGTTCATAAACTGTTTGGCGGACACATTGACGGCAATCCGGATTTCTTCAGGCCAATTCGCCGCGTCTTTGCAGGCTTGCTGCAACGCCCAATTACCCAGTCTGATGATCAAATCTGACTGTTCCGCGATAGGAATGAACAGAGAAGGCGAAATCGCATCACCGCCAGGCGTCGTCCAGCGCATCAATGCCTCAAAACATTTAGCTGTATTGGTGTTGGGATCAACCAGCGGCTGGTAATTGAGCACCAGTTCACCCCGATCAAGCGCATCGCGCAGGTCTTCTTGCAACAAAGCGCCCTTGGATGCTTTTTCCTTGAGCTCGGCGGTATAGAAACGGAAAGTTCCGCGCCCGCTTTCCTTGGCCGCGTATAGCGCCAGGTCGACCGCGCCATTGAGGTCGGACGTTTCAATCCCGTCATAGGGTGCAATTGCAATCCCGACAGAGGTGCCAATGATCGCACGGCGGCCATTGATCGAATAAGGCTGTGAGATCATCTGGATGATACGCCCTGCCAGCTATCCCAACTCCCCACGATCATCCATGTCAGGAAGAATAATCTGAAATTCATCTCCGCCCAGGCGCCCAACTTCGCCCCGATCCTTGACCAATGATCGCAAACGATCGGCAACCTGCTTGAGCAATTCATCGCCGGCTGGATGCCCCATCGTGTCATTGACCGCTTTAAAACGGTCGAGGTCCAGCATCATCAGAGCGCAACTGCGCCCGGAGGCTTGGAATGCACTGAGCAGAGTCTTCAAGCGACTGTTGATACGCCTGCGATTGGCAAGCCCGGTCAGCTCATCATACTGCGAATGACGATTGATGTCCTGCTGCTGTTGGAATTCGCTAGTGATATCTGAGCAATTGCCGCGATACCCGCAAAAATCGCCCTCGTCGTCGTAGAATGGTCGGCCAGAGATGCGCCACCATCGTGTGATGTTCTTGTCGTTCTCTGATCGAGCGGGAATGTCGATCTCGACAATGTGGTTGTCGATCTTTGCTCTGGAAATCAGTGAAAATCCGAGCGGGCGTGTGGCAACATGATCCCGGTCATCTTCATCAACTTCACAGAAAATCTTGGTAACAGGCAAACCCAATAATCTGTCGGCACCATCCCCTAGAGATTGGGCGGCATTTTTCGACAGGTAGATCAGATTACCTTCAGCGTTGGTGGCCCAAAACGATCCTATTCCGGTTGCTTCAACTTGAACCAACACTTCGGAAGGCTTCGCGTGTGACGCAGGGCTTCCGGAAGCGCTTTTGCTCTTCCTCGACTGGCGCACTCGCTCTTTGAGGCTGAATGCCATACCCTTGCGACCCCTGTTATAGCCCGGGCTTTTACCCTTAGTTCCTCAACTGGCTTGGCTTATGACAGTCGGGTTACAACGAAGGCATGTAGAATTCGTTACTTTTGAGCGGGGCCTGAGTCGCTCCGAGGGCTGTGAGAACTGGGCCTGGAAACTATCTTATTTCAATGCCTTGAGAAGACTTACCGCTACAGCGGTACGCCCGGTTCATGCTTCGCGGTTCGGATAGTTAGCGAGGTCTTCACACTTTCCACATTCGGTGCCGGTGTGAGCTTGCTGGTCAGGAATTCCTGAAAGCTCTGCAAATCGCGGCTGACAACCTTCAGGATAAAGTCGATCTCGCCGTTGAGCATATGGACTTCACGAACTTCGGGCAGCTCGCGCATCGCGTCTTCAAACTCCCGCAATGCGCTTTCCGCCTGGCTCTTGAGGCTGACCATCGCGAAGACTGTAATCGCAAAGCCTAGCTTGGAGGCGTCCAGATCGGCGTGATAGCCGCGAATGACGCCTTCTTCTTCAAGCCCGCGCACGCGGCGCAGACATGGAGGGGCAGTCAGACCGACACGTTGTGCCAATTCGACGTTTGTTACACGGCCTTCATTCTGCAATTCAGCCAGCAAGCGGCGGTCAATTTCGTCCAGACTGGCCATAAATTACCCTCATATCCCCAGATCGGCTCCGAATCGGACCCAAATGAAACACATGTGCCCTTTAAGCACTCCCAAAACTAATATTATTGTTCCTGCCAGCAATTGTCCCGCTTTGCAACGCATCGAGAATGGCGCTCCGCAAGAGATAATTATTGCTGTTAGGGAAGACTTGGCGCGGAATATCTGCGCCTGATGCCATGCGCGATTCGCGCGATTTGGAGCCGTGATGTTCTTTGATGACCGCCTTGCTACTGTGTTGCGCCACCGCGCCACCAGTGAGCGTGGCGCGCGCACACAGTTCCGCCAGTTGCTCGATCTGTTAGGCAACAGAAAGCATGGCCGCGATGACAGCCTGCTTGCCGCAGCATGGTTAAGACTGGGTGCATTGGGCGAGCAAATCCCCGCTGACGAACGGGCGCGTATCATTCGCGAGCCCAGCTGGCGCTTTCGCAATGCGCAATTGGCGGCGCATCTGGCGGAGGACGAACCACAGGTAGCATCAGCCGCGCTTCAGCGAGCCGAGCTGACGGAAGCCGAATGGACCGCGCTGATCCCGCGCATGCCGATCCGTGCCCGCGGCCTGCTGCGTAATCGGCGCGATTTGCCAGATGATGCCCAGCGATTGCTCGATCAGCTGGGTATTCATGATCGCGGATTGCCACAGCCCGTTGTCGAAGCGGATAGGGTCGAAGACGATCAGATCATAGAGCTTGAGGTGGAGGCCCCGCCCCTGCCCGACGCCGGGCCCAAGCCTGGTGCCGAACAGCCAGCCGCGCCAACGCGGCCCCGCCCATCGGTTGCAACGGGCAGCGATGAAAAAAGCGTGATCGCCGCGACGATCGAACGCATCGCGCAATTCCGCCGGGATCACGCTGCTCCATCCACAGATGACCTGTCGCCCCGCCTGCCGCTTGGCGAAAAAACGTCAGAGCCACACCACGATGTGACGGGCTTCGCCTTCGAAAGCGATGCACAAGGCCGCATCATCTGGGCTGATGCATCGGTTGCCCCGATGATCATAGGTCAGCGGCTGACAGATCCCAGATATCTGGACAAAGGCAGTCCGGCAGACCCGATAGCGACCGCATTCGGCCAGCAGCAGCCAATCGAGCGCGCAGCGCGCGTGCTTGAAGGTGCAGAGGCCATTCGAGGCGAATGGATCGTCGATGCCCATCCGCGCTTCTCGCGCAGCGGTGGGCGCTTCCATGGCTACGTCGGGCGGTTTCGCAGACCGTTTGATCCTTCCAGGGCCAGCGGTGCGCAGACCGAAGCCGATCGGTTGCGGCAACTGCTTCACGAGCTTCGCACACCGGTCAACGCGGTTCAGGGTTTTGCGGAACTGATCCATCAGCAACTGTATGGCCCGGTGCCAAACGCTTACCGTGCATTGGCCGCGACAATCGCAGGCGACGCGGCGAGCATTCTGGCCGGCTTTGACGAGTTGGAACGACTGGCCAAGCTTGAAGGCGGCGTCCAGTCACTTGGCGGCGGAAAAACCGATCTGATCTCGCTCACCAGGCGGATGACCGATCAACTTAGCCATGTTCTGGCGCCGCGCATGGCCGGTATCGAAATCACGGCGACCAAGGCCCGCAGTGCTTGGGTGGAAATTGATCCGGACGAAGCCGAGGCGCTGATCTGGCGAATGCTTGCCACATTGGCCGGATCAACCAACACCGGAGAGCTGCTCCTTGCGCAAATTGAAACCGATGCAGACCAAGCGACCTTCTGGTGCCAGATTCCGGCGCAGCTGATCGCAGAAGACGACGTCTTCGCAGCCGAGGTTAAACCAACAACGCATGACATCAGCGCTGGATTGTTTGGAGCCGGTTTCAGCCTGAGACTGGCCCGCGCAGAGGCAGCCGGCGCGGGCGGCAGTTTGGTTCAGGATGAAGAACGGCTGGTGCTCTCGCTGCCGTTGACAGCAGTGGCATCAGGCGAAACCGAACTGCCGGACGGCGATGTGCGCGAAGCCACTGACTTGCTCTGAACCTGCTTGGTGCACAACAATCGCCAATAAATGTATATCTGCGCTTGTTTCATCGCGATGACCATTGTAGGGGGCACGCCGCATCGCACGCATGCTGCCTGATGGGCCTGTAGCTCAGTTGGTTAGAGCTGGCCGCTCATAACGGCTAGGTCGCGGGTTCGAGTCCTGCCGGGCCCACCAGCGGCAGCGGGACTTTGTGGTTCGCATGTGATGCGCGAAATCGGTCGGGGAGTGGCGCAGCCAGGTAGCGCACTTGTTTTGGGTACAAGGGGTCGGAGGTTCGAATCCTCTCTCCCCGACCAGTTTTCGCTAGACACCAGGGGAGAAACCCACACGTGTCACATTCGTCATCCACCGCATTACGCAGCGTCGATACGCGCGCCATTTGGGCGATTGCAATCCCTGCGATGCTGACCAATGTCGCGACCGCTTTAATCGGCATCGGCGACATGTGGATCGTTGGCCGGCTCGAGGATGCAGCAACCCAAGGGGCGGTAGATGTCGGAGCACGGCTGTTTGCCGTGCTGTTCACCGTCATGAATTTCCTGAAAACCGGTACAACCGGTCTGGTCGCGCAAGCCGGAACTCGAGACGGAACCACAGAGCAAATTCGTTTGCTGGCCCGCGGTCTAGTGATCGGCACAATGATCGCGGCGCTGCTGGTGCTGCTAAAGCCCCTTTTGATGCCGCTGTTTCTTTCGGCGTTGGGCGCACAAGGTGACGTCTTGGAGGCGGCGAGTATTTATGCTGGCATCCGCTATTGGACCGCGCCGGGCGTTATGCTGAATTTGGCCCTGATCGGGTTTCTGGTCGGCCGCCGCCAGATGACCGCTGTCTTGATCATCGAAGTCATCTACAACGCTCTGAACGTCGCCTTGGGATTGTTTCTGGCGCTAGAGCTTGAATGGGGTATCGCTGGGATCGGCTGGTCCAGCTTCATTGCTGAATATGCCAAGCTCGCAATCCTGATCGCGCTCGTATTGTATCCTTCGTCCGGTCGCCGCGTGATAGGGATGTTGTTTGAAAAGGCCACAATCAGCTGGTCCAGACTTAGACCGTTTCTTTCCACCAATCGCGATCTGTTCCTTCGCACGCTAGTGCTCACCGTGGCGCTGGCCGCGATTACGCGCCTATCCGCAGAGCGCGGGCCAGAAGTGCTCGCGGCCAATGGTGTCATCTATCAGCTGTTTGTCTTCTCTGCGCTGCTGCTGGATGGTTTTGAGAATTCAGCGCAAGTGCTCAATGGAGAGCGCAAGGGCGACGGGGACCGCGTCGGTTTTTCTGCATATACGAAGGCAATCCTTTGGCGCGGCGTGGCTGCCGCTGCGCTCCTCTCCTTTGCATTCATCCTGTTCGCGAACCCCATCGTGGCCAGCTTTGCAGCCACACCAGAAGTCGCGCGCATCGCGCAGGATCAAGCGATATGGCTGATCGTCATCCCATTCGCCGGAGTTGCAAGTTTCGTGTTCGACGGCGTGTTTGTTGGCGCAAGCTGGACACGGGCCATGCTGCTTTCCATGGTTGGCGCAAGCATGCTGTTCGCGCTTTCCCTGTGGCTGACATGGCCGCTAGGAAACGCGGGATTGTGGGGCAGCTTCGTGCTGTTTCTGGCTGTCAGGGCCGGCCTTCAGGCCGCGATGATGCCGGGCCTGATACGGCGCAGCTTCAGCAATTAGGCAGCCGCACGGTTAGCCGCCGTTTGCGGCTTAACACTCTCATCTCTGTCTCTTTTTGCGCGATCATTTGTCACAACCTGATTGCGCCCCCCTTCTTTCGCGCGATACAAGGCAGCGTCCGCTCGCGAGAAAAACGATTCATAACGCTCGCCCTTTTGCATCTCCGCAACGCCAAAGCTCGCCGTCAGACGAATGTCGGAGCCAACCCCGCGGTGCTCCATTTGTGCAAAAGCGAACCGGATACGCTCGGCCAGGCGGGCGGCATCGTCCAAACCACAATTCCAGACGACAAGGCAAAACTCTTCACCGCCTATACGTGCGGACACATCGCATCCACGGATGGTTCCTTCCAGAAGGTCTCCAAAGTTGATGATGGCGGTGTCACCGGCCTGATGGCCCCAGATGTCATTCACCTGCTTGAAGTGATCGATGTCAGCAACAACCAATGCGACCGGGCATGCTTCATCCTGACCGCGCTTCATCATGTTGCGCGCTTCGTCTTCGGACGCAGCTCGGCTCTTTAAGCCGGTAAGATCATCATGCAGCGCGCTTTCCTTCAAGCGAGTAAGATAGTCAGAAATGCACGCGCCGAATAGAGCCGTGGCGGTGGCAACGGCTTTAACACTAAGCACCAGGTTGATCAGCGAGAAGTAGATCGATTCGTGATAGGCGGCGACATCAATCTGTCCTTCGATCAGGATCGTGACAGTCGGGCGGATTAGGAAATCCGCAGCATTGAGCGCCAGTATCGCAATAACAAGGTTGTCGGCCAGATTTCGCCGCGGCGCTGAAAGCAGCGATATGACACCAACCAACAGCATTATCCCGTAGCCGGTGTTCGAGACGATCAGCCTTGGCCCTGCATCCTGCGTAAAGATCACTTCCGCAATCAACATGGCTGCAGCAATCACATAGATTATCGCCATGACCTTAAGGAAGGGTGGCTGCTTGACCCGGTCACAAACACCCCAGATCATGCAAGCAGCGGCAATCGAGTAAGCGAGCTGGCTGGTCTGGAAGGTTATGCTGGATTCCGGCGATAGGCTGATCGCAACGAGAAACCCAATGGCCGAAAACAGATAGGCGCCGGCAAAGGCCAGAACATACCGCCCCAACCCGCTTTTCATCCAAAGCAAAAGAAAACAAGCCGAAAAGAACAACGCCATTGTGGGCGTGATCAATTCTACCAATGTTGCCTGCATCTTGCCTCGCCCTGTACTGCTGCCAGGTCTCGCTAGAGCTTCAAGGTTAACATGCCGTTTTCGGCCGGGTATCAAAGGTTCCGGAGCACAACAAAAAGGGGCCGTGAACTTTCGCCCACGGCCCCTTCGAATTGCTCGGCTAAACTGGGTTTAGAAGGTGATACCGACTTCGGCACCCCAGATGCGCGGCTCATTGACCATCGCGGTGAGGTTGTTGAAATCGATGCCTGACATTGCCGAGACATCATTGGTGATGTTGCGGCCGAAGAAGGCAAAGTCATAACGATCAGTGCGATAGCCGATGCGCAGACCGCCTTCGAGCATTGAGTCGTCGCTGAATTCAACCGATTCATAGAGGAAGAACTGAACCTTCGAACGATATGCCCAATCGGTGAAGAGATAGATCTCTCCATTGGTTCCGGGGATGTCTTCAGTCAGGCCCAGCGACCAGTTGGCGGTCCACTTTGGCGCCTGCGGCAGCGAATTGCCATCAATCGAGAAGATGTTGCTGCCCGGCGTGCGCTCCGGATCGAGCACTGTACAAGGCGCTCCGCAACCGGCCACGAACGCATTCGTGTCGTTGATCTGCGTGTCGTTATAGGACAGGCCACCTGCGAATTCGACACCTTCCATCGGGCGTGCCTGAAGCTCTGCCTCGAAACCGTAGCCCTCCACTTCATCTGCATTCAGCAGCGTGGTGAAGTTGTTGGCACCACCAACCGCGGTCAACTGAAGGTCCTCGGTCGTGTAGTAGAAGCCGCCAATGTTCAAGCGGACCATGCCGTCAGCAAGGATTGTTTTTACACCCGCTTCATAGCTCATGGTGGTTTCACTATCGGCAACCGACAGGTCGCGGCCAAAAGCCAGACGTCCCTGTACCGAAGGTGCACGGTAACCGCGTGCCACGCGGGCATAGACGTTCACGTCATCGCTTGCAGGCATGGTTGCCGCCAGGTCCCAGGTGATGACCTCGTCATCAACCGAGGTCGTCTGCACCGGAACCGGACCGCCAAAGCCAAGGAAGCCCGGACGTGTATCAATCGGACGGCTGGCCGCGAAGTCGCGCTTGTCATCGTTGTAACGGATGCCGCCCTGCAAACGCAGACCATTGTCGAATTCGTAGAACACCGAACCGAAAAGCGCCCATGCCTCACTAACCTGACGCTGCAGCGCCACCGCGGCGGGTGTCAGATCGGTCGGCGATCCAAAGTCGAAACTTTCGATATCCAGTTTCTCGTTGAAGTAGAAGAAACCGGCCTGATAGCCGAACGGGCCGCCATCGTTGGAAGCAACGCGGATTTCCTGCGTGTACTGGTCAAGGCTAGGCACGTTGTCCTGCGACTGGGCAGAGAATGGAATGAAGCCCGGGCCCATTTCCGGGGCGAATTGGTTGCCAAAGCCGCCGTCGATATCGCCGCGGCTTTCAAGCTCTGCGTTCCAATAGCTGGTGACAGAGGTGATCGTTGCCGCGCCCAGATCATATTCCCACACCGCACCGAGATTGTAGCTGGTCAGGTCCTGAAAATTGATCCCGTCGGCGCGAACTTCATCGCGCTCGAACTTGCTGCCCGGACCGTCCAGCCCGATCAGGTCATTACTGCCGGTGGCAAAGGCATTGGCGCGGAACACGCGTGCAGTGCCGTCTAGATCGCGATACTGGCCGATCAGGCGCAGGCTGAAGTCATCGGTTGGCTCAAGCTGAATTTGCGCACGCAGTGCGATCTCGTCAAAACCTTCCAGATCGTCTTTCTGAGCGGTATCGAGATTGTCTACATAGTCGCTGCGGCTTTGATAGAGGCCAGACAGACGGACCGACGCCACATCGCTCAAGTCACCGCCGACGGCGCCTTCCAGATTGATCGTGTTAAAGCGCGCATAGCTGGCGCGAACGTAATTCTCGCCACGACCAGGCTTAACGGTGTCGAACTTGACGATACCGGCTGGCGTGTTGCGGCCGAACAATGTGCCTTGCGGGCCGCGCAATACTTCGACGCGGTCGAGGTCAAAAACCGGGAAACCTTTCAGAACCGGGTTCTCAAGCACAACATCATCGTAAACCAGGCTGACCGGCTGCGATGCGTTCAAGTCAAAGTCAGTATTGCCAAGACCGCGGATATAGAAGCGCGGGAATGTGCGGCCGAAAGAGCTTTCGATGTTGAGGCTGGGGACGCGTCCGGAAAGCGCACGGATATCTGCACCTGCACCTGTGGCGACTTGCAGTGCTTCACCGCCCAATGTGCCAACCGAAACCGGTATCTCCTGAAGGTTCTCTTCACGGCGCTGCGCGGTGACGATGATTGTGCCGACGCCGCTTTGATCTTCGGCAGTGGTGTCAGCGTCTTGAGCTGCAGCAGGAGCGGCGGCCAGGAATGTGGTCGCGATCGCAGCGCTTGCGGCAGTTGATAGATAGCGGGAGAAACGCGTGGTCATGATACCCTTGTTGGCTGGATCGCGCACTCAACTGATCGAAAGAGGCGGCACGCGAACCGAGTGATTGTACCCGTGGCATTAAGAAACTGGCGCCTCTCTTGCGTCGAACAGCCGAAAGGTCAATTTCGATGAACAATTCAGGCCGATTCTGTTGCTGTGCAGTTGCGAAATCGCCACTTGCCTTGCTCAGACCAATCCTCGGCTTGCCCTTGTCCGCCCCACCCTCTATCTGACCCCCAAATCTCACAAACAAATTCGAATTCGAAGGATCCGCCCGATGGCCGCGCAATATGCCTATGTCATGAAGAACATGACCAAGACTTTCCCCGGTGCTCAAAAGCCGGTGCTGAGCAATATCAACCTGCAGTTCTACCAAGGCGCGAAGATCGGCATCGTGGGCCCCAACGGCGCGGGTAAATCCACGCTGATGAAGATCATGGCCGGGATCGATAACGACATCACCGGTGAAGCATGGCCGGGCGAGAACATCACCGTGGGCTATCTGCCGCAAGAGCCAGAGCTCGACACAAGCAAGACCGTGCTCGAAAACGTCAAGGATGGCGCGCGCGAGACCGCCGATCTGGTTGATCGGTACAACGCTGTTGCCGCTGAAATGGCTGAGCCTGACGCCGACTACGAGAAGCTGGGCGACGAAATGGCCGAGCTTCAGGCAAAGATCGACGCGGTCGACGGCTGGACGCTCGACAACCAGCTCGAAATCGCGATGGAAGCATTGCGTTGTCCGCCATCGGATATGGGGGTGGAAACCCTCTCAGGCGGTGAAAAGCGCCGCGTCGCCCTCACCCGCTTGCTGATCCAGAAGCCGTCAATCCTGCTGCTGGACGAACCGACCAACCACCTGGACGCAGAATCGGTCGAATGGCTTGAGAACCACCTCAAGGAATACGCCGGCGCTGTCCTGATGATCACCCACGATCGCTACTTCCTCGACAATGTTGTCGAGTGGATCCTCGAGCTCGATCGCGGCACGTACTACCCCTACGAAGGCAATTATTCGACCTATCTGGAGAAGAAGGCCAAGCGTCTGGAGCAGGAAAGCCGCGAGGAATCGGGCAAGCAGAAGGCGCTGCAGCGCGAGCTGGAATGGATTCGCCAGACCCCGGCTGCACGCCAGACCAAATCGAAAGCGCGCATCCGCAAGTTTGACCAGCTGCAGGAAGCGCAAGCCGACCGCAAGCCGGGCAAGGCCCAGATCGTGATCCAGGTGCCGGAACGGCTGGGCGGCAAGGTGATCGAAGCCAAGAACATTTCCAAGGCTTACGGCGACAAGCTGTTGTTCGAAAACCTGTCCTTCATGCTGCCCCCGGGCGGGATTGTTGGCGTGATCGGCCCGAATGGTGCGGGTAAATCCACACTGTTCCGCATGATCACCGGCCAAGAAACGCCCGATAGCGGCACAATCGAAATCGGTGACACCGTGCATCTGGGCTATGTTGACCAGAGCCGCGATGACCTGAACCCGAAGAACAACGTTTGGGAGGAAATCTCAGACGGGCTCGATTACATGAAGGTCAACGGCCACGATATGAGCACGCGTGCCTATGTCGGCGCGTTCAACTTCAAAGGTGCAGACCAGCAAAAGAACGTCGGCAAGCTGTCGGGCGGTGAACGCAACCGCGTGCACATGGCGAAAATGCTCAAGCAAGGCGGCAATGTGCTGCTGCTGGACGAGCCGACCAACGATCTCGACGTCGAGACTCTGGGTGCGCTGGAAGAAGCGATCGAGAACTTCGCCGGCTGCGCCGTGGTGATCTCGCACGACCGCTTCTTCCTTGATCGTTTGGCGACGCACATCCTTGCGTTTGAGGGCAATTCACACGTCGAGTGGTTCGAAGGCAATTTCGAAGCTTACGAGGAAGACAAACGCCGCCGTCTGGGCGATGCAGCGGACCGCCCGACGAGACTGGCGTATAAGAAGCTGACCAGGTGATTGGATAAGGGCGGGCTTGCCCGCCCCCTTTGATGCGGTCAAAATCCAGCCTCCGACTTGGATCGCTATCTGCAACTTGTTCTTAACAAGTTCAGTCGATAAGCGTCTTATATGGTTAGATTTTTCCTCGGGCTCGTAGCACTATTTGTCAGTGCACCAGCGCTGGCGCAGAGCGAAATAGATGTCCTCTCTCCGGCTGAATTCCGCGATCATCTCGCCGCGTATGTTGAAGCAGAGACAGACTATCGCGCTAAGCATGTGGACGAGTGGACCTTCATCGCCGAATCTGACGCAGGCGATGTCAGGTTCAACACGCAGAACGCTTATAGACAATACATTGCCGATCCGCCGTCGATAGCAAACGTGTTCGCCACCTACATCAATGCATTATTGGAAGTTGGTGCCACTAAAATCGCGGGACAAATCATTCTGGTCGTACGACCTAGCGATCAAATCGAAAATTCAAACTTGGCTCAAACCCGGTCAATCGAAGACATTTTTCCAGCACCGCGACAATTCGCCGGTGACCTCTCGCTCTTCCTAGCTATCGATAAACCCAGCTCGATCGCATATCTTACACACGACGACTTGTCGGACTTCGATTTGACGGAAGACGAAGCTTGGACCATCGCATTGGGATCAACTCCCGTGCGGATCGGTGAGCTGTCAGCTGCATCTTATGACGAGGCATTTGTCATTACTGCCGATAGCGGCTTGGCACCCAGCGCCTTGGCAGATCCAAGCTTTTGCGGCCCTGAAGGCAATCCTGCTGTGGCTGGCGCTGTGACATTGGCGATAGCGAACGACATGTTCCTGATTGGCCTGCCGAGTATCGCGCGCAGCCTGCAGAGCTTTTGGAGTACTGCTCGAAATGTAGTTGAGATCGGTCAAAGCGCATCCGAAACACCGCTTCTCTGCCAAGACGGGAAGTGGGTAGCTATCCCCTTCCCTGAGATGTGAAGCGGTAGCACGCCGTGCCAAAGTCATGCCCGCAAGATTGGTATCGAAACACCGAATGGAATGACGAGATCGCGGCAGCATTCCACGCGAAGCTAGCCCGCGCACGCAGCCAGAAGCCGCAGTACCTATGCATTCAGGCCGGAAGCCTCGCAAAGCGGCATCCTGACGCTGCGCTCGGCTTGATTGACCAGTATCTTGAAACTGACGACACTTTCCATCTTGCCAACGCCAGAAATGTGCAAGGCCAAGCCTATCTGGCGCTCGATCAACTTGATCCAGCGGTCAGCGCCTTCAAGCAAGCGCTCTTAAGGGAAGAAGAATTTCCAAACGTCACCTCCAACACGCGGCTTGATTTTCCCCGTTTGGTCGCGCTGAGGCAGATCAGAGCAGAGTACGACTACGCGCTTGATATACTCAATTAGCGGTTCAAACCGGAAGAATTGGCCAAACCGATGAACCGCTACGTCGATCAGGGGGTGCGTGGCCTGATTGCGGATCATCTCGGTGACCGCGATCGGGCGCGGGAGTTCGCCTTTGCCGCGCTGGAGGCGGCACGTGATCGCACATCTGTCTTTGCCGAGCATCCCGGCATCGGACTGGTCGAAAACACCGACACTGTATTCGGTCGCCGTATCAAGCGGATCGCCAAGCCTGGATTGGTCGAGCGAATCGCTGCGCCTTTCCGCGCTTAAGGCGAAACCCAACGCCCCTCCCAGCCCTCGCCCTCGCGCGAAAACTGCGCGCGGATGTGGCCGGAATTGGCGAGGTGGAACCAATCGAGTTCATGCAGTTCGATCACAAGAATAGCGAAGTTATCACGAGCCGGCGCGACTTGTTCGTCGGTTGGCTGGATACCCTCTGCCCATTCAGGCAAGCCGGATGTCGGATCAACCGAAGCCGCACCCGGACCATCCCCCAGATAACAACGCTTGGCGAAATTGGTGCTTTCGGCCCACGCCTGATCCGCAAGCGGTGTGTCATGCTCGATCCGCCCCACCCCGCGCACGCGGATCTGCACCTTCTCAGGCTTGTCGTAGAACAGCACGCCTACCGGTGCGCCAGTCCCGATGACACCGCATTTCGGAGAGCGCAGATCAGTGTGAAACCGCAGCGTCCATGCCCGGGCGTCAAACGCGCGCAGCACCATCAATCGCGCATCCGCATCCGCTGTGGCCACAACCGGAGAATGCATCGGCAGATTGCGGTTCTTGACCGCAGCACCAAGACGCTCGGCAATGTCACTCTGAATGTCGGCAAGGCTCTTAAGCATCGGCACCGCTCTCTCCTGCTGTCGCATCCAAGTCAATGCCCGAGCATTCCATTCAGTAAAATGAACGTCAACATGAACGTAAGGCTTACCGAGCGGTTAAGTTTGCGGTCAGTGAAGGATCTGTATCGAATCGCATCAGAGCAAGATCAAGCCCTGTTCGAACAGGGGCCGCAGGTGGTGGAGCGGCAATTTTAGGAGCCCGATATGACCATCACTGAACTGTTTAAGGGAAGCGCCCTTGCCGCGATTGCGGCCAGCCTCTCCTTTGTTGCAGTGCCCGAAACCGCCGAAGCGGCTTCAGGCGCCTCAGCCACAGAAATGCAGCAAGCGCGCGAACGCCAAGATCGCCGTGACGCGCGTCAAGAACGCCGCGCCCAGCGTAGCGAGCGCCAGCGATCGGAGCGCCGGGAGCAGCGCAGCGAGCGCCGCGAGGCACGCCCTGCCCCGGTCCATGTTGACCGCCGCGATATGCGTCAGACGCAGCAATCGATCCGCTCGCAGCGTCAGGAGAGTGAGCGCCGAACGGAGCGCCGTGTCGAGGGCCCGCGCGAAGAACGCCGCACGGAGCGCCAGGCCGAGCGCAGACAGGAGGCTCGCCAGAGCGAACGCCGACAGGAACAGCGCGCCGAGAACCGGCAAATGCGCCGTGGCGGCGAATACAGCCAGACACAGCGGCGCGAGCAGCGTGAAGTGGGTCAGACCCGCAATCGCTCTTACGTAGATCGCGATCGCAACCGGTCATATCGTGACGAGCGTCGCGCTAGTCGTGATGATCGGGTGCGCGACGATCGCCGTGACGCATACCGTGACGGCCGCAGAGACGGCCGCCGCGCGGAACGTGACCGTGATCGGTATGAGGATCGCCAGATACGCCGCAACGCCTATCGCGACGGTCGGCGGGACGGCTATCGTGATGGTCGCCGCCACACCTATCGTGAGCGCCGCTACTATGATCGCGGACACTATAGCGGACGTTACAATCGCTGGGATCGCAAGCGGTGGAGGAACCACAACCGCTATAACTGGCGCCACCATCGCTATTCACACCAGAACATCTTCCGTCTGGGTCGCTACTATGCGCCGTACCGGAGCCACTACTACAGCCGGATAAGCATCGGGTTTTACCTCGACCACCTGTTCTTCGGTTCACGCTATTGGATCAATGATCCGTGGCAGTATCGCCTGCCGGACGTTTACGGCCCATATCGCTGGGTGCGCTATTACGACGATGTGCTGCTGGTCGATATCTACACCGGCGAAGTGGTTGACTTGATCTACGACTTCTTCTGGTAAACCCTCCCCTTGCCCGGCGTCGCGCACGCCAGGCACAGAAAACCCCCGTCAGTTGATCCGACTGGCGGGGGTTCTTCTTTTGCAAGAGGGTTTTGGAATTCAGCCTTTGGCATCCCCAAACGGCAACATACGAAACAGATTGCCATCCTTGTCGAGCACAGTGTGCTTGAGCGTACCCAGAACATGTATCACCAATAGGGATAACAATATCACACCAGCCTGGCCGTGTTGCTCAAAGGCAGCCTTTGCCGCTTCCGGATTCACTTCCATCGGCAATGGTGGGACAGAGAACAGTCCGAACACGCTTATCGGTGCGCCATATTGGGACATGGCCGACCATGCGCCAAATGGCATCACTAGCAGCAGGATAAAAAACAGCGTGTGGACGATCCGTGCCAGCCAACGTTCCCAAGTCGCGAGATGGCTAGCCAATGGTGCTTTGCCCCCAGTGAAGTGAACGACCAGCAACGCAATCGCGAGGAACCAGAGTGTCACCCCGATAGAGAAGTGGTTCGACATGATCGCACGCGCGGCTTCTTCACTTTCCGTGGCCTTCGCGGTTCTCCTGATCAGCCAGTTGGCAATCACACCTGCGGCGATCAGCCAATGCAGCACCATGGCCGCTCCTGAGTATTTAGTGCGCGTTCCCTCAGTCATATCATCGCTCTCCCAAAGCTCTGTTTCAGCGGCAATACCAGATTGAAGATCAGCGGCCAAACCACACAATTGATGAGCGTGTCGCGCACTTCAACTTGCCTCACCCATTCGCTTTGCTAACACCCGCGCATGGCGAAGACGGACATCATCCCTGACAAAGACGCTTTGAAGCGCGTTGGCGCGCAAGTTCGCGAGCGCATCGGCAATGACCCGCGCGCGTACAAGATCGAGACGGACAAGGCAGAAATCTTTGCCTTTGGCGATTTCCTGACGGGTGCCGAATGCGAGCGATTATGCCTCATGGTCGACCTGACCGCGAAACCCAGCACTCTGCATGAGGAAGACTACGCCAGCGGGTTCCGCACTTCTTATTCTGGCGATCTGGACCCCTATGATCCCTTCGTTATGGGAATCTCTCGCCGTATCGATGATTTGCTAGGCATGAACCCCGTGTGCGGCGAAGCGATCCAGGGGCAACGCTACCTTCCTGGCCAGCAATTCAAGCCGCATAATGACTGGTTCTACACCACAGAAAAGTATTGGGAGCTTGAGCGCAAGCGCGGAGGGCAACGTTGCTGGACCGCTATGGCGTTTCTCAACAATGTGGAGGAAGGCGGCGAAACGCATTTCACCGAAGTTGGCATCAAGATCGAGCCCAAGCCCGGCGTGCTGCTGGTGTGGAACAATGCCAAGCCTGACGGGACGCCTAACATGGATACCATGCACGCCGGAACGCCGGTTGTGAAAGGCAGCAAATACGTCATCACCAAGTGGTATCGCACCCGGAAATGGACTTAATCGTTCAGGCTTTTGCGAGCGCTTCGGCAATCAGTTTGCGCGAATTCGCCACCCCATAGAGCGCGATGAAGCTGCCCATGCGCGGCCCTTGGTCGGAACCAAGCAGCGTCTGATACAGAGTCTGGAACCAGTCACGCAGATTCTCGAAGCCATGGGCTTCGTCCTTGCCGATCTCGTAAACCGTGGTCTGCAGATCTTCGGCTGGTGTATCTTCAGATGCATTCGCCAGCGCCGCGTCCAGCGCCTTAAGGGCCTCGACTTCCCCGCCGACCGGTGCGCGCTTGTTGAGCGTCGGCACGATGTAATCGCGCGTGTAATTGATCGCACTTTCGATCAGCGCCGCCAGCTCAGGCCGAATCTCTACATCACCCAGATAGGTGCGGAGATAGTCAGTCAAAGCTTCCCGTGTTGCCTCCGCGCCCAGCACACTCGCCAGATTGAGCAGCAAGCCATAGCTGACCGGCAACGTATCGCCCGCCCCCGGCGCTTCCTCGGCTTCATAGCCGCCATTGGCGCGCAGCAAATGCCACACCGGATTGCCGAGCTGCTTGTCGAGGTCCTGTGTCGGGATACGCTCGCGGAATTGCCAATAATCATCAACCGCGCGCGGGATCACGCCCACGTGCAGCTGCTTCGCGCTCTTGGGGTTGTTGAAGATGTAAAAGCCAAGGCTCTCTTCGCTGCCATAGGTCAGCCATTCCTCGATCGTAAGTCCGTTGCCCTTGGACTTCGAGATCTTCTCACCCTTCTCATCGAGGAACATCTCGTAAATCAGGCCTTCGGGCTTGCGGCCGCCCAGCACCTTCACAATCTTTCCCGATTGCACACCGCTATCGGTAAGATCCTTGCCGTACATCTCATAGTCGACGTCAAGCGCGTACCAGCGCATCGCCCAGTCGACTTTCCATTGCAGCTTGGACATGCCGCCAAGTGCAGACTGCTCAACTACACTGCCGTCTTCGTCAGTGAAGCGGATCATCCCTGCTTCCGCGTCTAAGACCTCGACCGGTACCTGCAGCACCTTGCCCGTGTTAGGAGAGATCGGCAGGACAGGCGAATAGGTCTGGCGCCGCTCTTCGCGCAAAGTCGGTAGCATGATGTCGAGAATGTCTTGGTTTTTGCGCAGCACCTGGCGCAGCGCAGCATCGAAGCGACCGGAATTGTACATGTCGTTCGCAGCAACAAATTCATAGTCGAAGCCGAACCGGTCAAGAAATTCGCGCAGTTTGGTGTTGTTATGATGTGCGAAGCTTTCGTGCCCTTTCTCGAATGGATCGGGAATACGGGAAAGCGGCTTGTGCAGATTCTCTTCCAGCACATGCGCATTCGGAATGTTCTCCGGCACTTTGCGCAGGCCGTCCATATCATCGCTGAACGCCACAAGGCGCGTCTTGCCGTCTTCGGGCTTCGCGCCGATCATCGCTTCGAATGCGCGCCGGACCAGCGTGGTCCGCAATACCTCCTGGAAGGTACCGATATGCGGCAGACCTGATGGACCATAACCCGTTTCGAACAGGATAGGCGAGCCGTCCGGCTTTGCGCCATCTGGATAGCGTTTGAGCAAGCGCTGCGCCTCTTGAAAAGGCCATGCCTTGTTCACCCGCGCAGCTTCCATAAGATCGTTCATGCTCATGGGACAAGCCTCTTGCCCATCGGCCGCCGTGTTGCAAGCAAGATGTTGCGAGTGCGAAGAGAACGCTTCACAAACTCCACTATTCTGGCCTCAACCCCGCTTGCGCTTCGTTCGCTCTGTGTTCTAACGACAATGGAGTGAGCTCAGCGCTTCCCTCTTCTCCTTTGGCCCTTCCCGCGTTGCATGCCAGCCATTCGGGCACTTGGCTTGCCCGCACGAATTGTGCGGCTGAGGGAGTCTCCAAAGGCGACGCAATAATGGCTGCGGCCGATACGCCGTTGTTGATACTGAATGCGCCGCTTGTCGCTAACCGGCTCGGCTACCCCGATCTTTCGGGGCTCGATCTGCTTGAACTCTATGCTTTTGTGCACCCTGCCCGGTTTTGCGTGCCTACGCCGCGCGGTCTGGCAGAGACGCTGGGCCTGGAAGAGCCAGCGGCCGATTCCGATGTGCCCGCGTTCCTGCAAAAGGCGGCGGGCGCATTGATCGCGGTTTGCGAGAGCGAGAACTGGCCCGAACGTGAAGGTGCGTGGAGCGCCCTGCAAAACCTTGTGAAGCTGCGCTGGCCGTGGGCCCAGGTCCTGGCGCCGCATATTGCGCGGCCTGAACGCGCAGAGAAGTGGTTTTTCTCTCGCCTGCCCGAATGGGAGGAAGCGCCCGAGCGCCCCGCCCCTAAACAAATTGAGCTGTCATCAGAGGCCGTGCTGGCCCGGCTCGATCAACTGACCGGTGAAGGCGCAGAGAAACGCGAAGGCCAGCAGATGTATTCGCGGGATGCCGCGCAAGTGTTTGCGCCGCGAGACAAACGCGACAATCCGCATTTGCTGCTGGCACAAGCGGGTACAGGTATCGGCAAAACGCTCGGCTATCTCGCCCCCGCCTCGCTCTGGTCGGACGCGTCCGGCGGGACCGTTTGGGTTTCCACCTATACCAAGAATTTGCAGCGCCAATTGCGGCAGGAAAGCCGCCGTGCCTGGCCCGCCGAGCGCCAGGACGGGTCGCGCCCTGTGGTCGTACGCAAGGGCCGCGAGAATTACCTGTGCCTGCTCAATCTGGAAGACGCTTTGCAAGGCGGCTTTGCGGGAAAACCGGCCATTCTTGCTCAGCTGGTTGCGCGATGGGCCGCCTATTCGCAGGACGGCGATATGATCGGCGGCGATCTGCCCGGCTGGCTCGGCACTCTATTCCGCAAGCGCGGGATTGCAGCGCTGACCGATCAGCGCGGCGAATGCGTTTATGCCGGATGCCCGCATTACCGGAAATGCTTCATCGAACATGCCGCGCGCAGCTCTGCTCAGGCTGATCTGGTCATCGCCAATCACGCATTGGTGATGGTCAATGCGGCGCGCGGTCGCGATCATGCGCAACGCCCGACCCGCATCGTATTCGACGAGGGGCACCATGTGTTCGACGCCGCCGATTCGACCTTTGCTGCAGCGCTAACAGGGCAGGAAGCGATCGAGCTGCGTCGCTGGATCATCGGTCCGGAACGCAAGAATCGTGGCCGCCGTCGCGGGCTGGCCGCGCGGCTGGCAGACGTCGCAAGCTATGATGACGCAGGGGGTCAGGCAGTCGAGGCTGCGGTCCATGCGGCCGAGGCATTACCGTCCGATGGCTGGCTGCAGCGGCTTAACGAGAACGAACCATCGGGGCCGTTAGAGGCGCTTCTCGCTGCAGTTCGTGCGACGACTTACGCCCGCGACGAATCTGGCGGACAGGAAGCGGGCTACGGAATCGAAACCGAAGCGGCATCTTTACCTGGCGAACTGATCCAGGCGGCAGGCGAAGCCGAAGCAGCATTGGCGGCAATCCGTGCCCCGCTGATCAAGCTCGCCACGCGGCTGGAAGCTGTGTTGGAGGACCCGCCGGATTGGCTAGATGCACAAGGCCGCGCGCGGATTGATGGCGCGCGCTACTCGCTTAGCTGGCGGATCGACACGTTGGCAGCGTGGGAGGCGCTGTTGGAGCGATTGGGCGGTCCAGCTGACCCTGAATTTGTCGATTGGCTGGCGGTGGACCGGAGCGACGCGCGCGAATTTGACATCGGAATCCACCGGCATTGGCTCGATCCGATGAAACCCTTTGCCAAGGTCGTGCTTGAGCCATCACATGGCGTTATGCTGACCAGCGCGACCTTGACCGATCGCAGCGAAACCGGCGCGGACTGGCAAAGCGCGGTCGAGCGATCGGGCGCGGCGCACCTGGAGCTTGAACCGAAGACAACCGCAGCTGAAAGCCCGTTTGACTACGCCACACGCGCCGAAGTGCTGATCGTAACCGATATCAAGAAAGGCGATCTGCCTTCACTCGCGGGTGCCTATGCGCGGCTGATCGAAGCATCGGACGGCGGCTTGCTCGGGCTATTCACAGCGATACGCCGGATGCGCGCGGTACACGGGCGCATTGCAGACCGGCTGGCGCGGGGCGGACTGCCGCTTTACGCGCAGCATGTCGATCCGATCGATACAGGTACATTGGTGGATATCTTCCGCGACGATCCGCGCGCGTCGCTGCTGGGTACAGATGCCTTGCGTGACGGAGTTGACGTTCCCGGCCATTCGCTGCGCTGCGTCGTGATGGAGCAAGTGCCGTGGCCACGCCCCGATATTCTGCATAAGGCGCGGCGGCTGGCTGGCGGCGGCAGCGCTTATGATGACAAGATCATCCGCGCGCGGCTGGCGCAGGCATTCGGCCGTCTGATCCGCAGCAAAGAAGATGCGGGGCATTTCATCGTGCTCTCGCCAGCTTTCCCCAGTCGCTTGCTCAGCGCCTTCCCCGAAGGCACTCCTGTCATCAGATTGACGCTGGAGGAGGCTTTACAACGGGTCGCCGCTGGTGTTTCGAGTATTGGCAACGTTGTTGAAGTCCCGATTGGAGAGGAACCCGCCTGACGTGAAGATCCTTGGTCTGTTCAGACACGCCAAGTCCGATTGGGACGATATGGCCAAGCGCGACTTCGATCGCGGATTGAACGAGCGTGGGCGACGCGGCGCAGAACTGATGGGTCAGCACATCCGCACGCACGGCATCAAATGGGGCACGGTGATCGCCAGCCCGGCCGAGCGCAACCGGCTGACCATGGAAGCCGCGATGCCCGACGCAGACGTGCAATATGACAAGCGGATCTACCTCGCGAGTTCGGATACAATTCTGGAAACGGTTGCCGATCTGGCCGGCGACAGCAATTCTGTGCTGGTGTCGGGCCACAATCCGGGCATGCAGGAAGTGCTGCTGGAGCTCGTTTCGGAAGAGCATGAAAACAAATTGTTCTTCGAAGCTGCGCGCAAGTTCCCAACGGCTGCTTTCGCTGTACTCGAGCTCGATATTGATGACTGGTCGGAGCTGAAGCCGCGCTGCGGCAAGCTTGTGCATTTTGCCCGCCCGCGCGATCTGGACGCAGAATTGGGACCGGAAACCTAGGCCAAGACCTGGCGCGGCCCCGGCCCTTGCGCAGCCAGGTAATCATCCTTGTTGTAGAGCTGGCAGTGCGACAGGCTGAGGCATCCACAACCGATACAGCCGTCAAGCCTGTCGCGCGTGCGTTCAAGCTGCGTGATCTTTGCATCCAATTGCCCGCGAATTGACTGGCTGATCGCGTTCCAGTCGCTCGCCGTGGGCGTGCGCCCGTGCGGCAGCTTGGCAAGCTCGCTCTCGATTTCTGACAGTGCCAGCCCCAGCTGCTGCGCAATCAGGATGAAACTCAATCGCCGGATATCACTGCGCAGAAAGCGCCGCTGATTTCCTGCCGTACGGATCGGCTCTACCAGCCCTTTCCCTTCGTAAAAGCGGATCGCGGACACTGACAACCCCGTCCGCCTGGCCAGATCGCCAATGGGGAGCAGGTCACTCGATCTGGGCCGCGAATGCATCGTGCAAGCCTTTCATTCATTTCACCCTTGACCTCAACTTAGGTTGAGATTGCACGATGGGCAAGTGAGGTGATTCGGGAACGCAATTCTTGCTCAGCCCGGCACCACTGATGAAAGGATAATCTGATGCCCAAAGGGAAACTTGAACACGTCAATATCTCCGTGACCGATCCGGAACGCAGTGCAGCATTGCTGCAAGATCTTCTCGGCTGGAAAGAACGTTGGCGCGGCAACAGTCAAAAGTATGGCTGGACCATCCACGTGGGTGACGATCACGATTACCTAGCGCTTTACACCGGCGATCATGTCACAGGCGAATATAGCAAGGGAGCGCCACTCAATCACGTCGCCTTCACGGTCGATGATCTGGACAGCGCGGAATCTGTCGTAGCCAATGCCGGACTCAAGCCGTTCGGGCATGATGACTACGACCCAGGCAAGCGCTTCTACTTCTTCGATTGGGACGGGATCGAATTCGAAGTGGTTAGCTATGCAGGAGGGTCAAAATGAACGAACCGATCCTGCGCGAACCGATGTTCGGCCCGCCCCCTACCCGTCAAAGCAAAGTGCGCTGCGAGGCCACACCACCCGCCCACGGCTGGTCGGTCCGATCCAGACTGATTTCGCTACTCCAGGGCACGCAGAAATCGCGCGCTTCATCAGCCGAGCCCTCGATCCATGCGGCGTAGTTTTCGCGTCTCAGGATAACCGGCATGCGGGTGTGGACTTCGCTGGCCGCACCCGCAGCATCGGTCATCACCATAGAATAGCAATCGCCCCACTCGTCCGAGGTTCGCCATATCCCGGCGCACGCAAAGAGCTCGCTGTCAGGCAGTGATAGCCAGGTGCGCGTTTTGCCACCCTTTGGCCCTTCTGCCTCCGCCCATGCAGTAACGGGGATCAGACAGCGCCGCTCTTCGAAACTGTGCCGCCAGAAGAAACTGTCGAGCTTGTCAGTACGGGTGTTGTTGACCGGCTTGGGCTTCAATAGCTGGCCCTGTTTACCCTTCATCACCAGCGGGAAGCCCCAATTCATGCGCTTGACCTGCCCTTCGGCAACAACCATGCCCGGATAGCCGGGGAATACTTCGCCGCTGAAATTCGCACCACCAAGCGCGTCGATCGCATCAAACCATCGGGCGATTTCATCTTGCGTCTTGGTCATGCGGTAGAGATTGCACACCGTGCGTCAGGCCCCTGCGTTTCCGACGATGAAGCACGCCAGCGCCATCAATGCCCCGGCCCAACGGTTGGAACGGAACCGTGCAAGCGGATTGTCGGGATCTGCAGGATTGAGCGTTGCCACTTGCCAAAGCAAATGCCCCGCTACCGGCACCAAAGTCAGCAGCGCAATCCAGTCAGGCCGATAAAGCCAGAAGCCGAGTCCCCACAGCGCGACCGCACCAAGATAGAACGCAGTCACGCCGCCCTTCACAGCCTCTCCCATGCGCAACGCAGACGATTTGATGCCGACCAGCGCGTCATCTTCCCGGTCTTGCAGCGCATAAATCGTGTCATACCCGATCACCCAGCAGATGCAGCCCGCATAAAGGCACGCCAGCGCGTCCCAGTTATCAAACCGCAGTTGCGTCCACCCGACCAGCAAGCCCCAGTTGAAAACCAGCCCGAGCCACGCCTGCGGCCACCATGTGATCCGCTTCATGAAGGGATAGGCTGCCACCAAAACAAGGCTGGCCAGCGCAACCAGCTGCGCCTGAAGTCGCAATTGCAGCAACACCACCAGTCCGATCAGGCATAGCGCAATGAGCCAACTCCACGCCAATCGCTTACTGACACGACCGCTCGCAACAGGGCGCGCCGCCGTGCGCGCTACGCTGGCGTCCAGCTTTGCATCGACGATGTCGTTATAGACACAGCCCGCCCCGCGCATCGCAATGGCGCCCATCAGCAGCCAGCCAAGCAAACTCAATTGCCATCCTGCCCCGGCCAGCCATACCCCGAATACGCAAGGCCAGAACAGCAGCCACCAACCTATCGGTCGGTCAAACCGCGCCAATTGTGCCAGATCACGCGGCAATTGCGGCAGCCGCGCGATGAGGCCGCGATGCTCGCTATCGGGGACGATGTGATCGTTCATGCTTGCTCACTAGCGTCAGCCACGCTTAGTTGGAAGCCATGCCTGCTAAACCCGCCTGGCCGCCACGAAGCGCACCGCGATTGTTCGTCAGCGACGAACTGGCTGCGGGGCGTATTTTCGCGATTGAAGGCCAACAAGCCCATTATCTGGGTAAGGTCATGCGCGTGCGAGAAGGCGATGCGGTAATCCTGTGCGACAATTTAACTGGCGAATGGGCCACGCGCGTTGGGCGGGTCGACAAACGGCGCGTCGATTTGACCGTGGTCGAGAAGCTTCGCGCTAGAGAAGAAGTGCCAAACTTCTGGCTCTGCCCGGCTCTTCTAAAGAAGGACCGATTTGATCTGGTGCTGGAGAAAGCTACCGAGTTGGGTGTCGCCGAAATCCATCCGGTGCTCATGCGGCGGTGTGTAGCGGACAAGCTCAATCTGGAGCGCGCCAACACCATCACAACCGAGGCTGCGGAACAATGCGCGCGAACAGCACTGCCAGAAATACAGGAGCCAGTGAAGTTGGAGGCGCTGCTGCGCGATTGGCCCGAAGATCGCATACTCTACTTCGCAGATGAACTGGGTGGAGAGCCTGCAAATATTGCGTTTGGCGCCAGGTCCGGTCCCGCCGCGATGCTGATCGGGCCTGAGGGCGGCTTCGACGATGCGGAGCGCGAAATGCTTCGGTCACACCCGCAGGTGAAACCAATCTCGCTCGGCCCACGAATACTCAGAGGCGAAACTGCGGCCATTGCCGCAACCGCGCTTTGGATGGGAAACAAGGGTGACTGGAATAATTAGCGCTTCCCCAATGGCGATCAGTTTTCTAGAGCAACTGGCATGAGCACGCGTGAAGCATCAGGGGCGGAAGACCCGATCATCGAATCGCGCGACCAGTTGGTCGCACCGATGCAACAGGGCGAGAAGCCACGCGAGCAATGGCGGATCGGAACCGAGCACGAGAAGCTCGTCTATTGTCGCAAGAAATTCACTGCGGTGTCTTATGATGAACCCTGCGGTATCCGTGATATCTTGCTGAATTTGCGTGAATTTGGCTGGGAGCCTGTCGAAGAGAACGGCAAGGTTATTGCTATGCGCGGCAGCGACGGCACTGTCAGCCTCGAGCCCGCCGGGCAGCTTGAATTGTCGGGTGCGCCGCTTGAAAACCTGCATCAGACTTGCGCGGAAACCGGCCGTCACCTGGCTCAGGTCAAGGAAATCGGCGAAAAATGCGGCGTGGGCTTCCTCGGCCTTGGCATGTGGCCGGACAAGACGCGCGAAGAGCTGCCGATCATGCCCAAGGGCCGCTACGAGATCATGATGCGGCACATGCCCAAGGTGGGCAATCTGGGCCTCGACATGATGCTGCGCACTTGCACGATCCAGGTGAACCTCGACTATTCATCCGAAGCCGACATGGCGAAGAAGTTCCGCACCGGCCTCGCGTTGCAACCTTTGGCGACCGCTTTGTTCGCCAACTCGCCATTCACCGAAGGAAAGCCCAACGGATTCCTGAGTTATCGCAGTCATATCTGGTCTGACACGGACCCACACCGCACCGGCATGCTCCCGTTCGTTTTCGAGGACGGCTTCGGCTATGAACGCTGGGTCGATTACATGCTCGATGTGCCGATGTATTTTGTCTACCGCGACGGCAAGTATATCGATGCGGCAGGCCTGAGTTTCCGCGATTTTCTTGATGGCAACCTCTCGGTTCTGCCCGGCGAAAAGCCCACCCAATCCGATTGGTGGGATCACCTTTCAACCGCATTTCCTGAAGTGCGCCTCAAAAGCTTCCTTGAGATGCGCGGCGCCGACGGTGGGCCGTGGAGCCGCATTTGTGCCCTGCCCGCGTTCTGGGTCGGCTTGCTGTATGACGATGCCGCGCTTGATGCAGCGTGGGACCTGGTCAAAGGCTGGACCATGGAAGAGCGCGAGAAGCTGCGCAATGATGTGCCCCGATTGGCGCTGGATGCAGAGATACCCGGCGGCGGCCGCTTGCAAGATCTTGCACGTGACGTGATGAAGATCTCGCGACAGGGCCTCAGCGCCCGCGCCCGCCTCAACAGCTCCGGCGACAATGAAACAGGTTTCCTCGAAACCCTCGACGAGATTGTCGAAAGCCGCAAAGTGCCCGCGCAGCGACTGCTCGACATGTATCATGGAGAGTGGAACGGTGATGTCAGCCGGGTGTATAAATACAGCTTCTAAGGGAGATTACGCATGATCCAGATCAACGGCACCATCACACTGGCCCCGGGGACCATCGCGAACAATCCCGACACTGTAGAAGCGATCAAGACAATGGTAGCGGCCAGCCGCGCGGAAGACGGCTGCCTGACTTACACTTTCGCGCAGGATCTTTCCGATCCGGACAGCATCATTATCTACGAACGCTGGGAAAGCCAGGAAGCGCTCGCTGCACATGGCAAGAGCGCGCATATGGCCGAATTCCAGAAGGTTATGGCCGCAAACCCGCCAGTCGGGCGCGATCTGCGCATCTATAACACCGGCGAAGGCAACCCGCTTTAAGCGGGCTTCATTCGATCAGCGGAACGCGGAAATCCGCCCGCTATCATCCAGAATATAAAGCGTATTTCCGGCTACGATAGGCGGCACGGTAATCGGCTGTTTCAAATCCGCATATTGCTGAGCTGATCCCTCGCCAGTGCTGATTTTGTACAGCAGCCCTTCCGAGCTTGCGACCCACAGATTGCCGCCCGCAAGTACCGGACCGGTCCAGAATATCGGACCCGTGCGGTTCTTCTCTTTGCGATACTGCTGCAGCTGGGTCATCCAACGCACACGCCCGCTAGAACGCGCAATTGCCAGCAATCGTGCATCATCGGTCAGTGTAAAGATCCATTCGCCTGCAATCGCAGGGGTAGAGATACCCGCAAGGCTCAATTCCCAGATGCGCTGGCCTGTGAGCAATTCGTAAGCCGCCATCCGGCCGCCCTGCCCTAAGGCGTATACGCGGCCGTCGGAAATGATGGGATCGGCATCGATATCGCTGATCGCGCCCACTTCAGTAGAGATCGATGTCCGTGCCAGGGCATCCGCCCACAGCACGCGGCCGTTCTCATAACGATAGGCGCTGAGCTCACCCGACGAATAACCAGCAATCACCGAACCTTGGCCTGCAGCCGGTGCAGCCACGCCAAACACGCCCGCCTGTGTGGCGGAGCCCGACTCTTGCCAAATTTGCTCGCCATCGCTCGCGTTGAGCGCGAAAATCTGGTTGTCCTGCGTCATCACGAAGATCTGGCCAAAGGCAATCGTTGGTGATCCGCGCAGCGGACCTGCCGGTTGCACTTTCCAGATTTCCGCCCCGGTGTTGGCGTCAAGGGCGATCACTTCACCAACGCCATTGGTAGCGAAAACGCGGTCGCCTTCGATGCTGGCGCCACCTCCGAAGGCAGAGCCTGACAACTCGCTCGGGATGTCCATCCGGTGCGTCCAGACCGATGCACCTGTGGCGGCATCCATGGCATGCACCACGCCGGATGTATCAACCGCGATCAGTTTGCCCCCACCGACGACAGGTGCCGCGGCAAGGCGAACGCGATTGGATGAACCGGCAATGGTGGAGGTCCAGATGCGGGTCGGGTTCTCGGCCAGGCTCAAATGGCCATAAGCTTTGCTGGCCGTGTTGCTGACCTGCGCCCAGTCGGCATTGGTTTGCGCGGCTGGTAAAACGACATCAACAGCGGCCAGGCTTGGATCGACCTTTGCCCCGCTTTCGATCCGCGTCAGCACGGGCACGCGTTCACCGACTGTTGGTGTTGCGCGCTTGCTGCCGCCGTCACCCGCGCAGCCCGATAAGACCGTGCCAATCAGTGCGACTGCGAGTGCTGAACGTGTAAATTTGCGTGTCATAAGTGTGTTCGATCCCGGTCGAAATTGTATTCGATTTACTGCGCCGCAGCAGCGCCACCGTTTGGCAGCTCCCGCTCGGCCATGAATTCATCTGCGTCCTCGATGGCATCAACCCCCATCAGACCCGCCATTTGCCGCGCACGCGCACGAAGTGTTTCAGGCACATCTTCATTGCGAGCGATCTCGCCGAACAAAGTCCCGGCCTGCTCGCTGTTGCCCTGTTCTGCATGCGCCATTGCAACCAGTTCGCCTGCACTGCCGAACCAGGGATTGCCCGGCACCGCCAGTGGGGTGAGCTTCGCGACCACTTCGGCCGGGTCACGCGTATCGAAGCTGGCTGCCATTTCGCGGATCAATGCCAGATCGCGCAAGACCGGTGGGGCACTTTCATCGGCTGCAACTTGCGCATAGAGCGCCACTGCGTCAGAAACCCGTTCCTGATCCATCGCGATACCTGCTTGCGTCAGCATCGCCGCAGCTTTCGCCGCGCCTTCGCTTTGGCCGGCAAGCGCCGCCGCGCTTGAGTTGGCGCTGTCAAAATTGCCTGCTTCGGCTTGATCGAGAACAGCTGTCAACGCTTCGCTATCAGCTTCCATCGCGGCTTCGCGCTGGCCATCCCAATATAGATAGCCGCCGAAACCGGCCAGCCCGAGAACCACCGCCGCAATCAGCGGCTTGCCGTACTTTTCGCCGAACTCCCGATACTGGTCTTCACGAACAGCATCGTCGATCTCGCGCATCAGGACATCGTCCTGAGCCGCTTTCTCTTCTTCGGGGCTTTTCTTATTTCCGGGTACTAGCGCCACAATCTGGCTCTTCCTCAAACTGATTAACGTCTTGGGGCGGGCTTCTAGTGGGGCGAAGCGCCAACCGCAATGGCGCTTTACATGTGTCCCCGACGAGTTGAACGCTAGGTTAAGCGTATTGCGCCGGATTATCCGGCAATTGCTGCTTGGTAGAGCGACCCAAGCGACCTGGCAGATACCGCCTTGTCAAATTGTGCCAACGCTTGCTGGCGATTGCTTGCAGCCAATGCCCTGCGGGCCGTCTTATCTTCGATCAGATCATCAAGTGCGGTAGTCAGGTTAGCCTTCCCGTGCCGGATAACCGGGGTCGCCGCGGCCATGGCTTGCAAGGTTCTGGGCGCTGCCTCGAAGGGACCGGCAAGCTCGACATAGATGTCAAACAGCGCCATCGCCTTTGCTTCATCGGCCAAACGATCCAGCACATGGACACGGTGGCTAACTTCCAGACCTTCGGCCAATCTTCGGATATCTTCTGTTGATGTTTGGTCTGTTGTGAGCACCAGATGCCAATCGCGTGGCAGATCCTGCAAGGATTGCACGAGCTTGCTTGCGGAAGCAGCCATATCGACCGACAGATGCGCGCCGATCCAATGTTCGGCCGAGCGCTTGACCAGGCCGGGCAGTGCGTCAGGCTTTGCGCTTGGCCGGAAGCGCTTCAAATCGATGCCCGGCTGGATATGCGCGATCCGGGGTGCTGCAACGCTCCAATGCCTTTGCGCGAAATCGCCGATCGCAGGCGCACCCGTGACCAGCGAATGTGCTGAACTCAACGCGATTCGTCGCAGAAGCTTGCGTTTGAAGCCCTTCTCTTTGCCAAGAAAGCCGACGGAGCCTTGCTCGTGATGCACCAGTGGCGGAAGCTTCAGATGTTGCCCGAAAACCTTATGCGCCATCGCGACATTGATCGCATCCCAGCCATAGGTGACGACAAGATCGTAGCTTGCCAGAGCATTGCCAATCGCGATCAGCTTGCCCGGCCCCGCGCTGCCCCAAAAAACGGGAAAGTCCCGAGCGACGGTCAGATTATTCGCGCGGAGAACCGATTTGTCATAGCTCACATCGGGATTGGCAAGCGCGATAGTGTGCGCGGCTTCAAAGCCAAACGCGCCGAATCCTGCTGCGACCTCCGCGATCAAGCCCCCATCGCGCAGGCAATGCAGAATTCGGAGATTGTCGGCGGCCACAGTTGGTCGCCTAGACTATATCCGCGAGCAACGCCTGGATCGCTGCAAGCGATTCAGGCTCATCAAGCATCGGTGCATGGCCGACCCGTGGCACAGTGACAGTGCGCAGATTACCATGCTCCCCCGCCATTCGCGATTGAGTCTGCTCGGTCAAAAGATTGGACAACTCACCGCGAACCAGCAGTGTCGGTGTATCGCTCAAGGCCTTGAATGCTGGCCACAAATCGGGCTGGGGCGCATCATTGGCGGATTTGAAGGGATCGGCGATCCCCATATCATAGTCGAGTACGAGACGCCCATTCTGGCCCAGCACCATGGTGCGCTTTGCCATCTCAAGCCAGGTATCAATCGAGTAATCAGGAAAGCTTGCACCATGCGTTTCGCGCAGTGAGTTTGCAGCGTGCATCCATGTGTCAAAACTGCGCCCTTGCCCGACATAACCAGCAATATGCGCGAGCCCCGTGGGATCGATTTCCGGCCCGATATCGTTGAGCACGGCGGCGACAATGCGCGAGGCGTCCTTGGCCGCCATCAGCATCGTCATCAGCCCGCCCATCGAAGTGCCGATGGCTACAAACTTTTCGATGCCAAGCTCGGCCAGCAGAGCCTCGACATCCTTGATATAGGTCGGCGGGGTGTAGGTGCTGGTGTCTTTCGCATACTCGCTGTTTCCGCGCCCGCGCATTTCCGGCACGATCACGCGCCAGTCACCTGCCAGCGTCTCTGCAAGCGGGGCGAAATCCCGCGAATTACGGGTCAGGCCATGCAGGCAAAGCACTGGTGGCTTGTCACTCGGCCCCGCGTAATCGCGGTAATAGAGTTTCAGCCCGTCCGGGCTGGTCCAGTATTCGTCTGTGTAGGATGCGCTCATGGGACGGATGCCTTGGCGAAATCGCGGCGGAAATCAAGAGATGATGCGTATGCCCGCGGCGCGCCTGGCTTGCAGTCCCCGGCACTAGACCCCACTAAGGGTGTATGCCCAGCGCCCCGAATGCCTCGCCCTATACGCCCGATGTTGCGCTCACAGATACCCTCGATTGGCTCGGATCGCCTGTTGAAGCGGCAAACTTTCCCGAAACACGCGTGCGCTTTCGCAATGATCGCTGGGCCAGTGCCGTCGGCTTGGCAGGGCTGAGCGACGATCAATGGGCGCAGCATTTCGGCCGGTTCGAACCACTGCCAGACAATCTGCCGCAGCCTTTGGCGCTCGCCTATCACGGGCATCAGTTCCGCGTGTACAATCCAGAGATCGGCGATGGGCGCGGGTTCCTGTTTGCGCAATTGCGCGATGGCACCACAGAAAATGGGGGCCGGTTGCTCGATCTGGGAACCAAGGGTTCCGGCCAGACCCCCTTTAGCCGCGCTGGAGACGGGCGGCTGACCTTGAAGGGCGGCGTGCGCGAGATTCTGGCAACCGAAATGCTCGAAGCGCTGTGCGTAGACACATCCAAGACTTTCTCGATCATCGAGACCGGTGAAGAGCTGATGCGCAATGATGAGCCCTCGCCGACCCGCTCGGCTGTGATGGTGCGGCTGAGCCATGGTCACATTCGCATCGGCTCATTTCAGCGTCTCTTGGCGCATCAAGAGCGCGATCATATGGAAGCGCTGGTTGCCTATTGCCTTAAGCATTTTCCCGGTCCGCCTCCACCCGAGGACGCGCCGGGCCGCGATGAACCATCTGTGCGACTGCTCCACCATGTGGTCGATCGGCTCGCAGATCTCGCCGCCAGCTGGATGGTCGCGGGCTTTGTCCACGGCGTCCTCAACACCGACAATATGAACATTTCGGGCGAAAGCTTCGATTATGGCCCGTGGCGCTGGCTACCCAAATGGGATCCCGGCTTCACCGCCGCATATTTCGACCAGCAGGGGCTCTATGCCTTCGGCCGCCAGCCAGAGGCGCTGCATTGGAATTGCGGTCAACTCGCGGTCGCATTGCGGCTGTTGAGCGATGCGGAGCCGCTGATTGCTGCAATGAACCGGTTTGGGCCGCTCTATATGGACGCAGTCGCGCGGCGCTGGTGCTGGCGCTTGGGCATCAATCAGCGCGGCGCAGAAGAGGACGGCGCCCTTGTCGCTACCTGCGAAAAGGCGCTGCGGGAAACCGGCCAGCAGCCGGACGCTTTCTTCCACGCGCATCGTGGTGGGCGCGGAGCGTCAGGCGAGCTGGCGGACATTCTGGCGCCATATGAGCCCGTCGACGACAGCCATGCTTATTGGAGCGATAATCAGCCGCAATCGATGCTGATCGACGAAGTTGAAGCCATCTGGTCGGCCATTGATGCACGCGATGACTGGCAACCGCTGCATGACAAGGTCGAGGCAATCCGCCGGATGGGCGATGCCCACGGCGCCGCGCCGGTGCCAGCTGGTCATGTTCGGGCCTGAGCGGAACTCGTAAAAGCTTGTGATCTTGCGCAATATCCCCTTCCCATTTTTGCCTGTCCCGACTAACCGGATTGACGGAGGGAGGCTGCGGGCTACAACGTGAGCGACAACACATTCATTTCCTATGAGCCGGCCACTGGTGAAGAGCTGTGGCGCGGCGAAGCGACTGACGTTGACGCAGCGGCTGCCGCCGCGCGCCGCGCCTGGCCTGCTTGGGCTGGTCAATCGCTAACCAAACGTATCGAGCTGGTTCGCCGGTTTGCCAATCAGGTGCGCAAGCGCGCCGACGAGTTTGCCGAACTGATCGCGCGCGAAACGGGCAAACCCTTGTGGGAAGCCCGGACAGAAGTCGATGCGGTAATCAACAAGGTCGAAATCTCCGTCAACGCCTATGCTGAGCGGACGGGCAAGAAAAAGCTCGATAGCGCACTTCAGGGCACCGCTGCCGTTCGCCACAAACCGCACGGCGTGATGGTTGTTCTCGGCCCCTATAATTTCCCGGCGCACCTGCCGAACGGACATATTGTGCCAGCTTTGATCGCTGGCAACACGATCGTGTTCAAGCCAAGCGAGAAAACCCCGGCTGTGGGCGTGTTTCTGGTCGATTGCTTCCACCAGGCCGGCATTCCCGAAGATGCCATACAAATCGTGATCGGTGGGGTTGAAGAAGGCAAAGCCATGGTCAGCCACCCTGGCGTCGACGGCGTGCTGTTCACCGGTTCTGTGCAAGCCGGGATCGCGATCAACCGGACCCTCGCGACAAATCCCGGCAAGATCGTTGCGCTGGAAATGGGCGGGAATAATCCGATTGTGGTAATCGATACGCCGCTGCTCGAGGACGCAGCCGTTCTGATTGCGCAATCCGCGTTTACAACCGCCGGCCAACGCTGCACGGC
>FYBJ01000009.1_pt1 | contig 44379 bp, 51 predicted proteins | sample 1134611 | NCBI WGS metagenome assembly FYBJ01 (sample SAMEA104116008, study PRJEB20421) | marine metagenome | isolation source: marine
TATTAGAACTGGTAAATATTTCGTTCATTGGTTTGTTAATGGCGACGATCGTTGTCAAATGTTTGTAACTGAAATTATTAATTGCAACTCTTTTGCAGAAGTTGAGAGAGATTTTTATAATCTTCCGCATATTACTGAAAATGTTACAATCCGTGAAATTATTGTTGATTTATGTGAAGAACAAGATTCTAATATTTTTGGTTAATTGTTGATTGAATCTAAGAATTGATTTTGGTTTTTTGGCATTCTGGCAAATTGGTTTTTCGGTCAAAATGTCAATTTTCCAATTTGCCAATTTGCCAACTTTTTTTGGCTGATGTGTCGCGGTGTCGATTTTTGGTTTGTATCTTAGATTTTATTCTTGTATCTGTTTCTATCTTTGTAGTTGTATTTATCAGTTGTAGGGTTTATTTAATTTATTAATTAATAAAATTTAAGTGAGGTATCAAAATACCCGTGCATAGATAGATATTAGATATATCCCTTAATTACAGGTAGTTAGCAGATTAGTTGTATATACGAGTAGTTAGCTAACTAGGGGTGATTAGGGGATATATCTAAGAGCCTAAGGTATTTGAGGGAGGGAGGTAGAAACCCCTTGACGAGTGCTGGCAAATTGGTATATTGGCATTCTGGCGTACGTGCCAATTTGGCTTCAAAAAGCTTAGATTTAAAGATTAAAAACAAATGTAAATAAAACGGAGTGATTGAGATATGTTTAATATATGTGAATTTGCTAATAATTTAGTATTACTATCCGATGTATTAGCCGCCTTTCAAAAACTGCAATATATGTTACATAAGTCTGAACCTGTACCTAATATAAAAGCTGGTATATGCAGTAACAGTAAAATAATACACAGTACAATATCAAACCATTTTTACCCTAAAGACCATTGGTTTGATGCTTGTTACCTTGCATATCACGGGTGTACATATAAACAATACATAGTAATAGATGCCTTATGCGCTAGTACATCAGAGCTAAAACCCTATAAAGAGCGTAGGGTAGAAAGTATTTACCCAGTGGAACATATATTACGACTACTTCGCAATAATGATAATCGCCGTGTCTCAAGCTTCCCTAAGTGGGAAGGCAAGCCACTAGAAATAAGAGAGCACCTATTAACGTATGCAGTAGATAAATTAGAGAGAGTTTTTAACTATGTTTAATATACCTGAGTTTATTAACAGATTAGCAATGCTGCCCAAAATACTTATAGCACTAAAAGAATTACAGTATATAGTAGGTACACCAGACACAGCACTTGATACCAAGCCAGACCCTAATCTATTTATGAAGCTACCTAGTAGTCTAGGTATATGTAGTAATGTCTATAGAATAGTGATAGATAAACAAAAAGAATATTCAAAAGATATGAAGATTCTTATAAACAGACCAGAGTTTATATATCTTTTGAGTGATATTTACAGTGGCTGGCAATACTGTGGGGAACAGTCAGATAGTAGATACCACCCTATAAATAATGTACTACAAAAAGTATACAACATTAGTGCTCCTACATGTACAGTGTATACAACGGCACCTACAAAATCTATGTGGTATAGATGGATTGATACACAATTAACCGCTAGGCAACATTTAATAAACTATATGATAGAAAGACTACAAGCTGTATTACCTTCTATCACTAATAGTTAATCACTAATCAACAACCAACAACCTATTAACGAGGTAAATCTAATATGACAATATCCGCTACGCATTCATTGAAAGGTGTACAGAAAACCCGGCAAGCTGTAGGCGGTGTGTGTACTCTGCCTAATGGCTTGCTTGCTTACAGGTATCACTGGAAACCGGGCACTATTATTTATATAGGTGATACACCACATAAACTAGAGCACTGCTATCTGGACGGTGGCGTGCTGCTATCTAACGGTGACTGGTATCCAAAGGTTGTACGTAATGATTCCGGTAAACTGGTAGCGCGAGATAAATAGAAGAGTAACAGTAAACAAGTCGAAACATTCACCGCTATTTTGGTGAATGTCTGTTAGTTAAGCTAACACTGATGAGACTGTACACTATGAAATTAAATATTAACTCAAAATTTTTAACCAATAACCCCAATGTAATCGCTTTAGTATATTGTGAATTCACTGGGTGTATTATTGGTTATCGTTCTGTTAATAGTATATATACAAGGTATTGCGATGATTTCAGAAAACCAACCAGACAAAAGTAATAGTAAACAAAAATTTCGCCCTTCTCTTTCCGCTTCCTGTATACAATATCTGGTAAATCTTTTAATTCATACGCCGGACAATACAGAAGAAAGAAAAGAAGCATTAACCAAACTAAAGCCTTTTCTAGCTAAAATAGAGGTAGGCGGTATTATTCCTGCCTATTCTGTGAGTACAATAAGCCAGAAAGAAAAGAATAAAGCTAACTTGTTGGAATCATTGGGTGGAACTGAGGTAAATTCTGCTGTAGATCAGTTGGCAGACTTACAGCGCAGGACAACTCGAGAGTATTGGAAAGCCTGTTATAATAAATGGCTGTCTGATCCAAATTCACTAACAGCTCATGAAAAACATTGCGCTGATGAATACCGTTATTTAGAGGGTCTCATGACACCAGAAGAGATAGCGGAGTTTGAATCTAAACCGATAGCAGACGAACATGGGCATGAATATGATTGATTACGACACTGCTGTAACTGGCGTTGATATGGTATTGTGGTGTATACTCGCAATAATATTTCTGGCACTATTTTTAAGGGAGTAATCCCATAATGAAGACAATCTGCACAATTTCTGGCGTAGCTTTCACAATACCTGAATTTAATAAATTCAATGTAGTTAATTCAGGTATTCATCCTATTTTTTATACAAATTATTCAAATAAATGTGAGCTATATTCAGAGTATACAAAAGGTAGACTATTACCTTTTGAATCATACCTATTGTTTGTAGCCTTCTTAGATGAAACTGGCCTAGTTATCTGGGATACGCCTCTTACCTGTAACCCTAATTCAACCAGTATACAGACAATAATCGCAAACTACTTCAATCAACTGATAGAAGTAGTAAACAAGTCTGCAATCATTAAACACCCAAGCTTTAAACAACCTGCATTTAAGGTCACTATCCATAACTCTGAACTACAAAATATAGGTAACTGGATTAAATCGTGGCAAGAAAATATAGAATCATTTATGCAGCGTAAAGCTAGTCAGAGAGAGATGGAGTCACTAGTCAAACTAGAAAACCGGCTCAAACGTCTAATCTTAGCTAATGAAGATCCTCGACGCTACGGTCATATACTCGCACAATGGGCAGATAAAGCGGCGCCATTCCCGCACGAGGTTAGAAAGAAATGGTATGCTATAATTCACAGTTGCTATAACTCTGAAAAAATGTTCTCTACTCCACTAGTGGAGTTACGTGCATTACTAGATCACTGTGAATGTAAAATAGAAGTAGGCAGTCTCTACTACAAAACTCTCATAGCTACAATTAAACGCGGAATACATAATCATACTGATTATTTAGGTATAGGCGATTTAGGGGAGCTACAAAAAGCTAGTAATTCTAGCGTGGCTGCCACTGCTATCACCGATTCTAAACTCACTGAAATAGCGATGAATGCACCTACAAAAGAGCCTGTTAAAGCAGATTACCCTACTCTAGCAGAGTACCTAACAGCTAAGTCTGCATGGATGGTGGCTAGGAATTCTAATAAAGTAGAAGAACTAGAGAAAACAGCAAAGGCAGCTAAAGAGATATTAGCTAAAAGAAAGAATCCATTAGATTTATAGAGGACAGAGCTATGTTTAACGCTATATATCCAGGCATAGATAATAACACTTATATACTACAAGTAAATAAGGTATACTACTTTTTTGATTTTACTTCCGGTAAAGCCAAATGCGGTAAAGTTGGCAGTTGGTTTAAGATATCTACAATGTTTGAGGTATAAACTAATGCCAAAAGAAATAACAGCGCAAGAAGGTTTAAAACAATTTATCGCAGCTATTGACGAATCTATCAGTTGTAGTGATTCAATTGTTTTAAAGTCTGAAGAATGGCATTCACTTAAAATACTTATACAAGCTGCAATTAATGAATCTAAACCAACTAATCAAGAGATTATAGATTTAGCAAGGGGCCTTGAATCATGGCGATAAACGATAAACCAAAGAAAACAGCAGCTCAGATATTAGCAGAGATACAAGCTAACAAAGCGGCTAAAGCTGGTAATGCATCAAATGCGCCTAGTGTACCAAGTGTGGCGACACCTGCACCTGCACCTAAACAAGCTACTCCAGCCAGCTCAGCGGCTCAGTTATTAGCTAAACTAAAAGCTGATAAAGAAGCTAAACTTAAAACTGAAAGGGAAACAGAACCTAAAGCACAACCGCCTAAACAAACCAGATTAGATTTAACAATTCCAGCCCCCGCTAAACTAGCTGAACATGCAGCAAGGCAAGAATCTACCAATACTGGTATTACTGGTATGCATGGCGAAGTGATCACCTACAACACCGAACAACAAAAGTTTGTAGATACTGTAGCCGCCGGTAAATCTTGTGTTCTTATAGGTGCCGCCGGTACTGGTAAAACAACTGCCACCCAAGGCGCAATAAGAGCACTATTAGCTAACAACTCTTTTCCTACACTTAACGCAGCAGGGCACCCACACCTGCAAACTGGTTCGCCTGGAATAGTAATTCTGTCTTTCACTCGCCGCGCAGTTAATAACATTCGCAAAGTACAGTCCGAAGATATGAAAAGCAACTGTATAACTGCGCATAAGTTACTAAACTACCAACCTGTTTTTTACGAAAAACTAGACCCAGAAACTGGCGACCTCAAAAAAACAATGTCATTCGAGCCTAGTTACAATGAAGATAATCCGCTACCAAATACTATATCTGTAATAGTAGTGGAAGAGGCGTCTATGCTAGGTGTGGACCTGTACACTAAAATAATTAATGCTCTATCCCATGAGGTGATCTGGATATTCATAGGGGATATTCAACAGTTACCGCCAGTATTTGGCCCTGCAATACTAGGGTTTAAAATGCTCGAACTACCTGTAATAGAGCTAACCCAAGTATACCGGCAAGCGCTAGAGTCACCTATTATCCGTCTAGCTCACCGTGTACTATCTGGTAAGCCATTACCGGCAACAGAATTCCAAGAATGGAAAGTGCCTAATCAATTAACTATTCATCCTTGGAAAAAGAAACTTAAAGAAGATAGTACAGTATTAACCCTAGCACACTTCTTTAAATCTGCCATTGATACACTGAATTACACCCCGGAAGATGATTGTATATTACTCCCATTTAATAAAGGAGTAGGTACGATTGAGTTAAACAAACATATAGCTAATTTCTTAGCTCGTAAACGCAATGCAACAACTTATGAAATACAAGCCGGCTTTGAGAAACACTATTTCAGCGTGGGCGATAGGATTCTCTGTGATAAAGAGGACGCTACCATTATAGATATATCCCCCAATAAAGGATATACAGGCAGTAAAGTGCAACCCCCGTCAAAAACGCTAGATTATTGGGGTCACAATCCTAACATTGCTAATGAAGGGCCACAATGCGCTGATTATTCAGACGCCGACATCGATCTTCTATTGGATGCAGTAGCTACCAATTCAGAGGATAGAGTTAACCAAGCTAGTCATGTGGTAAAAGTAACCCTTGAAGAAACGGGAAGAGAGCTAGAGCTGCGAACGGCTGGCGATATTAATTCACTTTTACATGGTTATGCAATTACGGTTCACAAAGCGCAAGGCTCAGAATGGCGTAAAGTATTTCTAATCTTACACCATACACATGCCACAATGTTACAGCGTGAACTACTCTATACAGGTATTACACGCGCAAGAGAAGAGTTATACATTATCTGTGAGCCTGAATCTCTAGTAAATGGAATCAAACGCCAGAAAATAAAAGGCAACACAATAGAAGATAAAGCGCAATTTTTTAAAGGTAAGTTAGAGCAGCTAGACAAGACTAATCAGTTATTAGACCAAATAGCAGATAAATCTAAGTAAAAAAGTAATTGACACTCTTGCATACCATGGTAATCTGTCAACTCGAATTAACCAACAACCTACGAAACAAGAGAGAACTAAAATGTCTGAATCACAAGTAACTGAAGTATCAACTGACGTTGAAACGGAAGAAACAATCACCCCAGCGGAACCGGAAATCATTAAGGCAGAAAATCCCAGCAAGGAAGAAATGGCTGAGCTTCTGCAACACTTGAAGGTCAACTTCAATTTCGATGTTAATTTCAAACCAACTTTGTTCCGGTTCAAGAAATCAAAAGACAAGGAAACTGGCATTGTAATTGAGCGTGAAGCCGTCGAACTGGGCCTTCCTTACCCGTCAGTTAAAGGCATTATGACCATTCTGGAAACTGGCGGTAAACAACTTGAACTGTTAATGGAAGCAGTGGAAAGCGTAGTAAACGCACAAGCGCGCGAACTGTTGTATGAAGATACCAAACTCAACGCAAGCAATTTCCCTGTAGAAAAACTTTCATGGGAATACATTGCTAACATTCCAAAAGCACAGCGCCGTGGTGGTGGTATTCCCAAGGAAACTTGGGAGGAATTTATCACAGATTACATTGCGGTTATGCCTGCTGCTACCGGTAAAAACGTTGAGCAAGTTACCAACGCTGCCAAGTTGTTAGCAAACAAACTTAACTCATGTAAAACTGCTGAGCCAGTACTGCAATTGTTGGTACAACAACTCTCCATCTACATGGGTGCCAGCCAGAATTCCAGCGATTATTCCGAATGCGTGGAATTCCTGCTGGATAAGGCGGATACCTTCCTTAACATGACTGAAGAAGACATGACAGCTAACCTGTAATGGCGCTGTTTGGATCTAATCGGTTAGTGACTGTAACAATGTAACACACCAAGAAAGGCTATAGCTCACACAGTATAGCCTTTCTTTTTCCTTCCTAAACCTAACCTAATTAGTTTCTGTTAGCTCTCTCTTTAGGCGTTTGCTATTGCGTAGCAGGGAATCAAGCCATGGAATTGAGAGAGCTATCACAAGCTAATTACCTATACCTACAGCACATTAACCCCGGCTTGCCTATGCCTAAATTAAGAAAATACCAAGCCATTTGGCTTACGCTTAAAGCTACCGGCGGGGCGGTTCTCACTGCTGCACCTGATAGGCATAAAACTATCATTCAGGCAGTGAGAAAAGAAAGAGCTAACGATATACCCTTTCGTATCGCAGAAAAACGGCTAGGTAAAAGACACACTCTTAAATATTCAATAGGTGAAGATGGCTATACCCTCACATTTACTTTAATTGATTTACATAAAATATAACTCAAACTTTTTCAGGAAACCGCGCCATGACAAATACAGCTAATGTACCAGAGTCAACAGTATTAGAAATCAAAACCAAACTAGCAGAATTGGAAACCTCCCTCCTAGAATCCCTTCCTAATATGCCTGTAATCTTGCGGGACATCCATAAACAACTTAAAGCTGATCCTAATGTTGTAACGATCCTATCAGATGACGATTGCGCACTAATTGTAAATGGCTTAAAACAGCAGACGCAAACTGAAATTGTAGCTGCTGCTGTTAAAAGTAAGCCTAAGAAATCTCTAAAATCTATGGGTGTAGATGATCTTTAATTAACTTAAGCATTAAGTAGAGATCTAATAATGACCCAAACTAAAATCTCTTCTGCCGATCTTGCGCGCACAAAAAATATAATTTCCCCTACTCCACTGGCCACCGTTTTACGAATCTATACAGGTGCTAGGCATGAATGCTATATTGACTATCTTCATGGAGCCAAAGCTTTGCTTTCTTATTTTGCTCCTATTAGTGTTCCTTTCCGTGGAAATTTATCGCGCATGGAAAGGTTACTTGTAAGTTATGAGGTAGAAAGATTAGCGGCGTATGTTGTAGATAACAACTTAGCTGCATATGATAGAGAGCCTCCTGATTTATTAGGTAAATGCAGATTAGTAGAATCTGCTATTGTGCGCACAATTCAAGATTTAAGTTATTACAGATAGGATTCCCAGCTATGACTAACCACGAAACCTCCCAGAACCTCGACGAATTCTTAGATACTCCTCTTGTTCACATACCTGAATTAGATGGAGAACCTGTACCTCGCAAAATAGAACTGGTGGAACTATCTGAAGGTGAGATTGATCCGCGCCTTAAATTACTTTCACATTCTTCTCGTGAGTTGTTAGCTAAGTGCCCTCGCAAGTATCAACTATATCGTTTAACATCTAAGGTAAAAGAATCTCATAGCCAAGAAGAGCACCAAAAAGATTACGAAGACGCTGTTACCTTTGCTTACGGACATACAGTAGGTGTAGGAGTACAAGAAATCTTTGAAGGTGCTGATGATAATAAATTATACATGGCTTGTTTCTTAGCCTGGGGAACTGATCTGTTAGCAGAAAATACCAAGCAAAAGAAATCTTTTTGGAATGCAATGTTTGCTGTACAAAAGTTTGAATTCCTAAGAGAAGAATCTTTTATTAAAGATTACGAGCTAGTGTATACAGAAGGTAAACCAGCAGTTGAATTATCTGCTGTTATCTACCTACCTAATGATTTCTATTACAGATTATTTATAGATGTAGTAGTTCAACACCGCGAAACTGGTGAGGTAGTAGTAATTGAAAATAAGACTACTAGCGGTACAGCTAAGTCTGAAATGTATCGTAATTCTGGCCAAGCAATTGGTTACTCTGTTGTACTAGATAAACTGTTCCCTGATCTCTCTTCTTATTCTGTTCTTTACACAGTTTATGAAACTAAATCATTTGAGTGGGTAACTCTCTCATTCGGTAAGTCTCTACTCCAACGCGCACTGTGGTTACAAGAACTACTAATAGATGTGCAATCAATAGAGCTGTATGAAGCGTATGGCGTATATCCAATGCGTGGGCACGCTTGTTTTGATTACTTCCGTGCATGTAAATACTTTGGTCTATGTACACTAAGTACTGAAAACCTTACTAAGCCATTAGATATGTCTATGCTAGAAGATTTGGCAGATGATCTGTGTAGCTACCAGTATCACGTACAGTTTGATGAGTTAGTAGAAGCTCAGATAGAGAAAGGGTAGGGCGTAACTTATGTCTGATGGCATTATAAATACCAATCTTTCCTATAAAGAACGCAAAGAAACTATGTCTCTCACTTCTTGGGAGGAGTACCTTACTATGACCAATTCAACTGAAGCTAGAGTAGGAACTAAAACTTACGATGGAATTAAAAGAGTAAGTAAGAGTATGCTGCATAGCTATATTAAATTCGAGTTTGCAGCTATAACAAACAACACTCAAAAAGCTATGCAGTTTAATATCTATCCTCAAACAGATGAACCGTTTATTGACGAATTTACTGTAAATACCTGGTTCCCTAAATCTGTATTGAGTAACCTAGATGTAGAAGAAGGTACAGTATATATCTGGTCTAAGTTTGTGAGAGACAAGAAACCTGAATTATTAGGAGTAAACTAGTTATGAGTGACTTTGACGGTAATGATACGTTTGAATTAAAAAGACGCGATCAGATTTTATTGCAGTGCCTTAAAGAAATTTCTTGCGCGTTTGATAAAGTACAGACTGCGATAGCTGATAACGAACCTTACAGTATCCATTACAACATAAATAAGTTAGATAAATCTATAGACGACTTAGAATCTCATCTAATACAAGAAGGCGATTCGTAATAAGGAATACACAAATGAAAAAACTTTCCCAGACTCACCGTTCAACAATTAAAAACTGCATTGTATTTGGTCTACCTAAATCTGGTAAGTCAGAATTAGCAGGTAAACTGGCAAAACATTTCAATCTCATTTGGGTTGATTTAGAAAACGGCCATGAAGTGTTGTACAAACTTCCGCAAGAATGGCAAGAACGTATAACTCTTATCTCTCTTCCAGATACTCGTTCTTATCCTATTGCTATTGAGACTTGCCTAAAGATGGTGAAAGGTCCAGTTAGTATCTGCGATAAGCACGGTAAGGTTGGCTGCCCTATCTGTAAGAGAGAAGTTACAGACATAAGTAAGACTGTACTTGATGAACAGAAACAAGATGTATACGAAGAATACTTTACTGATGTCGATCTCAATAACCTCGGTCCAGATACCATAGTAGTATTTGACTCTCTCACCCAGCTATCTACCTCAGCTATTGCTCACATCACCAAGAATGAATCTGATACCTACAAACTCGAATTCGATGATTGGGGTAATCTCGGTAAACTCATGGATATATTCCTCTCTCACATTCAAGCAGGTAACTTTAATTGCGTAGTTATCTCTCACGAGCAGGAAGTTACCACTGAGGGAGGTAAGAATATGTTAGTACCTGTAGGTGGTACGCGCAACTTCTCTCGTAATACTGCTAAATATTTTGGTCACGTAGTGTATGCTGAAAGGAAAAACAAAAAGCATATATTCACTAGCAGTACAACTGCGAGCACCACGATACTAGCTGGGAGTCGCAGCGATGTTGCGCTAGAGTCTTCTGACGAGCCTAGCCTTTTGCAGATATTCAAGCCAGAACTTTATGGTGATGTAGTATCTAGCGTTAAGGTAGAAGGTACTAAGAAGGTAGAAGCTCAATCCGCGCAGATTGTTGGCACTCCAGCTAAAACTGGCAATGAAACTGCTGCTGAAATTCTAGCTAAACTAAAGGCAGGTAAAAACAAATGAAAAAAGTAGATTTTGTAGAAGACATTAATGCCGTAGATAAACTTCTGCACATATCGTTTTACCTTTGATCGAAACACCGTGCAGTTTACGGTGTCTACTGTAGCTGGCTACTACAGTACTGACGAGATAAGCCACAATGTTCAATTCATTAATTTAATTAATCACTTTATTTAAAGGAAACTATTATGTCTACTGATCAATTTACTGATGATATGGATGCTTTACTTGACCTTTGTTTGGATGACCTGGAAGATTTACCGGAGTTTAAACCTTTCCCTCCTGGTACTCACGATTGTGTAGCTAACTTTGAGCGAAAAGCTATCAACGGTGATGCATATGTTGAACTAAAACTGAAGTTGATTGAGACAGTTGAACTGGCTGATCCCAATACTCCAGTTGAGCAACAGTGTAAACTCGGCGACGAATCCAATACCTTGTATAATCTGGGTAATGAATTCGGACGTGGTGCGTTGAAAGCTATCGGTACCCCAGTCTGCCAATCTCTTGGCTTGGCTTCCATTCGGGAACTGATTGAATCTAAGGACGTGGAAGTACGAGTTACTACCAGTGTCCGTAAAAATAAAGATGATCCCGATAAGAAGTATCTGCAAGTAAAAGAGTTGTCAGTTAAGTAAGTAGTAAGTAGTAAGTAGTAAGTTACAGTAGGCATTAAGTTAGTTCGTGTGAAGTATGACTTAATGCCTACTAGTTTATTGTTATGGAGATTAAGTGATGAGTGACCATGTGAAGGTGCCAGTGTGGACCATGCAGAGTTAAACGAGAAAGAGCAAGGAATCTAAATAATGCCAACAGATAAATCTCCCAAACCTTCAGCTAAGTATTTCTCCCCCGCATTAGCTGCTAAGATAGCCAAATTGCGTGAACAAAAAGAAGAAGAGAAATTAGTCTCCAGAGAAGTGTTAGTATTCTGGGGAACTCATGATGATACTTCTTATTTATCTCATCTTAAATCCTGTGTAGGTACAGCCGCTACTTTTGTACGGACCGACAAAATTATCACTCGCGCTCAAGTTGTAGGATTCTGCGAATCTAAAAAATGCACTAAAGTAATTACTACTTCTATTGAACTATTGAGACTGTTTACAAATTGGAGTAAGAAAGAAGCACCTAAGCTTAGTAACTACGCTGGCTCTTATTTCACGATGGATTCAATTAATGGTCCAATAGAAGTGGTATTTATTAACCCTCTGAAAAATCTTGTAACAGTCAGTTACGGTAAATTCCTAACGACGCGGAACATATCTAAACTGACGCACCCAGAAAAGTGGGCTAAGCTACCTAAGTTTAACTGGACAGTAGTTACGCCAGAAAATGAACACTCTTGTTTCGATACGCTCGCACAGGATAACTGTTTTCTAATTGCGATAGATATTGAAACATTTAAAGAGAATGCAGCAATCAGATGTATAGCTTACACTGGCTTTTTCTACGACTCTAATAATGAAGATGGCAGCGGGTTGCATAGTGAATCTTATGTACTTCCAGTAGATTCTGAATTCAACCTCTCCGTATTACGTGAATGGAACTCTAAACTAACAGCGCCAAAGGTATTCCAAAATGGTAAGTATGATCTCGCCTACCTCGCACGATACTCTGCACCTGTACTTAATTATCTCTATGACACTGCTAATTTTTTCCATTGTTGGTACTCAGAGCTTCCTAAAGATCTTGGATTCCTTAATTCGTTCTTTGTCAGAGAATCAACCTATTGGAAAGACCTATCTGAGACTAATGATCTTTATGAGTATTATAGGTACAATGCTCTCGATACTTGGGGGACTGGCTGCTGTTTTCTGGCTATGGTACTAGAAGCACCTAAGTATGTATTTGATAACTATAAGCTAGAATTCCCTACAGTATTTCCGTGTCACCTATCTGAGATGATAGGGATAGAAAGGGATATGGATAGGCTGCTGGCGGCAAGAAAAGAGCAGGATGATATAATAGCTAAACAACAAGCAAGACTAGATAAGATTTTAGGTATGCCAAGCGGCGTATCATTCAATGTAAAGTCTACACCTCAGATGAAATTACTACTTAAACTTTTAGGTTGTGGTGATTTGAAAAGTGCAGATGAGAAGTCATTGAAGAAAGTAAAGTTTAGGCACCCGCTGAATTCTCGTATCGTTGATATAATTTTAGACATACGATCTGCTAGGACATTAAACAGTAATTTCCTTACTGCAGGTAAAGAGTTTCCAGGAACTAATCGTATACTAACTGCACTTAATCCGCACGGCACAGATACTTCTCGCCTAGCAAGTAAAGAACATCATTTCTGGTACGGTGTGAATCTACAGAATCAACCGCGCGGTAAAATAGTTAAGCAGACCTACAAAGCATTCCCTGGATTTTACTTTGCTGAGGTAGATTTAGAGCAAGCAGAATCCAGAGACACTGCGTACATAGCTGGAGAAGAAACTTTAATTCATAACGTAGAACATTCACCAGACTTCCATAGCGCTAATGCCTCTGCATTCTTTGGTATTCCATTTGAAGAATTATGGGATTTAGCTAACAGTAAAACACTGAATAAAACTATTCGTGATCTAGCTAAGAGAGTTAATCACGGCGCTAACTATGTAATGACCGCACCTACATTGCTAGATACTATGGGTGAAGAGAATGTCTTACGAGCAAAGACTTTGCTTGGATTAGATAGATTTATGTCTTTTCTCAAAGTATGTGAGCACCTATTAGAGCAGTTTCACCGTACGTATCCTGGACTACAGAAAGTATTCTACCGTAAACTGTGTGAAGAAGTAATGAAAACTCATATCATCCAATCTCGTGCACATCATTACTGCGACTCTCCAGATAAGTACGATCCACAGAATAACCCTGCGTGGACAAGATACTGTTTTGGTAATCCAGTTAAGAATAAATCAGATAAAAACGCTTACGTTGCTCATGTCCCGCAATCACTTAATGCTCAAACACTTAACCGTGCTTGGATGAAAGTATTTACTACAGTTGCAATGAATCCTAAACATTCAAATAATTTCTATTTAAATGCACAAATACATGATTCAATTTTATTTCAATACAGAATAGGTCACGAATATCTCTGCGATATGGTTAAAGAGTGTATGGAAATTCCAGTAACTATTCGCGGATACGATGACAAGGTAAGAACATTCATAGTACCTGCAAGTGTTAAGAATGGTATAGCAGGTAAACCAGCAACTTATTGGAGTGAGACCGAGTGATGAATACTAAACAACCTTCGCAACTGCAGATATTAACTCGTAAGCAGAATGATGCACTTAGGGTAGCTGCATGCATAGAAGCACAAATAGCTAGATTGAGGATGGTATTAAATGACTGTGCAAGATATGGAGGTATAGACGGAAATATACGCTCAGATATAAACAACTCTACTTGGAGAGCATTTGCTTCCAGTGGTACATTAATTAATTCTGACCTATTAAAACACGCATTTGAGCAACAGCGAAACAATATCCGTAAAGATAGGGAGAATTCTAGTGAACAGTAAGCTACAAAAGATAATTGAAACATACCAGTGTTCTCCTTACGGTAAAGCTATTCTTCGTAATGAAGATGTAGACTACCTTATAAAAATGTTAGTTGAGTCGCGTGACACTGTGCGTGCTATTGCTCCATGGATAGCTGCTAGCTTTGAAGGTGAAGTATGTTCTGAGTATGCTGAAGCAGCTAACAATCTGCTAGAATTAGAGAGAGAACTTAGCGGAGAAGAAGAACTTCCTATGCTTATCGTGGATGTATTTGATGTAGAATTGTCTGAACAGTTAGAGCTAGATTTTTCAAACGAAGAAGATGGCACTGACTTCCACTAACTAAGGCACTAAGATGTCAGACTCAGATCCAGATCAAACATCTGACTTTTTCTCCCTTTATCTGCAGTATACAGAGAAAACAGAGTGTCCTACATTCTTCCACAGATGGACAGCTATAACTTGCCTATCTGCATATCTAGGTAGAAGTATTCATTTTCAGCACGGTCACTTTACTTTACACAGTAATTTCTACACTATGCTGCTTGGATCGCCTGGAACTAAGAAGTCTTCTGCTATAAAGATAGGAACTAAACTCTTAAAGGCTGCTGGATATAATACATTCGCAGCTAAGAAAACCAGACAAGAGAAGTTTCTATTAGATTTAGCAGAGCAATCTGAAGCTTATGGGTTAGATGGAATAGAGATTTCAGCAGAAGATAGGTTGCTGGATGAAAATCTCTGGGGCTCTGTAGATGAAGAAGAAATGGTATTAACCCAACCGCCAGCTGAATGTTTCATAGCTGCGGATGAATTTAATAATTTTATAGGTCCAGGTAATTTAGATTTTATTTCTATACTTGGCGAGCTGTGGGATTACGAAGGTGTCTATGACTACAAACTTAAAAACTCAAAGTCTGTTTATATCCCTAATCCAACTGTCTCCATCCTCGGAGGTAATACTTCCGCTGGTTTTGCTCATGCTTTTCCAGTAGAGGCTATTGGACAGGGATTCTTTTCTCGCTTAATTATGGTGTACGGAGAACCTACTGGAGTTAAGTATACATTTCCACCTCCTCCAGATTTAAAGTTACAGGAGGAGATAGTTAAATATTTACATACAATAAAAGCAGAACTGTCTGGAGAGGTTACCCTAACGAAAGAGGCTGTAGAGTTACTAGATACAATATACCGTAAGTGGGATGGTATAGAAGATATTCGTTTCGAGCACTATACTAATCGTAGATTAACCCATCTACTTAAACTCTGTATGCTAGTAGCTGCTAACAAACTATCACAGATAATTACAGTAGAGCATGTAACTTATGCTAATACTGTCCTTACTTATACAGAGCAACTAATGCCTAAAGCGCTGGGAGAATTCGGTAAAGCTAGGCATTCAGATGTAACACATAAAGTCATGGCTGCATTAGATTCTGCTAGAGAGCCTATACCGTTTCAACAATTATGGAGATTGGTGCATACAGACTTAGACAGTAGAAATCAGTTAGTGGAAATAATATGTAATCTTCAAGTAGCTGATAAAATACAGTTAATAAAAAGAGAAGGTATGGGTGACGGGTACTTACCCAAGAAAAAGATATTCAACGATCTTCAAGATGGACTTATTGATTTAAATCTACTCACTAAAAACGAAAGAGGAAACCTGTGATGCTAAACCACTTAGAGAAATTTTACACAGCAGATACATGTATAGTTGTTTACCATAAAAACTGTACTGATGGATTGATGGCAGCAGCAGTAATGGCTGACGCTTTAGAGGAGCGGTTTAAAGAGGTGCAGTTCTTCGAGTGCGGATACGATGCAAAGGATTACGATAAATTAAAAGAACTTTTATTAAATTTATCTAACTATAGTATAGTAGTAGTAGATTTCAGTTTACCTAAACCTTGCCTAGACTACATATACGGCGATTTCCATTTCAAAGCAGGTTACATTCTCGATCACCATAAGACTGCATTTGAAATGTATTTTCCAAACCTCCCCTTTAAATCTGACTCTGCATACGCAGAAACTATGTACGATTTTGAAGTGCACCTAGATAATCGCAAGTCTGGAGCAGGTATTGCAGCCAGTCATTTTTTAACTGATGCTAAATATGTACGCTCTTCACTTGTAGCGTATATACAAGACTGGGACTTGTGGAAGTTTGAATTCGGCGATTACACACGTTACTTTAATGCATACATTACAGCTTACTCTGATCGTACAGTTTCTGGGTTCCGCAGGCTTCTGGCCGCTGAAGAGCATGATCCAAAGTCTGTACATTCGTTTGTGAATACAGGTAAAACACTCTACGAACAAGAGCAAGAGATTGTAGAGAAGATTGCAGCGGGAGCAGAGGACATTCAATTGGGTGACTTACTTATTCCAACAGTGTTTTGTGAAAAGCAATATTGCTCTAAAGTAGGCAATATTTTAGCATCTCTCGCAGATAATGAATCTAAAATAGGCGCTTGCATTGTAGCTAAAGACGGTGCTGCAGAAGTGAGTCTACGTTCAATTGGTGACGTAGATGTATCAGCAATCGCTAAGCAGTATGGCGGCGGCGGTCATAAGAATGCTGCAGGATTTATGATCACATCAATTGAGCGAGAGAAGGTAGAATTCTACATTGATGCTATGCACTTCCTTACAATTATGGAAGACATAAAAAAGATTGAAGAGAGTATGGAGACAGACAATGGTTAGAGAAGTTAAGAAGGGTAAATATATTCTTCAGTACGAAGAAGACTGGATGATAGAACTTAACAGGGAAACTAAGCACCACCCTGAGTTATTAGAACTATTAGCCCAGTTTCCGTATGAAGAAGTAGGCCAGCGAATCGCATGTATAGCCGCTTACTGTAGTATTATGCTAGACGGGTATTACACACAAGAACATTTGAAACACATATGCGAAAAATGTTTAGAGAGATTGAGAGATAAGAGAAGTATCATTATCTCTCCCACAGAAAGTAAATTGTTGCATTAAAGTGAGGAGGATATTACTAATGAGTGACTGTGTGAAGGTGCCGGTTGAAGGCTGGGAAATTCAAGAGATAGATCACCCTATAGATGATGGTATCTCCATACGTAGCAAAGGTATTTCTTACTGCGTATGGAAGATCGAGGAGCCAGCTGTTTATTTGCTACTGAAAGCCATGATCGAAGCATCGCCGGAGCCTGAGAGCGCCGAGCCTGTTGCTTATATGCGCCTACACAGAACTGGACTGTACATAAAAATGGAACATCTCAGCGAAACTCAGGCCAAACGCAATCACTACCAGTCGTTAGAGCGATTAAATGCGCGTGGAGGAATATCGCCAGCGGAGGCGTTGGCTTTAATCGAGCGGCGGTCATATAGGACTACCGGAGAATTTGAAGCCACCAAAAAATTGCTTGAGCTGGTTTCGGAAATAACTAAGCCACCCAAGCAAGAGCAGTGGAGGCCATATCCAAGATTTAAGCCTGACGATTGCAGCGTTGACCCTGTTGTTGTTTGCCTGCTGGACGATGGCCGCATAAAGATTGGTTCATATGCTGACAATTATGATGCATTTATTCATGGCGGTGGCTCTGCAAGAGTTACCCACTGGATGCCACTGCCACAGCCGCCGCAGGAGTAGAATGATATGAATAATGAAGAACTTCCAGGTATGTGGGATGAATCAGATCTAATAGGAGGAGAAACAGATATGCCGCAACATAAACCAATCTGTACCTTATGTGGAAAGGAAGGACATACTGCTAATCAATGTCCTTGGAATGATATACCTTCCCACGACCCAGAAGCAAATGTAAAGGAGATACCTGAGAGAGATCATTTCAATAATTCTCAGGTAGATTATTCTAACTTACCGAAAGATGAATGTGATTCTTGGAGTCCAAGCTCATGAGTATAAATGAATATCCAGGCTTAGTAAAAGCCGCCTTAGAAATAGGTTATGACAACGACGTAATCAACAGGACGTGGACAGAAGAATCTTTCTTAGAGGAGATAGATGCTGAAATATTTTTTGAACATGAATACGAACTTTCAGAGATGGATTTACAGTCCTGGTCTAACTGGTTAGACTCTCTACCAGAAGAACAACTAAAAACAGTTTGTTGCGGAGAGTGTGAAGAAGCAGAAAAGATTTTAGTAAACTGCCCTTCACGCTCTGGTCTTGAAGAGTTACTTGAACTTATATTTGACTGTTAATCCTCTCCAACAAAATCTTGCAACAACCTTCCTCCCATAATCTTCTGCATATCCTGTGCAAATGGACTGCTAAGACTTCTCTGAATTTCGTTAGCTTGAGAGGAATTAGCAGTCTTATACAGATCAACAAACCACTTGTTAAACTCTTCAGCTCTTCCTCCTTGCTCTACCCATTTCTGTGCGAATTCTTCTATCTGCTCTCTACTAGGATTTTGGCCAGCTATAAGTGTAGATTTAATAGCAGCCCCTAATTTTTGTCTAGCTTTAGAGTCCTTCAAAGCATAAGCCTTAAAGCGATAAGTAGCATCTAAAGCTATAGCTTCATCTAGCGGCTTGCCTCCAGCAATTCTGGCAACATTCATTAGGGATAGTAGATCATTAGCAGCAATCACGTTACCGCGAGAAGAGGTAGAGAATGAGGCAGCTTGTGGATTATTTAATCCTTCAAGTGTTTGCGCTAAACCGGCCAGCGGTCTACTTAAGCCATTATGTTCTATACCTTGTAAAAGCGTAGTACTTATATCTCCTCCATTAGCTAACTTACTAGCCGTATTAAATAGATTACCAAACACTTTAGCGCTAGCTTGTACAAATGGTATAGAGGCAGGATCAGTAGGTACAATAGTTAAATGTCTAGGATTAATGTCACCGCGCGCATATAAGTTAACTTTCAAATCAGGATCGAGTAAACCTATAGCGTTTGAACCTAAACCGTACATTAACCAGTCACCAGCTTCTTTACCTACAGTGCCGTATACAGAAGAGTAAATATCTCTATGCTGTGTATTACCAGAAGCTGTACCTATTAGATGCGTGTTAATAGCATTGAATGCAGGTAAACCATTCATTCCGTGAATAGTTCCCTGCAAAGCTAACAGGGTCATAGCATCCTTAACATGACCTTCCCCTACGTGACGTAACAACTGCTGCATTAAGTTGAATTGGTAAGTTTGAAATAAACCAATCGCTTGGCCTATAGGACCTTGGAAAAGTAAAGGTCTCTGTGCAGCAAGATAGTTACCTTGAGTGCGGTTAATGAAAGTATTTATATAAGCCAACTGTTGTTTGGCTGTCATTATATTATTCTTTACTGCCACGTCAGTGAGTTGTTTCATTACATCTGCAGCAACAAAACGGTTGAACTCTTCAGCTAATTTATTACCTGTCCACTTCTCTCCAGTATTAGCAGCTGCCGCTAGTTTAGAGTGCAGAGTATCTAGCTTCTTACTCCAGCCGGCCACATCTGTACCGCGAAAAGTAATATCATCTAATGCCGATGCATATTGTTCTGAGATTGTAGTTGTCCACCCCTGCTTTTTGAAGAATGCATGTTCAGGCAGATCTTTATTGCCAAACCTCTTCATTGAATTAGCTATCAGTTTATATGGAGAAAGAATACTCTTATCAGTACCCGGCACCTTAATATGAGCTAAGTTTTTCAATTCAGCAAGTGGTCCCACAGCTCTTACGTCTGCTCGTTCAATGGCTCGAATAACTGCTGCCGTTTCACTTCCAAGTAACACATTGGCAGAAACAGCGTTAGTAACAGCATTAAGAGTATCAAGCCTGAGAACAACTGTAGCAAGAAGACTATTAGCTTTATGGACAAGCGAGGTAAGTGCTCCTTTATCAGGAACAGTATTTGCAAACAGCTCCATAGCTTCATCATAATGAGCACCTTTATACCCAGCTTTCTCTAGTATCCTATTAGATTCTTCAATAGCTTTTGGTGACGTAGAACTTTCCATGATAGAAGATACACGACTAACAGCACGGCTAACTGCTTGATCAGCAAGTTTATTAACTTCAGTCCACCACGGGTATGCTGATTCTTTCTTCAATCCAAGTGCAGTTTTAATGTAATCACCGTACGGATTCTTAGCTACTTCTTCTGCGTACTCCAACATGTTAGCAAACTTAGAGGTAGATACGTTAGTTATCTCTTCCCCTAACTGACGAACCTCTGCAAATGCTGTCTGGTATTTAGTAGATACGGCTTCACGAACTAATCCAGATTCTCTAGCAAGGTGCCAGTTAAGTACTTCAGATGAAATCTTGGTAGGATCAGTAGGAATAAGGTAAGGAGCAGATACACCTTTACGGTGAGCTTCTACATTTATATAGTCAGAATTGATAGTTTTCTCATAATCAAACTGTCCAATACGTTTGTAGTAATCTTCTGCTTCTTTCTTAAGACGGATAGTGAGTTGAGGATTCTGTTTGAGCTTAGTAACCATCCCTTGCAATTCATCAGCAGTCGTTGCGTATAGAGTAAATGTTTTACCTCCACCGGTCACACTATCGTCGGTGACAAGTGCAAAGTGTTTATAATCTTTAGGGTTCACAGGAATAGGATAGAAAGCTTCCGGGTCACGTCCAAACTTTAATCCTTGAGCTGCACGTAATTCCGCCATTTTAACTGTACGCATACCGTTAGTTTCAATGTGAGCCTTAGCTAAATTACGTACGTCATCAGAATTTACTGCAATAAGCTCAGGTATATCAGCAGCTAATATAGGGCGAGGAGGGATTTCTTTACCAGCGTCAGCAGCAGCCTTAGCTTCTCTCTCCCATTTAATAAGTTTAAGTGGTTTAAATCCTTTCTCAAATTCACTGTAACCATAATTCTCCGGTATGCTGCGTAGAGTGCGATTAATATTAGCCCACTCTACAGCAGCTTCCTGGTTCTGTGAAATTTTATACAGTAGCGGTTTTAACACATCGCTAGTAGCATTTTGGTTTCTACTTATTAATTGCTTAGTCATTCTACCTGTATTCTCTGCCCAGTTAGCGAGAGAACCGTAGTTAGCAGAAGCAGCAGAAATAAAGCTAGCACCGGCACCTGAAGGAGATGCACCGAACATTACTTTACCTGAATTAATATCATCAAAGAACTGAGCTTCTGGCCCTATCACAGAAGCAAAAGCTTTATCAACTCCTTCTTGATACATCTTTTGTTGCTCTTTAAGTACAACCATAGCTTCTACATCGAAGTTATTATATACTTTCAATGCATTGGTGTCATAAGTAATTTTAGCGTACTGAGGCACATTAGTCATACTTATAGGGCCGTTCTTAACTTTTCTTAATCTCTGCTCTACAAGTTTGTTATTATATTCGCCCATGTGAGATTGAATAGCAAAGATATCGTCTATATTGTACTTACTTCCGCCGCCAGTTATACGTACTTCTCCGTTGAGAAAACTATTGCGTACGTTAACCATTGCAGCTATTTCTTCCTGCGTAAGGTTTGATTTCCTTCGCAATAGCTTATTAGCCATAGCGATTTTACGGTCACCTATGTAGTCAGCTAGATTATTTCCTACAGCTACTACACCACTGTCGTCTACAAATTTTACAGAGCCAGAGAACCGTGCATCATCGCCTAAATCTATGAATACCTTTTCCATTAACGGTATATCATCTACATGCACAGTAAGAGGTTTATACTCTGAAGCAATACGAGATAGATGAGGCTGCTGTTCTAGCCAAGCAGTTCTAGCTAGAGTCTCATCTAGCTGATTCGTAGAATGCACTTTCCACATTTTATCTATAGTTGCAGATTTAGCTGTAGATGTATTAGGAGATAAGGAGAATTTATGTACAGCTTTACCTACTTTAACAAATCCTTTATCTACCTTAACTTCTCCAGTTGCAATCTTATCAGCTAAACGAATAGCTAATGGAGGCTCTGCAAATACCTTACCTACATCTTCTCCCCAAAGCTTTATGTAAGCAGTACCATAAGAAGATTTAGCTGCCTCTTCAAGTAATGCAGGGTTCTCTTTAGCTGCAAGTGCTAATGTCTCGTAATCAGCTGCTCGTTTGGAGATTGTTTTTAGCCTTCCTATCTCTTCAGCTCCAAGTAATACTGCTTGTTGATCTTGAAAAGACAGCCCTTTAAGGTTAGCGTATAAAGGATTTGATACGGCTGCATCTTTTCCAGACATGGCAAGTAAACTATCTTGCACCTTTAAATTTAACTTCTGTGTCTTAGCAGCTGCAGCTTGAGTTAGTTGCGCAACCCGCTCAGGATTTACTTCAGGTACAACTTTAGGAATAGCATCCAATTGCTCTAAATTAAGTATAGCTTTCTCTGCTTCCTTAGATTTAGCCAAAGGTTCAGCGATGAAAGTGTAAGGTCTAGCAGCAAACGCAGCTTGATCAGCAGCTTCTTTCAGTGTGTATGAAAGTTTAGTAGCATTGACTGCACCGCCAACTAATCCAAATACACCTGCGCTAAATGTTACGTTCGCTAGAAAATCTCCAAAATCCTGGTTCTCCAGTACAGGAGATTTAAACAAAGTGATAGCAGTAGCTGTTTCAAAAGCCAGTGCCTCTAATGCATTTTGGTGAATACCTGCACCTATAGCCTTTAAAGCTGCACGAGAAGTAAGAGACACCGCTGATGAATTGGTTGCAGCTAGTTTCACAGCTTCAGCTATAGCAGTCTGCTTACCGGGTACAGCTATAAGTCCTAAGGCTTTGCCCATACCTGTACCAAACTTACCAGCACCCATAGCTGCCTGTAAACTTTTCTGTCCAGCATTAAGAATTTTTACACCTGCAGTGCCTGGTAAAACTGAAGATAACAGAAAACCTACAAGATCAGCACCTTGTTTATTTTCGTCATAGAACTGTGCAAGGTCTGAATCTAAAGAAGCTATAACATCATGCGTATCTGAGCGCTCAAACTCACCGCCAAAAAGATTACCTATATCTGTAGGTATATTGTATAGCTGATTAGCTCCGGAGATTATAGATACAGCTGCAAACTTCGGTATATTGTCTATAGTATCTACAGCTGCCTCTATAAATGTTCTATTATCATTGGCTACATTCATAGTATCAGCTGCAGTAATATAGCTGGGCAGATACGCTTGTTCACCTTTATCTGATTTTTCTAGGTAATCTTCATATGCAGATGGCATACATTCACCTATTGCTGCTGAGCTGAAAGGTATTTAACTATTACTTCTCTCATCTTGATCTCATCGGATACATCTACAGTTTCTGTATATGTTCTGACGGGAGAAGGTTCAACTGGACGCTTTAAAACTTCTTCTTTAAATTTTCTGTATCCGTATACTACAGGTATTACACCAAACGCTCCCGTAGCTATATCTTTAGCTGTACCTGTAATACCCTCAAATGGAGTACTGGCGCGGTTGATTGGAGAATTGTAAGCAGACTGCGGTGCAAACCCAGTTGTTTGAATACCGCCGTAGGACTCATTATTAAATTTAATAGCTGATCTAAACAACAAAGCATAATCAGCAGCTGCTTGATTTGGGGATATTACCTTAGCTTTAACTGCATCAATAGCTGCCTCTAAAATTAATTGAGGATCAGTTTCAGTGAATCCTTTAGGTTGCAGCACTTTCTTATACAATTCGCTGTTAGCTACAGACTGTATAGTAGCAAGTGTAGCCATAGGAGGAGCGTGGAATGGGTTAGATCTATCGCCTGTATTTATCTGAGAGTGGTAACCGTCACGCACTTCTTTAGCTGCTTTGTTAAACAAGGCACGAGAAGCATCCTCAGTCTTTGGTGCTACAAATGTAGGATCTTTTGACTGTTCAAATACTTTTCGTTTAGTTGCTTCGATAAGAACTTTGCTTGGAGAATTTTTACCTTGATTAAGAGGATCGACGAACTGATAAGCAGCCGCCGCATCGTAAGGAGTAGCTCCTTTAACTCCGGTCTTACCTACGGCATATAGCATGTTATACTTAGCTACTTCGTTTGGATCGCGGCTAGTTCTCCAAGCTTCAATAACTTCTGAATCTTCTGTGATAGGTAATCCCATAATAGACTGACCGTCGCGAACTGCGTTAGCTGCATCTTCTTGTACGGTGATTGCATCATCAATCTGACGAACCAATTCTTCGTTCTTTTTCTGAAGAGCTAATTTAGTGGTTGGATTAGTTTCATATTGAAGTTGATTTTGATTTCTAGCTAGAGTTACTTTCAATTGCTCGATCTCTAAGGGAGCTTTCATTTTGCGTAGCTCTAGTTCTTCTAAAGCAGTTTGTCGCTGTAGCTCACGCAACTCTCGTTCAGCTACTTCTTCATAAAGTTTATAAACTTCTACTTCAGTAGAAATAGCCCTAGCATTAGCTGTCTGCAGAGTAGCAATAGCAGATGCGTTGGCATGTAGATTTTCTCGTTCAATCTTGGCTGCTTCAAGGTCAGCCATAGATGCAATCTTTCTTTGGTTCTGAGCTATTGTCTCTTTAGTAGTATTTTCAGCTGTTATGATGTTAGCTTTATTAACTGCCTCAGTCCCAGCTGTAATTGCCTGAAGAGTAGCGAGAGTTTCTGCTTGCTTTCTTGTCGCTATATCTACTTGCTGATCTATTTGAAAAGAACGAAACATATTAATGATGCCATCAATAAGTGGCACCTTAGTAAATTCATCGTCAGCAATATCAGTCTGCCTAGCTCGTAATTCTTCTAATTGTTTAGACTCCTGCTGCAACTCTCCCATTAATTGCTGTTGATACTCTGCTCCGCCGGCTTTATTAAAAGCTGCTATATTCAACTGCTGAGTCTTTAGTTCAGCGTTATCTTTCACTAAAGCAGAGATACCTTCACCAGCAGCTATACTTCTGATAGCTGTCTCCATAGTGTCACTAAGCGATTCAATCTTAGCAACACCTTGTCGAAGCAAGGTATTAGTCTCTTTAACTTCGGCAGATGCGGTCTGAGCACGCGATTGAGCTTCAGCTAACGATTCTTTAGATCTTTTAGCTTGCTCAAGAATTAAATTTGAAGCATTAGATGTATCAGCCATCTTGATACCTATAAATTAAAACCCAAATACTTTACCTACAGACCCTAACACACCGTCAAGTAAACCGTCACTACCCGCTTTAGTTTTTCCACTTGACTTAGTTTTACTAACAGTATTTGTAGTTTTAGTAGCCTGTAGTTTAGCTACTTCGCCGATAATCTTAGCTACAAGATTACCTGTAGCATCCTTAGCTACGGTAGAATCATACAGTCCTGATATATTTTCTTCATTAAAAATATCAGCTAAGCCGCCTTCACTAGATAACACATCTTTAATTATTTTATCTAAAGCATCTTGACTGAATGTATATTTTTCTGTTGTCTTAGACGTACCAGACTCGGATGCACTTTGTTTACCAGACTGGCTGGTACCAAACAAATCGCCAAGAGCGCCTGTGATATCTGTAAAAGATGTCTGAAAAAAATCTGCCATTGAATTATCCTCGTACTATATAGAGTCTTTTACTATATGTATACTATAGTGTGCAGCTATTATTGCATTTGGATTAGTTACAGCCAAACACCTAATACACATATCTGTTTTGGCTAATTCTGATATACCTCCATACAACTCTACGTCTATATTTTTTTCAGTTGTAAGAAGTAAAGGTCCTATTAGTTGTATAGTATTTGTACCAAAGTCTATAACTTTTACAGCTATCTGAGCATCGTTAGCTGATAAGTCATTCATCCATATCTTAATTGTTTTAATGTACCCAGTGTATCCTGCAGGTACAGTAAAATTAGATAGCTGAGCTATACTTATTCCTGCGGAAATTACAGCAAATATAACAGTAGTTGTTGTTTTCCAGCGTACTGTTATATCTCCCTCGTTAGTCTGAGAGCTACCAGATCTTATAACTTCAGCAGCCCATATACGCACACCTGTAGTAGCGTTATCTACCCAAGTACTTCCATTTAAATCTACTTCAAAGAACAGAAAAGTACCGTTAGAGTCAAACATATTATAGTCATCATCTAGGTAAAATATCCTTACCCTCTGCGCACCTGTCCCTGCCGCTGTATCATTTGGACTAGAGCTGCTTACTTCAAATATCTCAGCAGCTGTTGTAGGAAATCCAGTATAGTCTCCTCCGCCAGACCAAATATCTTCTGCAGCATCTACATCAGAGTTAAACCCAAAGCGAGGCACGATAAGTTCACCGTCAACATTGCCTCGCATTACATTTAGTTCAGTCTCTCCGCGATACTGTTCAACAAACGCAGCAGTTTTATCAGCGTTCTTAGGAAGTAAGGGATGACTCATTATTTATCTTCCACGGATGTCTTTGTCATCTCTCTAAGGGCAGCGATGGCTACTGCTAATACAACAGATGTTATTCCATAATATTCAGCTAAAAGATCTTTAATAACAGGCAGCTGAGAAGACATAGCTACACAGATAGCAAGCCAGTATGTTTTAGATTTTAATCTTTTATTTATCTTCATCGCACTTACCTTTATTTACAGTTCAAAGCTAATTATGGATATACCAACTCACACCATCAGATATGACAGGGATTGCCTCTAAGTTATCTAAACTTATGCCGTCAACATCATCGTCTACAGGGGCAGTTAAACACTTTACTACTGTAGTATACGTTCCGGCTATTTGTTTTACGTTATGGGAATTTCCTATACCTGCACTTGGAGGATATAAAATGACAGTAACATCTCCGAGAGATGCATTAACAAGTATAGTACCATATTCAGGGAGTATTTCTATAGTAGAGGTGCCCGCTGGAAAACTGATTACTGAGCTTTCAGAATTACGTGTACCTTGAAAAGCTAACTGCTCTATAGCATTGTGTACATCTAATAAATCTTCATATACGTACTTATCTTGTATACCCTGCGGTACAGAGCCAAGTCTGAGATTTACTACAGAATTATAACTATTAGGAGGAGCCGCCATTATCTATGTCCTAAATTATGATAAGTTACAAGTACAGTAGAAAGTTCAAAATTACCTTTTATCAGAATGGAGTGGTTAGTAGCAGAACGTCTGAAAGTATATGTACGAAGATCAGATTCCGAATAACTTTCGTACCCTGACACTACATCAAGTTCTTTTCCTTTCAATGCATACATATCGTATACATCTATTACATCCCCTACGTCTATATTCTCTAACTCAACAGCATCTAGCATACACAGTCTAGTATGTATACCTTGTATTTTACCTAATACCATTACCCCGTAAGCAATAGACGTAGAAGATACATCTACTAAAGTCACGACTCCGTTAGAGGTCACAAATGCTATAGCTTCTTTAGCTATCTCTGACTGTGTACTTATATACTCAAAACAGTCTGAATGAGTTATGCGCAACTTACCTAGTCGCTGCAATGCTAAGTCAAATACTAACGCATAAGTAAATTCGGTTACACCGTAAGATATTATAAGGTAACGTTTATGGATAAACTTAATTTTCTTCTTTAATGTTTGAGCAGAAGTTAATACAGTGGTAACAAAGGTATTGGTACTCTCATCTAACTCTTCTAGCTCCCTGCCTGACAAGAAGTCAGTAACTTCAGGTAGTATAAGTTTAGCTTCCCTAGAATTAACTGCCTGAATACCTGACTTAGAATATAAAAATTGATCTTCAGTATTAGCTTCATAGGCCACTTGATCTAAGTTTAATCCGCCACTGCTATTTTCTATCTCTTTAAATTTAAATGGAAAAGATGCATTACCTGTATATATACAAGCAACAGAATTATATTCAGCGTGAATAATAGTTCCAAAAGTATTTGCTGTGGCAAATAGTACGTTACCTTTAGTTTCTGCTATACTACCTCCACCTGCGCCTGCAGCTGCGCTTGGTGTAAAATCTAAAGGATCTAAAGTACTACTCCACGCTATATCAGTTTCCGTAAAAGCTATCAAATAGCCGTTAGTTCCTACTACGGATACTATAGCTGATGCAGTGAGTCCAATAAGAGTTACGGCAGTAAATGTATTAGTAACTGTAGAGTAAGTATAACATGCACTTTTGTACTTTAGTACATAACTGATCCCGTTAACTATACCTGTTGTTACTTGAGCGTTAAACATCTCAGGAGAAGTTACTGGCTCCCAACCTGTAGAGTCTGGATGTAAAGCGTATAAGCGACCTAAACTTGTAATAGCTAAGTATACTCTATCTCTCTCTACAGAATATATAACTGTTACATTATTTATTATTTCTCCTGCGGCTAATGTATCTATAGATGATACGGTATTAACATACCCTACAGCTTCATAGCCTTCTTCTGTAGGAAGTACATTGTGACAGTACATTACAGAAGGTTTATATACACTTGACTCACTTCTATCTCCTACAATACTACGTTTAGCTTCCTTACTTAGCAGAGGAAACTTAGCAGAAGATAAATCTATATTAAACTTACTCTGAGCCATTCCATTTACCTCTGCTCTGCTTTTTTCTATCTTTTACTTGTTCTTCTAAGAGAAATGTACGTAACTGCTCTTGGTGTTCTTTTATTTTATCCTGCTTTCTACGAGATAAGAATGTCTGTATATTTACACCTATTACAGTAAAAGAGACTACAACACCTATGACAATTATTACAGCTCTCATCCCTTCTCCTGTTATCAAATCTATCCAAGTAGGAGAACTGGCCAGTGCTACTCCTATACCTAACGCTGGCTTACTGTGGCTGATTGCCTGTACAGCTTCTTGAATAGCTATAACTATATCATGTTTCATAGATTAATTTCTCTTAAATAACAATAGTTACAAGTGAAAAGAGACGATTTAAGCATCCTTGCTATTAGCTAGTCCACCCAGTCTGTGTCTGTGTCTGCATCCATTTTGAACCAGTGTACACAAATTCAATTGTTGACTCTGTACCTGTTGTATTTCCAGCATCGCTCCACGCCGTGTGGAAAGTGAATCCATAAGCAAAGATCTTGATTGGTCCGCTTAAATCCTATACTTTATTCTTAATCGGAATGTTCCTGTGCCTGAGCCTGCCACAACTCGCGCTTGCATCTCTTCTCCTGAGCGCAACCCAGCCGCCACGATTCCAGATGTTATGTCATCGTGCCCTGTAGTCAACGATGCTGTCCCAAGGTCGAACGTATAATTCCAGTCCGCATCACCGCTATAACCGATTTCTAGTGTCGCACCGGTAAAACTGCCGGACCCCTCCAAAATTTCAACACTATCAATCACGCCACCATAAGAATCAACCACTTCGATTATTGCAGGGCTCATGCCAACATTTGCGGTTATTGTCTCCGAAATGTACTCTCTGTTCAGCCCTGTTTTTCGGTCGCTTCCTATTTGCACATTTCCATCATGCAACGCCCTGGATAGTTGCGGATTGCTCAGCCCGCTAACATCTATACTAGAACCAAAATTATTTACCTGCCCGATTATTAAATTAATGAATTCAGGTGATGTATGCGAACCGGCAACCGAATCCATTATTAAGCACGGTTCTGTTCCCTCTCCTATGAATCCCATTGTACCTAGCGACTGACAACCCCTTACTCTTGCCATGTAGATTGCGTAATCAGGCGGAGATGACAAATTCGCATTACCCAGATATGTTTTCCTAAGCTCCAAACCCATCACGCTACTTTGCCCCCCATAACTAAATGGATTGTGACATGATTCATAATATCCACCAACCGCAACACCATAGCAATTACCCTGCCCTTCCGTGCAATCTCCAGCTATTCTTACGGCGTTCGCAGCGCCATTGCTTTCCTGAATGCCGTCTATATCTACGGATTGGGATTGTGCAACATCTACACCACCGCCATTTGAACCACCACTAATCACAGTGTCAGGCCGAATGTATAATCCATTGCAGTTATCGTAAAAAGTTAACGTGAAATTATTATTTTTCGTTGCAGCAACAGTCACATTAGTTTGCGCACTGCTACTATTTTTGTCTAGCGTCACCGTTGTAGATGTTTTTGACAAAATACGATAAGGTCTCGTGGTTGATGAAAATCCCGCAGACACAGTGACAAACGTGCCAACAACAAAATCACTTGTATCTGTCATTCCAGTGATAATGCCAGTCGAACCGTCAGTATCACCCGTAGAGTCGGTCGCCGTTCCAGTCGCGGCATCCCAGCTGCTTGAATACTTGCCGCCCAGCAGAGAGCAACGGTAAGAAAAACGCCCGCGTATTGCGTCACTGTTTTTTGCTTTCATACGGCACATATCAAATGTCGAATTAGCGGAGCCGAACAGCTCAACAACGGGCATAGCGTTGGTATTCTCAGCGGAAATACGCCGCCATGTTATTTCACGAATAGTAGAGGCGCTGCCGCTACCTTCATTATAAGTGCCTGTTTTAAATATTGCGTCTAATCCGTCACCTAACAATCCGCCATTATTGGCACCAAGCGTATATGTTGATCCCATCTCCAAAGTAATGCCACGCTTAAGCTGAATGCCTGATCCGCAGTTTGTTTTTGTTTCGTACTCAGGTATTACTATCGTTGAGTACGTGTTATCAACTGCATTTTGCAGGGCTGTTTTGTTTTCTGAGTGTGTTCCTCCCTCTCTAAAACCAAACATTTCTGCATAAACCTTATCGCCCAAGGAAAGGCTAAACCCATCGCCATTTGCATCATAAAAACCAGAGTTGTCACTGTAGGCTGTCGATGCTGTGCCTGTGGTGCCGTCTCGGTGGTAAGTAGCTCCACCCTTTGGGCCTGCTGTGGTGGATGCCCAGCCGCCGTAGAACCCTCTTGTTGCTACTGCGTTATAACCGCTCAAGTCTTCAAGCATTATGGCCGCAAAGGATTCAAACATCACCTGTCTGTATAAATATAAGTACGTTAAAGCAGCTTCCACACTTATGGGTACACCTACCGGAGAAGTACTAACATCTACAGCGGCTGTTGTAGTTGCAGAGCCTGAAATCTCAGTAAACCCTACTGCATAAATAATATCGCCAACAACGCAAGCTGTATAAAGTACAAATACAGACGGTGATACTTCCCCAAAATCAATACCATAACGAAGTATATTTCCATTCTTATAGACGGAGAGACTTTGAGTATTTACAGCGTATGTGAAATTAGTTAATGTAAACTGCGTCTGCCCAGTAGTAGCTATAAAAGCTTGTATAGCTCTTTTACTGTTAGTGCTTATGTTTACAGTATCTCCTGGAGTCCAAATACTAGCTTCTACAGACATGATTAAATCCTCTAGTAACCTTGATCAGTTAAACCTACAGTACGCAGCAGATCAAACTGTTCTGCTAACTCAGCTTTTAGGTAAGCAGCTTCTTGATCTTGACCTACTGCTTTGAATATTTTAGATGCAGCTTCAAAAATTATGAAATAAGGTACTAGCTCAGCTATCCAGGAACTATAAGCTTCTTCTCTCACTATCGGAAGTACATAAGCCCCAAGTAATATTTTGCTAAAAGCTACTGCAGACCTTATCTCTACAGTTCTTCCTGCTATATAATATACGTCAGATTTTAATGCTCCGTAGGAATCTATTACTTCTTCGGGAGTTATTACATCAAATACTTTACCCACTTCATCTGTTTCATCGTTTACGCGTTTAATATACTTAGGCGCACGGAAATTTGTAATTAAATTGTAGGGATCAAAAGACTGAGTTAATGAAGACTCCCCAAACTGTACACCTGTCTCATAGATATCTCTACTATAGAAATCAGAGGTATGAGCTTTAAGCGTAGCAGCTTTAATCATATTTTTAGATAGAGACGTCAAATCTTCTCTGCCTGTGATATCGTATACTTCTGTTAACAGCTCGTCAAATGTCATGTTATGGGCCTATATTTAGGTGTACTCAACTAACTCTACGAGACCGTATGTTTCAGGTTTACTGAATCTAACATCTCCTCCGTTAAGTGTGATAATATTATTATCATAACTTAATATGGCTGTACGTGGCCTGCCGCTCCCATCTAAATATTTCATATCTTCGTAACCCCCTGAAGAATTCAATATCTCTATCTTTATGGGATCATCGTTTGAAGAAAGATTCATAGCTGCAAAATGTCTGGTAGTTGTTATGCTAGTAACATAAACATCTGCAGCCATAGTAGCTGCAATTCTAACTGTAGCTGTCATAATTCGTTTCCTTTGTAAATAACCTAACTTACGACTGAATTTACTGTTAAACCTACTATACTGCCTACAGCAGAACCTCCACCAGACACCACAGGCGGCACATACGTCAGTGCATCTACACCGCTAGAAAGAGCGCCTTCGTAGGTGCTTGCTCCAGCATTGTTCATATGCGTCAGATCCGGGTCGAGCAAAGCCGCGTTCTTGTTGTTAGTGCCAGTAGGATCTCCCATTGGCGTCCACGTGTCGACCGTATAAGCGTTGTCATCCGAACTCACAATGATGTCGGCTTCGTCGTTCCAGTCCGGGGCGATAGTAGAACCCCAAGTGCCCGGCAGAACATAGGGAACAACAATCAGCTCAGTGGTACTAATAGCGCGGTAGTCTGCCAACAATGCAGATAGCTCCGTTGACGTTGTTGCTAGTGATGTAGATCCAAGTGTGTTAACGCATACTTCTAAAACAACGTCTTTAGCTGCTACTCTCGTTGCATGGCCGTCATCAAGTATTTGTTGAGCATCTTCGATTCTATCTCCCGGGCGGCCTATATGGACAACCCACCGATCAGGGTCGCCTGACGCTTCGAAGTATTCATTCCACTGTCCGACTATGTTATCGGTGGGTAGGTCTTGATCGACGTTCGCCAAAGAGTCACATACCACTGCAATTTCGGGCTGATAAGTCGTCTGATCGAAGTGCCGTATTTCTAATATGTCCACGTCCCCAGCTAGTAACTTAAAGATTGCAGGGTATCCAGATTGTGGCATTAAATCAGTTAGCCCAGATCCTTGTACTTCATTATCAAATTGATGCTGTAATCTAACAGGGGCTAATCCTTGAGTCTCATTCCAGCACCAGAAAGTAACTGTATGTCCATCTAATTGATAACATACAGCATAAATATCATCTACAGCAGCAGTACCTTGCATGACGTTGTCACCGCCAGCTATAGGAACTGTGCCTCCAGCTAAATTAGATTGTTCGATAGCGGGCCCAAATGTAGAAGTATACTCACCAGTATGTATAGTACTAATGCCATTTATTATATTTATTAAACACGCTAAGGCTTGTGCAGTAGATCCAGAAGCTTGTCTGAATGGTACGCACCCTAAGCCAATTACTTGAGTAGTATTTCTACATCTAAGCCTTGCGTATACAAACTGGTTGTGGGAGTACTCAGATACATTTAATCTACAGTAGTTGTTAAACTCATCCCCTGAGGGTGGAGCGCCGGACAATCGAACTGCATTGGATGGACTTGTCACTGAGGCTGCGGACAAATTCTGAGATACACCACCCGACTGGCCGACCGTAAATTCTGCCGTATCATTACCAGTAAATGTTTTCCAAACTCCTACTAATCTGCACGGGTCCCAATTAGTAAGATAATCTGTGGTGCCAACGCGCATCATGTCGTTGTTGTTTGCGGTCTGATCTTCAAACGTAGTTGCTGTATCCGTAGGACCGTTACCCCACAGCGTTAAAGAATCCGGAGCTGTTACGGTGCTGCTTGCGTAATCCTGCGGGCGTCCGCCATTGAAGTCGTTTGTTATCTCTGCAGCTGATAAGGCACTTGCCCAGTATCTGCAATAACCGCCAAAAGCAACCTGGCTCGGTTCGCTTACTCCCGTTCTTGAACCGAATGAAATATCTGTCAAACCAGAACTACCTAACCCAGCAGTTGCCAAACCTGACATTGAGTTTTCTACAAACTGAGGTATTGAGTTGTAATAAACATCTAATGTAGGGTTGCCAGAATTGTAATCCCACACAATAGCGACATGCGTCCATCCAGGGGGCGGCATAATAAATCTTGCAACTTGTACGGCATCGACATTATTTACTAATACGAATCTGCACGCACCAGCCTCAGCTCCTATATCAATCTGCCATCCTATTTGGGAGCCACCTGCCTGAGCATGTGCTATCCAGACCCCTTCACCAGCAGCAGGGGCCGGTTGATTAGCGTAGTCTCTATCTCCAGTCTTAGACCAGAAGCACAGAGTAAAAGCACCAGTGTAAGTTTCTGCACCTACATCTAACTGATAGTAATCGCCAGCCGTACCAGTAAGTTCAACTACTTTTCCTAGAGTACTCAAAATTCAACCGCCCTAGATCTTAGCCCATTTACATCAACGGTTCTTATTGATAACTCGCTGATATCGTCAGTTATATACTCACAACACTGAGCAGATGCAACAACTTCTCCATCTTTTAAAAATTCATACCCTGCTATCTCATCCGAGACCATCGGCGTCATATCTTCTCTTTCCGTTGGAGCTTTCCACGTAACTCTATACTGCCCTGAGTCACATTCAATTGTTATCACGTTACTCTGTATTTCAATCTTTTGATCTGTCAACCTGACTACTTTGTACCGTGTCGAATAGTCTTTTACTTTCTTGCACCTTAATTCGTTGACCGCAGCAAGGACAGCTCTGTGCTGACTGTTGTGGCTGCTTATCAGTTCGGCTTGTGCCCCAAGTGGGAAACTCAAGGTCAGAAAGAGAATTGATAAATTTGATGTCATTTTCATCTCTGTATCTCACTGCGGTCAACCTGACTTATGAGTTAGGTGTAGGAACGTTAGCGGTGCTAGTGGGAGTCAACGTAGATTTAGCTTTCGTACTTCCCATATCTTTGGTGTGCTTATTTGTCAAAGCTGCTTCTTGTTGTTCGGCGAGAAACTCTGCGTAAAGTTTTTTCCTTAAAGCAGCCATAGGATCAAGATCAGATTGAACTATCTTCTCACCTTTGCTGATTCCAGGTAAGCCATTACGTTCAATTTCATGATCAAGATAAAAAATAACATCAGGATTATCTGTGTAGTAAATACCTTCAATGAATTTAACAGGAATACCAGTTGGAGAGATTACCTGCATAGATTGTCGTGCACAGTGGTACATGTGGTATTCTTTTTCTTCTGTATCCTTTGTAGATACATTTACTTGAGTGTTGTATACAGATGGGTCAATCACTTCTGGATTCAACTTTTCTGCTGAGTTTTGCTGTGCTTTGTGTAAAATTTCTTGTGCTTTGCTCATGGGAGTTGACATAGGTTATTTCCTTTATAGGGTAATGTGATATATAAAGAGCTAAGAAAAGAGAGTCACTAGCTACTAAACCAGTGACTCTTGTCTCAATACGAGACTAGTCCCAGCGCTCCAATTATCCAGCTGCGCCTGCAGTAAGGTTGCGAATAACAACGTTAGCAGGAGGGTTTTTAACTACACAGGTGCATTCAGTAGTAAGAGTACCGCCGATTGCATCAATGCCGTTATCTTGTGCTTGGTTGCCAGAGGTATTAAACTCCTTGTTGGAAGTTTTCCGGCCCATCAAATAAGCAAGCTTAAATGTAGGAAGATCAACGCCAATAGCCATCTTAGACCAGGTAGCGTTGGTATTCAGCAATGGATGCTCAATCAGACGGTATTTTCCGCGAGCGAGAGTAAGAGTAGAGAAACTCAAGCCCCAATTTGTTTGGCCATCCATAAGTTGGTATGTACCATTCAAGCGACCGATGTTATTAATAACTCGCTTCGCTACACCGCCAACAAACAGTACGCGCTCGTTTGATCCTTTAGGATCTGTAGCCTGATTAAAGGCTGGATCTAAGAACCCTTCCAACTGAGTCCAGTTAGTAGTACCGCCAGCAGTAAAACTGTTAACAACGCCACCATAGGAAGCAGGATAGTAAGCTGCGTTCTCTACAATGTTAATCAACCCATCCATTGTACGGAAAGGTTGACCATTACGAGTTCCCTGAGACTTCTGACCAAACAGCAATGCTTTTTCGATATCAATAGCATGCAACGCTGCGCAGTCTTGACGACTTTCAGTATCTACTTCAGAACCGGCAATTACAGCTACTGCTTCTGCAGAACCAGATACAGCCCAGGTGTTACGAAAGATTTGAGTTAAGTTGGTAATACGCACAGGAATAATATTCTGTGCATTAGGACGAATGGAAGATTCTTCAAATGCGTTACCAACTTGGTACCAGTCATCATCATCATTAATAGCTGCAGCTGATACTGTACCAACGCCACGCGCTACTGTTACGTCTGTAGTAGTAGGCACAGTATTGATGATAACATTCTCACCGGTACGTTCGTTACGCATAATCATACCAGGCAGAAGATTGGTAGTAGAATCTACCACAAAAGAAGTAGCTGCAGCTGTATAGCCGCCTACTGCGTTAATTTTCATTTCAGGAAAGATCATAGTTTTAGTGAAAAATCCATGCTCCCATTGAAGCGCAGTTTCCTCGCCTAACATAGAAGTAATACCAAACAATGGCGCAGAGCCATTAGGCATAAGTCGTGTGATCATTCCAGCGAACGATTTTTTCGCTAAGTCGGTAGTAAAATTACCGGAGTTAAAAATACCAGTAGTCATTTGTTTCTCCTACAAATAAACAGTTAAATTAAGCAGAAAAGTTTTAGTACAAATCCATCGTAGCAGCAGCTGTTTTTACGAGAGTAAACATCTTGCCACTTTGAGGACCGACAGTAAGGTTGTTATTAGTACCGACGACAGTGATACCAGCACCTACAGCAATAATTACATCAAAAGCAGCAGCCTGGTTATTACCTACGTAAAAACTAAACGAATCGCCAATATCCATGGTATCAGCTTCTGCAAGAATAGCTGCAGCTGTAGGTAATGTATAAGTAACATCACTGGTAAGAGTCAACCCTTGTAAGATTGAACCGCCGCGAAGTTGGCTTACGGTTAATGTAGCGTCTGCTTCTGCGTTAAAGTTAGTAGGAGCAACGTTAGCAACCCAACCATCACCTGCACGCATAGGACGCGGCATCCGTCCATCTTCTGACAGCATAACACGTTTAAATAACATTTTACTTTCTCCACAAGTTAATAGTAAAAACTAAAATCACTGACCTGTCAGGAATTTTTCCCAGTCTACATCAGATTCATTTGAAAAAGGATTTTGAGGTTCTGGGGTGGGATTTATTGCTTGGCTCATAGCTAGCACATAAGCATTAACTTTCTGCGTAATTTCAGCTGGAGACATTCCAGGATTAGCAGCAGTAAGTTGTTGCTGTGCAGCTTTTATGATAGGTTGAACTGCAGGGTGCTTAAAGATGGGGTTAGATTCAGTGACAGCGCTATCTACATTCTGTTGCCGTACTAATTCTGGAAGTTTGTTGAGTTGCTTTTGTATTGCAGACTCTATAGTTTTGTCAGCAAGTTGTTTGCTAACTAACAATGTCTGCGACATTACGTTCTGCGCTACTGAATTTAAGCTAGATGCAAAAGCTTTCTGAGCTTCTTCTCCACCATTAGCTATAGCTGCTAAAACTTCAGGAGATAATTTATCCGAGAAATTCAGTTTAGCTACAGCAGCTGTAACTTCTTCTGGTTTAAGTTCCAACTGTCCGTTAGATTCGTCAGAATCACCAGTATTAGATGCAGTTTCCCACATCTTTTCAAAGGGAGCCAACGGGGAATTATCTTCTTTTTTCTGTTGTTGATCTGCTGGGGGCGTATTCTGATTAGCAGGTACATCGCCACTAACTTGAGAGTTATCAGGTACATTTCCAGGGTTAGGAGAAGTCTGTTGTGGTTGCTGCTGTTGCTGTTGTTGAGGTTGATTTCCACCAGTAAAGAAGTCAAATAAGCCGGCCATTAGCATTCTCCAGAATCTAAGTTAATATCATTGATGTCGGTAAATTCTTCTGCCGTTTCTGACAGAGTAAGAAGATATTCAAGTGCTTGGATTTGTCCCTTCTTATGTGCTTCCTGTTGAAGGAACTGTGTTTTGTGCTCATCTGAATATTCTAATTCAGACTTTTCTTCTGCTAATGCACATATTTGATTTTGAATGCACATTTTCTGCAAAGTTGTTAGTTTGCTTCCTTCAGTGATCTCTTCTGCAGATAGATCGTATCTAAGAAACCGTGAAGGAGCAATCTTATTAGAGAGGATTCTCGCCATTAGATTGTTGTCCTGTGATTTGAGATTGTTGGTTAGATGGTTGATCTGGATTTGGATTATATCCGTAATCTTCCGGTTTAGGTTGTGGTTGGTCAAATGGTTTATCTTTTTCCATGGCTAATGTAGCAAGTTGTTGCCATGTACCTAGCGCTTGCTCATAAGCCATCTGTTCTGGAGATTTCTCAAACGGTCGTAAATCTGCTCCTTGTGTTTTCATTAGGTAAGAGAACATAGGAGCTAAGTTATATCCGGCCCCTATATTTGGGCTAGAACCAATTGCTTGTACAGCTACAGCAAAAGATTCTCCATTAATAAGTTTTTCATTTGGAGTTAATCCGTCAGATACTTTAAATTCTACAACAGATTTACGTAGTTTAAGAGGATCAATCTCTACAACTCTACGTTCCTCTGTATTGTATATTTCGTGCCCGCCTTGATACTGTAGAATGTTTAATTTAAGTACATGCTTAACGGGCGTAAAAACTTGGTCCTCCAGCAAGATAGAAGCTAACTGATCTCTGCCGTTAGCGTTCTGCATTACATCATCATACTCTTTAAGGGTCTTGTTACCTTTTACAAATTGACCTTGAGATGCTTGGTTTTGACCAGCCAGTTGGTTAGATAAACCTAACAGCACTTGAACCTGTTGCATAGATGTAGCTGCTTGATCTTCTCTATACGGAAACTGGTAAACAGCTTCTTGTAGATTTGAACCGTAAGCAGAAGGGCGAACTGGAATCTTAGCAGAAGGGTTGTCAGAATTAATGTGAGCAGATAGTATACGAGAGGGATCGTACAATAATCTGTCAGTTACTGCGCGACGGCGCGATGCTATAATTGAATTCATATAAGCAGAAGCTAGATCTTGAAAGCCTTCAGCATTCTCAGCTAGTGATTTAGTTTGGTACTGTAAACCATCTTCATGAGGCTGGCCCACAAACATAGGCAAAAAATTGTGAGCATTAGTTTGTCTTTCTGCTGCTATAATGTATTCGTGGTTTACTATGTATAGTTTGTATATTACTGGAGTATTAGCTTCTGGAACTTTTAAGTTAAATTCCGATGGAAGTACTCTTACATAGATTCTAGTAAGCTCATAAACATCTTTATAATTAATGTTCAAATTACGAGTAGTAGACAATCCAGCCCAACGATCCCAATCTACACCAACAGCTTTATAGTCATCCTCATTGATGTCAGGATTTACTGTAGGTATGTAATAATTGTAACTATCGGTGGCAGTTGTTACTACAGAATTAGTGCTAGAGTTAAATGCAGGAGCTACATTACGTACAAGAGAACTATTTAACTCTGAGATTATCTGCTTTAATTTTATTCTAGTTACAAGGGACGTATAGCCCATGTACTCTCCAGTCCTATAACATTCTGACGGAGGTACGCGCGGATCTATTATTGCGTTGTATGGATCTATGCTGGTTATTGCATTTCCACTCCAAATAGATTTTTCAACGAATGCTTTATCAACACTGTTGGGGGCATCTATAATGTCATTTACGATCTGCTCTTCCCAGGATACCTCTAAAGGAGAAAAGTTATATTTAAAAGCTCTACGGAAAAACAAGATTAACTGCCTACGCCAACCGCCAACTGTTTGCTGTTCAGCTAAAATAGATTGCATCTGCAGTGCAGCATCCATGTTATCAGGTGAGGATACGACACCAAAAATAGGGTGGCCAGAAAGAAAGACAGAAGTTTGATATGAAACCGCAGTTTCTACCTGTGGCATTATAATAGGTACAGTCATATTACGGAAACGAGATTTATCTCCCGCGCGATTAGCTATCTTAGCTCTACGTTCCTCTTCTAGGGTATCCTTCTCACGTTGATATTGTTTGTCTATACGCTCAAAGCGCTGTCGCTGTACAGGACGAACTTTATTATACCCTTGCTGAATTGATTTATAATATTCAATGAAAGATTTTTCTGCTTTTACTGTAAGCTGTTCTGTTATTGGTGTTGGCATTTTAGTTTCCTAAAAACAAGAATTAAATTCAGGAACTTCTAACGCTTCAAATTCCTGAATTTGGATTAAATTGGTGGATACAACAAACTCCGCAAACTCTGACATAACTCTTGGAGCGTAAGTCATTAAATCTAACACTCCGTCAGTATTATCTGTTTTAAGTGGATTGAATCCAAGAATCTGAGAATGTAGAGAAAGTTTAGCGTCACCTATAGCGTATAACTCTCCAGCTGCATACGCTCTAAGCATAGTTAATATTCTAGAATTTTTAGATTTAGAGCCGGAATAAATATCTACACACTCTATACCTGTAAGTTGTATCTGTGTACAGATGTGATTAAACCAATAAAGTAAAGAGTATTGGTAAGCGTTGGATTCTACAGCTATTAATCTGCAGTTATGTTTAAGAGCGAATTTAAGTGCTGATCTAATAGTATCACCAGGTGACATTCTACCTTCATCTAGTTCCATTAATATAGGTGAAGCATCATGCACTTCGAAATAACCTACAGATACTTCGTCCGAACCTCTCTTGTCAGTTGAAGGATCTATTACTATGAATTTACCTGCTGGAATATCACCTTCTTCAAATGGAAGTTCAGGTAATTTATTGAGGTCTATTAAATTATTAGCTGAAGCGTTTTCGTCATTGAGTACTTCTGAGTAAAAAATCTCTGGGTGACCCATTGCCACGTCATTTTCAAATTCAGCCATAAGTTGTTCTATAGGCTGTAACTCTTCCCAAAGAGAAGTACCGTCCTCTAGTATACCTCCAGCTATAAACTTAGTCCAGGTAGGGTTCTTTTTAAGTTTACGTAGAATAGAGTGCTTGGTAGGGTACATATTACCTATAAATAAGAACATACAACCGTGCGGAGATTTGGCTTTCATTGCCGTACCAATCATCCAGTTTTCTAATTTTGTAGACTCTATTTCAGAATCAGCGCACTCTCTAGTTTGTACATCTTCAAAAATCATTACATCTGGACGTTGATTTTTTAGGTTTAATCCACGCAAGGAACCTTGAGCACCTATTGCAGCTAATATTACATTTCTTCCACGAAAACCAAATTTTTTAATTTTTTGTGTATCTTTTTCTACACCTAATCGCCAATCTCCAAAAGTATTCTTTATATTAGGTTCATCTAACATATCTGCTACATCAGATAATATACCCTCAGCTAAAGATGCAGTAGAAGAGATTATTAGAATGAATTTACGGTTGGTGAATAAAATGCAGTATAAAATGAAAAGTTTAATTAATGTTGTCTTACCGAAACCGCGCGGAAGACCTAAAGCTAACTGTGGAAATGTACGAATAGTAAATACAAAACTAAGTAACCATTGCCAAACTGATTTAAATACAGGAGGAAAACAATATTGAAATACTTCTGGCATGGTTAGAGCTGCTAAGAAGTCTAAATCTGACTTAGCAGCTATTTGTACTTCATCAGAAGATGCACCGACATAATCTACAGTTTCTTCTATAGGTGCTTGTGTAGATTGATTACCTGAAGACGGTAATACTGTAGATGGTAATCCTTCAATGTTAGAAAATCCTCCTAACTTGTCTAACATTGATTCACCGGAAGTATTGTAAGGATTACTCATCAAACTCTCTCACCACATTAGGTACGCGATAAATCTGAAAATCAGCAGTTTTTATTGCTATATTGGAAGCAAGCTTAGTTAATACTTTCCGTGCAGCCAATTTATCTGCATCTGAGTATTTAGGACTATAGACCGAAGTCTTCAATTGTTTTATCGGCTTTAGGTGAAGGGGTAGTTTCATAGATGTCATGATGTGTCTCCACGTTATTTTCCTTTAGGTTAACATTATCTGGTGAATGTTCAATAGTAGCAACTTCTTTTTCTTCTTTAGTTGCTTTAAGTCTGTCTAGCAATGTGCCAGATTGCATTGTCACCATACTTTGTTCGCCTGCTTTTATTACGTGGTTTTCTACATTAACTGTAAATTTCTGTGATATTTGTTTAGGTAAAGTTAGCTGTACTATGTTAGTAGTGTTAGTTACAGACTGTGGTGTATCCTGTCCGCGACGCTTGGCTGAATTAACTATTTGTATAGCTTTCAGAATCATCTCAGGTTTAACCATTAGATTTACACTTTTATTCAACTTATCTAAAAGTGTATCTTCCAGAGAATCATATTTAGAGTCTCTTTTATTGTGTCGCTGCAAGTTTTCATAGCGCAACCGCTGGACTTCTGCTGCAAATTGTTCATCAGCTAATAACTGAGAAATACGAGAAGGATCTACACCCAATGCATAAGCAACAGATTCTTGCGAAGTATTAGTGCCCAGCAAAGAAAGCGCGCGCTCTTCTAATGGTGTCAATGCAATGTTCATACTGTCACCTTAATTATATATCTCTCACATGTTTTTATAGTAATAGAATACTATACCTACTACCCAACCTCTCTTGGGAATTTCTATTTTTCTAGATCTACTTACTTTTACACAACACTTCTTAGATTTAGTGTTTGAAAAAAGTTTAGTAAAATTTATGAGGAGGTTTTAGGAGTACGCCTGGCCCAACCTCAAAAAGGCTTCTACCCCCTGCCTAAATTAGTTAGGTTAGGCTAGGTTAGGTAGCTGTTAGATTGTAGGGTGGTTAGATTGTTAGACAAGATAGGTACGGTAGATAGATGTAGATACATAAGATTACAGGATGTTACATAACTAATACAGACTGTTACATAATAGATACAATGTAAGCTAGATAGTGATGTATACTTATAGAGTCATACCTTAATTGGATTGGATAGCGTAGCAGGTAGCTAGGCAACATATAGAAGGACTATAGATAGAAGGCTTATGAATATGAGAATTATAGATAATAGTGTTAAGAATGTTTCACGTGGAACATCTAAAGCTACATGGAAAGCTGCATACAGGCTAGCTAGATTGTCACGTGTTGAGCAGTTTCACCACCCATTGAAAGATATGCTACTAGTTGAAATCAATGCGGCTGAGTGGTTAAGGTTTATAGTAGTTGATAATCTGGCTTATTATCAAAAAGCTAAACTTGGTCAGTTTCGTTACTGGTAACAGTTTATTTAGAAGATAGATAGGAGATACAGACATGAGTTACTTACAGATTCTTTGGGCTAGTCACCATGATTGGTATATGACAACGCGTGGTAATAGGGTGCTTGTTAGAGACTACACAACTGACGGTGAATTAACTACCCGTTGGTTTAGTGATTTTAGTAAGCTTAAAATGTGGGCTGGTTATTAAGTCTGGCTTAGATAGGAAATAGGTAGGAAATAGATAGGAGATACAAACATGAGATACCAAAAAACTGTTAATCTTTGGATTGATAATAATGCGGATAAGTTACGTACCGGTAAACTACAATTACAGTCTGGTCAATGGGTGTTGTGCTCCACAGATAGTAGTGACATTAAAAGTCGTTTTGTTTGTGTAGCTGGGTTATCTGTAGTAGTAGCTCATGGCCATACTAATACGGAAGTTAATAAGCGTTATCGAGAACTATCAGCAGCTTATAAACGCTATGTTAGATAGGAGATAGCAGGAGATAGATAGGAGATAGTTACCATGATAAATAAAGGTTCTATAATTGATATTTTAGCAATGGATACTGTAAACCCTACAGCTAGTAGATACACCTTACTGCAAAGACTAGCTACACTAAAATACTTTTTGCGTAAGTATGCTGATAACTATTGTACGCTAGAAGTCTGTAATACGGTTTGGTCTGATACCCCACAGATTATGTTAATTGTCTATGATAGGAGAATAGAATTATGAGCGTAAGAAACCAAAGATCTGAATTTGTAGCTAATCGCCAGTTGAGCGAAAAGACTAGTTTTACTTTTGCATGTGATGCAACTAAATGCTCAATTAAGTCTGGTAATTTATCGCGTATAATTGACAAAGGATTTAATTGTAAAAGTGAGCAGTTTTGGGCAGTTCCTAAATCTTTACGTAAATCTGGGAATGTTTCACGTGAAACAATTAAATCAGATAAAAGAAGTTGGAAACAACGTTTGCAGTTTATTGTTTATTGTTCACAAGTTGCTGATAAATTCTGGCGTTGATTCCGAAATTTGATTTAATTCTGGAGATAAATCTTATGTTTATTAGAACTGGTAAATAT
>FYBJ01001853.1_pt1 | contig 44349 bp, 60 predicted proteins | sample 1134611 | NCBI WGS metagenome assembly FYBJ01 (sample SAMEA104116008, study PRJEB20421) | marine metagenome | isolation source: marine
CGGACGTGTGCGATGTGCAGCGACCGCAGGGAGTTGCATATGCACGTTGGTGTGTGCAGTTCTACCCTTAATTATAGGGCTGCTGGACAATAGGGAAGCAGCTTAACAAGCCCTACTCGGGCCATTATAAAAATTGTTTCATGCCTAATCTTTAGGGAGCGGGCGTGTAAAACTTAAATAAAATGAAACCATTAGATAGAAAAAATTACGGCAGTATCCCGCACCTTTCCAACAGTAAACTTGGTGAAAAAGATTACTTTATCGGTGAAGGGCAAGAGCGAATATTGACCAAAAAGAAACGAGATAAACACGACACTATATTAGTGTTTGAAAAATACGATGGCTCAAATGTAGGTGTAGCCAAAAAGAACGGAAATATATTTGCCTTAACCCGAAGCGGATACGAAGCAAGTACAAGCCCTTATAAACAACATCACGAATTTGCAAAATGGGTAGGCGGAAGATTTGAAATGTTTAATGACTTACTGAATGATGGTGAGCGTATAACAGGTGAATGGTTATACCAAGCACACGGATTGATTTACAATATTGAAAAAGAGCCAATTGTATTTTTTGATTACTTCAATGCAAATAATGAGCGACAACCTTTTGAAGTTCTTGAACAAATGGGATTACCATTACCAAGATTACTACATAAAGGCGATGCCATAAGTGTAGATGAATTGAAACCTATACTTAACTTAAAGACTGATTCTATTTGGTCTAAAGAAGAACCTGAAGGGATGGTTTATAGAGTTGAAAGAAAAAGTAAAGTCGATTTTCTCGCCAAGTGGGTAAGGCAAGATTTTCAACCTGGCAAATACTGCATTGGAATAGATGAGAAAGATTTGATTTGGAACGTAGCCCTTAATTGTGGCTAACGGCCCGGCATTGCACACACCGTACAGTGCTACACGCAGCCAGCCTGGGCAGAGCGTTGGAGGTTGCGTGTAGCTGTAGTTATGCACCGGCTACCAATAATCATACGGCCCTGCGACAATGGGAGCTGGGCTTGAGAAACAATAATCGGGCAATATTGCCTTTTATTTCAAGGCTCACTTTTCGGGTGCGCCGCTAAATTTTTATTATGCGTAGGTATAAATACAGATTAGTAGATTGTGATGCTTTTAATGGTGAAAGCATAGAAATGATAGAATATATGAGCCATAGAGGCTGGCGGCTAAAACATCATTCAGAAATAGTCAATTCACCAAAATCAAACAATTACTATTTTGTAAGATTAGTTTTTGAAAAGTCATTTGACAATTATTTGAAAGACAATATGGAAAAAAAAGCGGCGGCTGGTGTATAACGTGCAGAGCTACCCGCCGTACTGCTTAGGCCGAGCGTTGGCGTATGGCGGGTAGCGTGTAGTTATGCCTAGCGAAACCAATAAATGTTCCGGCTGCTGGAGGATGCGAAAGCAGCTAGAGAAACCAATACAGGGCATCCATATTTATTCATCATCGCCTATTCCTTTTGGCATGGGCGCTAAATCAATTACAAATGAAAAAAGCATTAATTATCTGTGGTCCACAATCGTCTGGAAAAACTGTTTTGGCGGGAAAAATACTAAAGCTTGCTAATAACCCTTTAATGATCTCATATCATGAATTTGAAGAATCAATGAAAACTGCATCTCCAAAAACCGACATGATAGTAGTTGATGGTTGCCCGACAAACACTGATTGGGAAAAATTTTATCAACACATTGGTTATCCTACAAGCGTACCGTTTATTTTTATTACTCAGGTATTTGATTTTCCTGATAGCAAATCATTTAAAAGTAGATTTGAATTATTTTTTACAAAGCGCCCTAGCTAGGGTATAACGGACGGGGCTACACGCAGGGCAGGTCCAGCCGAGGTTTTGCGCCTTGCGTGTAGCTGTAGTTATGCACCGTTTTCTATTTTAGTAGTCGAGCTGGACGATAGGGAAGCGGGTGACTGAGAATCGGGTAAGAAACAACTATTGTTCATTTAGCGTTTTTTTGTGGCGCTGTTTTAAATTTAATAATATGGCGATGATTCGAGTTAAAACAAAAACTTATGAAGGCAATAAAAACGTACTTGTAGTATGTAGAGATTGTCCAACATTTCAATGTTTTCAGCCTCATAACTTTAACCGATACGGAGAAAAAGGGTATAAAAAAGAAGATTGGAGGTGTCAAACAAACTACAATTTTGGATGTCCTTCTAATCCTAAAAAAATAGATACTAGCGCCTAATGGTGCATAACTATGTGCTACACGCATATAGCGTATGTAATCATTTGTAAACACCTACAAGAAAGCCCCTGACACTCGTTTGTGCAGGGGCTTTCACCAACGGTATAAGGCAGTACCTTTACCTACAGCTTATAAGCCTTTTCAATATCTTCGATTGATTCGCCTTTACGGATGCGGTCGAAAATATTCTTAGCAGCTTCTGACTGCGCAGCAGCCCTGCCAAGGCGGTAGATAGACAGAATGCCGATAGCAGCATCAAGCCAATCGCCTTGAAGCTCACGCGGGACCGCGTTCATTTTCTCTGACATCGCCTTGCGGATTTCGTCCTTTTCCCGGTCGCCGATTTCAGCCTGCTCACTGCCGATCAGCTTAACACCACCGACGCCCTGCTGCCCTGCAAGGACGAGCGGCACTAAAGCGCCCAGGTCTGCAAAATCCACTTTGCCATCTGCTGCGATGGTGTACCCTGCATTTACACCCTGCGCTGTGAATGTTAGTAATTCTCTAGTCTCTTTCATTGTGTTACTTTTTTGATTTCAAATTAAGGTGAGCTTTCTGCTCTATACTGTTAGGTGCAAAGGTGATAGAGCCGACATTTGATGTCATCCTAACGATAGACGATGCCAGCCGCCTGCGCGGTTTGTCCAGCTCTGTTTTCTGCCCTTTAATCTCTGTGACTATCTTTTCAATCTGTACATCATAGCCTGCCCGCTTCATGAGCATCTCATAGAAGTGCCTTGCCCAAAATGTCATATCTAACTGGTCATCGGTTGGCATCAGGACAAACGCCCTGTTCGTGAAGAACTCAGATGTCCCCTCTGTGATTTCCTGCACTGCTGCATCAGCGTACAGCTTTGAGGTGTATTTGACTGTGATTTTAATCTCGTCTGTTCTGAACCTGCCAGCCCCTTGCGGCTTCCACATTACCGGGAACACCTGCTTAATATTAACAATCACATCGCGTTTGTTTTTTTCGGGCTGGTCAGGGTCATCTGGTTCGTCCGGCTCATCATCGTTAGGGGTATCCGGGTTGCCGTTGTTTTCGCCAGGGTAGCTTTCCGGGTTAGTATTTTTGAGCTGTGACAAGATGTTGGCACCATAGCCGTATTTCTCATCCCAGCCTTCAGGCCCTAACCCCACTGCGTTGTCTCTTAGGCAGTTGCTTATTTGCTTCGCTGTAGCGTTCGATGTAGCGCCCAATATCGCAGCTATTGCAGCCTGAGTAGGGGAAGCCATAGAGGTGCCGGAAAGCTCTGCATACTGCCCGTTGAGCCAGCCCCCGTACACGCGTACCCCCGCGGCTGACATATAGAGCTGCCGCCCGTAGTTGCTAAAACTTGCAATCTGTCCGTTCTGGTCAATAGCCCCGACCGCGTGCACGCTCTGCCCGTTTGCAGGTGTGCCAACAAACTGCTGCCCGTTATTGCCGGATGCAGCGACGACAAACACGCCAGCGTCTTCAGCAGCTTTCGTAGCAGCATTAAATTGCTCGCTTACCGACTGGCTGCCAAGGGAGAAATTGAATACTACAAACCAACCATCAGCAATTAGCTTTTCAGCTTCCTTAACCCCTTCATTGATGCCTGTTACAATCTGATTAGTATAGCCGTACCCTTCTTTTCTCAGCACCTTGTAAAAGATCAGTTTCAAGTTATCGCCAAGGGGGGAGGCTATGCCAAGGTTGTAGTTAAATTGGTGCTCGCCTGCAATACAGGTGCCTACGTGAATCCCATGCCCATGTTTTGCGCTTACCGGCTCACCTGTGTAGATACGGTCCTTTTCAGCCCACGCAAACGGCTCTAAGCTAGGGTGCCCCGCTTCGCCTTCTGTATCGAAAATGAAGACCGCCACCTTGCGCTTGATGCGCTGCTGAATCCAATCTGTATTTTGCGACACCTGGTAATATTGATACGCCCAATTGCCGTTAGCCTCAGCAGTTGCAGCCGAAGGGATTAGCGGGATCTGCTCGATAGGGTCAAGGAAAACTTTGCCCGGACCTTGGTTTTCTTCGATAAACCGTTCAAGCCTTCGGTACTGATTAGAGTAGTCATCAGGCAGGATTGGCTGTGAAAAAGATGCTGCACTAATTAGCAGCGTAAAGAACAACAGTAGGTATCTCATTTCTTAGTTTTTTTGGATTGCAGAAATAGCGCGATAGTTTTTGTACCGCTTCAGGGCACGTACTTCGCGCATAATATCTTCGTGTGTTGGATGGGTTTTCTTCCCCCATTGAAAATCAAACTGCTCAATCTTGTCGCCGCCAAACCATGTGGCTTTAACTGCGATTGTTGCTACATACGTTTTCATCTGTCTATATTTTGAAGGTTACAAATACAATACAATCCTCATCAAGGCTTGCGTTTGCCGGGCGGTGCTTGATATGCGGTTTATACACTAACTTTTCACCTTCGCTAATCGTGCCAACATCTACTAGCGAATCAGTCATTTGTCCCTTAATTACCAATACCGTTTCTTCCATGTCGTGCCAGTGGATCGGGAACATATGCGCGGCAGGTATGCGGGTAACTAGCGAGATGCGGCTATTGCATTTCTCGACGAGCATCGTATCATTGCCTTGAATGCTCTTCGACACACCCAAAGGCCATTCCTGCGTTAGCATCTTAATATCCTGGAACCCTGCGAAGTTGATAGCAGTGTATTCGCGTATCTCCTCGAGCATAGACTTCAGGTCTACCACATCAGCAGGCAGTAGTAAGTTTCTCATCCTATCAATGATCTCTCTCATATCCTGTTTTTTGTAGTACCTTTTCGTAACAGTCCGGACAGAAGTTTTTCATTTCAATCAGCATCCTTCGCTTTTGGCTGTCACTTTCAAGTGCCGTTAGCAGTTCGGTGCCTTGCTTGATGTACATACTTTTGTACTCTTCAAGTAGCTCCTGCTTTGTTGTCCGCTTGTTCTTCCTGTACACTGCATAAGCAGACAGGAAAGTAAGCAGCCCGGTTGCCCAGCCTCCTATTAATTTCACTGTCTCAGGGATCGCGCTTAAAAAATCGTTCATTTGTTGTGGGTTTCAAAGGGGGCTTATTTAATCCATTCAAACTGTAGTTTTAACCTGGCATTTTTCGGGGCAGCACCGCCGTAATTACCAGGTGAGTTATTAGCACCGCCCCACCACGGGGTTATTTCCCGGTAGAGGTTGTGCCACGGCCTTTCAAAATCGTGCGTTGCAGTGAATGTCCCATCAGGGGTGTCGATGTAATATTCAACAGCATCAGTGAAAGGGTACTGCTCAAACCTAACGCGCCCTGAGAATTGCTCTCCTGCTTTGACTGTCGCTATCTTGAAACCCGGTCCACCGATCTGCCTGCCGCCTTTTCTGTCGTTCGTGTAGGCTGTTATAGCGAAGACATCAGGCACATCAGTAGGGCGAAAAGCAATAAGCGCTGACCGCCTGTTGTTGAGGCTGAACGCTGCTGTAATACCTGTCAGTTTAAGCCAATCAGCCCTGTCTTTGTCGCCCCCTACGTCCTCAGCCGAGAACCAACAGGATTTGTCAAGCACAGCGGTGAACTCGAAGCCTGTGTATACAAGCGCCGGTAATAGCGGTGCTATCGGGCGGAAAGCTGTGCGCCCTTTTTTGATGCTGTATTGTTTCATTAGCTGTCATTTGCTGTGCGCTCTCCTGCCTGATAGTAAGCGTCAATCTTGCCCGCTGTGACGGTCAGGTCGCGGATGTCGCCTACTACCTCATGCCCGGCTGTATAAGCTTCATCAGTCTTCTGCCCGTAGAAGCCGTTGCGGTTGTAGTCCTTGAAGGTCACTGTTGCATCTTCGCGCACGCGAAAGCCCACAAAGCGCTTACCGGAAAATGAGCCGTCTGTTACCACCTCATGCCCGTGGATGCCCATCGTGCCGAGGTTGATCGCCAAGGTTGTTGAATCGCTGTTTTTGTATGCCATTGTATTCTGTTTTAAGGATTTTCAATATCCGGAAACCACCCTGCCGGCAGTTCTCCCTGTATTAGTGTCATGCTTGCATCTTCATAAGACGCGTTTTTCGGTATTGCCCACTGCCCTGCATTGCTTGCGTTCTCGATAGGGTCTGCCCATTTGTTCGTGCCTGCTGTATAGCCCTGCGCGGTGGTCACTTGGTTGTTGTAGGCAACGACTTGCGGTAATGTACCTACGTACCACTGCGGCACTGTATACGTGCGCACCTGTGCCTCTGTTAGCAGGTAGCCGAAAGGTGCTGCTGTCTGTAGCCCTGTAATTGCTGTAGCCATCGCGGTAGTGAAGTCAACGTCAAGGTTTACAAACATCGCCTGAATGCCCTCGATAGTGAAGGGACCGCGCTGCAATTTGAAACGCTGTGTAAGTACCGTGTCGTTCAGTTGCCGCCATGTGGTGCTTTCTGCGACTTCGTAATAGCTTGCTACCTCGGCAGGGATGATATTGTCGTAGTCTGCCAGTGTAAGGCAGAGCCATGTATTGCCTGTCATGTTATGCTTTTTTGATTCTGCGTAATCTGTGCGTTACATTGTTTTCGTCTGTACCTACCCACCATTCCTCGTCGAGCGAAAGCATAGTAAACAAGTTGCCGCCCGGTACACGAGCTTGAATCCGGCGCTTGCTGTCGAATGTGACACGCAAAAAATTACCGGGTCCTTCAATAGGGCGAACGAATCCTGAAGCGTTTATTGTGCAATCAATAGGTGCTTGCCCGTCTGTATTCAGGTATCGGAAATTGTAGCCATCTGCCCATTCCTTGATTTTTGCACGCTTATCTGTGTAGTAGTCGTTTTGCCCTACCTTGTTCAATTCCCTGAACCATGCGCGTTGTTCGCCTTCTGCTCTTAATGCCAACCCTTCATGCAAGTCCTGCAAGGCAATTGCAGCGTCGATATTGGTGTCCGTGTAGGCTTTTAGCTCTGCTTCTGTGAGCGTTACGGTTGTCACAATAGGGGTTTCGTCACCTACTGTTTCGGTAATTGTGACGGTGTAGTTTGTGCCGTTTTGGCTTATGTCTATGCCTTTGCTGTATCTGCTCATGTTAGTAGATGTTGTATTCGTTGTTGATTAGGTTTCTAATGTTAACCCTGCTTAATGAAAAATCATTAGGCCAGATATTGATTAACTGAATAGTGCCACGGTATGGAGTTACAGCAGTGGAGTATCTTGACCCTATAGTCAATTTTTCGTTTGAATTGTTGGTGCTTGGCGCTAGTGTTATTGTGTTGTTTTTTATTGCCGAGCCGTCATTTAAGTATATTTCATCCCTTTCTGAAGCTGTAGGGTTGGCATTGTCAGAAACGTGTGTTAGTATATATTGTGTATTATTACTAACTAGGCTCCCTGTTGTTGCGTTCAAGGAGCCGACTCTAGCAACCCCCTCGGAGTTAAGTGTTCTTATATTGTTATTATTGTCAATGGGTACTGAATACACAACTCCTTTGCTTATGCTAGATGATATATTACCGATTATTTCGCCTCGTGAGTTCTTATTATGCGAAAAAACAAAACAGTCTAAAAACTTAGTGCCATTATGCATGAAATTAAAGTAGCTTAGACTTGATTGAATAACAAGAAAATGGTTAATGCCATCAAAATCCAATGCCGCCTTCCCATTCTCCACAACCAAAACGCCCGCATCAACAATCTTAGGTTGATTAGCCGCAGTGCTTTGCGTTGCATGATTGTCATTTCCTGACTGATCGTAAGCAGCCTCCACAAAGCCATCATTGCCCACGCCCACCCAAGTAACCAACGTGCCATCAGAAACCTCACTATACGTGAAACTAGAAACAGCATTATCACTGCTACGCCGAACTCGTACAGTATAAGCGTCTGTACTGCCATTCGTGACGCTGCCCACTGCTGTATCTTCAACGCTGTGTGTGCCATATATCAGCGTGTCAGGCGCAAAAGCAAAGGCTGCACCTGTATAGCTGTCTAATATGCCTGTTGCACCGCCTGCCTGTATTTCCCCCGTAGCAGCACTAACCGCCTCATCACTACCTAGCGCATTCGTCTCGATCTGCTTAACGCGCACATACTTGGTTTCATCTGCTGCAACAAGCGTATAAGTCGAAGCAGTAGCCCCTGCAATATCTGCCCACCCGGTAGAGCCATCTTCACTTCGCTGCCACTGCCAAGTGCGTACAGGCGTCGGATTACCCGTCACTGCCGCTGCTGTAGCAGTCAGGGTTTCGCCTACTTCTTCTGTGCCTGCGATGCTTAGCCCTGCCCCGATAGTCGGCGCTGCAAAGGTCTGCGCTGTAATGTCGTTGCTGTCCTGCGTTGCTGTGCCTTCCGCATTTGTTGCAGTCTCTAAGTAGTCGATAACCGCCCCTGAATCAGCCTGCACTATCGTATAGGTTGCACCTGTCTCGCCTGCAATTGCAACGCCATCACGACGCCACTGCCCGGTGACAGACGGGGTTGGTGTACCTGTCCATGTGCCTGCTGTGCGCGTCAGGGTATCGCCTAAGCCGTTTGTGCCCGCTATGCTCGGCGCAACGCTGTTCGTAGGTGCAAGCCCTGCGATAGCGCCTGTATCGTTGCTTTGTGCTGTTGCTGTGCCAAGGCTGTTCGTTGCAGGCACATCACAGCTAATTACAGCGCCATAATCAGCAGCTACTAACGTATAAGTGTTGCTTGTAGCTCCTAAAATTGCAACGCCATCACGTCGCCATTGATAACCGAAACTAATCGGTGCAACGCCCTGCCATGTGCCGTCTGTGACGCTTAACAGCTCTTGCACCGTCTCCGTACCGCTAAGCACAGGTGCAGCAAGGTTAAGCGGTGCGCCCAACACAGGGCCTAACGTATTCGAGAACGCTGAGCGGCTGCCCTTATCGTCTGTAGCTGTCGCCCTGCACCTGATATTAGCGTTGTCATCTGCTGTGACTAGCGTGTAGGTGCTAGACGTTGCGCCTGCTATTTCTGCGCCGTCTCTGAGCCACTGGTAAGCGTAGGTAATCGTCCCTGTGCCTGTCCAGGTGCCTGTAGTGCATGACAACACCTCGCCGCGTTCGGCAGTGCCGGAGATGACGGGGGCTACGGTGTTTGCCGGTCCTGCCGCCTGTCCGCCCCTTGCTCTGCTTAGCCCTATGCCTAGTCCGATTCTCATCTTAGTATTTCAGTTGCGTGATCATCAATGTGCAAGCAGCACGAGTTACTGTTGTTGCTGTGCCGCCGTAGAATGCAGACGGTGGTGTGCAAGTTACTTTAAGCGCATTATTTGCATCATCAGGGGTAATAAGTACGCCGGATTGAATCATATCACCGTCAGGGTCATCATAAGTGCCTGTACCGCCGACAACGCCTATATCAGTCGTAACAGTGCCTTCATAGTTTTGCGCTTTGCCGATAAGTAAGTCTGCATTGCTATCTCCTTCTTCTAGGTCTGTTGACGTGCCAATATCTACAACAACTGTTATACAAGTACCTGTTAATGACCAAAAGGCGTTATTTGGTACTGTTACCCTGCGAGCGCCGCCATCTAGAAATAAATCAAAATCACTTGTACCTGTGCCTTCGCCTCTTACCGTAACTTGCATGTTTTGCGCCTGCCCTATACTATCAGTATCAAAAGCCCCTGATGCATGCGTTAATGCGCCATAGAGTTCTGCTTTTGCTTTATACCCACCTGGTATTGTAGCATATTCTGCTGAAGTGTTCGGTATCTCATTTAGAGTACCCCCGCCGATTGAACCATACAGAGATTCATTTGTGTTGAACCTGCCGCCCGTGACTACTGCACCAAGATTAGTCGCTGTATTATTTTGCCCGCCTCCGATATGGCTGTCATTGCCGCTTGCAATATTGCGCTCCCCGCCCGTTACGCTTGACGTATAACCGGATGCTATATTGTCAAGCCCGAACGAAGCAGAGTAAAAACCTCTGTTGGCATCATTTGCAACTGTATCTGTTGCGCTACCTGCAAAAAAATACCCTTTAGAATTGTCAAACAAAAACCTTTCATCGTTAGCACTAGATTCACTGCCGTCCAATTGTGTCGAACCGAACACGAAGTCAAGCCCTGACGATGCGCTTACTGTTCGGACTGTGCCGCTGTTGTCTTCCCAGAAGGCGGAGCCGCCACCGATAGTGTCTAATGCGTTAGTGGTCAACAAGTTAGAGGTGAATACTTTTTGAAGTATCCCGTTTTTTTCGCCATATAGATAGTCTACTTCGTTAAGTGAATCAACTGCCTGGAATGTAATTGCGAATCTAATAGTGTCACCGTTTATAATCACCTCATTACTGCTATTGCCGAGAGTAATTACCCCTGATGAGCCTACCTTAACCGTGTTATTCCCTTCAAGCGATACAATGTCATTGATAAACAAACCCATCGGATCTAAACCAACTGCATCAATATTTCCGAAATATACCTTTTCACCATCACTTCCTATTAGCGAGAATACAGCACTATCAACAGGTGAAGAAGAAGCGTCTATTTGCAGCTCGTTAGTGCCTGAATCAATAAAAACATCACCAGCCTCAAGGCTATCTTTTAGCCATCCTTTTGTATTACTCAGGCTATCCCCTAATGCCCAAACTGTTGCCAATTGCGTTGTGTCGGCCTTAAAATTAGCCTTATCAGTGCTCATTGTCGTTATCACTCCAAAGCCGCCTTCGAGGTCTAAGAACTCCCCATCGCCAATCTGCTGAGCGCTGCCAACATCACCTGTAAAACCTATAATGTCAATTTCATTAGTAGCATCAAGATCGCCTGTATTCTCAATGAATATAGTCCGAGTTGTTGTATTTTCAGTTACGCCTATCCCTGCCTGCCCTTCAATAGTGATATGGCTTGAACCTGTTGTATTGCTATTGATGTGCGCACTGTTAACGCCGCCTGTTGTGACGCTTAGTGCACCCTCATTAGTCACGCTTGCATCTGCATCATCTACATCATCAACGTTATCAGCAAAGCCCGCAGGTACTCCTGTAAGGCTGCCCCATGCGCCGTCAAAGTCATTGCTTGCATCAGTGTCCCAGCCTGAGAAACTGCCTAGTGTTTCAATTGCTGACAAATCAATACTGAAAGCACTGCCGGGCGCTGCAACTGTCACGTCTATTTCTTCGTTGCCGACATCAAGGCTGCCTGCTGTTGCAACTCCATCCGAAGCGCCAGAGCTTACTGCATCTAGGTCACGCTTAAGGCTGTCGATTGCCTGTTGTACATCGTTGACATTAAGAGGTAGGTAGCTATCATTATACCACACCTCCCCGGCTGTCTGGTCATCGGTGCCCACGTTCGGGTCAGGAGCCGATATAGTATACTGCCCATTTGCGTAGGTAATGTTGATGTTATTGCCTGCGATGATCGTGTCAACCTTAACGCCTAGACTGTCGTATAGAGATGCAATAGAATCAGCCTGTAGCTGGTGCAGGCTATCTAAGGGGATGTATGTTTTGAAAACAGTATCGCTTTCCATTGTGATGCTGAGCGTATCAAGCGCAAAGCTTACGTTTGCAATGCTGTCCCCGTTGGCTACTGTGCCTAACAGGCTATCAAGTTTCAGCGCATTGTGCATATCAATAAGCCCTTTTGTGACATTGCTCAAACCGAGGTTGTCAACGCTTCCCGGCGGGATGATGCCATTCGCAGTCGGCCTGTACACCTGCCCGCTGCCTGTTGGCGCACCTGAACTGCTTACTTTTGCTTGTACTGTAACATCGGCTTCAAAATTGCTTGCTGTTCCGTGTACGGTTGTGACCTCGAATACATCACCGCTGCCGTCGATAATTTCATCGCCGATTTGTATATTCTTTGTTGTCACTCCTAAGTTGTAACGGTCAATGAAATTCAATATGTCGCCTCTGTAATTGTCACCTGTCGTGTTAGTGAAATCATCAAACGTGCAAATACCGATGAACTCAGATTTGAGTTGTGCCTGAGCGAAAACAGGCAGGAGAAAAAACAATATAATTGATAGCCTTATTGCCATGACACAAATTTGATTAATATATCCACTTTGTTAATGTTGCTCAGATTGTTGAACACAAGGTTTGTCTGCCCTTCCGTTACGCTTTCATTGACCTGCACATTCTGATCGTTCGGGTTGTGAATGATCTGATTTGTTGCATCTGCCCGTTTGACCTGGACAATACAACTAACCTCGGTGCTTGCGAGCGTAAAACGGAGCGTTAGTGAGCCACCTGAAAAGCTAGTGCTGCTGCACGTCATCCTGAACGCTTCCGGGAAGCTGCCAGCTGCAAAAGCACATAGAAAGAGCCCTTGTGAAGGGTTGGTGATTGTCGGCGCATCGCCCCAATAGCTTACCATGCCTACCGGATCAATATCTCCGGGTGCAGGGATGCCTGCTGTGAAGCTGAAATTTTGCCTACTCGGCTGAGAAGCGCCGCCCTCATCATACCAGACAACACTGTCGACAAAGTTGTGGAACTGCGCCTCTGTTGGCGTGTCGCCTGTATTTAGATACCCTTTTATTGTCGCTCTACTTTCCTGTGCCATGTTTATTTTTTACTGAACTACAAAATCCGTTTCAATAACCCAAAATCCTATGCCCTCTTCGGCAGGTGTGCCACCAATCCTGAACAGGCTTGACTTTGCAAAGGCACCACAATTAGCGCTCTGTGCTTCGATGTACAGGTAATCAGTCCCGGCAGGGAGTTCATACACAACCCCTGCTGCTAGTTCTGCCTGCGTGTGAGTGCCTAGCAGGGTATCGCCTGAATCAGTAACAGCGTACAGCTTTGTAAGCACTCCGGGCAATGCCCGTGCTGTTATCGTATCAGTAATGTCATTATAGGTGAGTATTCTCGGAGCAAGCAAAGCCCCGCTATCAGCAATAAGGTACTCGTCATCTGCAACGTTGTACACTATATCGCCATCGGTGAGTGTGACGTTATCGTAACCCGTGCCGTTGAACTGCTGTAAGATCAAATCCAGTGAGCCGTCTAGCACTACGATGTAGTCGTCTGTCTGCAATGTACGAATAATGCCGGTCGAATCCAAATAGACGTTATTGCTGTAGTTTTTGTCATTGAGCGTTAACTGCGCTACTGCCTCATAAGTGACAGGGATGCAACTGCCGGGGTCTGCTACATAGGCTGTAGTACCTACTGGTGTGCCGGAATTGATAACTACCGTATCTGTTGTGAACTCGAATGTCACATCTGCAAGGTCGCCAAACTGCTCCCATGCAGGGTCGTTCATGTCAAATTCATCAACGGAGTACGTCCGGTTGTCGCGATAGTTGTATATCTCCACCTCGTCGTGCAGGCTAATTAGCCGCATCGCATCAGTAAGGTATTCAGGTAGAATCGCGTTGAACCGGTAGCGCTTAAAGCTGGTCTGCTTTAACTTCAGGCTCCTGCCATCGCGCTCTGCTACCTCTTCATTGTATTCGTAGCTCGGCTTACCAATGTCAGTGCAAAGGTATAGCGTTGACTTATACGGGGCTTGGTAACGCACAAAGCCGCCAGGTACACAAAACTCCTCCTGAAGGTGCCAGTAAGATATTCGGATTAAGTCGGCAGTGCTGCCTACGCTGCAAAAGTAGTCAGAGTACCAAGTGTCGACACCGTCAGAAAGTACCAAATAGTGATACCCTACCTGATCATAGGTAATTGCTATCGTGCCGGGGTAGATAATCAGATCGAAGTCCTCACCTGTAGGTTGCACCCTTTCAATGCCTGTGCTTTGTAGCTGAGAAAGAATATCTGTGCTAGTGCCGTCACTAACTTTTACAATTGACGCGCTTGTTATTGCATTACCTGTCCTGCCTGCGATAATTTGAAAAGGCAGGATAAAGCCAGCCGGGACCGGGAACTCATATGCCTGCCCATAAGCATACCATTTCGCTGCCTGTTGTTTGCTCAGACTATCGTAGAAAGGCAGGGGTAATATGTTGCTATTCGGTGTCATGCAGCAATGTAATTTTGATGTTTAAGGTCGAAAACCGCACCTCTAATTTTGTCGGCATCCCATCGCCCAAGCTAGTCCGTACAAGCTTTACAGGGTCAATCTCTCCGCTGTTGGCATAGTCAAGCTCCTGCCGCTTAGTTTTGCGTACACTTGTTGCCGTTGCCTCTGCCCTGTTGATAGTAAGCAGTGCAGCAGGCATTCCGGATAGGAAATAGTTTTCGTGCGCATAGGGAAAAGATACATACCCATTTTGCAGCCGGAATTGCTCCCCGCTGAGCGTTTCGATGTCCACAAAAGGCGCTCGGAAGCCTGCCGGGTCAAGCTCGCAGTCAAACAGCACGAAGCCGTCCGGGTTAATCTCGTTTGGGTTGCTGTTGATGTAATCCACATCAGTTGTGAACTTGCTGACTGCACGCTGTTCTACGTTGTCACTTTGCGCATACTTGCTGCGGACCTCAATAGGGTGCCCCCCAAAAGCCCGGCTTGACTTGTCCATATAAGAAAACTCCAATCGTGCCGGGATCTGCTCTTTTAGGTATTCCCACCTGTTTGTTCTGTACATCCACGCTTTGCCTGATTGCGGCTCTACTAAGGTTGTCAAGTCTGCGCCTAATGCAGGGGCGAAGTAGTCACCGCCCTGCTCAAAGAAGCTGATATGCTCTATCCTGAACCTATTTTCACTGTCTACGTACCAATCGCAGTTGTACATATTGCGCAGCATCTCTACTACATCAGTGAACCGTATTTCTGCCCGCGTCGCTGCCCTGTCATACTCCCCGACAATCACGTTGGATTTAGGTGCAATGACAGGGTACTTCTTAGCGCCGCGTACAGGGTTGGCATCGCCAAAGAAAAAGTCTGAGTGTGCTGCATCATTTTCAAAAGTGACGGATGGCGCAAACTGTCTAAGCAGTGCGCTGATAGCATCGTGCAACTGATAAGCGTCATTAATAGCTATCACTTGCCCATTGCCGTAGCTGCCAGCTAAGTCAGTAGGATAATAGAACCAAATAGAAAAGTATTTCCACTGCGTAGGGCTTACCGGGAAAGGCTTATCGAAGCTATCAACAGGGGCGCTTACATCCGGCTCGGTGAAGTATTGCCCGCCTAGCCCAACAGCGTCATCTGCATATTTGCCCCACTTGGTAGGCTCTGCACTATTGTTGCTCGATAGGATAATAGTAGGAATATCAGCCTCCGGTATCACGTATTGATACACCGGGCTGCTTGGTGCAATATCTTCAGCAGGCAGCAACTCGCCTGTAACCCCATTGAGTGTTTCTACCGGGCTGATTAAGCGGCTGTATACCTTTACCCGGAAAGGGAATATATCAGGGCCGCCAATCCCCACAGAGCGCAAAGGCTTGCCTTTTTCCAAGTCGTTACCCTCAAAGCCCTGACCTGGGAAAATGCCCTCACCAAAAGGCAGTACATCAGATTGGTATATGTCTGTTCCTGTGCTTTCATCGCGGATGCGCCACCGGTTGCTGATGCGCTGCAACCGATAGGCATTATCTTCGCGGATGAACAAGCCTGCAAGTACAGGGTCACTTAGATAAGTGCCTGAGACATCAACAGGCATGGTATCGAAATAAGGCACTATCACCGTACTGCCTACTGCTGTGATGCTAAACTTGAAAGTATCAGTAAGCTCTGTTTCTGTGTAAGGGCTACCGCTGCCAACAGGGCGCAAAACTGGCACCTCTGAATTAGTACCGTTGATATAGTTGTTTACAAAGCTGCTGCCTGCGATGTACACCTGTAAGATAGGCTGTACCGTGTACCGCACTGCCGATGTAACAGGGGCAATATCTACTAGGTTGTATTCCCTATTTAGCCCGTCCAGTACCTTTTGCGTTGCACTTTCGCTGCCTAGTTGTACGGTTACAAGCCTGTTGTCTGCATCGAACGAGCAGTCTGTCTTTGCAAAGCTGCCCCTGAAAAATACTTCTTGCGTTGACTGCCCCGGATAGATTACGAAGATAGTCAAAGGCACTTCTACCTCAATATCAAGCCCTGCAATTAAGTCGTACTCTGAGCGCACAAAGGTAAGATCACCGGATAGCTCCTCTGTGAAATGGTTCGCCCCATCTTGGCGGTTGACAATCTTTGCGAAGTCATCGTCATAGATAGGGTTAAGGTTCAATGTCTCACCATTGATCTCTGCTACAAAGCGGTATGTCGGCTTGCATCTGCTCATACGTACACTGTCCTTTTGTTCCCCTTCCTGCGCACCATCCTGCCTTTGCTGTCTGTGAAATACTGTTCTGCACCGTTGCGCCGGATGGCCGATAAATGCCCCTCCATGCGCTTAGTGTCAAAGTTAACCGCCTGCGGTGCAATAGATACCTGCTGTGCAGCTTGCCCCATATAGCTGAACTGCCGCTCGAATTGCTGATTGTTCAGGCTGTCAATAATAGCAGGTAGCACTGACCTGTAACGGCTTGTCGCTTTTCGGTTAATCACTGCCATTGCTTCGCCACGCTCTGCTCGCATCTGAGAGCCATGCCCATCCTGCCCGATATATATGTCGTTGCCGCTTTCGTGGCTGCCACCGTAGTCTAAGAACTCTAATCCACCGTCACGGAAGATTTTAGCAGCTTGGAAGGCTTTGATTTTGGCTAGTGCGAAGGAGCCAAACATAGTGCCTACCGCTGCGATATTAAGCGGGAAAGGTACATCTTTCAATATCTTAGATGCTGCTGTTATTAAGCTGCTTGCCTGCGTCACTGTATCAATAGCTAACTGTGCCTTTTGCGCTCGCTCACGCTGCTTCAGGGCTTCCTGTTGTTGTTCTTCCGCTGCTGCTAGTTCATCTTGTCTTGCCTGGATATTCGCCGCCCGTCCTTGCTCGGCTGCTTCAATCTCTGCCGATAATGCCCTTTGTGCTGCTGCCACCTCTCGGTCAGCCGCTTGTACAGCCTGATTAGCCGCTTGCTGCCTTGCTTGCGTAAGCTCATTTAATTTGCCTTTTGCGAAGTCAATACTATTGCCTAGTGCTTCCTGCTCTTTGTCGCCTACACCTAAGCGGTCGAAAAGGCTGCCGCCTTCACTTACTGCTGTGAAGTCGAATTGCAGGTCTTCTTCATCTACTAGACCGTCTGTGTCGAAGGCTTCTATTTCACCCATGTCGGCTTTACGTCTTGCTGACATTTCAGCCGTCAGGTCTTGTTCTGCCTCTGCTAAATCTTGTATTGCTGTGCGCCTGTCTCTTACGATTTCCAACAGCCTGCCTTCTACGATCTCAGATAAACCTAATGATCTTATTTTCTCATTCAGCGCCCTTGCATCACTTGTATTTACAAGGTCGTTAGCGTCAACTTGCCTTTCTGCAAATTCCTCAATAATACCTATCTGCGCATTAAAACTTTCATCTGCCTGCCGCTGTGTCTCTTTTAGCAGTGCTTGCCGTTTGGCTGCACTTACTGTCTCATCCGCAATTATGCGCTCATTGATTGTCTTTTGATTATCAAAGCCATCAAGAAGAATATCCAAGTCGCGTTCCAGTCTGTCTTGGACCAACTCCCTGCGCGTCTTTTCATTTTCCTGTACCGTCAAAGTGTATTCGCGCTCTGCACTTTTTAGCTCCGTGAACGCTGCTAATTGCTGATCCTTCAGGTCTTCAGCATCTGCACCGGCTTGTTCCCTTAAGCTTATTTCACGCTCTATCAGACCTAAGTTATTACGTGCAATCTGTAGCTCTAGTGCTGCCCGCTGTTCGTTAGCTTCCCTTGCTGCCTCCGCTGCTGCTTCGCGCTCCTTGAATGACCGTGTTTGATCGTCTGCAATTATCTGCAATTTCCCTTCCTCGGTAATTACATCCTGAAGGGCTTTAGTTAGTTCTCTGTTTTGCCGAATGGTAGCCCTGCGAGCTGATTGCAGGTTAACGTATTCCTGGGTTTGCTTAAATAGCTCTTCACTTAATTTCTTAACCCCATCCGCAAAGTCTTCCTGCTGTTCTTTATCCAGTCCTGTACCCATCTGTACTAATGCAGTAGTGGCATCCTGTGCAGCCTGTTGGATAGCCGGTAAGTCCCTATCCCAAATACCCTGCAATCCGCTACCAACAGCCTGAAACAATGAGATCAATCCCTCAAAGCGGTTTACAATATTGTCTTTTATTGCGCTCCACAGGTCCTCAACAGCGCCAATAGGGTCATTGAAGGCATCCACAGCAACATCTACAAACTTATTAACCAATGTTACAACTATGGACATAACGCCATTTAACGCGCCTGTTGCCTTTTCCATCAGGCGTGCCCCTCGTTCAGTCTTCGTAAAAGCAGCAAACAGCCCGGAGACAGCACCGACGAGCAGACCAAGCACAGCTAATAAAGGGGTTTTAGCTACCATGTCCATCGCCTGCCCGAAGCCGGTCGTTTCTTTTATCGCAACAATGACAGAATCTTTGTAGTTACCGACATTGAGAGCAGTTTTACCTGTCTCTTTTTGCAGGCGCTTCATTTCTTCGTATATCTCGCGCGTCTTAGTAACCAGCCCTTCAGATGCCTCTGCCGCATCCCGCTGCTCTTGGGTCATCTCATTAAGGCGCTGCTTGTTCAGGCTGTACTGTGCTGACAGTGCGTTATAGCTGCCCTGTGCTGCCTGTGCTGCTTTAATTTCAAGCCTTGCCTGCCTGGTATTCTTTTTGCGCTCTTCACGCAGCTTGATAAGCTCCTTTTCCTGGTCGCGGTATTCGCGGGTTAACTTTTCCTTTTCCTTTGCCAAACGGTCTGCCGCTTTGGTTGCCTCTGTAACCTGCTTACGCCCAGCCTCCTGTGCAACATTAGCAGTTTTCAGCGTCTTGCTGTACTGCTCAGCAACCTTCTGTACCTCTTCTATCTGCTTGCCCAGACGCCCTAACTCTTCGATAGCGCGGGTTATCGCACCATCGTCAACGTATATATCTGAAGCCTTGATTGGGTTTGCCATGCTTATGAATTAGACAGTAAGCATAGGTGAGTGGGTGTAAGATACGGATAATTTAAGCGCTGTGCAATTACCCGCGTTTGCGCTCTGCCATCTTTGCCTTTTTCTTAACCGCTTCGAGGGTCCTAAAGAACTCTAATACAGTCATCTGCTTTGGGTCCTTGGTGACATGCTGCTGCATACCGATGCAAACGTCCTCGAAGTTGACTATCGTTTTTGCTTCTACCCCGTTCGGTCCCCAAAACTGTTCAGGGGCAGTGCCGGAAAGCAGCTCACCGTCCAAACGGTTTACCTCTTCGGGCTTTACAGGGTTGCCGACAATATTATCTAGTAGCAGTATTGCCCGCTGTTTCAATCTTAGGTATTGCTGCTTTATTTTCCCTGATTCTTTTTGTGCCGGGAAATAGAGCGCCATTTCGCTGTCCACTTTTTTTTTACACCGGCAATAGCTTCGCGGACAACACCTATTGTCAATCCCTTTTTGTTCAGCTGCTCTAATATCTCTTTGCAATCTGCTTCGCCTGTAACCTCTACTTTTTTGCCGTCAATAGAATACACGAGGGATGCAAAAGAAAGCAATTCGGGGTTGCTGTTTTCAATCACAAAAGCCATCGCCTGCCGCATATTGTCAAGCTCTGCGACTGCATTCTCGTACTGCTTATGCTGTATGAATTGCTTTGCCCGGTACAGCCTGCGGTCTACATCTTCGATAGTGCCGCCTATGCCTGCATCTATTGCAGCATACAGGTTGAAGCGATGGAAGACAGTAATAGGCATTGTCTCTATGCTGTCATACAGCTTAACTGTATGCTTGTTGATTTTCAGTGTTCGCATCAAGGGCAGTTTTGAAAGTAGTTGATAGACAAATCAACACGCAAAGCCCCGTAAGGCTTCATTAAGAATTGACTGTTGATCTCCCAATAGTCGTAATCCTGATAGATGCCTGCTGCTGTATCAAGAAAGCGGATAGGCTTAATCTGGGCAGTTGTGAACGATGTGGCGCCAAAGAAATTTAGTACGTCCGATTTTACACGCTCGATAGTGCTGCTTTCCCATTCTGTAGGGTAAAGGTCGCGGTAATCAAAGAAGAAGACCAGCCCCATTTCAGTCTGCACCTGTGAGCGTGCGCGGTGGTAGTCTATGCTGTCATTGCCTGTCCGGTCAAGGTAGGAGTGATTTTGCAGGTGCGCATCCGGTAGCAGGTTTAGGTATTCAGTGCCTTTGACCTGAATGCCGGGGTATCTCAGCTCCCTTCCGTCCTCATATCTTCGTACCCTGCGCTCAGCTACCAAGTAAGCGTTTGTCAGCCAGGTAAAGTGCGCTAACAGCTTTGTGCGCATTTCTATTGCGACATTCTCGAATAGTGCAGGCGATTCCGGTAGGAAGGGCTGGTAGTTCTTTGGCTTGCTCATTGTAAGACTAATTTTCGGAAAGCGGCCTGCACCTTCGGGGTTAACAATCGGTTCAACACCGTTAGGCTGTCATCAGATAGCCCTAATATTGCAGGGCTGTATTTTCGCACTAGATCAGGTGTTTTCGGGTCTGTAGCGACAATAAGGAAGTCTTTTGACCGCCATTGCACACTTACAGAGCGATGAAAAGCGCCTGTATCGCGGAGTGTCACCCTGTTGGTGGGCTGACCTTTCATCTGCTTAATACCCTTAGTGAATGCGGTATAGGCTGGGGTAATAGCTGCCCCATCTGCCCGTTCGCCTTTATTGAACATCTGCTCATCAGTATTCAGGCGCTCAATAGTGGGCTGTTCGGTCTTGGCAATAACTGTTACCCGCTGTGGGGCTTCTGCCTGCCAGCGTTTGAGATTCTTGGTGATATTGTCGAGGGGCTTAATCATACCGTAGTATACCTAACCCCCCGCTCCCTGCACGGCAAACAATGCTTATCCAGCTGTTTCATATCCAAGGCGACTGTTTGCCGTGCTTTTTCAATCCTGTGCATCAGCCCCATTGGGCGTGGTCCTTGACTGTCACCATGTAGCTCGAAAAGCACCTGTGACCTATCCACCATCGCCTGATTGCGGTTGAGCCGGACGTTAGGATTGTAGGCAAGCTCCCCTAAGATTACAGCCGCTACGTGCAAGCCAATCAGGGTTTTGAATAGGTCCTTTTGCTCTAACAGGAATGTCGTATAATCACACTGCACATTCAGCCTAAGATTAAGCCCAAAATTGGTATCATAATTATAGGCATTGCGGCTAATATCCCACAGTGCGGAAGTGGTGCCGGTTGTCTCGAAGGGTGAAATAAGCACCATTTCAGCACCGGGGATCTGCTGCGATATTGCCGAGCGTTCAAAGTAGTCGTAAGTGCCGTTTACGCTTTGCCCGGTAAGGTCATTTTGGGAATATACAAGGTAGTGCGCACCGTAGCAGCTTACCGTCCAATTAACGGTTTCCCACTGCACACCACCGGCAGCTGTGTAGGTTATCTCTTCGCTTTCCACTACCGTTTGGCTATCGGAGCTAAACAGGTAGACGGTAAGGGTTTGGTTTTCGGAAAGCTGCAACCCTATCTGTTCAATAGTCAGGGTCAGGTCACGGCTTCGCTTTGGCACTAGCTCGATACCTACCAGCTTGCCTTTATCCTGGTCGAGATGGACATTTCCGGCTGCTGTATTCCATACCTGCCTGCGCTCTAACAGGTTCTTTGCAGAGCGCTGCGGCAGTTTGTGGTCCAGCCAATCATTGACCGCGTTGATAATTCCAGCTTCTGTCTTTTCCTTCAGCCATGCGGTGAACGCCAGTGCTTTTTCGTTGTCCGTGTCACCTAAGTGGTCAACATCAGGGGCAATACTTAGCAGGTTGTCAAACGTCAATAGCGGGTGCATATCATTGTAATACATCCCGCTAGTGGTTGTTGTCAGGTCTTGCAATTGCAGCCCATCGCTGTCGCGGTTTTGCCGCCAGCCGATAAGCCCGATAAGCCCTGTTTTGAGTTCGCTTGCTGAGTACATAGCTGATATTGAAAAACAGCCACCCGGTTAAGGGTAGCTGTAAATGACGAAGAAATTCAAAGCACTAAGGCGTTTGTGCAACCGTCGAAATGGACGGCCTGATGGTCGTTAGCTGCGTGCTGCTCGGCGCTACTGCTAGCACGCGGAGCTTGCCCCCGTTGATTGTCCCGGAATGCACTACGCTCGTGTCTGTCGTATTCGTAAGCGTGTGCAGCGTTGCATATTCGGTGCCTGCCCTGTTCAATGCTACCTGCACATAGTACGTGTAATTGCCTGTGCCTGTCTCGACAGAGGTGCTTACCTGTACATCGTAGTCAATAGCGATGCCGTAGGTGCCGAGGTCGAAAATTGCTGTATCTGTGCTGCTGCTCGTTTCCAGCGTGTCCTGAGTGACATTGACGTTTGTCACCGGGGCGAACTTCGCACTGATAGGCTCAGGGCTGGGCTGTGGCGCACTTGGCGGTTCCTCCGTGCAACCGAATGCAATGAAGGCGACAAGGGCTATAATAAGGGTATGAAACTTCATGGTATTAAATTTTAGGTTCTTAGAAAAGGCTAGGTGGCAGCTCATTTGCTACCAGCCTAGCAGAAAACTCACCTATGCTTACCTGTTAGGGTTAGCAAATTTAGCTTGTCGCGATATCGAACTTGATGATCGGTGTCGGGATGGTTGAGGCATCGCTGTTGTAAGGCGTAAGGAACGCGATATCAATAGCGAAGTCGAACGCCTGCTCGTAAGTCCGGGTCAATCCTGTAGTGCCTGCGTGCAGCCCTGAAGCGTCAACAGCATTCTCGTAGTAGTAGCTGCCGAAGGTCAGGTCAAGCCCTGGTACTTGAACGGTGCCCCACTCGTGCCCATCAGCAAGGGTAGTGCCTGCCAGAGAATCCGGCTCAACGCGGGTAACGATACCGAGCTGCCCGTCTGCTACTGCAAAGCCGGTCGCACGCTTGCCTACTGCATTGCTGATGCCGTTCGTAAAGTGCATGTTCTTGTTCATGAACTGCAACGTGCGGTCCTGCTGATTGAACTCGCCAAAGCCTTCCATGCGCTTCATAATAGCATGGAAACCTGGGTTGCCTATCACGTCCATCGTCATGCCGTAGAAGTCGTTGGACATCATCATCGGGTCAAGGTCGGAAAGGATGTAGCTTTCTTTCAGGCTTGGTGCTGTTTCGCTGACAACGTTGCCTGAAAATACATGCCCGCCTGTTACATCACCAATCACCTGCGTTTTTTGCGCATCCAACTGAGTGACTGCCAGCCCTTCGAGGGTAGACATCATTTTCACGATCATCGCCTCAAACTTCTTGTTGAAGTCCTGCTGATAGGTCGTGTCGTTGTTGAAATGCTGCTGCGGGTACATTTTAAACCCGTAGGCAAGCGTGGTGAAAGAGATGGTGTACAGGTTGCTGGTATTCTCATCAGCTGAGATGGTCAGCGGGCGAGTAGACCGGATGGTGACATCCTTGTACTGAATAGCGGGGAGCTTGACGGTATTACCGAAGCTACGCCTTACCTTTTCAATAAGGTCGTTTGTCAACCAGCTAGAAGGTGCATCCCCTTGGCGCTTGAAGGTGTCAAAAGCACCTGCGCGGGTAACGCGAAATTCATTCTTGTCAAATTCTGGCGCTTGCGCACGAAATTCTAACGCCAGCGTGTTCACTAAACTCATGGTCTAAGTTTTTGCGGCTTGGCGCTGGCTCGTTCGCACCAAAATGGTTATGAAATTATTTCAATGGCAGGTCAGCAACGTTAAGCTCTGCGTAAGCCTCTTTCATGCGGCTGTGATATTCATCACTGTCTGCTGCAATCCCTTCAGATACCAGGCTTTCCCTGATCATCTGTGTGGCTTCGCTCTTAGTGCGTGGCTGACCGTTAATGGCAACGCTTTTGCCTGCCGGTTGCCCGTTAGGCTTAGTGCCGCCACCGCCTTGGTTGCCTTCGTTCAGGACATCTTTGATTTCCTGCAAAAACAACTCCTGCGGTTTGAACGGCTCCTGCAAGTTCTTCGGGTTGGTGACGATATTCCCCTGATCGTCCCGGAAGATAGGCGTGCGTTTGCCGTCTTTTTCAATCCAATCGCGCTTGTAGCTGGAAAGGATCTTCTCTTTTGCCCTTTCTATGTACGTTTCGCGGATGGATTCAGGTATTTCAGCTTTGAACTGGACCCCTGATAAAGCTTGATTGATATGGCTTTCAAACTCATACCGGTCGAGCTTATCGCGCTCCTGTTGTAACTGCGTTTTGTATTCCTCTTCTTTAGTTTGCACCTGACTTTTCAGGGCTTCCAGTTGGTTGTCGCGGTCTTTGATCTGCTGCTCTAGCTTTTCGATCCTGCCGCCTAACAAGCCTGACTTATCGCCCTGCTTTAGCTGGTCTTCAAGGACCTTTTTCTCACTTTGCAGCTTGGTAAGGCTTTCCTCAATGCTACTCGCTTTTGATGCTTGCTCTTTTGCCTCTGTAAGCGTCTGCTTAAGGAGTTCCCAAGACTTCACCTCTCTTGGCTTGTCCTTGCCGAACACCTCCTTAATGTCAGCGTCCAGCCTGTCCCACATCTCACGGGTCTTAGTGCTGATCGCTTCATTGACTGCTGCCTGCTCAGAATTTGCAGATAGCTTTTCAAGGGCTGTCAACTGCTCGTCTGTCAGGCTTTGTAGTGCGCTTTGATTCTTGATTATGTCCTTCGTCAATGGCATATCTTAGTTTGTTTGGTGAGTTAATTATAGGTTGCGTACTGCGCCAAAAATGTCCACCTCTTCAAGTGGCTTTGCTTCTTTGGGCAGGTGCAGCACCTTATGAATGGTGTAGCCCTGCGCCCCGTGGTAGGTCGCAAAGTTTAGCCAGCTTTTCGGGTCGAACTTCTGTATGTGCGGTTTGCTTTCCTTTTTCGGAGGGCGAGCGTTATTGTATGTCGGCACCTCAATAAGGGCGTGCACAAAATTTTCTTCACCTTCAGGTACGTTATACTTGACTTGGCTCAGGTCTGCTTCGTGCGCGTCCACCTCATTGTTCAAAAGCTGAGATAACAGGCTTTCATCATCGCCAAACGGCAACGGCTCATCCTGTGCTTTCAGGGCTTCAATATCCTTTTCAACCGTAGCAGGCTTTACGCCAAACTCATCGGCAACGTGGGCGATAATATCTTCCTCACTCATACCTGTAAGTAATAGGTCATCTACCCGGTTGAATCTTTCGTCTTTTTTACTCATCGCTTATTTCATTTTGTGGTGCCTGATCATTTGCAGGGCTATTAGTTAATTCGTCTTGAAATTGCTGCTCAGTTTTTAGCGTTACAGGCCGCCTTGTGTTGCCGCCCTCTTCCCATGATTCGCTAACTTCTTCACTCATTTCAGGTATACCTAATCTTTTCCTGAAGTAGTTTTCATCTTGGCTTTGGGGTGTTACTGCACCTGCCCTTACCGCTGTGCCATATGCAGTGATAGACTCGGCTAGTGATTCACTAGACTCGTCAGCTACATTTGGCTGTTGAATGTAACTGCTCAGCACAGATAGTATGCGCTGAATCTTAGTGCTGTATTCTAACGCCTCACCAAACTGGATGAGGCTGATATTCTCCCTTTCAAAGCGGGCAATCAAGGTACTGAAGTTCATCTTCAGCATGTAATCAGTGTACTCAATCTGCCCGGCTGCATACATCCCCTGCACTTGGTTCTTATCAAGGTGCCGGAAGGGGTCAAGGTCTGACATGATCTGCACCCGAAGCAACTCGTTAGGGTTGTTCTTGTACTTGACTGCATAATACTCATTTTGCAGCATATCAAGTATCTTGTCGTCTACTCCTGCTTTCTTCGCCTGTTGGTACATTTCAAGCAGCTCAGCAGGCTCGTGCAAGTAGAACTCGGTGCCGTAATTGATATGCGCACTAACAAAAGAAGCCCCGTAACGCATCCGGCAAATTGTCTCATCTACCCACTGCTGCGCCTGTTCAAATTGTCGCTTTAGGTTGCGGAGTACCTGCGCTTTGCTTTCAAAGGCAGCCTGTACCTGCTTTTCATTGATCGCCTGGTCTTTGTGCATTTCACCGCCTGTCCCAGTCGTTGCCTGGAATATTTCAAGGGCGTAACGCTTGCGCTTTTCTGTCACATAGTCCAGACTGTTGCGGTCAACGCTGACAATCCCCACCGGGTCACGAAGGTCTGCTTTGTCATTTTCAAGCCCTGGAGGCGTTACTTCTACAAAAGAGCCTGCCCCGTTCAGCCTTCGCTTACTGCAAGCCGGGCATCTTTGCAAATTATGCCCATGCCCCCTACTACCTGACCGGGTAAGCACATAGGTGTTATCTGAATCTCTGCGCAAAAAACCACTGTCGCAATATACGAACCCATCGCGGCTGTTGTCAGGCGCTTGGTAGTCGCAGTCCTGAGAAAACCCCCAGTATATAGGGTAGGCTCCGTACAAGTCAAGATGGCGTTCCGAGATAGCAAAGAACAGATACCAGTCAAGGTCGCCTAGCTGCTTGCTGATCGGGTTTAGCTTAACGCCCGGCAATCGGTAGTTAACAGGGTCTGACAAAAAGAACCGGGCAGGGCAGTAGTCAAGCCCGTGAACCGCTTGTCGTTTTTGCTCGCCTAGTTCTTTGTCTTTGTAATCGTAGACCTGCACTGCCTCATCGTCAAAGACTGCTATTTCATCTTCATCGGTATAAAAGATAATGTAATCAAATGTCACACCATCTTCTTCGAGCTTATAATCAAGCACAGAATCAATAGGCAGCCAGTACCAATAGGCATCTGCTGAATCCTCCGGCATGTCAACGATAAGAACCGAATTGGGCTGAGATTGCAGTTTGTGCATCCCTTTTGTCTGCCATACCTTTTGCTGGTCTAGCACACTGCCCCGGTAATTATCCCAATCCTGCGCCGCTTCTGGCGTGGTAAATTCGTAGTTATAGACAGCGTTTTTGCCGTCGAAAATCTTAGCGAGTGCTGAATATATCTGTTCTGTTAGCTCTACCGTCTTACCGGGGTAGCGGAACAGGGAGCAAAACATCTGGTACTTTTGTTCGGGGATCAGGTCTTTCACCCATCCTAGAAACTCTGTACTGTACTGCTCTGCATTGCGCTGTGATAGCGATACATCAGTATGAAACCTGATACGCTGCTCATGACTGACTGCATCCGCAATCATCGTCCTGCTGCGCCTTGCTTCCAGTAGCTTTTGTATCTCGCTTCTTTCCAGCACTCTTATTGCTTTTCTGAGCTGTTACGCTCGTTTTCGCTTTCCAGCCGTGTCCCAGGTTGAGGATGCGCTCAGCGTGTTCAGCGCCGAACACAAACTCTTTGCCTGAGATGGGATGGATTAGGATTGTCTTTTTTTCTGCCATTACGATGTTGCTAGCTTGTCAAGCGGATTAAAGTCCGTAGGCGTGACAACGTAGAACTCGTCGAGGATATTTGGCAGCACCTCGAAGCGGAAAGCGTTGGCATCGCGGGCATCAAAACCCCCGAACAGCTTCTGTCCTAAGAAGAACGTCTTTTCTGCTACAGGGATCGGGAAGAACTCTGTCGGATTGCTGTTGTCATCAGCTAGCCCCCCGATCTGCCCGTACTCGTTAATCAGGTACACGCCAAAAATCTCGCACTCATAGGCACGGATTTGTTTTGCAATGCTCTGCGGCAGTTCAAAGAAGTTGCCCTCGAATAGGTCAAGGTTTGCACCTTTGACTGCTTGCTTGCCGCCTAGGCTGTCATTGCCACCGCCTACTAAGCGGGGTTCGCCTGGGGTATTGGTTACGCCTTCTGTGAAAGGGGTCTGCACTGCTTTTGTGCCATCAGAGGCAGAAAGCAGCGGGGACCACGATGCAATCACATTCGGGTTGGCGCTCGCAATAGTAAATTTGTTTTTGGTGGTCCCGGTCGAGTAGACTCGTTGAAAGATCATTTTCTGAATCTGACCGAAATCTTCAAGGCAGGTAGGCAACGTAATATCGCCAGGTGCGGAGCCGGGAGGGCAGGAACAAAGTGCCATATTGATTATGGTTTTGATCGCGCTGGCTCGTTCGCACGGTATGTTTTAAAATGATGCTGTAAAAGTAGGTATTTTTTTTGGAATTGTCAAATACAGTTATCTGACGCGGACACCGGAACCTGACGTATTAGAGTAATACCAACATATATAACCAGCTAAGTCTACATACTCATCATGCTTCGCGCTAGGGAACCCGGTAAGCTGTAGTATAAATGCCTCGTTCCAAGACCCCTTGATTAACTTAGCCCTACCTGATTCAAAAAACGGTGCTGCTGTCTGTATTCTCGCCTCCTTACCTTCTCTGACAAGCGGGCTTTTAATTTCTACAGGAGAAAACCTGATACGCTTATTACGGGCTAACATCTGCTGCAAGGACTTACCTGATGCTTTAGGCTCAATAAACGCCCTGCTTTTTATGCCTACCCCGTGATCGCTGCAATACTGCTCTATTGAATTAAGCAAATCTGGAAGCTCCATATACTCGCTTTTTGCATGCTTGAAATAAATAAAGCCAGTTCTAGGGTCTTTGCCTGCCACAACTAATCCTGTAGGGTCATTCTCTGTTGACTTAGTGTAAGCGCCATCTATCCATATATCCCATTTTATGATGGGCGCTTCACCTTGATCTATGTATTGAAACCATGAGCGCTTCACTTTGTCTCCTTCCTGTATAGTAGGGTTTTGTTGATACAGGCTATTGAAAGTCCGCTCAGATAGCGCACGCAGGTCGTTTAATTTTTGCAAGGAGTGTCTATCTGGCCACAAAGGTTCGCCAACTTGTCGAGGGTCTTCTTGCATCCCGCCTGCCTCTTTTATTGCTGGTATTTTTACTACGTCCCATTTGTGAGCTTGTATTTTCAATAGCCGACCTGCTAAATCGTCCTCATGCCACCTAGTCATAATCAGTATGACCTTGCTCTTGTTGTGCAGCCTTGTTTCTAGTACGTTTGTGTACCATTCCCACACGCGCTCCCTGTAAGTCTGGCTGTTAGCCTCTAACGCATCCTTAACAGGGTCGTCTATAATTGCTATATCCACGGTTCTGCCTGACAAGCCGCCCATCACGCCTACTGATTTGTAGCCGCCTTTATTGCCAACTACCTCAAATTCCTCTGAGTTGCGCAGATAAGATTGATTACTGTTCGTAACTACGTTTTTACTATTCAGTGTTGTCTTTGGAAATATCTTCTTATACTCATCTGTCATTAAGTAGCGCTGCACCTCTCTATTAAACATTCTGGCTAAATCAATAGAGTAAGAGCAAGCAGCTATTTTCAAATCTGGATTGCGACCTAATAGGTAAGCAGGCAGGCACCTACTTGCGATTTCTGATTTGCCATGCTGAGGCGGCACAAAGAGCATTAGCCGCTTTTTGTTTGGATTTTTAACAAACTCATCTAGCTTGTCACATATGAATTTATGGTGCCAGGAAGCAACGTAATCATATTTAATATAAATGATAAAATCAAGCAAATTATTCGTCGCCTTGCGCTGTTGACGCTCATCCAGCAGCCTAAGATATTCGAGATTCGAGCTGTTTGATTCTGGCATTCAATTGATCTTCTGTTAGCTCCGAAAGATTGTCTTTGATTGTAAGGTTGGTTTTCTGCTTATTATGCTCTTCATAGTAGCCAAACCGCTTCGCTAGGTTTTCCGCTGCCTTAATCCGGTCTGAACCTTTCTGATCTTCGTCGTCTTTCATCATGCGGAAGAACCGGGTAAGCTCATCGGCTGTTATTTCTAGGCGTTTTGCCTGCTCCCCCTGCAATTCATTAATAAAATTTTGAATGTTAGGTTTAGTCAGGTTTTCAGATGCGCTAACTTTTGCCGTCTTTTCACTGTACCCTGCCCGTATTGCCGCCTGTGTGCCATTAAAGTCTACGACATACTCGCGGCAAAACGCTTCCTGTTTTTTTGTAAGCTTGCTCATTCACTTATCTTTTACCTTGCAATATACAAAAAATCCCCCTACCACGCTATGCCTGCTTTTTCAGCAGCTCTTTCAGCCTCTTTTTCTTCCCTTCCAGCCCGGCTCTATAGTCAGCCGCCAGGTCATGCCGGCCTATGTCTTCCGCGTGCTTCGCCATGCTGGTTTCACGCTTGATTTCCATGCGGAGGTGTCGGATCTCGAATTTTTCGTCTTTCATGGTTATGGTTTAAAAAGCAGCACCCTACTATGCTGCCCTAAATAATTCAACAATTCTAAAACCAGGTTAAAAAAATGTGGTTGAAAATCCGCTGAATAGGCAGCGGGTTAGTCTTAGTTGCTTGATGCAGTAGTATAAATTAGTATCAGGATTCCGATTATTAGCAGCCAGGCGATTGTCTCTGTGGCTGCTGATAGGTTTGCGTTTTTCATTCCCCGCAATTATAAACCGGGATGCGCTCAGGCTGTGGTGTCTGCGTGTATGCTGTGCGATTGCATCCAAAAAGGGAAAACAGCAGGAAGAACACAATACAGATTACAGCCAGGTAAAACGCATAGGCTGCTGTTACTGTTCGGCTGCGGTGCTTGCGGGAGTAATAGTCGTCCTCCCAGTCGTTGTCAGGGTTGATGTGGTTCATGCTCATTCTTGGTTAATTAATATCTTGCAATGTAATTGTAATTTTATAAATTAGCAAGTTTTGCACGTTTCTTTGCTGCGATCGCTATCTGATAAGCATCTCTTTGATCCTGATTGAATCTACCTACAATAGTGTGCTTATTTGATTTTGCAACAGCTCTGAAAATCGCTTGTGTCCATTTAGCGCCTTTTTGCTTCGGACTAATCTCAAAAACATAGCGCTCGCCATAATGCCATTTGCAGGCATCCACCGTAAACTGGCTTGCTGCCTGATTAGCGCCGACATTGCGGCTCTTTTTTGCAATCATCCCTTTTGTGCCTTTCATGTCGAAAGTGGTGTTTTGCAGGTTGCTGTTTTCTACCCCTATGATTGCTTTTACAGGTGCTTCGCCTGTCGTTGTCAACCATCGCAAAAACTCAAGAAAACCTTTGAACATTTTGCCCTGAGCTTCACCCTGTTCATCAATAATGCAAATAGCGAAGCCTGATTTCCTAAATGCCGGGTCTATCCCTATTACTATCATTGTGCTTGCTTTTGATTAACATATTCAAGCATCGCTATCTCGTGCCGAACAGCAGCTTTGAATTGCGTTGACAGCTCATCTACTTCAAGTAGTGCAGTAAGTTTGCGTAGTGCTTTTTCGCTTGCTCTGCGGCGGGCAGTCTGCTCCCATTTTTTTGAGTTGTATTCCCACTTCCACATCGTGTAGCCTCCTTTTTCATACACAGCTGTTACACAACCTTGTGCTTCTAGTTCTGTAAGCCGGGCGGCAGTTGTGTTAATGCTGTTTTGCATTGTGCTGCTTAGTTGTTCAGTCGTCGCATATCCTGCTTGTTGCAAGTACAGCGCGATTTTACCTCTCAAAGTGTTGCGCGTTGCAGGGTTGTTAAGCCATGCTTTTAGTTTTGCTTCTGTCATTGTTGTTAATTTATAATTTTATAATTAGAATGGCAAATCTTCATCGGTGTTTGCCGTTTTATTTATTGCGGTGGTCTTGATTATGGGGTATTCGTTGTCTTCATCATTTTCAGTATCATCAATATCAAGAACAGGCACGCCTCTTTCGTCCCTTACAAATTCAAAGCCTGGGAAAGGGGCAAAACGGCTATCTCTGTGCTTTACGGAATAAACACCTCTTTCATTATCATTTTGCACCTGCAATCCTAGATCATACTTGTTTTGTAGGGCTGTACCTAAATGCCCTCTGAGATATCCAGCACTTTTTGTTATGTGCAGCACGGTAACAATCAATGCGCCTGTTTCATCACTCCACCGCATCAAGTTCTCTATTGTCTCACTTGATTTGCCCTCATCGTTAAAATTCTCGCAAAGGTCTACAATACCGTCTATTACGATCATTGATAAGTCTTTCCTGCCTTTAAGCATTTGAGTAATAACATCAATACGCTGCTTGACTGTTAACCTCCGCAGCATATACGCCTCATAATTAGAAGGGTTATCATAAAGCCCTGCCATTCTATATATGCGCTGCTGAGTTTTTTTGTACCAAAACTCCGGCTGCTCTGTATCGAAGTATATACCATTGCCGCCTTGCAGGTCCATATCAAATGTTAGCTTTTGTTTGCCACTTAATGCAGCACTGACAAAACAACTCACTATTAGTGATTTTCCTGACTTTTGCTCCCCCACAACTCCAGCTATCATCCCTTTACCAGCCAACTTATGCTGCTTACCAAAAATAGTGGATGTAAGCACTGCATCTTCCTCCTTAATCGGCTGTCGAATATCAAACTTAGTCCCTTTTACAAATGCCAGTAGATCATCCGACTGCTTCTGCTTTTCTGGCTGTTCATCAATGCTTCCTATTAGATCATCGACAGTAATTATATCACTGTTTTTTTCACTAGGCTTATCTCCAAAGCCTAAAACTGACAACGACCTAGCTGCTTGTTTAAAGTCTCCACCGTGTTCATAGTAGGCATATATCGCAGTTGCTGTTAGGCTTTTATCGAGAGGTAGGCAGGTTGACGTCGAATGACAACGGAATAAGTTGTGCTGTTTATGGTAGTTGCCTGATGTCTTCGTACTTGAATCTCCCGGCCGTAACATATGCACCCTTGCGCTGTCTTCATAGACAATAGACCAGCCATAGCTTTCCAGCAGGCTTACAATATCTTGTTTTTCGTTATAATCATCCCACGGGGCTTTACCCTGCTGTACTGCTTGTTTTTTTGCCTGAATATCTATTTCTGATGCCGACACTTCCACCTCGTCAAACCTGCGAGCGTTCATAAGTAGGTTGTAGCGCTGTTCTTGAGTTATCTCGGGAATACTGCGCATTGCTCCGTACTCTACGTTATACCCAGGTGTAGGGGTAATCAATACATAACCCTTTTCGCCTCTCGTTTCGATAAGCACCTGCGGCAATCTATTCGGGTCGTCTATTTTTCGTTCTGCCTTTTCGTTATGCCTTTGCAGCTCTTCATTTGTAGCAGGGCGCATTGCTAATTTTTGATTACCCTGAACAGCATCGCACCTATAGAAGATATGATAGCCGCCGTTCATGGTGCTGCATACGGTAAGGTACGGGAATGCTATTGAGCCATCGCTGTATTTGTCATTCATTCGCTGATAGCGGAGAAATAGATCACCGTTTACATCATATTTCTCATCCACATCAATGCACTCCAATCCGTTGATGCCTGTTATTGCAGCTATGCCCCATGAAGGAGACTGCCATAGCCTTTGCACATCCTCTGCTGTTTGTGCTATCTGGTACTGCTTCCACTTGCATAGCGGGCGCTTATCCTGCCCTACCGGTACAACATGAAAACCTGCTTTGTGGTATTTCAGCGCTATGTCTTTTGTGATTGTCATATCGGTAATTTTTCAAAGTTAAGCTCTGCCCGGATTGCTTCTTTGTACAACTCGTAAACGCTGCCGTACTTCCTTCGCATAAACTCATCAGCATTAAGCTTGATGTGAGCTTTTTTCAATAGCCGCTGACGGGCTTGCGGCGGTATCTTGAATGCTCCAGGCTGATCTACAAGCTTAGCCATCTTTCGGTATTCTGAGTGCGTTAAGACTTTGCATTCTGATCTGTACAAATCAGGACATTCAGATTGTACAAATTCGATGTACTTATTGTAACTCGCTTGCAAGCTGTCTGTTAGCTGCTCGTCATTAAGCACGTCATCGCTGTTGGCTACCGTCATGCTTGTCGCTTGGTTGAGGTAAGATTCAAACTTAGTCCCAAACAGCGTTTCAGGGCGCAGGTACTTTGCTGACGTTGTGCCTTTCCATTCAGCAGTCTTCGTGTCAATAACCCGCTTGAAGTCATCAAGCGTAAAGCCTTCTTTCGCGCGGGTAGATACAAGGCGTTTTGTCGCTTTGGTTGAATAGCGGTACTTACTTCCTGTTGACGCGTTCAGGTAGTCAATAACATCTTTGTGAAAAAGCGCACTGTCGGGTTCCCCGACAATATTATTATTACTACTTGTATTATTATGGTCAACTGTGGTTGATACCCCTCTCAACTGTGGTTGATACCCCTCAACTGATATTGATACCCTCCTTTGCTGTATGCCGTTTTCTTCAGTGTATTGGATATTTACATACCCTCGCTTTTCAAGCAGTTTTATCCACTTGCTTATTGCTTGTTTCGTACATCCGTAAAGGTTGGAAAAATAACCATTTGAAGCGAAGCAATACCCGTTCTTATTTGATAAGGCTGTGATCTCACCGTACATAAGCTTAGCGCCGGCAGGTAGGTCTTTATCGTAGCGCACATTCGCAGGGATAATAGCGAAATAGCTTGGTTGTTCTTGTTTCATTATTTGGAGCTTTTCTTAGTTAAGATGTTGAGGTTTGCCTCTTTTGTTACTGCCCTAAGGTTGGTGTTTGCATTGTGGAAAGCAATAAAATCCTTTTCAACCTGATCGCTTACAAAACGAGTCGTTGTGTCGCCATCTGCACTTCTGTTAATTAGTGAGTGCAGCATATCAATGTCGTACTGCTTTACCCACTTTTTGAATAACTCAGCAAAAGTCAAATCGTAATGGTCGATATGAGTATTGCCTTTGGTTAAAATATCTCCCGTAACCGGGCAAGTGTCAATGCCATAGCGAACAGCATTTGCTACTTTCATTACCTCGCTGGTTACAGCATAGCGGCAAGCCTTTTTCACTTCTGCTAATTTTGTGGGCTTGCCGGTAATACAGATTTTGTAGCTAATGTCTGTTTCAGTGCCATCTTTCCGGATAAGATAAAAGCAAGTATTGCCCCACATTGTATTCCTCCTGACAATATCTTTGATGCCAGTGCCTTTCTTCTTTTCCCACTCAGGATGGTTCTCAAACAAGCGGTACAACCAGCGCTTATCTTCTCTGCTAAGTACCTCTTTGTTCAATAGCTGTTTTGCAATCTCGGTTTGCTTTTTCTTTGTCATAGGAATAAAAAAAGCCCGACAGGTAGCAGACTGTCAGGCTAATTGTGCCCGCGTTCGGGCGAATTAGCGTTTCTCGCTGCGCTGCTACTCGCGTCAAGAAACACCGGATATGTAAAAATGTGTTTTGCTAATTATGAGTGCAAGATACAAAACTCGCTTTACATCTCAAAACTGTTTTGCATCATCTTCGCGGTACATCTCCTGCACCCTCTGGTACACATCCCCTAGCACACCATCGGGCCAGTGCTCTGGTGGCATCGGCACATAAGCTGATGTACGTTTACTGCCGATATACACGCGAGCAACAATAATGCGCACGCCTTCATCAGTGTGCCATTCAGGGACGTAGTGTTGGGTTGTTAATTGTTCTGTCATTGCTTACTCGCTTTAATGAAATTCCCGTTTACGGTTTCACCCTTCCGGTCCTTGATCTTATTATAGGCCGCCTGTAAAGCGTCCTCAAGGGAGTAACCTTTCATCCCGCAGATCACAGTAAGAGTGACAAGTACGTCACCGGCTTCCATCTTGATCTCGTTTGCATCACCCTTTAAAACCGCATCAGCTAGTTCGCCTGCTTCAGCAGTCATTTTTAGGGTTTGGTTTTTGATGTTGTCAGGGCTGTAAATGCCTTTTTCAATAGCCCATTCAATTACTTTTTCTTCTGTGGTCATTGTCATTGTTTTTAAAAGCCCGGCAGCACTACGCTGCCGGGCACTAAGTGATACTCTGTTTTAGAACGGCAGGTCATCGTCTACCTGGTCTGCCGGGTCATTGTAGCCGTTTGCCTGTGCAGGGGTGGGTTTGCGCTTACTTTGTGCAGATTGTTCTGCCTGTTGCGTGTCGTTTTTGCTGCTTAGTAGCATGAAGTCATCTACGACAATTTCGGCTATATCGCGCTCCTGCCCCTGTTTGTCTGTGTATTTGCGGTACGTCATTTTGCCTCTGCAAGCGACAAGCTGCCCTTTTTTGGCATACTGACCGGTAATCTCTGCGAGCTTGCCCCAGCACACGCAGCGGTGCCATTGGGTTTGCTCTACTCTTTCGCCTGATTGGTTGGTGTACTTTTCGGAAGTAGCCACACTAAATGTGGATACTGTTTTCCCGGTTTGCGTGTCGCGCTGTTCGGCATCGCCACCGATGCGCCCGATAATCATAATACTATTTGCTAGTCTCATGGTAAGCTAGTTTGTTTTGGTTTTCGATTGAAATTCTGTAATGCTTGCTAATGGCAGCGAGTGTAGTTGTGCCTGCTTTCAGGCTCTCTACTGCCTTATCCCACTTGCCCATGCCAGGCTTCAGTTCAGGTAATTGCTCTGGTTTTGCAGGTGCTTTCGGCGCTTGCTTTGGAGGTACTGCATCAGTGTCCTCATCAACACTAAGGCCTAACATAGCGCTTAGTGTATAGCGCTTCGCATAAGTGATCGCACTACCCATCTTTTGAATGGGCGATGTGCGAGGGTTGCTATTATCAAGCGGCAGGCTGACGTAATCGCTTTGAATATACTCGCCTGACTCATGAAGAACCATGCAGGAGACGCTGCCGCCTTCACCTACCAAGTGCAAGAAGCTCAATCCGTTTTTTGCAAGCGGCTGCCGAATATGCTCGATAATAGTATCAAGTGCTGCGTATTTGTAGCCGTATGCCTGTTCACTTTTCGGGATAACAGGTACTTGCCCTTGAAATTTAGCCAGCGCACTAGCTAGCTTTGTTATTGTTTGTGATGTTTTCATTACTGATTGTTGTTATGCCAGTCCATCCATGCAGCTTTTTCTTCATCAGTCGGCTGTTCGCTCCAATTAGGACCGTTAATGTAGTGTTCAGATGTATTTCGCTCTTGCTCCGAAGCTTGCTCGATTTGATAGTCAAGCGCATCAGCGTTGTACTTCGCTGTGATTTCATTATTAAGCACAGCAAGCCCCCGCCGGATAGCCATAATTAGAACCTGTGTGTAATCCACAGGCACCCCTGTGTGCTCCTTAATGCTGCGCTTTGTTTTCATCGCCTGTTCTTTGACGATAGCGGGCAAATCAAAGCGGGTATCCACGCTGCCGTGCTGCATCTCAGCTCGCAGGCGTGTAGTCTCCCGGATAATTGATTCAGTCATTTTTTAGGTTTTAAAAAGCTGCCGAGCAGGTCCGCCCGGCAGCGGTCAACAAATCGTAATCTATACTTTGCGGCTTATTGATTTTGCCTTAATCTGCAAGCCATATTTTGTTTTTTTCAATTCGCCTTTAACTTGCACCTTGTCGCCTACTTTAATAGTGCCGTTTTGTAGGCTTCTGTTAATTAATGCAGTGCATTGCCTACAGTCTTCTAATTTAAGCGTCCACAATACTGCTTCGCGCATTGCTTTTATCCTGCCAAGCTTATATTTTTTATCCTCAGCGCCGAGCACCACAGCGTAATGTACTTGCTCGTGTTGTTGCTCCTGTATATGCCACTCTACATCGGCAGATTCGTCTATCCATTGTTGAATCCAATCCATGAGCTGATTATGCCCGTAATTATTGAGCAAATCCCTATAATTCATTGCTCTCCCATTATAAGGGATAAGCATATCACAGAATTTGATAAAACTTCTGGCATAACCTGCTTTAACAAGCCACTGCATAAAATCGACAGTGTTTGCATAGCCTTCGCCATCCTGCACCACCACAGTCATCAGCGCTGTATGCGCGTCTATCTTAAAGTCTTGAATTTCCATGTCTCTTTGTTTTGTTGCACTACAAAGATACGTAAATATAAATTAGAATTGCAAATTTGTTTTGCACTTTATTTTAGCAAGGTCAATAAAAAAGCCCCGGCAATAATCAACCGGGGCACACAAACAACAAAACAATCGTATGAAAAACCTCATTACCAACTTCAGCACTAATGTACGAAATATTACTGCATTTCATTACATTTTTGCAAAATTGCAACAAATACCCTATTTTGTGCGCATGGAGAAAAAATACATCTATTCGACGTTAGCGGTGTCGCCTGAAGCGCACCAGCTTATTAAGGTCTACGCTGCAAAGACCGGGCAGCGGATCGGGGCAGTTGTTGAAGAGGCTATAAGGGAGTATGTAAAAAACAACAGCGATGTGGGCAAACGATAATCACACTTTGCTTGCTATTATATCTGCTGTTGCCTGCAACGGGTGGATACTGTATGTCGTTTTTCAGGCACATATAGCAGCCATACAGGCTGATATAGCCAGGGCTAACTACCGAATGCAGATGTCTGAGCGCTTTGCAGAGGCAGCAGCAGAGGATGAAGAAGCAGAAAAACAAAGCACTATCGAAAAAACAATAACAACGGAATGGGATATATAGCAAAAATCATATTCAAGATTCACACCTTAGCAAAAGGGCTTTTTTTTGGGCTGATGGTCACTACAGCTTGGATGGCATACCGTGTATGTGAAAGTGCATTAGGCGGCAGTATTATGCTGTCTCCTGCCTGGGAGTCTGTGCTGGTCGTAGGCGCAGCGCTTGTAATTACCTACCTTATTGATAATGCGCTGTACGAAAATTCTGTTGCTGCACTGGCACAAGCAATAGAGCAGGGCGGATTTTGGAAAATCTACAAAAAAGGAGGCTTTGCAACCCTTATCCTGTTTGCCCTGATGGCTGGGCGGTTTTTCTTTTCAGGCGGTGCTACTTACCTGACCGGAGAAAGCACTGTTGCTGAACGGCAAGCGAAGCCAGAGCACAACCATACGGGCGAGCTATTGGGCCTGCAAGAGCAGAAGAACAAAGCCCTGCAAGATTTGCGAAAATCAAAGCAAGCGCAGGCAAACAAGGTGCTAGATCGGGCAGAAAAGTTAGCCCAAAAGAAAGTAGACGTAGCAATCAAGCAAGGCAGCCCGGCAGAGCAAAAAGCCTACCAAAACGGGCAATGGGTCCGTGCTGCTTACTCTGTATCAATCAAGAAAGCGGAGCGCGAAGCATACAAGATACAAGAGCAGGCAGAACGTGAATATAATGACATTATTAATGACATGCGCACAGAAGCGAAGCGCATTGCAGAGGACCCAGCATGGGCAGCAGCACAGAGCAGCATACAAAGCAAAGCAAGTGCAGCAGATATGCTTTACACTGCTGAGCGATGGACCTACTACCTACTTGACTTCATCTTAGTTGTCGGCGGGTTCTTTTGCTCTTGGCTTGTTGCTTTTCACATCGTGCATAGCGATGATACGATGGAGACGTTCTTTCCTGATAAGCCAGGTATTACAGATGTGTTTGGCGATATGGTAGGCAGTATCTACACTTACTTTGTGACGATGATTGCACAGGTGCCAGCATATTTCAAAGAAGAAGGCAGTAAACGGATGGTCAGAGTTGCAAAGTCAGTCGGTAAATCCTCAAGTGCTTATAATGCTGCTATTGCTGAATACCTTGTTGCATCCCACCCTACTGTTAACGCTCAGGTTGGATTAGTTGCGCATCAAACTGCAATGCAAAAAGCGCAACAGAGAGCGAAACAAGCGCAACAAAAAGCGCAACAAGAAAATCAAGCAGCAGAGATTAAGATAAAGGAAGCAGCAGCAGCGGCACAGCAGCGGCACACTGATCAATACAGCAGTGTCAGCACCTCACAGCTTGACAACTACCCTATTTCAGCACAGACAAAAGATAGTGCAACAGGCGAAACAGCAGGCGCAACAAACGCAACAGATAGCGAAACAGGCGAAACGCAACTGAAACGAAAGCAATCAGGGTCTGCATTTCGGTCTTACCTCAGTAGGGCAGGTCAAGCCTTTGCAGCAGGCGATGATGATACTGCACTAGACTTGCTTGATGTTGCCCGTGAGGTTTTACCGGATGATAACAACAAAGCTAAGCGGCTTGCAAAGCTTAATGAATTGAAAAAAGCAATCCAAAATGGGTAACAAGATCTTAACTACATTCACCTACCTGTTTGCAGGTCTTGCATTTGCTTGTGCAGTAGGAGCAGCACGTTTTGGCTACCCTTCACTGTACGGATTTGCAGGGCTTGCGGGTTGCTTAGCAGCATTCATAACGATGATACAACGCTCATGATTGACACCCGCTATATATACATAGGGCGCACGACTTCAAATAATCGACTTGTCAAGATCGGCATTGCAACAAATCCTCGAAAGCGGTGGCAGCAGATTAACCGCAGCATCCCTGGCAGCACAGAATACCCTATTGCCTACTTCAAAGTCCTGAACGCTCAGAAACTAGAAACAGCGTTGCACAGAAAGTACAAGCTAAACCGCCGAAAGTACAAAGGCAGCGGCGCTACAGAGTGGTTCGCACTAGGTTTTTTCTCCCGGTTGTGGCTATACCTGATTATTGCAGCTCATGGATTGTTGCTACTACTGTTGATCGTGGCGGTTGTATTCTCCCTGCTAATCACTATAATTGTAATGGTATGAAAAAGGAATACATCCTTGACCACCCTGACGCTTTTGCGAACGCTGACAAAGCTTTTGAGTGGTTTAAGAGCAAGTACGAAAAACGGTACGGCAGTATTAGAGAGCATGACGGTATGGTCGAAATACATACAGGAGGATGGTCAGAAAATGAAAGGCTGATCGAAAAGCTCAAAAAAACAGCCTGGTGGCTGCTGTACTTCAGAGCAATGCAAACAGGCGGGCACTACTATTTCGTAGTAGATAGTCAGTATAAATGGGTAGTACAAAAACAGATAATATGAAAGCAACAGCAATCGAAGCGCCAAACGGCGAATGGTACGGCGTAGTAACGCATTCCCGAAAAGAACTCTACAGGACAGCAACAACGAGCCTTGATAAGGTAACAGCCCTGCAACGAGCGCGAAAGTGGATAAGGGAGCAGGACAATGAGCCTGACCCGGTCAAGCGCAAGCAGAAACAGGACAATGCCCGTAAACGGCTCAAGAAAATTAATCAAACGATTAATATTGACGATGTTGTTAGCACGCCGAAAGGTGCAGGTGTTGTCAAGCGCATTAGTAGTTACGGGCTTATTGACGTGAAGTTTAGCAACGGCGTTCAGCAGAGCTTCATGAAGGAGCAGGTAAAGCCGATTTGAGAGTAAGCCTTGAGGCACGGCAGGGATATTCATTCATTCTGGTTGAATTTGGGATTATGCAGCGAAGGGCGTGCCACCTTCGCATTTTGAAAAAAAGAATTATGAGCAACATGGAGAAAGCAAAAGCAGACGCTGAAGCGAAAGCACAGATTGATTTCGCAAAGGGGATAGAGTCTGACCCTGTAAGGCATCAAGCCAGGCGCGAATCTGCATGGGGCGAATGGTATATGCAGGAGTACATCAGGCTGCTTAATGAGCGCTCACAAAAACAGCTTAACAAACAATACCAAACAATAGGATGACAATACAAGAAGCAGTTGAAATTATCAAAGACTTCCAAATCTGGCGTAGAGGCGGCACGCACCCTATGCCGAACCCTACCTATATCGGACAGGCGTTTGATCTGCTGATTGAGTATGTTGGGCGCATGGAGGCAGCAGAAACACTAGTCGACTTAGTACACAATCACCCATCTGTAATAGATGAGGGATATGAAGGAGTAAGGGTGCAATCAGAAGCCCCGCAATGGGTGAAAAACTATTTTTCAAAACTCAACCTATGATAACGAAATACAGACACGCAACAAATTACAGCAACAAGGACAAAACAGTAATATTAGCAACGCCAAACGGCTGGCAGCCTGCTAAGAATTACGACTTCGGTTACGAAAAAAGCGACAACAAGCTAACTGAAGCAGCCGTACAGCAGCGCATATTCATGCACCACTGGAACACCTACCCTGATGAGCGTGGGTTGCTCTATCACAACAATAACAATAGCCATAGCAAGCGCAAAGGGGCTATTATGAAAGGGGCGGGCGTTGTGGCTGGTGTTGCTGATCTTACTTACCTTCATGCCGGGCAGACATACTTCTTAGAGGTTAAGTTGCCAAGCAAGGGGCAAAGTCCAGCGCAAAAGGCATGGCAAACTAAAGTAGAGGCGGCAGGTTTTCAGTATTACATAATACGCTCCATTGCTGACTTTGAGGCGGTGAGGGGGCTAATCGTTAGCCGTTTGTAAACGATTAACTTTGTCTTTATGTCAAAATAAATAGGGGTTTATTTGTTTTTACGGCAAAGTGCGCTTATCTTGCAGACATATTAGAAACAACAAAACAACAACAAAAATGGAAAGCAAACAATACATACTCAACCATCCAATTAAAAAAAATTGGACGTCTATGAGTACAGAAGCGCCAAGCCACTTGCCACACAGAGATTACTATGATTACGAAGTCATAGCAGAAGGTGAAAATTTTCTGTCATATTACGATGAAAAAACAAATTTGGTAATAACCTACGAAACAACAAAACAATGATACCAACAAAAAAAGGACAACGATTCACTACTTCGGTGATGCAAGGCATATTCAATGTTGAATGCTTTTTCGGGAAATCCGGCATTGAGTACAACACCTATGATGAAGCAAGAAAAAAAAACCCTGTCGGATTTATTTTAATCCGACCAAAAGGATCAAAAGGATCCGTCGAAGCTAGTCTTTGCGAGCTTGCAGAATAACTCCTAAGCCCCCGCGATAACATCAAAGGGGCTAAACTTTTACCATGACCAAGGAACAACTAAAAAACCATATCGAACAACGCTTCCCTACCCGCAAGGCTTTTATAGAGGCGTTCCACGACCTGTCAGGCGAAAAAATATCACCATCTGAGTTGAGCCATCAGTTTAGCGGGGAACGGGGTTTGTCAAAGCTTGGCAGGGCAGCGTACACCGTTTTCTTCACTCTTTATGATAAGCAGCATGAAAAAACGTAAGCTAATAATACTTGACCCCGGTCATGGAGGCATAGACCCCAAAACCGGGCAATACACTACAGCGCCTAATAAAATGGCGTGGCACGAAAATGAAGCGATGCACCATGAAGGCTGGTTTTATGAAGGCGCTTGGAACCGCTTCTTTGCCTTGTTGTTAGGTGAGATGTTAGCAAGTAGGGGGCTACCTTTCGTCTACACAATCCCCGCAGAGCGGTGGCATGAAGATGTCAGCCTGGGTGAGCGTGTCGCATACGTGAACGCTATGTCGCAGGTGCATGACGTGTTGTTAATTTCAATCCATGCTAATGCCTTCAACGGCAGCGTCCGGGGCTGGCAAGTCCACACTTCGCCTGGCGAGACTGCAAGCGACTACTATGCTGAGGCACTGCACCGGCATGTTGCGGATGAGTTTGGCAACATGATCGTAATGCGCTCCGACACATCAGACGGGGATATGGATTATGAAAATAATTTTCAAATACTTACCCGTACCCGCCCCACTGCAATCCTTGCCGAAAACCTGTTTTTCGACAACGTGCAGGATGCAAAGCTGTTAATGGATTATAATTTTTGCGAGCGGCTTGCTCTGTGTTACTTTAGGGTGGCAGTTGGGTTCATGGTGCGTGGGTAGGGTACAGCGCGACCGCATTGCGCCCACCGTACGGGGCTACACGCAGGGCAGGTTTCGGGTGTGTCCAGCGCCTTGCGTGTAGCTGTAGTTAGGCTCAGTCTTACCCTTATATGATCGGCTGGCGGAGGATGCGAAGCCAGCTCAAGAAGCAATATCCGGGCATCAGTCATATTCATAGAATTACTTTCACCTGGCAGGCGGTCTTTATTCAATCGAAAAATATTTCCAATTTTAACATTTCAAAACTTGACAAATAGAAATATATTTCGCATCTTTGAGGTGTTGAAACAATTAATACATTACACAAAACTTTCAGACATGACAAGTTCACGATTCACTGCCAGCGACATGAAAAACTTCAAAAAAGTTATTGAAGGCACTTATACTGAGAATGGAAATTATCCATATTACGCTTGCAGCGTAGAATGGAATTACCCTGCGTCCGGCGGATATGCTGGAATGGGCTTGAAAAAGAGAGCTACTGTTTCGCTCAAGCCTATACAAGGAGGATTCCAACTACAGGTTCAACCAGAAGCTCGTCACGGGAATACTTACACAGCATTGAAAAAAACTGTTAAGAGTTACGAAGAGATGCAGCAGACCCTTAGGGAAACGTTTAAGGGTCACTAACAATTAAGCCCCGCCCAGCGCTCTGACTGCCGGACGGGGCTTTTACAAAACTTTCAGATATGAAAGATACATTTTTTGAGCAAATAAAAGCGGCTATTTATCCGCTAACTCAGAAAGAGGCTGCTGAAATCATTGGATATTCTTATTCAAATTTCAACAAACTGATCAGCGGTAATCCAGGGAAAGACAAAATCCTGTTATTATCTCGCCTTGTTGATATATCCTTTCAAGATGAAAAAGTAATCATCACGAAGAAAGAAGACCGCGATTGAGCCTAACGGACGTGTGCGATGTGCAGCGACCGCAGGGAGTTGCATATGCACGTTGGTGTGTG
>FYBJ01000066.1_pt1 | contig 44217 bp, 28 predicted proteins | sample 1134611 | NCBI WGS metagenome assembly FYBJ01 (sample SAMEA104116008, study PRJEB20421) | marine metagenome | isolation source: marine
ATCTATATGGCGCTCTAGTCTATGTGAATATAGGCTTGCTAATAATAATAATAAAAAGGTAACAACTATTTAATTTCTTTTACAGCTGTTGAGGTAATCCGATGAAATTAAAAGTATTGTTATTTAGTACGGTAATTTTTTTACCTATTATGAATTCCTCGTATGCAAAAAAATATACTTATCACCTACCTAAGCCCCCTAAATATGACTCCAGTTTGGGCAAGACCCATAATGTAAGACCATATTTTAAAAAAGACGGTACATTTGTTCCTAGCCATAGAGCAGGAAATCCTAGATCCGGTATTCACTGTCGAAATAATATTTGTTCTTAGGAGTTTTTTATGCGTTCAATAATTGCGTTTATTTTTATCAATATATTCACTATATCCTCTTATGCAAGCATTCCCCTTCCCGGTGCTCCAGGCATGGCTTTTTCCAAAGGTATAAATCAAGGTCGCGCATGGGGCAATAATATTCAGGCAACCATTCAGGCACAAGAAGCCATTCGATTACAGAAACAAGAAAAAGCCATAAGACAATTGCAAATGGAAATTATGAGAGAACAACTCCGCCAACTAAAAAAAGAAGGAAAAAAATGAAAAGTATCGTTCTTATTTTAACAATTTTTATGAGCATTAACTGTTATGCATATGATCACAGTTATGACGTTACTGGTGAAGATGATTCAGGTCACTCAGTAGAAGGAACTATATACTCATCCAATGGCGAGCGAGATGTTTTTGGTGAGCTGGAAGATGAAAATGGCAATACTTATGAATTTAATGGTCAATGGGACGGATATGGTCATATTTCTGGAGAAATTGATAATGGCTCATCCGTGGAATTGGATACTAATTAATTGTAATCAACGGTTGGTGTAACTTAGATGAAAAAAGTTATTATTTTTTTAGGTGCATTAATATTTAACAATACTTATGCATATTTATATGAAAAAACAATTACCATTGAAAAAGGCGGAAGCGGTGAATTTGCAGTTAGTGGACTGTATGACCCTTTTAGTTATTATATGACCTGTGGGGTTAGACTTCTTGATTATAATCCTCAAACACATCACGAAAAGTCTGCATTTATAGTTAATGGAAAACAGCGAACTATTGAAACAAGTGCAATGAATGGAAATTTTTGTCGGATGTGTGGATGGGGAAGCACTGTTACAAATGGCAGCCAGTTTAATTTTATTAATCGACCTGATTATGTGCTTGAAATTACTTGTAGGGTTGAAAATTAATCTGAATTTGATAGATTTTTTGGCAAGACAAAGAAAATATGATATGGCTATTTTAAAATATAGGCTCTATGAAAAAACGTACTATTTAAAACTGGGCATGTACTGTCGTTTCTTCTTGAACTTCAGCCTCAAATCCCGCTTTTTTTACATCAGTAAGAGCACTTAAAATAGCCTCAGCTAAAGAAGTTGATTCTCTACAAAAATCAAGGTAGATACCACTAGCATTTGCACTAAACAAAGCATCATCGCAACCAGCCTCAAATAGCTTGTTAGCAGCTTCTTCGTCAAACTTGGTTGTCTGTAATTTTATAGTAAACTCATACATATTAATATTCCCTAATGATTGCATTTTTGTACTTTCCTCAATATCATTTTCGCCATGCTAGAAGCATTACGAGGCGTACGATAAATAATCATACTACACCACTCATCCAATGGAAGGCCTCGGGTTTTAGCAGGGCAAGTTATTTTACCCCATGCATGAGAATGCCCACCTAACCCGAGCTTTTTAAAAGTCCAATTATACTTAATTGCTTCATCTATAGCTTGTCTAATATCATTATTAGGATGAGCAGAAATTTTCATCATGCAATCTTCCATGAACAACATACAAATAATATAGCATAATGTTCAAATATAAATCAATAAAGGACTTTCAATTATTATTTTTTTCATATCTTTTCATATTTATTCATATCAGTTATTATACCCAATGTTGGGTAAGATTTTGGGTAAGATGCCAAATGTGTTTTTTTTAACTCAATAAAATCAATCGATTGCGTGTGGGTTCGAGTCCCACCCTCGGTACCATTGAGTATATTTCTTATTTGTTGTGCATTGATTTCTGCTCTGGAACCTCCAGATCAATATTAAACTCCCTGATAATACTGGCGACCAAAGTCTGGCTTGATTCATCCGAAGATAAGTCCTGATAATGTTGCCCGTACCAGTGGCTTAGCTCATATTCTTCAACAGGATCTTTCTTTATCAGATTCAGAAATTCTTTCAGGACAGGCATTATCCCTGAATTTGCTTTAAAAAAACCATGCGGTTTGTCGATAGCATCTAAATGATTCATATGTTCTTCCAGCCTGTTGATAATACTGATTTTTTTCTCAACAAGTTGCTGTTCCATTTGTTTCTCGCCTTTCAATGTTGCAAGATGCGCCGGCGCTGTCCTTAAGGGAAACCTTGTTTCAAGTTCAAGTAAATCACGTAATGTCGGCTGCGGACGTAACTGTTCATTTTTTGCCTTTTCAACCTGCTGATTAAAAGCCTCTGCAAGAAGCTTGACATGCTCAGGGTGAAAACCTTTGTGTAGCAGAATAGCCATGACCTCGGTCAAACTGTAATCAGGCAGGTTGACTTGATGCTGGCGCCTTGAAAGCGCTTCGCCGGCTCTGATGCGTCCTTGCATCCCTGCAGGATTTTGTGTTCCAAACAACATAAAGCCAGGCCGTTTGGGTCGAAGGGGTTCGTCCTTTTTGGCTTTTGGGTTTTTTCCCATCAGCAGGGCATTCATAAACCGCTCCAGCATTGGGGAACTATTTATTTCATCCACTAAAACAATCGCTCCTTCATTAAAGGCCTTCAATAACATGGTTTTCTTTTCTTTAAGCGACATGGTCTGCGACATACGATAAAAGGCATCGCCTTTACTGGAAGGATGCTCCATTTTAGCCTCACGGAATCCTCGTTCGTGAAGCAATGCAATCAACAGTTCGCTTTTACCGGCGGCCGGGCTGCCTTCCAGCACCAAAGCCCCCAGACCGCCATATTTTTGCGCAGCATTTAGCGCATTGTTGTTTTGTCGATAGGCTCTCAAATCAAGCCATGCCTCGATCTCCCTTGCAACCTCAGCCCTGGACGCCGTCAGCCAGTAATCGCCAAGTGCTTTTCCTGCCAACGGCCGTTGTTCTGCTGATGAGGCAGAAGATGAAGATGCAGCGGCGGCTGATCCTGTTGAAATTTCAAGCTCTGGAAAGCGTTCATTAAACGCTGCCTGATGAGCCGCTGGCACCAACGGAGCGGCCAGTTGCCGAATATAATGAGCCAGCGCCTTTTCAGGACGAGCGCCAGGATTCTTCTCGCAAAAGCTGACGGTAAGCAAGGCTATCATCTGCAATTCTCTGGGCGATATTAACACCCTTTCTGTAGAGCATTCGCAAAGAAAGCGGTAGGCCTGCAGAATTTCAGCTGAAAATTCCGTTGCCTTGGATTGCAGCCGGGTATTGGCAAACACCGGCTTAAGTACCTCTTCATAAACAAAAGCCAAGGATAAAGGCTCGAATACCAAGGCATTGCCATGGCGTTTAAAAAATTCAGGCATCTTCCGACCGGCTCCATAACTTAAGGGATTTCCGGCAAAAACCAGTTTATGCTCCGGCGTCAACGGATACCGTTTTCCTTTGATGATAATGCTCGGAGCAGGATGATAAAGTCCTTCGAAAGCATTGAAATCAATATCCGCCAGATTGGCTTCATCGATAAAAAGTATTTTCATCCCCTGCGCATCATCTTTTGCCCAGGCCTTCATCGAGCGTTCACCGGTATAAAGCCGGTTCGGCTCAATACAGAGGCTTGTTTCGACAAAGCTGGTTTTACCCACGGCCGTCAAACCGCTGAGATAAACATAAGGAGACTGGCTTAAGATTTGCAGAACGTCCTTAAGGCGATTTTCCTGAAAGGCCTTAGCCTGTTCAGCGCTGCTTGAGGGGTCAAATTCGCCGGTCTGCACATCTCCCTGCAGATGCAGCATGCCCTGCCATGCTGCGTCTGAATCATCTGCATCAGGATGATGACGCAAATAATCAAGACGGGTTTTAATCTGGGTTAATGGTTCAGCCTGCAATTGTTGTTCGGAAAACCGGGAAAGCTCTGCTTTGCTGTAACCTTGCTGCTTTAAACACCGGTACTTATCCTGAACACTCGTTTTATGCTCCAAAACCGGCAAGGCATGGAAATTTTTTGCTGACTCACTGACCAGAAGAAGCTGTCCTGCCGGTTTTTTTTCAGCGGCTCTATTGAGAAAAACAGCCGTCAACGCATCACAAACGCCGGGGCTGGCATCACCTTTCAATATCAACTTCTTCCCTGCATTCAGCGCCTCAGTCAACACAAGATCCGTTTCGCTGAAATAAAAATGAGGATTGTTTTTATCCTTGATGTCCGTTTTAAGACGGCGAATAAAATCAGAAGGTTCAAACTCTGAAATATCCAGAACCAGCCAGTCAGCAGGATCATTTTGTATAATTTCGGCAATGCTCGTATCCGGCTCGTCGCTTTGAATCAGCATATCGCCTTCTGATTGCCCCTTCCATGGCTGGATTTGCGAAGAAACTCCAGCCATGGAAGAAGAGGACGCAGAAGAAGCGGCCTCCTGGAACGCTAAAAACTCAGGTATGCTCAGGCCATCGGCTACATGGCATTGAAGTGAAATATTAAACTGCCTGCAGGCATCGTCCAGTCTTGCCCATTCATCCTCGCTCAGTTCACGGGTCAGTTTAACCTGATAGGTTTTGCCGCGGTTTTTCTCAGTAAGCCAGCCGGGTTTTGTTGACAGGCTGCCGGTTTCATTATCGCAATGATAACGGATAAAAAATTCACTCAATGTGGAAGGGTTTAACAGCAAAGCATCATGAGCCTCGAAAGGTTGATAGCTTAAATGGATTTTCCGAGCCGATGCCTGCCAGTCATATCCCTCTTTGCGAACCCATTGGATATCTGAGGGGACTGGAATGCGTTGACCTGCATGCTCGATGTATCCAAGTCTGCGCGCTTCTTCAAAGAAACGACGAAACACTCGGTCCTCCCACAATCCATTTTCAATTTGAATCATGGATTTCTTGTTTTTCAAGGCCGTAATCAGCTTACCCTCACGAAAAGAAAGCTGATTACCTTGAATCACCCAGTGTCCAAGCAACTGTTCTTTCCAGTCCTGACCATGAAAAAGTTTAATGCATTCTGACGATGTCTTTGTTTTAGATACTTTAACCGGCTTTGGCAGCGGCATGCCTGAACCAAGGTTGGTTCTCTTTATGCGGCCAAAGCGTGAAAAAAAATCCGAGCCCTGGTAACTGTCCAATTTGTTTGGATTAAAAAGCCCAATCAATTTCATTGACGGTGGAAGATCAATACGATCAGCCTGGCGATGCTTATCAATCAGGGCATTAAAGCGCACCAGATCGTCGGGTTCAAAATTATCATAATTCACCAGCAACAAGGGATCAGGCTCCCCTGGCTGACGTTCTTTGGTTAAAAAATCATACAAAGCACCGCCGGGGCCTTTGCTCAAATATCCCTTTTGCCCGTCACGGCGAACAAAAGGAGCCTGACAAACGATATCTTCCGGTGAATCAATATAGAAACAATCTCTGGATGTTTTCCTGCAATAATCCTGAATCTGTAACCCAAGTTGATCGATTGAAGATCGATCGGCCAACTCAATCAGTTGGTTGTCAGGCGCTTTGTAAAACAGGCTCTTGCAAAACGATTTAAAATGCCCTTGCGGTGCTTCTTCCCGTTTCCAGGTCTGCAGTGCTTTTTTATATTGTTGAAGCCGCTCCAATTCAATATGCTCAGGTTTTATCCGTTGACGCAATGCTTCTGCAATGGCTTCAAGGGTCGGCCTGAGTAAGCCCTGTCCTTTTTCAGAAGAAGAAGCATATAATTGGCTTATCAGCTGATGAATGGACATATTCGACATACAGGCAAGGCTTTTTCGAAGCTCCTCCTGCCAGTTTGATGGGCGTTGAGAAATAAACGCTTCCAGCAACCGTTTTGAGTAGTCTCTTATTTCTGGATGCTTGCTGTTTAAAGCAATAGCCCAGGCCGGCTCCCCCTGTGCGGCATTCCTTAGCAGGATGCCATCAAGCGCCGCCTGCTCTAAACGGGCTGGCAAAGGAAGTTGTGGTAATATTTGTTGATAATTTTTTGCAAAACATAGCGAAAGCAAGCCTCCGTTTTTAATAAAATCAGATGGATTATGCATCTCTAAAGCAATGCTATCAACAACCTTAAGGTCAATCAGAGTTCCCAGGCTTCGCTGCACCCAGTCTTTCAGTTCTTCAGCAGAGCAGCGCTTATAGCCTTGATGATAATTGGGATCATAAACCAGCCACTCCTGCTGCTCATCATCATATTTCACCGCAATGGCATGCCAGGGGTTGGTAACAACATAACTGCCTTTATCTTGCTCCAAAAATTCCTGCCACTTCCCATCGCCGACAAAGTAGCGCGCTGAATATTTCGTGCCGAATTGATATTTCCTGATAGCGTCAATCAAATTGTCGAAGGCATCCATCAGTTCATCATCGATAGTATGGATGCTTCCGTTCCATTCTGAAACGAGGTCTACGATATCCTCCCAGTCATCAATCAGTGTCTGAACAAACAATTGAGACAACGCAACACAACAGCCCCCCTGAATCTTTGGAATCATATACTCGTACTGCTTAGTAAGGGTAAAATACTGGCATAACTGCTCGATGATCATGTTTTGGCTAAGACTACGTTTTTTTCCCTGGTATCGAAACGGCTCGTTACGGTCAGCTGGCTTGTAATCCCTGAAAAAAAGAGGATCATGAGTACCATCTAAAACAACCGGATCAGATGGAGGCTCGCTTGAAGAAGATGCCGCTTCTGCTTTGCTCTGCCTCAATGCATCTTTACGGGCTTTATATGATTCGATATCGAATTTTATTCCTGCCAGCATAATATTGGGAACTTGTTTTAGAAGTGCTACAACTTCATTATCCAGAGGAATATTGACTTCCGCACCAAGATTAAGAACATTAAGATTAGGCGCGGCTTTCAATAATTGCACCAGGCTGTCCCTATCAATATATTCCGGAAGTACACTGAAATCGTTCATCTGAAAAATCTTCAAATTTGGGAGTTGAAGACCTTTAAAAACATTTTTTCCCCATATGCTCGACGAGTAAGGGAAATACAACCTTTGAAGATTTTTCCCGGATTGTTCTAATAATTTTCTTAGTGAAGGGTTTTCTCCTTCACTAAGAACGAAACTTGCGGAGTATATGTCCAAGAATTCAAGAGAAGGTAAATTGACGGATAAATTCTCAGGCCATGCTCCATAATAGCTGAGCCTTTTTAGCTGCGTACTGGTACTTAATATGGATTGCAACACATCAAAAGACAAAGAATGTGCTATCAATTTTTCCAGATAAGAAAAATTCATAGTCTCAAGCGACCTGTGCTCCCCCTCTGCCAATGCTGAATGCTCACTCATTGCGCCAGAAAAAGAAGATTCGTCCGAAGAGGAAGCAACAACCGGCATGTTCATCCCATTGATCTGTAATACTCTTAGCTTCCGGCAGCCTGCAAGCAGGCTCATTAACTCGTATTGAAAAAGCTGTGTTGTTGAAATCTCTAAATATTCAAGCGAAGATAAATTTAATGGTTTAACTAATTTCGCTTCTTCAAGGGCATAAGCCAGAGTATCATCACAATAAAGCCTGCGAAGATTAGGTGCTGCATGAATCAGTTTTTCAATAAGCTGGAGGTTTAGCGATGAGTTTTTAAATCGAAGGGTTTTGAGGTTTTGCATCGGCGTAATGGAAAATTGCTCGCCTTGTATCTGGCTGTCCAGAATCAATAAATCATCCAGCCTTGCAGCCCCATCCAGTAAAGAAGCAAACTGATTTGAACTCAACGTACAGTAATCGATTTCCAGTTCACGAAGATTCGCCGTAGGGATTTCCTCCTGTTTGTCTGGCTCGGATTTGTCATCAACTTCCACCAACGGGTACCTGGTAAGACAAGGCGCCGCCTGAAAATGTAGCTTTGCGGCTGCAAACGAATATTTCTCCAACTCCGGGAATACATAGCTCTCCAGCCGTTTAAAAGACAATTTGCTAAAATCAATGGCAGCCATCTCAGCCTCTGAAAGGCAACTCAAGTCCAGCTGCTTGAGATTGGGCATGTTGTGAAGCAGCGCAACCAGCTGCTTCGCATACTCATCGGGAGCTAAGTTCTCAACGCTGGCCGGGAATTTTATTTTTTCAATCCGGCTCAGATTGATCAAGGCAAGCTTTGCCAGAAGATTGGAGGTTACCCCGGAAAGATCAAGCTCCCTTAGGTTTGAGGAATGTTTAACCAATTGGTGGAAATCTTCTGGAGTGATGTTTGAAGCACTTAAATTCAGAATTTCAAGTTTTGTTAGCTTGAGCCCTGCAGCAAAGCCGGGATGCATTAACACCTGCCCTTCCATGGCCAATTGTTTCAAATTTGGCGATGCGGCAAGAAGTTTTTGCCGGGCAAAAGCAATATTATCAACAACCTGCTCATTAAGCTTCAATCTCCTGCCAGAAAAAATAATCTCTTCAAGTTGCGGCAGTTTCAATGGTTGTTCTGAAAGGCTGTAGTTTTCGCACTGCGACAAATCAAGAACTCTCAAACCAGGACAGCCATTAAGAAGCTGTTCAAGCCCCTTTGCTGTGATTGCAGAAGCAGGCGCTTTGACGAATCGAAGCTCGGTGTATTTTTTACTCTCAAATCCAAGCGATTCAAATAACTCTATTGGGTAATAACGTTGAAATTCCAGCCTCTCAAGATGAGGGCAAATTTTAATCAAATAATATCTGGCCATCAATATGTTTATTGAAGTAATGGGCGTATTTTCACCATCAACAATAACATCATAGCTAAACAATTCGCCAGGTGATGCCGCCTGCCTGGCTTGAGACTCCGCTCCTGAAAAAAAACCGGGAGAAACATTCATCTTTATTGATACAAACGGCTGATCATCAAGCTCATGTTCACTTTTAATTCTACCAGGATAAATCCCATTCAATGCGTTGATAAAACTATGCTTATATTTTTTGATAAAATCATTTAAATCAAAAAGAATCTGAATCGAGGGAAATTTCCCTTCAAGCTCTTGCTGTACGTCTTTGCTCCGCGCTGTAATCTCATCGACCAATAAAAACCCATAAGCAGGAACAGCCTGTTTAATAACAGGAAACAGCTTATCAAGCAGAATTTTATCGGAATAAATTGCAGATACAGCCTTTAAACTCAATGCCCTTACCTCAGGAAGAGTATGATTATTATCAAGACATCCAATCCAATAATCATCCAGCGGCAAGATTTCATCGCCGGTCAGCCGTTGCTGTATAAAGGCTTGTTCTGTGAGTTCAGTATTTGAAACCGGAGTGATTTTTTGTCGAAATTCAACATCATCCAGAGATCTTATCAATTCCTCGGTCATGGGAACAATTTCGCCATCAAGCCAGATATACATTGGAAAACCTTCGCGAATCAGGTTTCGAAAAGTTTCCTGCATTTTCCGGATTTTTGAGCCTGCCCATGCCAACGCCGTCCAGTCGCAAAGCACCAGTGCTTTGGGTTGCTGCGAAATAGATAACGCCGTCTGTATCCAGGGTGCTTTAGCTTCTAGCATCCGCTCAATAACCAGTGTTCCTCGTGGTTCGTGACTAAAAACGGCGCCTGTGCCTTTTTGTTTGAAATAAAATTGTGGATGATAGTTCATGAAAAAGCTCCAGGAAATCAAAGGCTCTGCAAAATAGGATGTAATTTAAATTTAGTACATAAACTAAAAGCCTGCTAAAAAAACAATTTTAACGGAACAGGATCAAGGTGTTCAAAAATAATTAACCCATGAAGGGTATATTTTCTAAATGCGAGTTTTAGGCGAGTTGATTTTTTGAATACTTTTTTAAAAGCAGGCAGTTACCTTAAAGATATTTCTTCTTAAGGCTCAATATCCAGTACCTCATCATAAAACAACCGTTTTTTATCATTACGGGAAATAAACCACAGGAATGGAACATAAATTAAAGCGATCATCACCGAACATTGATATAAGCCTGCCCAGCCCAGCGATTTTTGTAACAAAGCCGCAACCGGCCCTGAAAAAATTCTTGGCAGTGTTGAGAAAGCGACCAGCAGCGAAAGCTGGGTTGCGGTATATTTTTGGTTCACGTATTGCATTAAAAACGCAACCAAAGCCGTTGTCCCCATCCCTGTAGCCAGATTATCGCTGATAACAGCCGTCAACAGGAAAGGAAGCTGTTTGCCCTGATGAACCAGTATCACAAAGCTGAAATTGGTTAGTGCTTGAAGAAGACCAAAAATCATCAGACAACGAAGCAGAGAATAGCGCATCAACATCAAACCTGCTATAATTCCACCGCCGATGACTGCGGCAACGCCTACAATCTTATTGACCCAGCCAATGGTCTCAATTGAAAAGCCCATGCCGGAAATTAGAAAAGGCATCACCACGCCTGAGGTTGTCGAAGTAAACGCTTCTCCGGCCTTGTAAAAGAAAATAAAGGCCAATACCGCTCCAACGCCGGGCCTGAATAACAGATCGGCTATCGGGCGGGCATATTGCTCACGCAGACTGACCGGCGCAGATGCCGCTACATGCGGTTCACGGGAAAGCAGGCTGGTGAGAATGCCCGGCAACATCAGAAGCGCCATCAATCGGTAGGTGGCAGCAAAGCCAAACCGAGCCGCAATAATCAAAGCCAGTCCGCCTGAAATCAACATCCCTACCCGATAGCCAAGCACCGCCAGTGAAGCTCCGAGTCCATACTCCTCTGAGCGAAGATATTCTGTTCGCTGGGCTTCGATCGCAACATCCTGCGTTGCAGAAAAACAGGCCAGCAAAAACGCAAGTCCTGCCATCAGCATCGCATTTTTCCCCGGTTCAAACCAGGTCATCAATACAAAACCAAAAAATAACAGCAATTGGGTTGCAAGCATCCAGCTTCTTCGGCGGCCTAAGGAAGAAAAGGAGTATCTGTCCAGAAGCGGCGACCAGATCAGTCGATAAACATAAGGTAAGCCAATCAGGCTCAACGCACCGGTTGCCATCACCGACATACCGCTTTTGGCAAACCATGCCTGTAATGTGCTTCCGAGAAGAGCTAAGGGTAATCCGGAAGAAAATCCCAGAAAGAAAACAACAAGCAATCTTACAATCATAAAAAAGGCCGGTATAGATTATTTTTTAGTTATATTGACGGACATTAACACAATCACTTGAGGCTGACAAGAACATTAAAAAAGCCGGAAGCGTACTGTCTGGCATCTTCCGGCTTACAGGCTTTACTTTTTATCTTTTTGAACAGATAAAAGATGAATTTTGAAAATCAAAGTTTCATTAGGACCAATCGGGCCGCCGACAGAGCGTGGGCCGTAAGCCAGATCCGCAGGAACGTAGACTTCCCAGGTAGAGCCGGCAGGCATCAACTGTAACGCTTCGGTCCAGCCGGGAATGACCTGAGAAACTTTAAAGGTTGCAGGCTTGCCTGTTTTTTCCGAGCTGTCAAAAACGGTGCCGTTAATCAGTTTGCCTGTGTATTCAACCGTCACGGTATCCGACTTGGTCGGCTTGATGCCGGAGCCTTGATTCAACACTTTGTATTGCAGTCCGCTGGGCAGAACAACAATGCCGTCTTTTGATTTATTCTGATCTAAAAAGGCTTCGCCTTTCGCTTTGTTTTCAGATGCTTTTTTATTGAATTCAGCATTTCTGCGAGCCATTAATTCCTGTTGGAAACGGTTCAGCACGTCTTTCATCTGCTGTTCTGTCAGTTTCAGTTCACCATTTCCCATGCCGTCTTTCATGCCATCAGCCAATGCAGAAGGGTTAACGTCAATCCCCTGCTTTTTAAAATTTTTGCCCAAATCAGCACCGATGCTGTATGAAAGCTTATCCATATCAGTTGATAATGATCCCTGGTCATCCGCTGCCATAGCCGAAGACATTGCCAGGCTTAAGACAGTAGCCGCGACGAGTTTCATTTTCATAAAAATTTCCCCTTATTTTTCAATATTCAAAACAGCAATCCACATTGTGCCTGAGTTCAATAAAAACATCAGGCAATGTCAAACTGTAGTCGTTCAGAGAGAATTTCTCAAGCCCCTTTTTCCTTATTTTGAAAGATAACTGTTTTAACAATAGACAAAGTCCTGGTTTAAATCTAAAATTGCCAATAATTTATACTTTTGGACATGAGCAATGCATATTTCAATTTTTGATTTATTTTCCATAGGCATCGGCCCCTCCAGTTCGCATACTGTAGGTCCGATGTACGCTGCCAATGCCTTTATTCGAGTGTTAAAGGAACAAAGCGTTTTTGAAGCATGTCAAAAGATTAACTGCGAGCTTTACGGTTCACTGGCATTGACGGGCATCGGCCACGCAACCGATAAGGCCGCCATTATCGGTCTTGAAGGCGACGCACCGGAAACCGTTGTGCCTGAAAGCGTTGTGCCAAGAATCGAACAAATCAAACAACAGCAGCAATTGAATCTGAACGGCGAAAAAATGATTCCTTTCAGCTATCAGGAAGATCTCAGGCTGTTGCAGAAAGAAACCTTGCCGCTGCACACCAACGGCATGCGTTTTCTTGCTTTTGACAGCCAGGGAACCTGCCTTGCAACGCAGGTCTATTATTCCATCGGCGGCGGTTTCATTACTACCGAGGAAGATTTTGACAGCGAAAACTCTGATCTCGAAACTCCGCCCTTTCCTTTTTCAACAGCAAAAGAACTGCTGAACATCTGCAGGGAACAAAACATAAGCATTGCAGAACTGATGATGAAAAATGAATTGCAATGGCGAAGCCAGCAAGATATTTTTGATAACATCAAAGCCATTGCCAAAACCATGGACAACTGCATCGACAATGGTTGTAAACATTCAGGCATCCTGCCCGGCGGCCTGAATGTTAAACGGCGCGCTCCCGAACTTTTCAAAAAATTAAACGACAAACTTGGCGTCAAAAGTATTTACGAACAGTCCGACATGATGAACCGTCTTAATATGTATGCCATGGCCGTCAATGAAGAAAACGCTGCCGGCGGACGCATCGTCACCGCACCGACCAACGGTGCCGCCGGCATTATTCCGGCTGTCATGCGATACTGCCGCGAAGCTCATGAGCGCTTTGATGATAAAGACATTTACAACTATTTCCTGACGGCAGCAGCCATCGGTATCCTTTATAAAAAAGGCGCTTCGATTTCAGGCGCCGAAGTGGGCTGCCAGGGTGAAGTCGGCGTCGCATCATCCATGGCTGCCGCTGGAATTACGGCCGTGCTGGATGGAACGCTGGAACAAATCGAAAACGCTGCTGAAATCGCCATGGAACATCATCTTGGCATGACCTGCGACCCGGTCAACGGCCTGGTTCAAATCCCCTGCATTGAACGCAATGCCATGGGGGCATTAAAAGCAGTGAATGCATCAAGAATGGCTTTAATCGGTGACGGGCAGCACCATATTTCACTGGACAAAGTCATTCGCACCATGAAACAGACCGGCATGGATATGCAAAGCATTTATAAGGAAACCTCTCTCGGCGGACTTGCGGTGAATCATCCTGAGTGCTAGACTCACGGATTTTTCAAAAGCTAAAATCTAACATCATGACCACTCAGCCACTGCTTTACAAAAAGCCAGCCAACGATGAAATCTGGACGACGCTGTATGGCTCCAGCCTGCCGTTGGCGCTGGCTGAGTTTTGTCTGCAAACGCCCGGCATTAAACTTCTTATTGCAAAAGATAACCACTCGGCAGCACAACTCAAAGCCGAGCTTGAGTTCTTTCTTGGCGACCCCAAAGCCGAAATGCTGTTTTTTCCTGACTGGGAAACCTTACCTTATGACATGTTTTCTCCGCATCAGGATATCATTTCCGAACGGCTCAGCACATTAAGCCGCATACAGCAAAGCCAGCAGGCTATAGTTATCAGCTCAATCAATACCTTGATGAGCCGGCTCTGCCCTGTCAATTTTCTGAATCAATACGGCTTAAGCCTCAAATTGGGGCAAACATTAAATATTGAAACCTTCCGCCAGCAATTGCTGGAGGCAGGATATTATTCCAGCAATAAAGTGCTTGAGCATGGCGAGTTTGCTATTCGTGGCTCGATTGTAGACGTCTTTCCCATGGGCAGCCGTCAGCCCTTTCGTATTGAACTGTTTGATGATGAAATTGAAAGCCTTCGAATCTTTGATACGGAAACCCAGCTCAGTAAAGAAAAAATAAGCGATATCGCTGTTCTTCCGGCACGGGAAATGCCCTTGAATGACAACAGCATCAAAACCTTTCGCGAGGCATTCAGAGCATCATTTTCAGGCAACCCCAGGCAATGCCCTGTCTATGAGCAGATCAGCGATGGCCGGTTTGCCGCCGGTATTGAGTATTACCTACCGCTGTTTTTTGAAGAGACGTCCAGTTTTTTTGATTACCTCCCCGAAGGCAGCCACATCTGTCGGGTGGAAGATCTTTTTCTGCCGGCTCAAGCCTTTCAGGCTGAAATCCATGAACGTTATGAACAACGCCGGCACGATATTCAACGGCCTTTGTTAGCGCCTGAACAACTGTTTCTGAAAGCCGATGAACTGATGGCCGAACTTAAACGCTTTCCAAACCTGCAATGCTTTCACCGCCCTGAATCAAAAAAAGGCCGGCTGCATGCTTTCGCAGTGAACAAGGCGCCGAGTCTGCCTATCGATCGTAAAGCTGAATTGCCGCTGAAAGCACTTAAGGATTATCATGAACAACATCCGGCACGCTGTCTTATCGTAGTTGAAAGCGCCGGCCGCCGTGAAGTTCTGCTTGATTTATTAAAACAAAGCCAGATGAAAGCAAAAACCGTATCCGGCTGGCAGGATTTTTTAACCGGCAGCGAATCCTGCTCCATCACCACAGGCCCGCTGATTTATGGAGCTGAACTGCTTGACTGGAACATTCATATTGTTGTCGAATCACAGTTGTTTGGAGAACAGGCGGTTCCGCAAAGCAGGACCAGCAAAAAAACCATTAATCCTGATTTAATTATCCGCGACCTGGCTGAACTCAATATCGGCGATCCAGTCGTTCATATTCAGTTCGGCGTTGGCCGCTATCAAGGCCTGCAATGTATCGAATCGGATCATCAGGCCAACGAATTTTTGATTCTTAGCTATGCCGGGGATGACAAAATCTATGTGCCTGTCACCTCCTTACACATGATAAGCCGTTACACCGGCGCCGATAGCGCACATGCTCCGCTTCATCGGCTTGGAACGGATCAATGGCAGAAAGAAAAGAAAAAAGCAGCTGAAAAAATTCATGATATTGCCATTGAACTGCTGGATATTTACGCCAAACGCGCCGCACGTCCGGGCTTTAAGCACGAACTGCCGAAAGACGATTACCAGCGTTTTGTCTCTGCTTTTCCGTTTACAGAAACCGAAGATCAGTTGAAGGCGATTGAAAGCATTATTGAAGACATGGCTTCGCCGCAACCAATGGATCGCCTGATTTGCGGAGATGTCGGATTTGGAAAAACCGAAGTCGCCATGCGGGCAGCTTTTATTGCCGCACAGAATTCAAAACAGGTCTGCATTCTCGCGCCGACCACACTTCTTGCCGGCCAGCATTTTGCAACCTTCAGCGACCGGTTCGCAGATTTTCCGGTCAATATTGAATTATTGTCACGCTTCAGGAGTGCTAAAGAAACTGAAAAAGCCCTGAGTGCGATGGAGGCCGGAACCGCTGATATCATCATCGGAACACACAAACTTCTCCAGCGCGACATCAAATTTAAAAATCTCGGCCTGCTTATCATCGATGAAGAACACCGTTTCGGCGTCAAGCAGAAAGAGCATATCAAATCGCTTCGAAACCATGTCGACATTCTGTCAATGACGGCCACCCCCATCCCCCGAACCCTCAACATGGCGATGGCCGGACTGCGCGATATTTCACTGATAGCCACGCCGCCGGCCAAACGTCTTGCGGTCAAAACCTTCTGGCAACAGCAGGATAATAAGGTTCTTCGCGAAGCCCTGCTTCGTGAAATTCTTCGCGGCGGTCAGGTTTATTTTCTTCATAACAATGTCCAGACCATTGCCCGGATTGTTGAGGATTTGGAAAAACTGGTACCCGAGGCTAAAATTCGCTTTGCCCATGGTCAAATGAGGGAACGCGAGCTTGAGTCCATCATGTCTGATTTTTATCATCAGCGTTTTAACGTTCTGGTCTGCACCACCATTATTGAAACGGGCATCGATATTCCTACAGCCAATACCATTATTATCGATCAGGCCGATAAATTCGGACTGGCGCAGCTTCATCAACTTCGCGGCCGGGTTGGCCGCTCGCACCATCAGGCTTATGCCTACCTTATCACCGCGCCGAAAAAATCGTTAACTGCCGATGCTAAAAAACGGCTGGAAGCGATTGTCTCGCTTGAAGATCTGGGCGCTGGATTTACGCTGGCAACTCATGATCTGGAAATCCGCGGCGCCGGCGAGTTGCTTGGCGAAGAACAAAGCGGAAATATGCAGGCCATTGGTTTCAGCCTTTTTATGGAGATGCTCGATAAAGCCGTTGAAGACCTGAAAGCCGGAAAAACACCCGAGCTTTCTGCGCCGCTGCAACAGGGAACCGAAGTTGAGTTACGTTTTTCAGCCTTGATTCCAGAGAATTATATTGCCGATGTTCATAACCGCTTAATCATGTATAAACGTATTGCCAATGCTAAAAACTCTGATGTTCTTCAAAAACTGCAGGTAGAAATGATCGACCGCTTTGGTCTGCTCCCCCCTCAGGCAAAACACCTGTTCAAAGTAACCCAGCTCAAACTGTTTGCCACCGCCATGGGCGTTGAACGCATCAGCCTTCAAAAAACAGAGGCTCGAATTGAATTCAAAGCCAATGCCAGTATCGATGGTGCAAAATTAATTCCATTGATTCAACAACAAAGCCAAAAATACCGCATGGATGGCCCCAGAAAACTTCGTATAACGCTTGATTCTCCAGAGCCGGAACAACAAATCGAGGAAGTGCTGGACAATCTTAAACAAATTAGCGCAAAATAAGCTTTCCTTAAGAATTCATGGATATAATGGAACGCAAATTATTCCAATAAATACATCATGCAAAAAATGCTTCAAACCAGCCTCGCCAATCATATCCGGCTGGATAAACTCGATAACCCTTATATCAAGGGAAGCCATGGGCTGTCTTCAGAGAAGATCAATACGCCGTCTATCCATTTAATGCAATGCATGGACGGCATTCCCCTGCCAATAAATAAAAGAAAAAAAGCAGGCGATATTCTTGCCATGGCCCGGCTCAAATGCAGAAAAACAGCATGGAATCTTTCGCTGAACATGCCGGAAATACCATCCTCAGCCGATGATTATTTCCATCAGTGCATAACATTTGCCATCACAGAACAGGAACTGGAACTTTTCAAATGCCATAGCGATGCGGTGATGGACTCATTTTCTGAAAAATCTCCACTGATTAATTTTCAACGTTCGACAAGAGCAGGCATCAAAAAAACATTTAAAAGCAAAGACGGCTGTTATTCGGCATGGGCTTTGCGTGCCTATCTGACAGGACATCGCTCAGCATTAAACACAGCGATGCTTGCCCATTCCTGTCAGTTAATGAATAAAGGGCTTTTAGAAAACGATGCTGAAAAACAGCGCCTCGATGAAATGATCGCTGAAATTCAAAAGCATCCAGAACTGTTTAAATTCAAAAAAACACATCGACGTTCCATATTAAAAGAACTGGCCTACCGTTTTCATACCCTGGCCATCCAGCAGGATATTATTGCGCTGCAACATTATCTGGATTTCTATCAGTACAGTTATTCCCAGCGAGCAGCGCCTTTTCATAAAAAACTCATCGAAGGGCACGGCATGACGGGGCGAACCTTGATTGACTGCATGTTATGCGAGGAAAAATACCTTCCTTTCCAGTTCAAATTTGCTTTTGAAGCATTGCCTGGGTTTTATTCCGAAAACAAAGCCAGTTCATTTACCTCACTAGCGACAGATTGCCTCAATTATGGCGATAAAACTTATTATAAAAAATCAGACAGTCCTCTGCTTGATAGGCTGCTCAATGGTATGGATAATTCCATTGGAGATCTCTGCAGAACCTTGCTATGCGGAACAAGCCCCCGGCCTGCTGAATTTGGCGCCCTGCTCTACCTGCCTGAAATCGATCACGATTCGCAGCAAACCATGCCGCTGATTTTAATGCATCAAAATAAACTTTTTCTCCGCCGCCAGATCCATGCCATCCGCCTGTTAAGCCAGGAAGAATTTAAACAGCTGACGCAAAACCCTGCAGCATTCGGATACAAGCCCTTAACCCATGCCCGGGCATTTCGAATCAGTTTACAGTGGAGAATGCTTCATTTTGTGTTGAGTGAACAACAATTTAACCCTCAACAAAAAGAGAAAAAACTCAGCAACCTGATGTTTAAGGAAAAACAATAACAGGTTTAAAGACAAAGGAAAAAATGCATTATGAAAATACTTATTTTTTTTGCAGGCACAGGTTCTGATGGATCAGACTATTATCAAGCCATACATCGCCGCCTCAATCATGATTTTTTTAATGATGACGTCCTGCGCATTTTTTTAACAGGCTGCCAGCACTCCAATATTGGCAACAGCATTTTATATCCTGATTTAACAATCGGAGCAAGAAAATTAAGAGCGGCATTTAACAAAGAACAAGGCTGTCTTGATCTTAATCGACTAAAAGATGCATTAGGTACGGCAATCTATGCCATCAACGGCGAGCAGAAAGATAATATTATTCCCGTCGAAAAAATCGGTCTGGTCGGTTTTAGCCGCGGCGCCATCAGTTGTTTTAAATCGGCTCAACACTTAAATGAGCTTGATATCCCCATCGATTTATTTGTTAATCAACCCATTACCGGCGAAAAGGAAGATAAAAAACCGCTGTTTGAAGAGGTTCACGACTTAAGCGCCTGTCACAATATTCAATCGACACTGCTCCTGCTCGGCGCCTTCCACAATCAAATGCCGCTGGTTTCGCGCCTGTTTCACAGCCAGATGATTCCCTTATTACCCCAAGGCTCTGAGAAGAAAATTTATCTTCAACCGCTTATAAATCATCAGATGGGTTCTATGCTCGACCTGCCTCATCAACATTCGAGAATAGAATTCGCTGAAAAAGGCTATCTTAAACAAAGCATAACTCACCCAAAAACGAATCAAGAAATTCCACTCGTCCCTTTTTTTAAGTATACGCTTCAAAAAAACTATGAGGAATACCTTGACGCCCCCCTGATTTTTTACACACCGAGAAGCCTTCAACAGACGATTTATGGCAACAGGAATGCAGTAGAGCATGATATTTATTATCAGAAAACCGTTATCCGTCTTGCCGCAAAGCTTTTTGGTGATCAATCTAAAAAAATGTCTAAAAGAATCAATTTTGAACAAGCCCTGTCGATTCTTTTTCTTGACGAGATGAATTTATTACGAAGCAATAAAAACTGGCTGAGTGTTATTTTAAATCATAGCGAACAGTCCCGTATTTTATGCCATTTTATCAGTGAATTTAATTGCTTCTGTAATTACTTGTTTTATACCACACAAAGCAACCAACTGACTCAATCGGATGAATTCGAAAACAAACTCAACAGGGATTTGCACGATTTTAAAAAGACAATTACCATACTAACCGCTGAATTCGTGCAACAGCCATCTGAAGAAAACCGTATCCATTTTATGCAGAAATTTAAAGAAGCAGCACAACAGTTGCGTGAAAGCAGCCTTGATCTACCAACGGAATACTCCCGGATACTGCTTAAACTGGTTGTGAATTTTGTCAGCCATGTCAGCCTGATAGGACTCCTCGGCAATTGCTATCATTATCATAAAACTGGAAACTGGCTGTTCTTTGAAAAAAGCAACATCAGCTTGAGTTTTCAATTTTTTCAGCAAGAACAGGATTTTTTTGCTGATCATATGGTTCATTTGAATCAAAGGGATGATAATGATATGGACTGCGATGAGGAAAAAGCAATCACTCCCCTCTTGAACTCGCAAAGCCCCGGATAGGCAGCTTTTAAAAAAATAGGCTAAAATTAATCAATAGAGGGCGTCTGCCGGCATTTCATTTTGCAAAGCAAAAATGTCATATCAACAGAGCTTATTGGGTGCTGATTTCAATGACCAAGGGAACAGGTTAATGATCAATTATAGGACGACATACCAACCCATAATCACAAAAACCACGTCTCTTATTGTGGGCTTGATTGGCATCATTGTCATTTTAGGCTGGTTCCTGAAAAGTAAAGAAACGGTGCAGATTTTACCAAACCTGGTTCCGATGCAGTTTAATACCGCACTTTGCTTCTTTTTATCAGGTATTGCTCTGCATTCATATTCAAAGAACAAGCTAATATCAAACCTCTGTTCAATGATTATCGCATCTCTCAGTCTCATGACGCTTTTTGAGTATTTATTTCATATCAATCTGGTGGTCGATGATTTATTCATTGAACCTTTTATTGCAACTAAAACCTCCCACCCCGGCCGAATGGCGCCCAATACAGCATTGAGCTTTTTGTGTTTTTCTCTTTTTATTTTTTTAAATCAAAGTAAGAGCAACCGATTCTGGTACATTATCGCCATATTTCCCTGTGTATATGGCATTTTAGGTAGCATTTCCCTGATGGGATATTTATTTCATATAGAGCAGGCGTATGCCTGGGGTGCCTTAACTCACATGGCGCTTCATACTTCAATTGCATTCATTCTGTTATCTATAGGCTCGTTGACATTGTTTTTTTTCTGTAGAAAACTAACAGCCCTGCAGCAGGAAACAGTATATGATGTTTCCATCTTTACATTTGTATTATTCTTCTGCTTTATCATCTGGTTATCTTTAAGGGCGAATATTGTCAACCAGTTAAAAGAAGACATCGATAGTTCATCATTAACCCTATCCTCAAAACTGACCATAAAACTTGAAAGTGAAATCGAGGCTCTCATAAGAATTTTTGCGCGCATCAACGACAATTCATACTCAAATTCCACTGCAGTAAAAAAAGATGTTCATTATTACTTTAAACACATGCCTTTTTTGGACAGTATTTATGTCAAATTCTCCAAAACTAACAAAGAAGATTTATATACAAACCCTCGCAGTAATAAAAATATTGCCCATACAATAAATGCACAATGTCAATCACTAAGCACCGCCCCAACTGAAAACGGGATGCTATCCATCGATAAGATACATCGAGGCGATATTAATTATTTTTGTATTCAAAAAAACGGCATGATTGCAGTGATCAATTTGTCAGGGCTGCTTAGTGAATATGTTTTTAATGAATCAAAAGACTTTAATATTTCCATATTTGAAAAAAACAAAGAAAAATTGATCGCGCAAAGTCACCCAAAAAACGAAGCATTTATAAAGTTCTGGGCAAAAAAACACGGCGTCAAAATATACTCAAAAGAATATTACGTGAAAATCACGCCTAAAGAACAATATATCAAAGAATATTTAGGCAAATTCCCATATTACGCATTAGTGATGAGCATTTTATTATCAACATTAGCTCTACTGATTGCAAAGAATAAACGCCAGCTTGTAAAAAAAGACATTGCCCTTCGACACTCTAAAAATATCAACTATACCCTTTTAAATGCTGTAGGAGAAAGTATCATCGGTATTGATCAGGAATATTATGTTAATTTTATGAATCAATCCTCGCAAAAACTATTGCAATTTTCATACGCTCCTGATAGCCGGCTGTTATTAAAAGATATTTTAATCAGCGAAGAAAAAACAAATCCATTGCCTGCCTTGCATTATGTAAAGCTGTCCATGAATCAATCCCGGATTATAAAAAACAACATCATATATATTGTTGATCAACAAAGCAGAGTGATTCCCGTTTCCTTATCCATTTCTCCCATCATAGAAAACAACCTCGTAAAAGGCGCTATTATTGTTCTTTTTGATATCAGCGATCGAGTAAAATATGAAGAAAATCTTAAGGAACTCGCCTATGTCGATAGTCTCACCAATATCCCTAACCGATACAGCCTTTTAAATAAAATTGAAGCCATTATCAATTCTCCCCACAAATCCTCTTTTGCATTATGTTTCATCGATGTCAATAAATTCAAACTTATCAATGATAAATATGGTCATATTGTTGGCGATAAAGCCTTGCAGTTTGTTGCTGAAAAAATGTCAGGCAATATAAGGAAAGATGATTTTCTGGCCAGGCTTGCTGGAGATGAGTTTTGTATCATACTCAATGGCGTCGAAAATACACAACTGGCTGATGTTATCATTGAAAAATTAAAGCTCTCGTTACAAGAACCATTTATATATAATGGTGTCAATTTATTTATCGATGTGAGTATTGGATATGCTTTATATTCCGATGAACTCAGTGCAGAAGAACTCCTGACCCTGGCTGATCATGCAATGTATCAAAACAAGGCATCCCATAAATAATGTTGAATTTAAAGGATTGGGTTCTTCGTTAAAATCTAAACTGACCTTAAATGTAACCTTGATGATTATCCCTTTATATCGTCTGCAAAAACAATCACCTCATCCTCTTTTGCCGTCTTGATAATCAGATCATGATAGACTTCATTGACCCGTCGGCGCTTGACTTTCAAGGTGGGCGTCAACAAATCGTTCTCAACATCCCAGATATCATTGACCACCAGAACATGAGACATTTTTTCATAGCTTTGCAGGCTCATGTTAGCCTTTCGCATCTGTTCTTTCAAAAGCTGGCTGATTGCCTCCCTTGAAAGCGATTTTCCGGAGGCACTTAAATTGACGATCATGATATTTTTTGCAAGCCCCTGTCCAACCAGGCAAAGATATTCAATCCACTGGTTTTCACCAAATTTCTTTTCAACGGGCGTTGGCTGCACAAATTCGCCTTTCTGGTTCTTAAAGACATCCGAAAGCCTTCCCAAAATTTTGACCCGTTGGCCGGCATCGATTTCAACGATATCACCGGTTTTTAACCATCCATCCGCGGTCATGGTTTCAGCTGTTTTGTCCGGTTGTTTGTAATAAGCGTCCATCAGACAGTCTGAGCGAATCAATAATTCATTTTCTTCACCCTTTTTAATCTCAACGCCAAGCCTTGGTGAACCGACGGTTCCAAGTTGATAATTATCAAGCATATTCAACGTAGCATAAGCCATGTTTTCAGTCTGTCCATATCCTTCCTGAATGACAATGCCCAGTTTTTTAAAAAACAGGATGATGTCCACAGGAAGATGCGAGGCGCCTGAAACAAAGTTTGTGCATCTGGAAAAGCCCAGTTCATGTTTAACCTTTTTAGAAATAATCTGCTTAATACCGGGGATTGCCAGCAAAATATTCAACAAAACCGGTGGGAGTTTTTGCTCAATTTTTTGTTTAAAAACACCCCATATTCGAGGTACGGCAGTAAACATGCTCGGTTCAATTTCCCGAAGATTATCAGCAAATTTTTCCAGACTCTCAACAAAGGAAACCGTTGCAGGAATGGTCAGACTGCCCAGAGCAATGGCGGTTCTTTCGTACACATGAGCCAGTGGAAGATAAGAAACCAGTCGAAATTGAGTAGCGTTGGTAATACGTCTGATATCATCGGGATAATGCTTGAGGTAATTCGCAACGGCCTGATGGGTATACAGTGCGCCCTTAGGTTTCCCTGAAGTGCCGGATGAATAAATAATGGTATAGGTTTCAGCAAGATCAGGGCAATGCAATTCTTTCACTGGATCCTGACTTAATACCTCCGGCCAGTGGTAATCGGTTTTAAGCTCAGGGTGATAATCCATATTTAACACCGGATAGTTCCTGGGGATATGGTCCCTCATCATTTGAGGATGATCCAGTTTTCCTGCCAAGACCAGTTTGACTTCGGCATGCTCAAGAATAAATTCAATATTTTCCTGATTCTGATTTGCAAATAAAGGAACTGAAACCATGCCGGAAAATGCAATAGCAAAATCTGCAATGAACCACTCGGCACAGTTTTTAGAAATAATCGCAACATGATCGCCCTTTTTCAGGCATTTCTCATGAAAAAAAGCCACCAGTTGACGAACCCGGTGCATCACTTCCTTCCAGCTATATTCTGTCCATTCTCCATTACGGGGCTGACGAAGATAAATGTCGTTTGCTTTTTGCTTTTCATTCTTTAACAACAGGGCGCAAAGAGAAAATTCAAGATTATGTGTTGGCATGATCAGTCCTTTAATCAAGATTATATTAATAAAGATAGCAAAGAATTTTCAAATAGGACAATTTTCATTCTTATTCAGCTGAGGTGGAAGATCACGGGTATATAGCAATCAACACCGTATTTTATCCGGTGTTTTAAACCATTTTTAGTATGTTAGGATTATTTTCTAAATTTTAATCAAATTATTTTAATGAATTCACAATGGATTAATTTTAGAACAATGGAATAGTTGCCTGTTTTTGAGGTCCAGGTTGGTTATGCATAAAAGAGAGTCCATAGCTTGTAATTCGAAACAAAGTCAATCACAAACTTTGTCATTAAGCTCCTCGAGCTCGGAAGACATATTTTCTGATAATGATTTTTCATTTACTGACAATTTATCACCTTCCAATAAGCATCTACAAAAAAATTTAGATAGTGTCTCGAACGCTATTTCTATGACGGAAGCTCTGGACTGCATCAGACAATTAAAGGCTGCCAATCAGCAACTACAAATCCATAACCAGCCCGATTCATATACTTATATACGATTATCACCCGATTGTATCGAGCTAAAAGAAAAAAACGAGCAACTTTGGGGTGCACTTGATCATTCATTTTACAGGCTAAGAAGGCCTTTTATCAGCAATCTTCAATATTATCACAATAATCTAATGACGCTTTCAAGTGGTAATTTTATGCCTTACAGCAATAAAATTGAGAAGGCAGAATGCGTGGCAGAATTTGGTCATGCGATACATACATTGGCTGCTTTTCTGGAAACGGGGCTTGAGCTTATTGAAACATTAGGTGTTAATTTACCTAAATACATGCATCTGCTTCAACCCGCCATGGCCTGTGCTTTTTCAATTGCCTTCCCCATTATTCCCTTAATCTCGGGGATTTACACCATTGCTAAAAATGAAATTTTGATTCGTGAAGCCAAAAAGCTTTCATTCAATTTATCACAGTTTACTGCAAGTGAACGAGAGTTAATATTTGAGGCCTTATTTCTTCTTTTAAGCAACCAATTTAAAGACAGAATCACCGCATCAAGACCTAATGTCAAATTACGGGCAAGCGCAGGCCAGAAATTAAAAGCCAATCATAAGGCCGGCATCGATGTTCAAAGTTTATGGAAAGAGGTTTTACCCTACATTGCAACGGTTGGACTGGCCAAAATGCCGGCACAAAAGTTCGATGATGTGAATCAATTTATTGAAGCATGGAAACATAGTTTAACAAAATTAATTAATTATCGAGGAAATAAAATGACAAATAACAATCAGCTTGTCCTGAGACAAACCCAATTTCAATGCGCTTTAAAAGTAAAAGAAATCTTAAATCGAAATCTCAGTGAACAGGAAATGAGGCAGGCTTATCAACAAGAGCTCCCTACCGGTGAAGATCAATATCCAAGTCATTATTTTTATGATTTATGCGTTAATGTTCTTGCCCCTTTTCAGAAGACACTAAGCGATAAATTCCTTACTTTTTTTACCCGTTCAAATAAAATAAACGTACAAAAAGAGATGCTTTGCCGAGTTCGTTTAGCACTTATGGAAGTGAATCATGAAAATGTAGAACCCGACGAGATGAATGTTATTCATGGTTTGATTCAAGAATACTTAAATAACATGATGACCATTGCAACATGGTGTTCAAAACTCATAAATTTTGTTTCACATTATTCTTCAATGGTTACTATTTTTAAAGTAGAGCCATCCGAAACTGACCCTCAAGTAGTAGAAGTTTCAACGGCAGCAGCCATACAAACCTATCAGGAACTGCTGCAGCTTAAAGAAGAAAATCGTCAACTTCAAATAGCAAACAGAGGCGTGTTGGAAGAGCGCGACCAGGCATTAACGCTGGTCAAAGAACAGGCGCTGAGTCTTTCTGAATACGCCGCTCAATTTAAATCTACCAAAGCAGAGTTGGATAAAATTAAAGCTTCAAGAGCGCTTGCCCAGCAACAAAACCAGGGAAAGGGAAAGGCAAACGCCTACCATGACAGGACTCTGGACAAAGCTGATGCCCCAACAGATGAATCACGAGAAAATTCTGCTTTGCGTGAAGAAATAAGCAAGCAGGCGCAGCTGGTGAGTGAACAGAGTATTCAAATAAAGCACCTGCAACGCATGGTGAATGAATTGATAAGTTCTAGAGCCTGCGAGAATCAAAATGAAAACGGGGCAGCAAGCTCATCATCAACTTACGGGCAAAGTTTTTAATATTAATAAGGTAAACCCACTATGACAACATGGTTTGAATTGACTCAGTGCCGATATCATCCTTTTTGGGGTGTGGTTCAGGCTGATGAATACCTGGATGAGGCCATTGCAACGAAACTGGAAACACGGGGTCAAGCATCTGGACCCGTGCTTTTAGCCACAGAGCTTGCTGAGGCTATCCGTACCGTTTCGGAAAAATCAATGTTCCATCGTGGGTTTGCCTGGTTATTTAATCATAACGCTTACGCTGAAAACCTTATTTTTTTAAATGCGCTTTATTCAAGCCGGCAATCCTGGCCTGAATATTGGGCAGGTCAACAAATCAAATTAGAAAAACTATTAAATCAACCTCGATATATCCATGTTCGATCAAATATTAATTCATTTGATTTATCGGTAAAAAATCGTTTGAGTTGGTTTTTACAAAGATGGAGACGTATGAAAACATCAGTTGTTTCAACATGCAATAACGCCACAGGCTATTTTTATATACCATTGCAAGAAGAACCATTGCCGCCGCAAGCCGGGCCGGCTCAAAGCACAGAACTTCAACACAGCTCCATTTCTATCCAGGAAAATAGCGCATCTTCATCTGAATCTGATTATGAAAACCCATTGTCCATCAACAACAATTCATTGTGTTTCAAGGTAACCAGGGATTCAAAAAGATGGCTGCAGGAACTCGAACTGAAAAAAAGCCTTCATGAATGGGTGAACTGGCAGGAAGTTAAACATGCCTTCAACATGATGGTAAAGTTACACCATCCCGACCGGGGAGGCGATGCTCAAAAATTCCGGTGTATTTATGACGCTTATCTTCATTTAACGAATTGGTGGAAAAAATGTGCGGAATCCGACCAGGAACTTTCAAAAGATGATCTTAATGCTATTTTGAAAGCGCTTAATGAAGAACATCAGCAGTTATTTCAGGAAATGCAGTCCTTGAAGAATGACTTTACTCAAATCATTAATACCTTAAAGACTCATCAAAAATTATTAGATGACATGAAACAGCAGCTTGCTCAATTAAATCAGGAGATATCCAGCCTCAATGATACTGATGAAAAATCCCAACCGACAGCCGAGAGCAGGTACAACAGCCTGGAAGGCCAAAATCAATGGACAGCCAGTAAAATAAAGCAAAATGAAGAAACACTCCGTATTCTTGAGAGAAAAATAGTTACGTTACGCCAACAACCTCAAGCTTCATCGCCGCAAAAAACAACGCATTCCTGGACTCCGGCATTTTATCCCCATCAAGCTGCGACCTCATCAGGCAGGAGATGGGAGAATAAAATTGGAAATGAAAAAAAAAAGATTCCCCGTGAACAATCAAATCATTCACTACTAATGATGTTTGAACAATTATCTTCCATCATCATTTCGACGGGAACTGCTCCAGCCGAAATTTTACCCTTTGATTTTTTTCGTAACCGTTAGATGCTGTCGTCACGAGATAAATCGGAGCGAAAATTGAAATGATTTAGTGCAAAACGCTGTTTGAATGAGGCGAATAGTGAGAGCTATTTAACGAATTCAAACAGCGTTTTGCGCAAATCAGATTCAATTTGCAGCCCGGTTTATCTCATGACGACAGCATCTAAGGCCTGTCATCAATCTCTATTGATGATAAAAATTGTCCTGTGCAGTTCCTGTTGGTTTTGGTATGCTAAAGCATTAGTTAACGAACAGGGATATCATGGGAACGGATACCTTAAACCTTTTTCAGACTTTCTTTCTGTCTATTGCAACTGGAATGATGATCGGTATTGAAAGAGAGCGAGGCGCTGACAGCCGCTCTAAACAAATCGGGATTCGTACCTTTGTATTAATTTCATTATCAGGAACCATCGCTGCAAAAATCAATAATGCTCAACTGACCTTAAGCCTGAGTCTGTTTATTTTTGCAATGCTTTTGCTAAGCTTTCTGCGGACAAGCGAACAAAAAGCCAAACCCGTGGGAATCACTACCGAGATGGCCGGCGGCGTTGTTTTTCTTCTTGGCTATTTTATGTTTGAATATAAATTGATGGCAAGCACGCTGGCCGTCGTTCTGTTTCTTCTGCTTTATGGGCGCGAAAGCCTTCACGCATTTGCAAAAACGAAAATAACCACAAAAGAAATTGAAGCCTCAATTACTTTAATTGTGATTTATCTCGCCCTCATCTCTTTTATGCCGGATAAAAATATTGACCCCTGGCAGTTGATTAATCCGAGGAAGGCCGGTTTTATCGTTTTACTGCTGGCCTGCATGCAGTATGGCGGTTATGTTGCCATTCGCCTGTTCGGCACGAAACTCGGTATGATGCTGACCGGTTTTTTTGGCGGCCTGGTCTCATCAACCGCGCTTTTCACCAGCATGGCCGAAAAGCAAAAAAACCAGAAGAAAATATCCTATTCCAGCAGCGTTGCCTGTATTTTTGCAGCAATTGCATCCATGGCTGCCAACCTTCTGATTACGCTGGCATTGAATATCGATCTGTTCTGGAGCATTTTCTGGCCCGTTCTTATTTCAACGTTTATCGGCGCGCTGTTAGCGTTCAGTTTTTCAAAACAAAGCAAAGCCTATCATGTTGAAATACAAAACGAGAATCCATTGTATCTATGGGGGGTCTTTAAACTTGCGTTTATCCTTATCGGTGTTTCTCTTATCACGCTGGTCATTCAAAACAATCTCGGAAACAAGGCATTACCCTATCTGAGCTTCTTAACCGGCCTTTTCAGCAGCCATGGCATGATCTATGCCATCAGCAGTTTATACATCGATAAGAGCATCAACCTCATCGAAGCCCAGCAACTGCTGGGACTGGTGCTTCTGGCCTATTTTGTCTCCAAATTTTTCATATTGGGACTGATTGCGCGTAACCGTTTTGCCCTGTTAAATAACGGTGTGCTGTTACTGATGCTGGCCGGCGGCGGACTTGCTTATTTCCTGATTCCTATTCACTCGATTTAGATTTAGGCAACATCCCACAGCCCTCAAGCCATAAGATATCGCCAATAAGCCCTGCGGTGCAGAACCAGTCCCCGGACTCAGGGCGTTTCATAACAGTGAACGATAAGCTCATTAATTACGATCGGGTACCGCCAACGGTTAAAGCATCAATTTTGAGGGTTGGCTGTCCAACGCCGACAGGAATGGACTGGCCGTCCTTGCCGCAAACACCAATGCCAGCATCAAGCGCAAGATCATTTCCAATCATGGAGATTTTTTTCATGACCTCAGGACCATTGCCAATCAGGGTTGCGCCATTGACTGGCCGGGTCACTTTGCCGTTTTCAATTAAATAAGCTTCAGACGCCGAGAAAACAAACTGGCCTGAGGTGATATCAACCTGTCCACCGCCAAAATTAACAGCATAAAGCCCTTTTTCAACGCTTGCGATAATTTCCCCCGGGTCGTATTGACCGGCCAGCATATAAGTATTGGTCATGCGAGGCATGGGAACATGCGCATAGGATTCACGCCGGCAATTTCCGGTAGATTCCATATTCATCAGCTTGGCATTGAGCTTATCCTGCATGTAATTCACCAAGACGCCATCTTCAATTAAAGTTGTATATTGGGCAGGCGTTCCTTCATCATCGATGGTCAGCGACCCTCTTCGATGTTCAAGCGTGCCATCATCAACAACCGTCACGCCTTTTGCTGCCACCTGCTCGCCCATCCGGCCGGCAAAAGCAGAAAGCCCTTTGCGGTTGAAGTCTCCTTCCAGTCCATGCCCTACAGCCTCATGCAGTAACACGCCGGGCCAGCCCGGGCCAAGTACCACAGGCATGGTTCCAGCCGGCGCTTCTTCGGCCTCAAGATTGACCAAAGCTTCCCGGACAGCCTCGCGGGCAAAGGTCAATGCCCTGTCTTTTTCTGTAAAATACGAATAGCCCATTCTTCCGCCACCGCCGGTTCTGGCCGTTTGGCGGCGTCCGTTTTTATCTTCCACAATCACTGAAACATTAAGACTGATAAGAGGGCGAACATCGGCCTGCAAAAAGCCATTCATGCCGGCGACCATCACCACTTCATAACTTCCGGATAAGGAGGCATTCACCTGCTTGACCCTGGAATCAATGGAACGCGCTTCTTTATCCACCGCTTCAAGCAGGGCAATTTTTTCCTGCTGACTCATGCCTTCCATCGGATTAAGAGAGGTATAACGCGAAACCGCCTTCTGACTGGGTATGGCAACCGAGTGGCCGCTGGCATTACCTGTCAGAGCAATAGAGGCCGCAGCCGAGGCCGCCCTTTCAATCGAAGGCAGTAGAATATCATCACAGTAGGCATATCCTGTCTTATCACCGCTCACCGCCCGGATTCCGACTCCTCGATCAATGGAATAACTGCCGCTTTTGACCTCCGAATCTTCAAGATACCAGGTTTCATAGCTCGCATTTTGAAAATATAAATCAACATCATCAATCTGCGGTTTTTTGATGGCATTTAAAAGTTTGGATATTGCCGACTCGTCAAGCGATGAAGGCCTTAACAAAAGATCTTTTGCGATATTTAAGGGTTGAGTCATAATCGTTACCTGTAAATCTATTTCATCCGTTCCAGTACATGATGCTCATTACTGGGAAACTGTTGTCTTAATTTCTGCGGCAATTCCAGACTGATTTCATGACTTATCAAGCCGGTTTCATCGCCCATTTCTGCCAGAATCCGCCCCCAGGGATCAATGATCATACTATGCCCGTAGGTTTTTCGGCCGCTGGCATGTTCACCCCACTGGTTCGCTGCCAGCACATAACTTAAGTTTTCAATGGCTCTTGCTTGAAGCAAAGGTTGCCAATGCGCCCTTCCTGTAACCTCGGTAAAGGCCGAAGGAATTGAAAAAAGACTCGCTCCGGCTCGCGTCAACTGCCGGTACAACTCTGGAAAGCGCAGATCATAACAAACACTGAGACCCAATACCCCGAGAGGAGTTTGAAGCACCTCGGTTTTTCGACCGGCCTGAATCGTCCGGGACTCCTGATGCGCTTCCTCATCGCTGACCCTGACATCAAAAAGGTGAATTTTATCATATCGAATCTGACATTCTCCTTTATTATTATAGACAAGGCAAGCGGCATAAACCTTATTATCACTGGCGATTATTGGAATGGTGCCGGCAACAATCCATAAATTATATTCAATCGATTTCTCTGAAAGAAAGTCCTGAACACGGCCTTGCCCCATCCTTTCTGCAATCTCAAGCTTATCGCTTTCCTTTTTTCCCATAAAAGCAAAATTTTCAGGCAGAACCACAAGACAGCTTCCCTCCTTCGCGGCCTGCTTTAATAAAACATCAACCGTTTGAAGATTTTCTTTCACTGAATCCGTGGAAGATAATTGCATCACTGCGGCTTTCACCATGCTTCAAGACTCCCTGATAAGATCAATTAAACCTTCTATCGCATGTTTGACGGATTTCATGCGGATATCCTGACGGGAACCAGTGAAAATCTGCCGGTCATGCAAACATATACCATTCTTATTAGCCCAGGCAAAATGTACCAAACCCACGGGCTTTTCACTGGAGTCACTGTTCGGGCCGGCAATGCCGGTGACAGCAAGGCTGAAACCTGCCAGAGAGCCTTTTAACGCGCCGATGGCCATTGCCCGGGCCACGGATTCACTGACGGCGCCGTCTTGCGACAATAAATCCTTGTCAACCGCCAGCATATCCTGTTTAGCTTCATTGCTGTAGGTCACAAAACCGCGATCAAACCATCGGGAAGATCCGCTGATTTCCGTCATGGCCGAGGATACCATACCGCCGGTACAGGATTCGGCCGTTGTAACGAGCGCGTTTTTCACAAGGCATAGTTCGGCAAGCTCATGGACGCTTTCTAAAATAGTCTCCCAGTTCATTGGCTGATGTTTCCCAAAAATAGATAAAACCATATTATGGAGGCTACCTTGTTTTCAGGCAAAAAAAAACCCTGAACATTCAGGGTTTTTTTAATAAAGGAATTATTGAGCAGACTGATTATTTTCCATATCCTTATTGACCTGCTTTGCTTTATCTTCCATGGCGTTCATGCCATTTTGCATATCCTGTTTCATTTGCTGGCCGGCCTGTTTTACTTTATCCACGCCATCCTGCATACCCTGTTTCATATCCTGGCCGGCATCTTTCATTTTATCCATGCCTTTCTGCATGCCCTGTTTCATATCCTGACCGGCATCTTTCATTTTATCCATCATGCCGCCATCATTTTTTTTCATATCCTGCTGTTGCTGCATGGCTGCCTCAGCCCGTTCCTGATCCTGCTTTTCCGCTGGGCTTTCGCCGCAGGCCGTTAATAAAACAGCGATAGATAAGGATGACATGATTGCGATAAGACCTTTCATAATTTTCTCCCTGATTAATAATGAAGTTATCTTAAACCATTACAATATTAGCAAACTTTTATCATTTTGACACGTTTAGATGCTGTCGTCACGAGATAAATCGGAGCGAAAATTGAAATGATTTAGTGCAAAACGCTGTTTGAATGAGGCGAATAGTGAGTGCTATTTAACGAATTCAAACAGCGTTTTGCGCAAATCAGATTCAATTTGCAGCCCGGTTTATCTCGTGACGACAGCATCTAGGGTACAGAGCGTTAAAATTAATCCTATGACAATTCATTCCAACGCATGTTAGAATCAGATTTTTAACTGATTAAACAACCAGGACATGTGCTGTTAATGAATACAAACCATACGCCCATGATGCAGCAATATCTCGGCATCAAAGCAGATTATCCTGACATGCTGTTGCTCTACAGGATGGGCGATTTCTATGAACTGTTTTTTGACGACGCAAAACGCGCCGCCACCCTGCTTGATCTAACGCTGACCCACCGCGGTCAGTCGGCCGGCGAACCCATTCCCATGGCCGGCGTCCCCTATCACGCACTGGAAAATTATTTATCCCGATTGCTCAAAAAAGGCGAATCAGCCGCCATTTGTGAGCAAATTGGCGAGCCGGGCGCTGGCAAAGGTCCGGTTGAACGCCAGGTCACTCGCATCATCACCCCGGGAACCGTCACCGACGAAGCCCTGCTCGATGCCCGGCAGGATAACCTTATTCTTGCCATTCACTACCATAAAAAGCAGGTAGGTCTGGCCTGGGCTGATTTAAGCGGCGGACGGTTCCATCTGTTGCAGCTCTCATCAGAAAACGATCTGGCCGCTGAATTACAACGACTCCGAGCCTCTGAAATCCTCCTTGAAGAAAACAGCAGCTTAAATCTTCTCGAAAGACTGCCCGTTAAACGACGGCCGGGATGGGAGTTCGATCTTCAAAAGGCATCTCAACTGGTTCGCGATCAGTTTAAGATTCAGGATTTGCACGCCTTTGGCCAAGAGCAATACCAGTTAAGCCTGATAGCGGCCGGCTGTCTTCTGAACTATCTGCAAAACACCCAACGCCAGAGCCTGCCCCATCTTCAAACGATCAAACTTGAAAAAAGTTCTGATTATCTGCAGCTTGATGCCAACACCCAGAAACATCTTGAACTGTTTGAAAATAACCAGGGCGGAAAAGAAAACAGTTTTATCGAACTGCTTGACCACACGGCCTCTGCGATGGGCAGCCGGCTGCTGAAACGCTGGTTAAACCGCCCATTAAGGCAACGCGACAAGCTGAAAAACCGCCAGCAGGCTATCCATGCCCTGATGATAGACGATCAGTTTTATCCGCTGCATCAGGCCTTAAAAGGTATGGCAGATATTGAACGGATTAATACTCGCATTGCTTTAAAAACAGCAAGGCCGCGCGATCTGGCCCATTTGCGGGACAGCCTGAAAGTGCTTCCGGAAATAAAGCAACTGTTGTCCTCCATTGCCTGCCAGCCGCTTGAAAAAATCTGCCAGCATTTAAACCCTCAACCCGAGCTTGAAAACCTTCTCAGTCAGGCAATTATCGATAATCCACCCGTATTGATTCGTGACGGCGGCGTCATTGCCAATGGTTTTGATGAAGAACTGGATGAGCTGCGCGAACTCAGTGAAAATGCAAATTCACGGCTTGACGCATTTGAAGAACAGGAAAAAACCAGCACCGGACTTTCAAGCCTGAAATTTGGCTACAATCGCGTCAGCGGCTATTATATTGAACTATCAAAACTTCAGGCAGGACAGGCGCCGGCGCATTATCAACGCAAACAGACCCTGAAAAATGTCGAGCGTTATATCACTCCCGAACTTAAAGCCTTTGAAGAAAAAGTCCTGTCTGCGCAGGTCAAAGCCCTGGCCCGTGAAAAATGGCTGTATGAACAGCTGCTATCCGAACTTTTACAATATCAACAGCCATTATTGCTGCTGGCAGAGTCGATTGCCGTGCTGGATGTTCTCGCAACCCTTGCTGAACGGGCGCGCAGCCAGAACTGGAACTGTCCGGTTTTAACGGAATCACCCGGCATCCGTATCGAGGGCGGCCGTCATCCGGTGATTGAACAGAATCTCAAACAACGCTTTATCGCCAATGACCTCTCCTTAACAGCCGAAGAAAACATGTTATTGATTACCGGCCCCAATATGGGCGGTAAATCAACCTACATGCGCCAGACAGCTCTGATTGTGTTACTTGCCCACATCGGTTCATTTGTCCCGGCAAGCGCTGCGGAAATTGGCAATGTCGACTGTATTTTCACCCGGATTGGCGCCAGCGATGACCTGGCACAAGGGCGTTCAACATTTATGGTGGAAATGAGTGAAATGGCACATATTCTTCGCCAGTCCACGCCTGAAAGCCTGGTTCTGGTCGACGAAATTGGCCGAGGCACCAGCACCTATGACGGCATGTCGCTGGCTGAGGCCTGCTGCCTTCATCTGGCAGAAAAAATTCGTTGTCTGGCCTTGTTTTCTACCCATTATTTTGAACTGACTTCGCTGGCAGATAAGGTTCCAGGCATTCGAAATATCCATCTGAAAGCCAGTCTTGCCAAAGAGAATATTGTTTTTCTTTATCAGGTAGAACCCGGCGCGGCCAGTCAAAGTTATGGTCTTGAGGTTGCTCGCCTGGCCGGAATTCCACAATCGGTTGTCGAGCATGCCAGAAGCGCTTTAAATCAACTGGAACAACAACCCAAAAACAGCGCCCCGATTCAATCGAATCCTGCTGAAATGCCTCCTGACAGGGTTGGTCAGGCTTTGAAAAACATCAATCCGGATTTATTAACCCCCAGACAGGCACTGGATGTGGTTTACCGGTTAAAATCTCTTGAGGAGAATGCCGATGCGCCAGCCTAGGTGCACTGCCATTAAGTTAAGAGAGCCTACGTCCCGCGGCTTGTCCGCGGGATCCATGAATCTTTCTACATCGCTGGATCCCGCGGACAAGCCGCGGGANGTAGGCGAAGAAAATGCTCTTAACTTACTGGCAGTGCAGCCTGGGCGCTGTCTTAAATTCTTTTCATCCCTTAGTCTCATTATGGGTCTCTGCTCGGTTTTGGCGGCAGGGACAAGCTTCGCTGCTGAAAAAATTGAGTACGAAATCAAAGGCATTTATTCAGACGCTAAAAAAAATATCAAGGAACGGCTGGACGAAATTGCCAAACAGGATCACATCAGCATTAACCAGCTCAGCGAAGATGATCTGGAAAAACAGATCAAAAAAGCCATCAGCCCCTTTGGTTACTTCACTCCGCAAGTCAGGGTAAGCAAAGAAAAAAACAAACTGATTATTTTCGTTATTCCCGGACGGCAGACGAGAGTCAGTCAAATGATCGTACGCCTGACAGGCGAAGGCGCCGACAGCCTGAAAATCGTCGAAGCATCCCAGGATTTACCTTTAAAACGCGGCGATCCGTTTTACAGTAAAACATATGAAGACTGTAAAACCGCGCTCTTGACCGCCGCCGAACATGAAGGCTATCTGAAAGCAAATTTTGAAACCTCGGAAGTCATCGTTGACCGGCGTCAGGCCAGTGCCAATGTGACGCTGGTCTTTAATACCGGACAACGTTATTATTACGGCCAGCTTCGATTCGATCCCAAATACCTCTCCTCTGAGCTTCTCAGCCGTTATGCCTCGTTCCATTATGGCGAGCCTTATTCAACCGATGAAATCATCAAATTGAATAATGATCTTTCCGCCAGCGGTTATTTCAGTTCTGTATTGGTCAGGCCGGATATCAATTCTGAAAAATATGTACCGATTAATGTTCATACCCAACCCGTTCCACGCTACAGCTACTCCATCGGCGCAGGCTACGGCACGGATACCGGCCCCAGAGGGCGTTTATTGTTAAATGTGATACCGGTCAACAACAAGGGACATAAATTCAATGCCATACTCCAAGGCTCGGCCGTGGACAGCGCGGCACAACTCCAATACCTGATTCCCGGCCAGAACCCTGTTACTGATCAATACATTCTTGGCGGCGGATACAGTCATCAGAACTATGACAGCGGCCGCTCCGACTCCATCCTGTTTTCGGCAGCCCAGCGCCATTTTACCCCGAAATTTCAGCGAACCCTGTCCATTAATGCTCTGTCTGATAATTACTATTACACTCAAACCAATGATCAGCGCCAAAAGCAATTCCTGCTTTATCCCAAAGGCAGCGTCAATTTTCTTCATACCCCCGATCCAATGTTTTCGCCTTCCGGATATAGCCTGAATTTAAATATTCTCGGGGCGGCCCACGGCGTGGGTTCCGAGGTCGATTTATTCCAGGCCTTCGGCGATGGAAAAGCGGCTTATCAGTTTGAAAGCATCCGGACACGATTCCTGGTACATGGGATATTAGGTTATAACGTCATCTCCGACATCAACAACCTGCCCTATTCATTATCCTTCTTTTTAGGAGGGGCTGACGATATGAAAGCCTATCCCATCAACTCCATCGGCCCCGGAAAAATGATTTTATACGGCGGACTGGAAGTCCAGAAAGAAACGATAGATAAATGGTACATCATCGGGTTCGTTGATACCGGAGACGTGTTTCAACCCTCACCCAGACAATTAAAACAGGATGTTGGCGGCGGATTGATGTGGGTTTCGCCAGTTGGGCCGATTAAGGCCGGACTTGCCTGGGCGGTGAATCAACGCTTCCAGCGGGTCAGAGGACGACGACCGCAAATCGTCATCAATATGGGGCCGGACATTTAATATGAAAAGGATATTCGTATTTCGCTTCGTTAGAAAAACAATTTACACGCTTCTTGGCCTCATTGTGTTGCTGGCCAGCCTGCTGGGATTTCTGCTGTTTACAACCCCCGGCCTTTATACCAGCGTTAAAATTGCTCAATTGTTTTTACCCGGAACCCTTAATGTCAAACAGTTGAAAGGCCGGCTTGGCACAACATTCAGCATCGGCAAGCTCAATTACGAAGATGCTCAACAACAGCTTATGATTGAACATTTTGATCTAAAATGGCATCCTCAGGCGCTGTTTAAAGGAAAGCTCTGGATTCAAAACATCAGAGCCAAACAACTCCTTTTACATTTGAAACAAGGAGCGGCCGAACAAAAACACGATACTGCAAACGGGAGTGCCAGTAGCTTTTCCTTCCCCGAACTGCCGCTGGAATTATCCATTGAGGCGCTTGATATTCATCAATTGACACTGCAGGATGGAAAAAACCAGCAACATATACAAGATATTTATCTTCAAGTTGAACTGAATCGCCAGCAATGGCAGCTCAAAACGCTTGCGCTTCGTTATCAGCAACAGCAACTGAACAGCCGGATAAGCCTGCAAGCGCAATATCCATACCAGCTCAAAGGTAAGATTCACCTGTCGCCAGCGAAAAAAGATCAAGGCCAGGCGCTGGCCGGCGACCTGTTTCTTTCAGGTGATTTTAACCACTATCAATGGCAGGGCGTCATCCATCAGCCATCAAAACTGAATCTTCATGGCAGTTTGAAAAATGGACAGCAGCTGACGGGCCTCATCCGCTGGCAACAATTGAGCCTGCCCATCACGAAGAAAAAACAATTTCAATCCAGTCAGGGACAAATCCAGCTCAGCGGTACTCTGCCCGAGCTTAACATCAAACTTTCATCCCAGATTGAAGCGCCGCTTCATGGACAATTGGATCTGCAGCTGCTAAACCGGAAAACTCTGCAACGCCTTCAATTCCGGCTCAGCGGTCAACAAGGAGAGATTCAAGGCCGTGTACAACAGCAAGGCGGCCTGATCCCGTCGATATCCGGAACCATCAATGGACATTGGCAGGATGCAGAAGAACTGGTGAGCGGACTGGGGCAAATAAAAATCAACTCCAGCATTCATGGAACGGATACAGCCAATCTTTCAGCATCTGCCTTTCTTGATGCAAGTTACTGGCAGCAGCCTCTGCATGCCCAGATCAACTACAATAATCAGCAGCTGAATGCCCGAGTCAATCTCGGCCGAAATCAGTTAACCCTCAGAGGCAGTCCGCCATTTCAATGGCAGATCAAAGGAAATCTACCTGAACTTTCACTGTTAAATCCTAAACTTGCCGGCCTCAAGGGCGGCTTGAACATTGACGGCAAACTCCAGGGCAGCCAACAGGGGCAGTTTGATATTCATCTTCTGCCCGGCAGTTATCAACCGCCGGAACAGGATGAGCTTGAACCCCTGAATTTTCAAGGGGGCCGAATCGCAGCCCGATTGACGCCAGCCGGCCTGAACAGCTCCGGGGTTATCAGTATCGATGCTGAAAAACGAATCCATCTTCGTCTGAACATGCCAGGGTTTGATTTAAGCACTGGAGTAAACGATGAACAATCCATTGATCTTCAAGTAGATTTATTGATTAATTCTCTTGCTTTTTTAAGCCAGATAAGCCCTCATATTGAATCTTCTGCCGGTCAGATGAATGTCAAATTATCAACCCAAGGTACTCTCAAACATCTGAGAACAGACCTGCAGGCGAAGATCAGTCAGTTTTCAGCACAACTGCCCATTGCCGGACTCAAGCTTCATCAAGGAGAGCTAAGCTTAAACGCTGATCACAAACTCTGGAAGCTCAACGGCGTAGTTTTTTCAGAAGGACAGCCCCTTCGCATCTCCGGACAGGGAAACCATTTTCCAGAGGCTCAGGGAAAGATTGAAATCAGCGGCACTGCGGTTCAACTGTTCAATACCAAAGACTACTCCATCAAAGCCAGCCCCAACCTTGAGCTCAGTTATAAAGATAACCTGCTGAAAGTTTCAGGGAACCTGTTAATCCCTGAAGCCGTCATCAGCCCGCAAACCTTCAGCGAATCCGTCAGCTTAAGCGATGATGTTATCTTCAAAAGCGAACAGGATGAACAGTCCAGAAATAAACTGGAACTGAATGTCTCTGTCACCATGGGCGACAAGGTTAATCTTGACATTCAGGGGCTGAAAGGCCAGTTGGTCGGCGCTATCAATCTTAGGCAACAACCAGAAGGCGCGCTGACAGCCAGCGGAAATCTTCATGTAGCGAAAGGCGCGTACAAGGCACATGGGCAGGATTTAACCATCGAACAGGGGGATCTGTTTTTTACAGGAGGCCTGATAACCAACCCCGGTATCAATGTCAGGGCAGTACGAAGATTTAACAATACCCAGTCGATGTTTTCAGGCTCAAATCGGCTGTTTGATTTTACCAACAGCAACGTCCAGAACTTCAATTTCAGCTCTCAGGTGACTGTTGGAATTCAGGTAACCGGCAGACTCACTTCGCCCAAAATCAGTCTGTTTTCAAGCCCTCCCGGTTTATCCCAGGCAGATATTCTGTCAATGCTGATTCTGGGCCGGCCGGCGCATCAGGCCGGAAGCAGCGGCGGTCAGCTGTTGTTAACCGCCGTATCATCCATGAATCTGGATTCAGGCAGCGGCAGTTCACAACTCATGTCGCAACTGCAACAAAATCTGGGGCTGGACTTTGATCTTCAAAGCAGTTCAAGCTACAATCGCGAAGCCAATACCGTGACTGAATCGAAAAAATTTCATGTCGGAAAACAGCTGTCTAAAAGAGTCTACCTATCCTATGATCTTGGACTGTTTCAATCCGACACCAGCGTGTTCGGCCTGAAATATTTACTCAATAAATATTTCAGCATCCAGGTCAACGCCAGTGATTCAGCCAGCGGTCTGGATGTATACTATACCCGATCATTTTCACCTTAAGGATGTCCTTATGCATGCATCAACTACCCCTCTCCGATTAAGCCGGCTTCGTCGAAACGAGACTATTCGAAAGCTTATTTCTGAAACGCAAGTATCCAAGGAGCGGTTAATAGCGCCCCTGTTTGTCAGCGAAAAAATCACAGAAAAAAAGGCGATTTCAAGTATGCCGGGGCAATTTCAGCTTAGTCTGAACGATGTTGCAGGCTTTGTTGACGAACATCGGCAGCATGGCATCCATTCGTTTATGCTGTTTGGCATTCCTGCAGAAAAAGATCCTCGCGGCGATGTCGCTTTAAGAGAAGATGGTATCGTCCAGAAAGCGATTCGTAAAATCAAAGAACATCAGCCTGATGCTTATCTCATCGCCGATCTCTGTTTTTGTGAATACACCTCACATGGCCACTGCGGAATTCTTCATCAGCAGGAGATTGACCACATACAAACCGCTCACCAGCTTGCCATTCAGGCACAAAGTCTGGCCGAAGCCGGTGCGGACTGTATTGCGCCAAGCGGAATGATTGACGGAATGATTGCCGCCATTCGCGAAGGACTTGATACATCCGGCCACCATCAACTGCCGATTTTGAGTTACAGCGTAAAATACGCATCAAGTTTTTATGGACCATTCAGGGAAGCGGCCGAAGGCGCACCGGGGTTTGGCGATCGCCGAAGCTACCAGATGGATCCGGCCAATGGCAATGAAGCTCTTCGGGAAGCCATGCTGGATTTGGAAGAAGGTGCTGACATGCTGATGGTTAAACCTGCCATGAATTACCTTGATGTCATTTATCGCATCAAGCAACAATACCCGGATGTGCCTCTGGGAGCCTATCAGGTCAGCGGCGAATACTCGATGATAAAAGCTGCCGCCAAAGCCGGATTAATTGACGAACAACAGGCCATGATAGAATCCCTACTCGCCATCCACCGCGCCGGCGCAGATTTTATCATCAGCTATTTTGCATTGGATCTGGCAAAATATCTTGGATAGTCATACAACATCACAACCCCTGGAGTTTCATGTGATATCAAATTCTAGGGCGTGTCCTCAATTTGAGTTTTAATCTTAGTCATATCGTGTCATCCCCGCGCAGGCGGGGAACCATTCCTCAAGTTGGCACATCACCTTGTTTGATAGATAGATCCCCGCCTGCGCGGGGATGACAGCAAAGTGTACAAATATAAGGCTGAATAAGTGTTATGTTAATCAAAAATGTTTGAAAAATATAATCAAAATGAGGACACGCCCTAAGCTTTCCTTAAGTTTTTTATGTTAGACTGTCATTCTCTTTTTACAATGAAAGATTCTGGAATGAACGGAGAAAAATACATTCGCATCGAAATTGATGGCGACGGCAACTGCATGTATTATACAGCAGGTCATTATTTTATGTATTTTTTACGTAATTTGCCAGATGAAAAGGCCAAAGAAATAGCCTTGAATCTGTTTGACAAGCTTGAATTAAACTCAAATCAACAAGAATGTCTCTTAAAGTATATCGCTGACAGCCGGCAGGGAAGACGTCCATTTACCCTTAATGAAGAGAAAAACATTAACGCTATCCTCGGCGATGCGTGCAGGCGTGCCACTGTAAAAGCGGTATTCCATGATTTTACAAATGATCCGAAAAGCTTTTTAGCAACGGCCGAACTGACTTACCAGGCAGCGAATATTTGCACCGACCTCGCTGCAAAAATGACTGATGTGCCTGAGCTTTTTCCAAAACAAAGACAAGAAAAACCTGATCATATTCTGGAAAATGCGGAAATCAATAAAATCCCGGAGATTACAGAAAGGCTCACAACCTTTTTGGAAAAAGAACTACAGAAACCTGAGTTCTTCGAAAAATATAAAAGCACACTGGAAGATGAAAAAATACAAAAGCCTGACGAACAGGAATCATTTTTAAGCGAACTGGCATTAAAGCGTTTATTAATGGATTACAGCGTTCAATTTTTAATGGAAAAATCGAAGGATGAGCAAAAAAGCAATTTTGAATTATATACTGATAAAATCGGTAAAAAAGGAAACTGGGGGGAAGATACCGGCTTCAATTGCTTGATTCGACATATATCTGGAGAGGTTACAGAACGTGGTGCTGACGGTCGTTCATATTGCAGCAGAGCAATCGAGTTCCCCTATGCGTTCGTCAATGATTATACCCTTCATGGTCATAAAGGTGAAGAAACACATTATTATCAAAAATCATATTTCATACATAATAGCGGCAATACCCACTGGGAACTTTTTGTGAAATTTGATGGAAAAACAGACTGTGAACAGGCTTTCAAAAACCAAATATGGTACTTGCGTGGTAATAAACTGTTAGATCCCAACCCACCACGCTATCGCTATTATAGGGATAAACGCTATCCTCGCTCAAACATTCAGTTTGAATTGATAATGATTGGTTTATTGTTAGGCTCGGTCGCCATCATCACTGCCGGGGCGGTGATAATGGCCGTCAATATTACAAACCCGGCAGGAATCGTCGTCGGCGCCCTTATGCTTACGTTCGGCTTATTGGCATTATGTTCAACGATTAATCTGATGTACAGGTATAAAAATCAATTAGAAACAAACCAAAAACACGAGAAAAAGCCGCATCCTGGATATGGTTTTTTTGACTTTTCAGATCATAGTGACTGGGAAGATATCCCTGCGGAATTGACAGATTCAGCCTCTGACCAAACAACTACGAAAGACGTTGCATTGTCCGAAGACGCAAAAGCACTTAACTGAATATCCCCCTGCCCTCACTGCCATTAAGTTAAGACCATTTTCTTCGCCTACGTCCCGCGGCTTGTCCGCGGGACGTAGGCTCTCTTAACTTAATGGCAGTACCCCCATGCCCTGAACATATCTGACTTGTACTCTACAAGACATTCCCCTATAGTATAGCCTTCAGCAAAACAAGTCAGCAGATGTCATTAACCGCTTTGTTTTTGCTGGTTTTTTTATCATCTTACAGGAGATTTTTCGAATGAAAAAAGGATTAATGGCTGTTGCTTTAACGTTAGGTGCATCTTTGGCTTTTGCAGCACCAGACTCGTTGATTACCCACAATCAAACCAGCGTAGCATCCAATGCTTACATCGGCGGTAAAGTGCCCTCCCCTCACCCCACCCAGGCGCATTCGAATGGTAGCGTCAGCTGGTTTCTGGTGAAGATGGCATGTTTTCCTTTTACAAAAAATGGAATCTGCCCTGCAATGATTAAAATGGACACGAACAGCGACAGCCCTGTAGAACTGGGCATGGTATTTCTAAATGTCAACACTGGTGAAATTACCCCAAAAACGCTTTCTGCCAATGGTTACACCATGACAGTGAATGGTCTTGCAGAAGCCACTTTAACAGAAGATTAATATTTGCAGGATGAGGTACTAGCACCTCATCCTGACTTGTTTATTTTCCTGAAACCGTTATAATCTTCCGCAAACTAATTGAATTATTTTTAAGCAGCCAGTTTTCGGATTCCTGTTCAGGACATCCTCATGCTTTAAAGAACAGGACTATTTATGATTGAACTTTCAGGGCTGACCAAAACGTTTTCCGGTCATCTTGCACTGGATAATGTCGACCTCTATATTCAAGAAGGCGAGATATTCGGCATTATCGGCCAATCCGGCGCTGGAAAATCGAC